>Ga0193728_1000258_pt1 | contig 25016 bp, 21 predicted proteins | sample U1c1metaG_FD_143037 | JGI IMG/M metagenome (GOLD analysis project Ga0193728, IMG submission 143037) | Soil microbial communities from a riparian zone of the East river system, Colorado, United States - U1c1 | ecosystem: Environmental > Terrestrial > Soil > Riparian zone | place: USA: East River... | reverse complement strand
GGACGAAGAGCGAAGAGGATGTGCCATGCCCGATATGCAGCTGCTGAGTCCGCTTGACGGCCGCTATCGCCGGGTCACCGAGCCGCTGGTCGAATACCTTTCGGAATTCGCGCTCAACCGCGCCCGGCTGCGGGTGGAAGCCGAATGGCTGATCTTCCTGGCCGGCAGCGGGGCCGTCGCCGAGCTCCCGCCGCTCACGGCGGCGGACATTGAGCTCCTCCGTGCCCTGCCCGGCCAGTTCGGCGACAAGGAAGCCGCCGAGCTGGCCCAGATCGAGGCGGAGACCCGGCATGACGTGAAAGCCGTGGAGTACTTCCTGAAATCACGGCTGGCCGGCACCGCGCTGGAGCCGGCCTCGGAATTCGTGCATTTCTGCTGCACGTCCGAGGACATCAACAACCTCGCCTACGGGCTGATGCTCCGGGACGCCATGGCGGAGACCTGGCGGCCCGCCGCCGGGCGCCTGCAGCGCGACGTCCTGGCCCTGGCCGTCGAGCACCGGGACCTGCCGATGCTGGCCCGCACCCACGGCCAGCCGGCCACGCCGACCACTCTCGGCAAGGAACTGGCGGTATTCGCCCACCGCCTCGGGCGGCAGCTGGACCGGATAAGCGGCCAGGAGTACCTCGGGAAATTCAACGGGGCCACCGGCACGTACGGCGCTCACGTGGTGGCCGTCCCGGCCGCGGACTGGCCCGCCCTCTCCCGGGGGTTCGTGGAGAGCCTCGGCCTGACCTGGAATCCGCTGACGACCCAGATCGAGTCCCACGATTACGTGAGCGAGCTGTTCGCCGACGTGGCCCGGTTCAACGGAATTGTCCATAACCTGGACACCGATATGTGGACCTATATTTCCCTGGGCTATTTCCGCCAGGTCCGGGGCCTGGGCACCGTGGGATCATCGACGATGCCGCACAAGATCAACCCGATTCGCTTCGAGAACTCCGAGGCGAACTGCGAGATCAGCAATGCGCTGCTGCGCAGCCTGGGCGAGACGCTGATCACCTCGCGGCTGCAGCGGGACCTGACCGACTCGACGACCCTGCGGAACATGGGCGTCGCACTGGGCCACTCGCTGGTGGCCATCGAGAACTGCCGCAGCGGCCTGGCGGGCCTGGACGTCGACGCGGCGGCCATCGCCGCTGACCTCGCCGACGCCTGGGAGGTGATCGGCGAGGCCGTCCAGACCGTCATGCGCCGCCGCGGCATCGCCGGGTCCTACGAGCTGCTCAAGGCCGTCCTGCGCGGGAAGCGCGCCGACCAGGCGGCGCTGGCCGCGTTCATCCGGGCGCAGCAGCTGCCCCCGGCCGACGAGAAGGCCCTGCTGGAGCTCACGCCGGCCACCTACGTCGGCCTGGCGCCCAGCCTGGTGAGCTTCGCCCGGCCCCAGCCCGCCGCCCCCGGCGAGCCAGCGGACTCCTGACCCCCATTGGCCTGCCCTCGCGAGAGGGAGTGGCTGCAGATACTGATCGTTTACCGCGCCCATAGATTTCTGACCAGCCGCGTCGGGTACGCCCGCTCACGCTAAGTAACTAGGATGACGCAGGCAGTCACGCTTGGTTACCGCGTGACTGGGCTTGGCGCGGACGGGGGAACGGCGTGTTTGGTGTGCGGGGGGCCGGCAAGCAGGCGGCGGGCCAGGAACTGGAGCGGCCGCTCGAGCAGCCGCAATCGGAGGGCGCAGGACCCGGGGGCCGGGTACCGCGGGACGGGCCCGGCGACGGGTCCGGGCCGGGACAGCACAGCCGGAGCAAAATCATCCTGGTCGCCGCCGTGGCGGCCGCGGTGGTCATCGCCGGGACGCTCTACGTGGTGCTGCGGATGGTCGGCTCGGGCTACACCGGCCCCGACCTGACGCTCCCGAACGTGGCCGTGCTGCGGCTCGTGTCGGTGACCCCGGCCACGAACAGCGCGGACGTCAACGGGGCCGCGCCGGTCATAGTGGAGTTCAACGGGCCGCTCAAGAACGGCTCGCCGAGCCCTGTCATCTCGCCGGCCGTACGCGGCACCTGGACGCACTCCGGCACCAGCGCGATCTTCGCGCCCGCCGCCGCGTTCGCGCCGTCGACGCGGTACACGATCCAGGTCCCGGCCGGCATCCAGGCCAGGGGCGGCGCCCGGCTGTCCGGCGCCGGGACCACCGTGCACTTCACCACCGGCGGCTACTCCCACCTCCGGCTCAGCCAGCTGCTCAGCCAGCTCGGCTACCTGCCGACGACCTGGTCGCCGGACACCAGCCCGGCCGCCCGCGCGGAGAGGCTGAACGTCAGCAACGTGACCCAGAGCCAGGAGGCGATGGCGTTTGACCCGCCCGCCGGGACGTTCGCCTTCCAGAGCGGCTACCCGGCCCGGCTGGAGGCCATGTGGACGCCGGACCAGTCCAACCTCCTGCTCAATGGCGCGGTCATGGCCTTCCAGCACGACCACGGGATGCTGCCGAACGCGGACGTCGGCCCGAAGCTGTGGGCTGACCTGTTCAAGGCCGCGGGGGCCGGCGACCAGAACGCCAGCGGCTACACCTACGCCGTGGCCAGCAAGACCCTGCCGGAGTCGCTGACCATCTGGCACAACGGCCATCAGGTGTTCCACTCCCTGGCCAACACCGGCCTGCCGGGCGAGCCGACCGTGGACGGCACGTTCCCGGTGTACGAGAGGTTCCGGTTCCAGATCATGAGCGGCACCAACCCGGGCGGCAGCCATTACTCGGACCCGGTCTCGTTCGTGTCGTACTTCAACGGGGGCGACGCCGTCCATTACTACCCGCGCCCCGGCTACGGCTACCAGCAGAGCCTGGGCTGCGTGGAGCTGCCCTACGACGCCGCCGCGGCCGCCTACCCGTACCTGACCTACGGCAGCCTGGTCACCGTCGCCGGCTAGCGCACCGTCGCCGGCTAGCGCCCGCTCCCGGGCGCAAGGCCGCATATCACCATAGTTCCGGACGCACCGCCGCCCGGTCCCGCCGCCGCGGGGCCGGGCGGCGGCATGTCCGGGAACTTAGCGTGATGCTCAACAGTTACGAAACGCACAGCTAATTCTGGCCAGAACCACCTTGTCCAGAGTGAGAGAATCTCCTGGTATACCTCTCAGGGGGATCGTGGTGAACGCCCGGGATCGCGGTGGACCGGGCGGGTAGGCGAGGGAGCGCGCCGTTGTCTGGACTGGGTCAGTTTCGCGGGCGGATTGTCGTGCTGAGCGGGGTCATCGTCATCCTGCTGGCCGCCGGATCGTGGATAGCGCTGACGCACGCCTCGGCACGGTCGATATCACGCCGGGCAACGACGTCCCAGGTGACGGCGCAGTCCGGCCACGCCAAGGCCAAGGCCAAGGCCGCGCCCCCGCTGAGCATCGTGACCACGACGCCGGCGCAGCACCAGCAGGACGTCAACGGCACGGGCCCGGTCCTGGTGCAGTTCTCGGCGCCGCTCGCGGACGGCTCCCCGATGCCGACGATCACCCCGGACGTGCCCGGGACCTGGCAGCGGACCGGCCACGGCACCGTCCAGTTCACCCCGACCGGGGGCTTCCCGGCGGGCACTTTCGCCCAGATCCACATTCCCGGCGGCGCGACCGGCGTCCAGGGCGCGAACGGCGGGCGGCTGGCGGCGTCGGCGATCGTGTACTTCCACACCGGCAGCTACTCCGCGGCCCGCCTGCCCGAGCTGCTCGCCCAGCTCGGCTACCTGCCGCTGGCCTGGGCGCCGGCCGCCGGGCAGGCCAGCCCGGCCCTCGGCGACGCGGCCGGCCAGCTCAAGGCCGCCTACACCGCGCCCGACGGCACCTTCACCTGGGAGCCCGGCTACCCGCCCGGGCTGCAGAGCTTCTGGGACAACGGCAGCCAGGAGGGCCTGATCGTGCACGGCGCGGTGATGGCGTTCGAGTCCGACAACGGCCTGACCATGGACGGCACGGCCGGCCCCGCGGTGTGGAAGGCCCTCCTGGCCGCGGCCGACGCCAGCAAGCTGAACGCGCACGGCTACACCTACGCGGTCGCCAGCCAGCACTACCCGGAGACCCTCACCGTGTACCACGACGGCAAGGTCATCCTGCACACCCCGGCCAACACCGGCATCCCGGCCGCCCCGACCACGGTCGGGACCGCCCCGGTCTACCTCCGGTACCTGAACCAGATCATGAAGGGCACCAACCCGGACGGCACCAAGTACGCCGACCCCGTCTCCTATGTGGCTTACTTCCGGTCGGGCGAGGCCGTGCACTACTTCCCGCGCGGCTCCTACGGCTCGCTGCAGAGCCTGGGCTGCGTGGAGCTGCCCTACGGGACGGCCAAGTACATCTGGCCTTACCTGACCTTCGGCACGCTCGTGACGGTCACCCCGCAGTAACTGCCTACCGTCCCGAAACTGGGCCGCCCGGGCGCGGCCCAGTTTCGCCAGGGCCGGCCGGCGGCGGGGCGGATAGTCTCGCGCGCCAGCTTCCCGGCCTCGGTAGCATCGGGACCGGAATAGCCGCGGGCGCCAGCCCGCGCCGCCACCCACCCCTGAGGAGCCAGCCGTGCCTGCCGACAAGCTTCGCATCACCCTCGCCGGACGCGAGCAGGTGGTGGAAGCGGGGACGACGGCGGCCGGCGCGCTCGACGGCCAGCCGGCGATCGCCGCCCGGGTCAACGACGACTTGCGCGACCTGGCCGTGCCGCTCGCCGACGGCGACGTCGTCGAGGCCGTCACGGCCGACAGCCCGGACGGGCTCGTGATCCTGCGGCACTCCACCGCTCATGTCATGGCCCAGGCCGTGCAGGAGCTGTTCCCGGACGCGAAGCTGGGCATCGGGCCGCCGGTCGAGAACGGCTTTTACTACGACTTCGACGTGGTGCAGCCGTTCGGCCCCGATGACCTCAAGGCCATCGAGGCGCGGATGCGCCAGGTCATCCGCCAGGGCCAGGGCTTCGCCCGCCGCGTCGTCAGCGACGCCGAGGCCCGGGCCGAACTGGCCGGCGAGCCGTACAAGCTGGAGCTGATCTCGCTCAAGGGCAGCGGGCCGTCGGCGCAGGCGGCGGGCGTCGAGCTGGCCGCGGCCGACCTGGCCGCCGCCGGGACGGCCAGTGCCATCGCGGTCAGCGCCGAGGAGGCCGTCGAGGTCGGCGGCGGCGAGCTGACCATGTACGACAACGTCAACCTCAAGACCGGCGAGCGGTACTGGACGGACCTGTGCCGCGGCCCGCACCTGCCGACCACCCGGCAGATCCCGGCCTTCAAGCTGATGCGCACCGGCGGCGCTTACTGGCGGGGCAGCGAGAAGAACCCGCAGCTCCAGCGGATTTACGGCACTGCCTGGGCCTCCCGCGAGGCGCAGGACGCCTACCTGCAGCTGCTGGCCGAGGCCGAGAAGCGGGACCACCGCAAGCTGGGCGCGGAGCTCGACCTGTTCTCGTTCCCGACCGAGATCGGCAGCGGGCTGGCCGTCTTCCATCCCAAGGGCGGCGTGGTCCGGAAGATCCTGGAGGACTACTCGCGGCAGCGGCACGAGGACGCCGGGTACCAGTTCGTCAACACCCCGCACATCACCAAGTCCGAGCTATTCGAGATCTCGGGCCACCTCGACTGGTTCGGCGAGAACATCTACCCGCCCATGGAGCTGGAGGGAGCCAAGTACTACCTCAAGCCCATGAACTGCCCGATGCACATCCTGATCTACTCCTCCCGCGGCCGGTCCTACCGCGAGCTGCCGCTGCCGCTGTTCGAGTTCGGCACCGTGTACCGGTACGAGAAGTCCGGGGTCGTGCACGGCCTGACCAGGGTCCGCGGGCTGACCATGGACGACGCGCACATCTTCTGCACCCGCGAGCAGGCCGGGACCGAGCTGCGGCGGCTGCTGGCCTTCGTGCTGGACCTGCTGCGCGACTACGGCCTGAACGACTTCTACCTGGAGCTGTCCACCCGGGACGACGTCAAGGACAAGTGGGTCGGCAGCCTCGAGGACTGGGCGCAGGCCACCGAGGAGCTGCGGCTGGCCGCCGAGGAGTCGGGCCTGGACCTGGTCGCCGACCCCGGCGGCGCCGCCTTCTACGGGCCGAAGATCTCGGTGCAGGCCAGGGACGCCATCGGCCGGACCTGGCAGCTGTCCACCATCCAGGTCGACTACAACCTGCCCAAGCGGTTCGACCTGGAGTACCAGGCGGCGGACGGGACCCGGCAGCAGCCGATCATGATCCACCGGGCGCTGTTCGGGTCGATCGAGCGGTTCTTCGGGATCCTGGTCGAGCACTACGCGGGCGCGTTCCCGCCGTGGCTGGCCCCGGTCCAGGTGGTCGGCATCCCGATCGCCGACGCGCACGTGCCCTACCTCAACGACATCGCCGCCCAGCTGCGCGCCCGCGGCATCCGGGTCGAGGTCGACGACGCCGACGACCGGATGCAGAAGAAGATCCGCACCGCGCAGCGCCAGAAGGTGCCGTTCATGCTGCTGGCCGGGGACGACGACGTGGCCAGGGGCGCGGTCTCGTTCCGGTACCGCAGCGGCGAGCAGAAGAACGCGGTGCCGGTGGCCGAGGCGATCGAGGAGATCGCCGCGGCGGTGGCCAGCCGGATCCAGGTCTGACGCGGTGGCGGACAGTTCGGTGGGGGACAGCGCTGGCGGGGACGGCGAGGCAGAGCTGCAGCGCGGGGTCGGCGACCCGGACCGGTTCCAGCGGCTGTGGACGCCGCACCGGATGGCCTACATCCAGGGCGACCACCCGTCCGGCGCGGCGGGGGAGTGCCCGTTCGACGAGATCCCCCGGCTGCCGGACGCCGAGGGCCTGATCGTCGCGCGCGGCGTGGCCGTCTACGCGGTGCTGAACCTGTTCCCGTACAACGCCGGGCACCTGCTGGTCTGCCCGTACCGGCACGTCGCCGACTACACCGAGCTGGACGAGAAGGAGACGGCCGAGCTGGCCGAGTTCACCAAGCGGTCGATGACGGCGCTGCGCGCGGTGGGCGGCCCGCACGGGTTCAACATCGGCATGAACATGGGCTCCGCGGCGGGCGCCGGCATCGAGGCCCACCTGCACCAGCACATCGTGCCCCGCTGGGGCGGGGACGCCAACTTCATGCCGATCGTCGGCCAGACCAAGGTGCTCCCGGAATTGCTGGCGGACACCCGGGAGCGGGTGGCCGCAGCCTGGCCGAAGTAGCTCGGCCAGACCGCGTTAACCCCAGCCAACTCCCACCTAAACCTTCGACTCCTCCGCGACCTTGCCCGCCAGGTGCGTGGGCAGCGGCTCGTGCCGGAGGTAGGACCGGCTGAACGAGCCCGTGCCGTGGGACATGGACCGCAGGTCGATGGCGTACCGGGAGATCTCCAGCTCGGGGATCTCGGCCTTGACCAGGGTCCGCCCGCCGGCCACCGGCTCGGTGCCCAGGACCCGGCCCCGCCGGGAGGACAAGTCGGACATGATCGCGCCCACGTGGTCGTCGGCCACCAGCACCGACACCTCGTCCACCGGCTCCAGCAGCAGCACCTGGCCGTGGTCGGCGGCATCGCGCAGCGCGGCCCGCCCGGCCTTCTGGAACGCCATGTCCGAGGAGTCGACCGAGTGCGCCTTGCCGTCGTACAGGGTCACCCGGATGTCGATCATCGGGTAGCCGGCCAGCACGCCCTGCTCCATCTGGGAGCGGATGCCTTTTTCTACCGACGGGATGAACTGGCGCGGCACTACGCCGCCGACGATCTTGTCGACGAACTCGAACCCGCCGCCGGAGGGGAGCGGCTCGACCTCGACGTGGCAGATGCCGAACTCGCCGTGGCCGCCGGACTGCTTGACGTTCCGGCCCAGGCCCTGCGCCTTGCCGCCCACGGTCTCGCGCAGCGGCACCCGCAGCGGCGTCGTCTCCACGCCCACCCCGTAGCGGCTGTTGAGGCGGTCCAGCAGCAGGTCGGCGTGCGCCTCGCCCATGCACCACAGCACCAGCTGGCGGGTCTCGGCGTTGTTCTCCAGGCGCAGGGTCGGGTCCTCGGCCACCAGCCGGCCCAGCGCCTGCGACATCTTGTCCTCGTCCGCCTTGGACTTGGCCGTGATGGCGATGGGCAGCAGCGGCTCGGGGCTGGCCCAGGCCTCCATCAGCAGCGGCTGCTCCTTGTCGGACAGGGTGTCCCCGGTCTCGGCCGTGCTGAGCTTGGCCACCGCGCAGATGTCGCCGGCCAGGCACTGGGTGACCGTGCGCTGCGTCTTGCCCAGCGGCGAGGTGATGGCCCCGATGCGCTCGTCGACGTCATGGTCGGCGTGCCCGCGCTCGGCCCGGCCGTGGCCGGAGACGTGCACCTGCGCGTCCGGCCGCAGCGTGCCCGAGAACACCCGGACCAGGCTGATCCGGCCCACGTACGGATCGGACGTGGTCTTCACGATCTCCGCCAGCAGCGGCCCGCCGGGGTCGCTGACCAGGCCGCTGACCGACTTCCCGGCCACGGTGGTGACGGCGGGCAGGGGGTGCTCGGCCGGGGCCGGGAACGCCTGCGCCATGACCTCGAGCAGTTCCTCCAGCCCGAGGCCCTGCGGCGAGGCGACCGCCAGCACCGGGAACAGGGTGCCGCGGGCGACGGCCGTTTCGAGGTCATCGATGAGTACCTTGGGATCGATCTCCTCGTCGGACAGGTACCGGTCCATGAGGGTCTCGTCTTCGCTCTCCTGGATGATGGCCTCGATGAGCCCGGAACGGGCCTCCGCCACCCGGCCGGCGTCCGCCTGGGTGATGTCGCAGTCGGCGCGGCTGCCGCCGGAGTAGTCATACAGGCGCCCAGACAGCAGGCCGATGAGGCCGCACACACCCCCCTGGCCGTCGGCCACGGGCAGGTAGAGCGGCGCCACCGACTCGCCGAACGCGGCCCGGCAGGCGGCCAGGGCCTCGTCGAAGTCGGCGCGCTGATGGTCGATCTTGGTGATCACGACCGCGCGGGGGGTGCCCGCGCTCGCGCACTCCTCCCACAGCATCCGGGTCAGCCCGTCGACTCCTTCGGCGGCCGAGACGGTGAACAGCGCGGCGTCGGCGGCACGCAGCCCGGCGCGCAGGTCCCCGGTGAAGTCGGCGTAGCCGGGCGTGTCGAGGAGGTTAATTTTCACGCCGGCGTGCTCGAACGGGATGAGCGTCAGGTTGACCGAGCGCTGCTGGCGGACCTCGACCTCGTCGAAGTCGCTGACGGTCGTCCCGTCCTCGACCCGGCCCGGCCGCTGGATCGTCCCGGTGGCCGTCAGCAGAGCCTCGGCCAGTGTCGTCTTCCCTGCTCCAGAGTGGCCGACCAGCACCACGTTGCGCACGCTCTCGGGCTGGCCGGCCGTTGGTGCCCGGCCGGCGGCTCCCGGTGCATGAGTCCTGTCCGCCATCCGCGTCGCCTCCTCGCGTCGTTTGGCTGCTGCATGGCCAGCCTTTACCTGCCGGCCATGCGATAACAAGACCCCGCGGAGAAACAGCGAGCCTGTTGTGGTATGCCTGGTCCGGCCAGGTTCCGCCCCCGCCGGCCTGGACCGCGAGAATTGCGGGGCCGCATGGGCGTTTGTCCTACCCGCAGCCACGCCCTCCTAGCCGGCGAGTCGGGGCCGGAATATCCCGGTCCCGTCGCCAGTAAGATCAAGCCGCCATGCTGAACAAGCTGCGACCGGCCCTGGCGCGCGTGCTGGGGCCCGCCGGCCAGGCCCTCGCGCGCACGCCGCTCACGCCGAACGCGATCACCATCATCGGGACCGTCGGCGTCGCGGCCAGCGCGCTCTCCCTCTATCCCACCGGCCACCTGTTCGTCGGCACGGTGATCTGCGCGGTCTTCGTGCTGTTCGACATGCTGGACGGCGCCCTGGCCCGGGTGAAGGGGACCAGCGGCCCGTTCGGCGCGTTCCTCGACTCGACGCTGGACCGGGTCGCCGACGCGGCCATCTTCGGCGGCCTGACCTTCTACTTCGTGCTGCACGGGCATGGGCGCGGGGACCGGGTCATGGCGGCGGTGGCGCTGTTCTGCCTGGTGTCGGGCGCCCTGGTCTCCTACGCCAAGGCCCGCGCCCAGGGCCTCGGGCTGAACGCGGACGTCGGCATCGCCGAGCGGCCCGAGCGGATGGTTATCGGGCTCGCCGCCATAGGTTTGTCCGGCCTGGGCGTCCCGTTTGTCCTTCCCGTGGGACTATGGCTGCTCGCGGCGATCAGCGCGGTGACGTTCGGGCAGCGCGTGCTTGCGGTGCGCCGGTCCGCCGCCGCCCCCGCCGCCCCGGTCAGCGATGCCGCGGCCAGCGGCGCCGCGACCCATCGCGCTGGAGGTGGCACGGATGGCCCGGCTTAAGGACCGGCTGGTCAGCGTGGGCTACGGCCTGGGCTGGTCGGTCTTGTCCCGGCTGCCGGAGTCCGTCTGCCTCAGCGTGTTCCGGTTCTTCGGCGAGGTGGCCTGGCGCCGCCAGGGCCCGTCCGTCCAGGTCCTCGAGGGCAATCTGCGGCGGGTCCTCGGCCCGGCCGCGACCGGCGCGGACGTCCGGGCGGTGTCGCGGGAATCAATGCGGTCATATGCCCGCTATTGGCTGGAGGTGTTCCGGCTGCCCGTGATGCCCGTCGAGCGCCTGACCGGCCGCATGGAGGACACCACCCCCGGAGAAGTCCAGGCGGCCCTCGACCACCTGGCGGCCGGGCGGGGCGTCGTCTTCGCGCTGCCCCACGCGGGAAACTGGGATCAGGCCGCAGCATGGATAATCGCTATGGGGGCAGGCTCCATAACCACGGTGATGGAGCGGCTCAAGCCCGAGTCGCTCTTCGAGCGGTTCATGAAGTACCGCGAGGGACTGGGCATGGTGGTATTGCCGGCTAGCGGGGGAGACCGCCCGTTCGGGATACTGGCCCGGAGCCTGCGGTCCGGCAAGTGCGTCTGCCTGCCGTGCGACCGGGACATTACCGGCCACGGCATCGAGGTCGACTTCTTCGGCGAGAAGGCTCACATGGCCCCCGGGCCGGCCGCGCTGGCCGAGCGGACCGGGGCGGCCCTGATGCCGGTCATGCTGTGGTTCACCGAGGACGGCTGGGGAGTGAAGGTCGGCGCGGAAATCCCTGTGCCGGCCGGCGAGGACCGGAGGGAGCGCATCGCTGCCATGACGCAGTCGGTCGCGAGCTTCTTCGAGGGCGCCATTGCCGAGCACCCCCAGGACTGGCACATGCTGCAGCGCGTGTTCACGGGCGACCTGGACCAAGACCGGCTGGCGGCGGCGCAGCGCAGGGTCGCGGCGGGTGGCTGATGAGAATCGGACTGGTCTGCCCCTATACGTGGGATGTCCCGGGCGGCGTTCAGGAGCACATCCGCGGGCTGGCCGACGCGCTCATTGACCTCGGGCACTACGTCTCGGTCATCGCCCCGGCGGCCGAGGACGAGCCGGTCGAGCCCAGCTACGTGGTGCCCGCCGGCCGGGCCGTGCCGGTGCCCTACAACGGCTCAGTCGCGCGGCTGGCCTTCGGCTTCCTGTCCGCCAGCCGGGTCCGGCGCTGGCTCAAGGAGCACGACTTCGACGTCGTGCACGTGCACGAGCCCACCGCGCCCAGCCTGTCCCTGCTGGCCTGCTGGGTCAGCGACGATCCCCTGGTCGCGACCGTGCACACCGCGATGCCGCGGTCGCGGGTCCTGCACCTCACCCAGCCGATCCTGGCCTCCGCGCTGGAGAAGATCAGCGGCCGGATCGCCGTGTCCGAGGCGGCCCGCACGACGCTGGTCGAGCACCTCGGCGGCGACGCCGTCCTGATCCCCAACGGGGTGTCGGTGCGCCGGTTCGCGAAGGCCGAGCCGCTGCCCGGCTGGCCGGGCGAGGGCGGCGCCCTCGGCTTCCTGGGCCGGATCGACGAGCCGCGCAAGGGCCTTTCGGTCCTGCTGGAGGCCTTCACCGCTCTCGCGCCGGAGCGGCCGGGCCTGCGCGTGCTGGTGGCCGGCCCCGGCGACGCCGACGAGGCGCTGGAGCAGGTCCCGGCCGGGCTGCGCGACCGGGTCGTGCTGCTCGGCCAGGTCAGCGACGAGGACAAGGTCCGGGTCTACCACTCCGTCGACGTCTTCTGCGCGCCCAACACCGGCGGCGAGAGCTTCGGCATCGTGCTGGCCGAGGCCATGGCGGCGGGCGCGCCGATCGTGGCCAGCGACCTGGACGCCTTCCGCCGGGTGCTGCGCGGCGGCCAGGCGGGCGAGCTGTTCGAGAACGGCAGCGCCGCCGGCCTGGCCGCCGCCGCGGCCCGGCTGCTGGATGATCCGGCGCGCCGGGCGACGCTGGCGCAGGCCGCCACCCGGGCCGTGGCGCAGTACGACTGGAAGGTCGTCGCCCGGGACGTGCTCCGGGTCTACGAGGCGGTGGCCCCGGTCGCCCGCCGGGTGCCGGCGGCCGCGCTATGACCATCCTGACCAGCATCATCATCATCGCCCTGCTGGCCATGACGGGGGTCTACATCTCCTGGCGGGCCGGGCGGCTGGACCGGCTGCACGCCCGGCTGGAGGCGGCCCGGTTCGCGCTGGACGCCGCACTGGTCCGGCGCAGCGCGGTGGCGCTGGAGCTCGCCTCGTCCGGCCTGCTCGACCCGGCCACCAGCCTCTTGCTGGCCGGCGCCGCGCACGATGCCCGGGCCGCCCGCACTGCCCGCGAGCAGCCCGAGAGCGACCTGACCCGGGCGCTGCGCGCCGTCTTCAGCCAGCCCGAGTTCCGGGTCTCGCTGGCGGGCAGCGAGGAAGCCCAGGAGCTGCTGACCGAGCTGGAGGGCTCGGCTCACCAGGTGTTCCTGGCCCGCAAGTTCTACAACGACGCGGTGGCCGCCACCCAGGCCGCCCGGCGGCGCTGGCTGGCCCGCGCGCTGCGGCTGGCCGGCAGCGCGCCCAGCCCCGAGTTCTTCGAGATCGACGACTCCCTGGTGCCGCCCGGCGACCCCCAGGAAGCCGACATCCCCCACCTGACCGGCTGACGCGCCGGGCCTGGCATGCTGGCCGGAGGCCGGGCCGCGGGCTGACCGGGTGACCCCGGCGGCTCACCGGATCTTGCCCGTAACATGGAATGAGTTCCGATAAGCAGCGAGCATGTGAGGTAATTCGTGGCTGTCCACCCGACTGAGCACACCAGCGGCACCCCGAGCGCCGGCGCGCAGCGGGGCACCCAGCGCGTCAAGCGCGGCATGGCTGACATGCTCAAGGGCGGCGTCATCATGGACGTCGTCACGCCCGAGCAGGCCAAGATCGCCGAGGACGCGGGCGCGGTCGCCGTCATGGCGCTGGAGCGCGTCCCGGCTGACATCCGCGCCCAGGGCGGCGTGGCCCGGATGAGCGACCCGGACATGATCGACGGGATCATCGCCGCGGTGTCCATCCCGGTCATGGCCAAGTGCCGGATCGGCCACTTCGCCGAGGCGCAGGTGCTGCAGGCCATCGGGGTCGACTACATCGACGAGTCCGAGGTGCTCACCCCGGCCGACGGCGAGGCCCTGCGGCGGATCACCGAGGGCGCCGCGATGATCCGGTCCAAGGGCGAGGCCGGCACCGGGAACGTGGTCGAGGCGACCCGGCACATGCGCAGCATCCGGACCGAGATCCGGCGGCTGGGCACCTTGTCGCCGGAGGAGCTGTTCAGCGCGGCCAAGGACCTGCAGGCCCCCTACGACCTGGTGGCCGAGGTGGCGGCCGCGGGCCGGCTGCCCGTCGTCCTGTTCACCGCGGGCGGCATCGCCACCCCGGCCGACGCCGCGATGATGATGCAGCTGGGCGCCGAGGGCGTGTTCGTCGGCTCGGGCATCTTCAAGGCGGGCGACCCGGCCGCCCGCGCTGCGGCCATCGTTAAGGCCACGACCTTCCACGACGACCCGGACGTGGTGGCCAAGGTGTCCCGCGGCCTGGGCGAGGCAATGGTCGGGATCAGCCTGGACACGCTCGCGCCCGAGCAGCGCTACGCCGGCCGCGGCTGGTAGGCCGGGCCGCGGCGGGGTGACACAGCAGCAGCCGGCGATCGGGGTCCTGGGCCTCCAGGGCGACGTCGCAGAGCACCTGCGCGCGCTGGGCGAGTCCGGTGCGCGGGCCAGCCTGGTCCGGCGGCCCGGTGAGCTGGAAGCGGTCGACGGCCTGATCATCCCCGGCGGCGAGTCCACCACTATCTGGAAGCTGGCCGAGATCTTCGAGCTGGCCGAGCCGCTGCGCAAGCGGGTGGCCGGCGGCATGCCCGCCTTCGGCTCCTGCGCGGGCATGATCATGCTCGCCGCGCGGCTGACCGGCGCGGCCAGCGGCCAGGAGACGCTCGGCGCCATCGACATGACCGTCCAGCGCAACGCGTTCGGCCGCCAGGTCGACTCGTTCGAGCGTGACCTGGACATCTCCGGCCTCGCCGGCCCGCCCTACCGGGCCGTGTTCATCCGCGCGCCGTGGGTCTCGCAGGCCGGGCCGGCCTGCGAGATTCTCGCGACCGACCCCGCCACCGGTAGGATCGTCGCCGTTCGCCAGGGCCCGGTGCTCGCGACGGCCTTCCACCCCGAGCTCACCGGCGACCGGCGAATTCACGAGCTATTTGTCAACATGGTGAGGGAACGATCATGAGCGGCCATTCAAAGTGGGCGACCACCAAGCACAAGAAGGCCGTCGTCGACGCCAGGCGCAGCAAGCTGTTCGCCAAGCTGATCAAGAACGTCGAGGTCGCCGCCCGCAGCGGCGGGCCTGATCCGGCCGGCAACCCGACCCTCTACGACGCCGTGCAGAAGGCCAAGCGCAACTCGGTGCCGAACGACAACATCGACCGCGCGCTGCGCCGCGGCGCCGGCCTGGAGGCCGGCGGGGCCGCCTACGAGGCCATCACCTACGAGGGCTACGCCCCCGGCGGCGTGGCCGTGCTGGTCGAGTGCCTCACCGACAACCGGAACCGCGCGGCGGCCGAGGTGCGGACCGCGCTGACCCGCAACGGCGGCTCCATGGCCGACCCCGGCTCGGTGTCCTACCTGTTCAACCGCAAGGGCGTCGTCATCGTGCCCAAGGCCGACGGGATGGGCGAGGACGACGTCCTGGTCGCCGTGCTGGACGCCGGCGCCGAGGAGGTCAACGACCTCGGCGAGTCGTACGAGGTGGTCAGCGAGGCCACCGACCTGATCACGGTCCGCAACGCGCTGCAGGACGCCAAGATCGAGTACGAGTCGGCCGAGGCCGCGTTCCTGCCCTCGGTGGAGGTCCCGCTCGACGAGGACAGCGCCCGCAAGGTGTTCCGGCTCATCGATGCCATCGAGGACTCCGACGACGTGCAGGACGTGTACGCGAACTACTCCGTTTCGGATGACGTCATGGAAAGAATCGGGTGAGTCCCCGGCCGGAGCGGCTGACGGTCCGGCCCCTGACCCTCGGTGACGACCTCGAGCCGGACCTTGACCTGTCGCACCGGGCCTTCGGCCCGTTCGGCGGCGCGGAGCGGGAGCGCCGGCTGGCCAGCACGCGGCTGTCGGTCGCAGCCGGCGCCCACCTCGGCGTGTTCGACGGCGGTACGCAGGTCGCCTCAGGCCGGTACCTCGACCTGCGGCAGTGGTGGCACGGCCGGGCGCTGCCGATGGCCGGCGTGGCCGGGGTGAAGGTCGCGCCGCACGAGCAGGGCCGCGGCCTGGGCCGGGCCATGATGACCGAGATGCTCCGGCAGATGGCGGCCCGCGGCTACCCGCTGTCGGCGCTGTTCCCGGCGACCGCGCCGCTCTACCGGTCACTGGGCTGGGAGCTGGCCGGCGGCCGCTACGAGGCCATGATGCCGGCCCGCTCGCTGCGGGCCCTGCTGCGCCCCGACCCGGCGGTCGAACCGGATGCTGCTCTGGGCGATGCCCCGGCCGGAGCTCCGGCTGGCGCTCCGGCTGGCGCTCCGGCTGGCGCTCCGGCTGGCGCTCCGGCTGGCGCTCCGGCTGGCGCTCCGGCTGGCGCTCCGGCTGCTGCTCAGGCTGCTGCTCAGGGGGTTGCTCCGGCTGCTGTGGGTCCGGGGTCGGCTGGGTTGAGTCCGGGGCCGGGCGGCGCTGGGTCGGTGTTCCGGCCCGCCGGGCCGGCCGACGCGGTCGAGGTGATCGCCGTGCTCAGTGCGCTGCACGCGGCCGGGAGCGGCTGCGGGCCGGTCACCTTCGACGCGCCCCAGCTGGCCACGATGCTGAGCGACGACGTCTACCTCTACCTGGCCCCCGACGGCGTCCTGGGCTACCGCTGGAACACCGCCGCGGATCAGATGCTCGTCTACTGGGCGGCGGCCGGTTCCGCGGCGACGACCCGCGCGCTGTGGTCGATCGTGTCCTCGCACGGGACGATCGTCAACGGCGTCCGGGCCGTGGTGAGCCCGCACGACGCCGTGACCTGGCTGACCGCCGAGCCCGACGTGACCCTGGCCCGCGCCGAGCAGTGGATGCTGCGCCTGCTGGATGCGCCGGCCGCCATGGCCGGCCGCGGCTTCCCGGCCGGCGCGAGCCTGTCGCTCCCGCTGGCCGTGGCCGACCCGCAACTGCCGGGCAACTCCGGAGACTGGCGGCTGGAGGTCAGCGGCGGAACGGCCGCCCTCACGCCGGCCCGGACCGGATCCGACGCCCCGCTGCGCCTGGGCGCCAGGGGCCTGGCCGCGCTGTACGCCGGCACCCCGCTCGCCACGCTGCGCCTGGCGGGCCTGGCCGCCGGCGGCACCCCGGACGCCGACGCCGCCCTGGACGCCGCCTTCGCCGCCACCCCCTACATGACCGACTCCTTCTAGACCTGGATCACGCGTCCCGGTGGCCGATCCGGCACCTCAGCCATGATCATCGGCCGACCGCCTCAGCCATGCGTTACGTCCTATGTCGTTCCGCGGTGAGCCGGGGCCGGCCGGCGCGCGGCACCATCACCCCGCCCGTAACACCAGAGCAGCAGCAGTTGCCGAGGTGGGGGCCGGGCTGGTGGGGCCTTCATGATCGCGACCGATATACCGGAATCCTTTCCGGGTTATCGGTCACGATCATGAAACCCTCCCGGCGGGGGTGGTTTTCCGTGATTACGACGGCTTTCTGGCGCTGCCGCCGGGGCTGGCGGCCGGCGCCAGGGCACGCCGGGACCCTTGACAGACCAAGACCACCAGTAATGCGACAGTCTCCAGAGGGTGAGTGATCCTCCCACGATCATGAAAGCTCTCAGCCCGGCCGCCTTTCGCCAGGCACCCTGCCCCGCGGGTAACAACTGCCCCACCGGCCCGGCACATCCCGCGACCGCCGTCACCGCGGTTCTCCGGCGATGGACTGGGGAGCTTTGCTCACCGCCGGCGGTGAGCAAAGCTCCCCAGTCGCCGGGGGTCGGGCCCGGGCCGGGCGCGGTGCGGGCCGCGGCCGGGCGCTTCGCATCATCCGCGGTCGCACCAGCCACACAGGTCCCGGCGGCACTCGATCGGAGCGGGATCGGGAGCCGGGTGGGCGACACGCCGGGCTATTCGCGACGGACGGGACGCCGAGCCGGTAATGTCGCAGCCGAACACCTGTTCGCTAGCAACCGGACGGCGGGGCGCATGCGAGTGCTCGGCGTGGATCCCGGCCTGACCCGGTGCGGGCTCGGCGTGGTCGACGGCGCGCCGGGCCGCGCGCTGGCCTTGGTCCGCACCGGCGTGGTGCGGACCTCGCCCGACGCCGGGATCGGGGACCGGCTGCTGGCCATCGAGCAGCAGATCGAGGAATGGCTGATCGCCTGCAGGCCGGACGCCGTCGCCGTGGAGCGAGTGTTCAGCCAGCACAATGTCCGCACCGTGATGGGCACCGCGCAGGCCGGGGCGGTGGCCATCGTCTGCGCGGCGCGCCACGGCATCCCGGTCGCGCTGCACACGCCGACTGAGGTCAAGGCGGCCGTTACGGGGAACGGCCGGGCTGACAAGGCCCAGGTGACGGCCATGGTGACCCGCCTGCTGCGGCTGACGGACCCGCCGCATCCGGCCGATGCGGCGGACGCCCTGGCCCTGGCCATCTGTCACATGTGGCGCGGTGGCGCGCAGACCAGGCTGGCGGCGGCGCAGGCCCAGGCCACGCAGCTCAGGGCAGCGCAGGTCAGGGCAGCGCAGGCCCGGGCCGGGCAGGCCCGGGCCGGGCAGGCCCGGGGAGCGGAGGCGAGGGCGGAGCAGGTCAGGGCGGCGCAGGTCAGGGCGGCGCAGGCGAGAGCGGAGCAGGTCAGGGCGGCGCAGATCAGGGCGGCGCAGGCCCGGGCTGGGCCGGGTCCGGCGGCGCAGGCGAGGGCGGCGCAGGTCAGGGCGGGAACGGAACAGGCGGCGATGAGGCCGGCCGGCTGGGGACAGGCAGGAGGACCGCGGTGATCGCGCATCTGGAGGGGATCGTCAGCGAGGTGGCGCCCGACGGCGCCGTGATCGACGTCGGCGGCGTCGGGCTGCTCGTGCAGTGCACGCCGGGCACGCTGGCCGGGCTGCGGTCCGGCGAGCGGGCCCGTGTCGCGACCTCGCTCGTGGTCCGGGAGGACGCGCTGACCCTGTACGGGTTCGCCTCGGCGGACGAGCGGGCCACCTTTGAGCTGGTGCAGACCGCGAGCGGCGTCGGCCCCCGGCTGGCGCTGGCGATGCTGGCGGTGTTCAGCCCGGACGGGCTGCGCCGGGCGGTCGCGGCCGAGGATCTCAACGCGCTGATGACCGTGCCCGGCATCGGCCGCAAGGGCGCCCAGCGGATCGTCCTGGAACTGGCCGGGCGGCTCGGCGCGCCCGGCGATGGCGTGCCGGGGGCCGGGTCGGCCGCGGCGGCCGGGAGCGCCCGGCTCGCGCCCTGGCGCGAGCAGGTCCGGGCGGGCCTGGTCAGCCTGGGCTGGCCGGCCCGGGAAGCTGACCAGGCCATCACCGTGGTCGAGCCCGAAATGCTGGCCGCTGCGGGCGGGGAGAGCTCCGCCGAGGTGGACGTCTCGGCGGCCCTGCGGGCGGCGCTGCGCGTCCTGGGCCGCACGTGACGGGCCGCGACACCGGCCGCGACACCGGGCCCGGAAGCGACCGGGGGAATGGCCCCGAGCCGGGCGTGCCGGCGGAGCAACCGGGCGGCCCCGGCGATTGGGACCGCGATGACGCGGGCCGCATGGTGTCGCCGCTGGCCGAGGCCGACGAGAAGGCCATCGAGGGCGCGCTGCGGCCCCGGCGGCTCGCCGAGTTCGTCGGCCAGGCCCGGGTCCGCGAGCAGCTCTCGCTGGTGCTTGACGGCGCCATGGGGCGCGGGCGCGCGCCGGACCACGTCCTGCTGTCCGGGCCGCCCGGGCTGGGCAAGACCACCATCGCCATGATCATCGCCGCCGAGCTGGGCACGCCGCTGCGGATCACCAGCGGCCCGGCCATCGAGCGGGCCGGGGATCTCGCCGCCGTGCTGTCCACGCTGAGCCCGGGCGAGGTGATGTTCATCGACGAGATCCACCGCGTCGCCCGCCCGGCCGAGGAAATGCTCTACCTGGCCATGGAGGACTTCCGGGTGGACGTGATGATCGGCAAGGGGCCGGGCGCCACGGCCATCCCGCTGGACATCGCCCCGTTCACCCTGGTCGGCGCCACGACGCGGGCGGGCCTGCTGCCGGCGCCGCTCCGCGATCGGTTCGGCTTTACCGCGCACCTGGACTTCTACGAGCCAGCCGAGCTGGGCGTGATCATCCGCCGGTCGGCGGGCCTGCTCGGGGTGAGCATGGACGACGACGGGGCGGACGAGATCGCCGGCCGGTCCCGGGGCACGCCGCGGATCGCCAACCGGCTGCTGCGCCGGGTCCGCGACTACGCGGAGGTGCGCGGGGACGGGGTCATCACCCAGGCTGCGGCCAGGACGGCGCTGGAGATCTACGAGGTGGACGAGAACGGCCTGGACCGGCTCGACCGGGCCGTGCTGAGCGCCCTGGTCCGCGGGTTCGCCGGCGGCCCGGTCGGGCTGGCCACCCTGGCCGTGGCCGTGGGCGAGGAGCCGGAGACCGTCGAGGTGGTCGCCGAGCCCTTCCTGGTCCGGGCCGGGCTGATCGCCCGGACCCAGCGCGGCCGGGTCGCAACGCCGGCCGCGTGGTCTTATCTCGGCCTCGAGCCCCCGCCGGATTCCCCCGGAGGCCGGCCCGGTTCGCCGGGCGCCCCGCCGGAGCCCGACACGCTATTCGGGTGATAGCGCCGCACGTCAGCCCATGTCGCCGGCCCCGCCGGCGGGTCCGGGGAGCGGCCGCAGGCGGCTTGCGGGCCTTGGGCCTGCAATGTCACGGCTGGTCGCAGGGTGGTCACGATCGCTCGGCGGAAGTCGTAGCCTGTTGGTGCGTCGCCCACGCGCCGCTAAACTTCGGCAGTTAGTCCATGACAAGCCGTCAGGCGCCGTACCGGATGACCGGGCAGGTGCTGGACCGGTAGGCCGGTCACGGCAATCTACGGAAGGATGCCCCGCGATGGGGAGTCACCTAGTTGCGGTCGAAGCCGCGACCAAGTCGTCCGGTAGCAGCTTCCTGCCGCTGCTCATCATCGTTGTGCTGTTCGGCTTGTTCTACGTGGCGATCATCCGCCCGCAGCGCAACCGCCAGCGCCAGGCAGCGCAGACGCAGAACCAGGTAGTCCCCGGCCAGCGGGTCCGCACCACCGCCGGCATCTACGGGACTGTCGTCTCCGGGGACGACCGGGACATCGTGGTGGAGATCGCGCCAGGGGTGCAGGTCACCATGCTCCGCCGGGCGGTCATGGAAGTAGTCCCTGAGGATGACCAGGGCGGGACCCCGACTTCCGAGCCCGAGACCGAGGAGGACACCGAGTCGGCCGACGACCACACCGACCGTTCCGACCGTTCCTTCTAGCGGCCCCGATCGCTGATCACCCCATAAGGACTGGCGACTGACGTGGCTCCACCAACTGTTAAGACGTCCCGGCCGGGACGCCTGCTGGCTGTACTGGCGGTCCTCATCCTGGTGATGCTGATCAGCATCCTGCGCGGCGACATCATCCACCCCGGGAACTGGCACAGCAATTTCAAGGTCGGGCTCGGCCTGGACCTGTCCAGCGGCACCACGGTCACGCTCAAGGCGGTCCCGGACAAGGGGCACTCGACGCCGAGCTCGGGCGCGATGAACCAGGCGATCAGCATCATGAACAACCGGGTTAACGGCGCCGGCTTCAACAACGCCCTGGTCCAGCAGCAGGGCAGCCAGAACATCACGGTGTCGGTACCGGGCCAGGGCGCCCAGAAGGTCGTCGGCATCGTCGGCAAGACCGCCCAGCTCCGGTTCCGCCAGGTACTGCTGTGCAGCGGCGTCGCGACGACCTGCGAACCGCAGGCCGTGGCCAACGCGGCCACCGCGGCCCCCTCGGGGAGCACGTCCCCATCGCCCAGTACCTCGGCCAGCCCGTCGGCGTCCGCCAGCGCAAAGGCGGCAGCGAGCCCGACGGCCTCAGGCGGCACCGGCCAGGCGGCCGGGGCCACCCGGCTCGGCGCGGCCAGCGCCGCATCCCCGACCGCGGCGCCATCGCCGCCGGCCTCGAGCTCGGCCGCCGCGTCATCGCCGGCCTCGCCGGCGCCGTCGGCCTCCGCGCCCGCTTCTGCGCCGGCCTCCGGGACGAGCACCGCCGGCGATTCCAGCAAGGTCAGCAAGCCCGTGCTGGCCTTGTTCGCCAAGGTGAACTGCGCCGACAAGAACTGGCAGCAGAAGGCCTACGGCAATAACTCCGCCGCCTGGGACGACACCGGCGCGCAGATCGTGTCGTGTGACAACACGGGCGTCAAGTACGTGCTGGCCACTGCCCCGGTCACCGGGCAGGAGCTGACCACGGCCAATGCCGCGCTCGACAACCAGACGAACCAGTGGATCGTCCAGTTCGCGCTGAACGGCAAGGGCGGCCGGGCCTTCGCCGACCTGACCACCCAGATGTTCGACACCTACGGCGGCGGCGGTACGCCGACGTCGGTGCTGGACCAGTTCGCGATCGTGCTCGACGGGTCGGTCGTCTCGGCCCCGGACATCCAGCAGCCGATCACCGGCGGCCAGGGCCAGATCAGCGGTCCCAGCACGAATCCGTTCACCCAGGCCCAGTCCACCAAGCTGGCCAACGTCCTGAAGTACGGCGCGCTGCCGCTGACGTTCCACACCCAGGACGTCTCGTCGGTGTCGCCCGAGCTCGGCTCGGCCCAGCTGCACGCCGGCCTGGTCGCGGCCCTCATCGGCCTGCTGCTCGTGGTGATCTACTCGTTCCTGTACTACCGAGGTCTCGGCCTGGTGTCGGTGTTCAGCCTGGCCATCGCGGCCAGCCTGTCCTACCTGGCGGTCGTCCTGCTGAGCAAGTACCAGGGCTTCACCCTGACGCTGGACGGCGTCGCGGGCCTCATCGTCGCCATCGGCATCACCGCCGACTCGTTCGTGGTCTACTTCGAGCGGCTGCGCGACGAGGTCCGGGAGGGCCGGTCGCTGCGGGCCGCGGTCGAGCGCGGCTGGACGCGCGCCCGGCGGACGATCCTGGTCTCGGACACGGTGTCCTTCCTGGCCGCCGCGCTGCTGTACATCATTGCCCTGGGCGACGTGAAGGGCTTCGCGTTCACGCTCGGCATGACCACGCTGGTCGACGTCGTCGTGGTGTTCCTGTTCACCAAGCCGATGGTGACGCTGCTGGCCCGGACCAAGTTCTACGGCCAGGGCCACAAGCTGTCCGGCCTTGATCCGGCCCGGCTCGGCGCGCGATCCCCGTGGCGGGGATCACGCCGCCCGAGGCCCACCCGACCAGCGACGGGCGGTGCGGCCAGCACCGCATCCGCGACGCCGGCCCGGACCACCCCCAAGGAGGCGTGATGCCGTCGCTCGGCAGCATCGGCGGGCGGCTGTACCGCGGCGAGGTCTCCGTTGACTTCGTCGGCCGCCGGAAGATCTTCTACATGGTCTCCGGACTGATCCTCCTGATCAGCGTCGTGGCCCTGCTCGTGCGCGGGCTGGACTACAGCGTGGACTTCAAGGGCGGCTCGATCTTCCAGTTCTCCGCGCCGAACGCGACCGCCACGCAGCTTGAGTCCATCGTGACCAAGATCGACCCGGCGGCCGACCCCAGCGCCACGCAGGCACGTTCGAATGGCAAGGCGCTGTGGTCGGTGCAGACCTCGACGGTCTCCTTTGCCGAGGGGTCCAAGGTCCAGGACGCTCTCGCCAGCCAGCTGAACCTCCGGGCCTCCGCGGTGAGCCGGACGTTCGTGGGGCCGACCTGGGGCAGCCAGATCTCGGAGAAGGCGCTCGAGGGACTCATCGCGTTCCTCATCGCCATCGTGATCTACCTGTCCATCGCGTTCGAGTGGAAGATGGCCAGCGCCGCGCTCGTGGCGCTGGCCCACGACATCGTGATCACGATCGGGGTCTACGCCCTCACGGGCTTCCAGGTCAGCCCGGCCACCGTCATCGGCCTGCTGACCATCCTCGGCTACTCGCTGTATGACACCGTCGTGGTCTTCGACAAGGTCCGGGAGAATACCGCCGGCCTGACCGGGACACGCAGGTCGACCTACAGCGACGCGGCCAATCTGGCCCTGAACCAGACCCTGGTCCGGTCCATCAACACCTCGCTGATCGCCCTGCTGCCGGTTGCGGCCATCCTGATCGTCAGCGTCACCCTGCTCGGCAACGGCGAGCTCAAGGACCTGTCGCTGGTGCTGTTCGTCGGCATGCTGTCCGGCACCTATTCGTCGATCTGCATCGCGACCCCGGTGCTCGCCGACCTCAAGGAACGCGAGCCGCAGTTCAAGAAGCTGGCCGCCCAGGTCGCGCTCCGCGAGTCCGGGGGCCGCGGCGCGGCGCGCAAGGCGGCGCGGGCCGCGTCCGCGTCCGCGGGGGGGTCCGGCAGCGCCGGGAAACCCGCCCGATCTGGCAGCACTGCGGTCCTGGACGCCGAGGAGGACGAGCCCGGCACCGCCGAGCCGGACGACCTGACCGGGCCGGACGCCGAGGCGCTCGAAGACGACGACACGCAGGCTCCCGGCGATGCGGCCGAGCCGGTCACCGCCGGCCGCCCGGCCGGGACCGGATCCGCGCGCAGCGGGACCTCCGGGGGAGCGGCGCGGCCGGCCGCGCGCCAGCAGCCCCGCCGGGCCGGCAGCGCGGCCAAGCGGCGGCCAGCGGGCAAGAAGAAGCGCCGGTAGCCGCCGGTGCCCAGCCAAGCCAGCCCGCCGGGCGGCCCGGCCAGGTCCGCGCCGTCCCGAGCGGACGGCCCGGCGACGGCGCTGGCGGACAGCCTGGCGGACGCGGACGGGGAAGGCCTGCGCCGCCTGATCCTGTCCCGGATCCGAGACGTGCCCGACTACCCGCAGCCCGGTGTCCTGTTCAAGGACATCACCCCGCTGCTGGCCGATCCGGCGGCCTTCGCGGCCACGGTGGCCGGGCTGGCCGACGGGTATGCCGCGGTGGACAAGGTGGCCGGGATCGAGGCCCGCGGATTCATCCTCGCGGCCCCGGTCGCGTGTTCGCTCGGCGCCGGGTTTGTCCCGGTTCGCAAGCAGGGCAAGCTGCCCGGCCCGTCGTACGCCGAGACCTACGACCTGGAATACGGCACCGCCACCATCGAGTTGCACAAGGATGCGCTCAGCCAAGGCGAGCGGGTGCTGATCGTGGACGACGTGCTGGCCACCGGCGGAACGGCGGCGGCCACCGCGGAGCTGGTCCGGCGTAGTGGCGCGACGGTCGAGGCCATCGTGGTCTTGCTGGAACTCGGCTTCCTGGACGGCCGGGCCGCCCTGCCGGGCCTGCCGGTCCGCGCGCTGGTCACCGTCTGACCTGGGGCTGGAGGGTCCGCCTGGCCATCACCCGGCGTGTGGTGAATCGTCCTCGATAGACTAAGGGCTTGACGTACCGGGAGGGCATGTGGCCAGTGACGTGGCGACGGCCGGCGAGGCCGGCGCCGAAGTCACCAGACTGGCCGCGGGGCAGGCAAACAACGGTCACCAGGACGGGCCCGCGGCCAGCGACACGGTGACCCCGGCTGCCAGCGCGCGCGCCGGCAGCCCGAACCCCCCGCCCGCGGACGGGGCCGCGCGGCCGGACGCGGGCGCATCCGGCGCGGCCGAGGACGAGTCGCAGCAGAACGTCGCACCGGCCGGAGCCGGCCCGGGCAGCACCCCAGCGGACCAGCAGAACGCCCAGCCGGCCGGCAC
>Ga0193728_1000257_pt1 | contig 25031 bp, 26 predicted proteins | sample U1c1metaG_FD_143037 | JGI IMG/M metagenome (GOLD analysis project Ga0193728, IMG submission 143037) | Soil microbial communities from a riparian zone of the East river system, Colorado, United States - U1c1 | ecosystem: Environmental > Terrestrial > Soil > Riparian zone | place: USA: East River... | reverse complement strand
CACCCGTAATCCGCATTACTGGCAGCCAGGTCTGCCGAAGATCTACGGGCTGCGCTATGTACAGTACAGCGACTCGACCACGGCTGAGGAAGATCAGGAAGCCGGGAAGATCGACTGGGGCGGCGGCCCGATCACTAACGGCCAGAAGCTGTACGTGGACCGTGACCCGCAGCACTTCCACTTCTGGTACCCGGGCACGGGAATCGTGTCGATCCTGCCTAACCAGACGGTCTGGCCGCTGAACATGACCCCGGTCCGGCAGGCAATCAGCCTGGCGATCAACCGCAGCCAGATCAGCAAGGTCGGTGAAACCGGCTACGAAGCGCCGCTGACGTCACCGACCGGCCTGCTGCTGCCGAACTTCCAGAGCCAGATCACCCCCGCGTATGCCAACCTGAAGTACACCCAGAACGTCTCCCAGGCCAAGAAGCTTCTCAACCAGGCCGGCTTCAAGATGGACAGCAACGGGCTGATGGCGCTGAACGGCAAGGAAATCAAGCTCAATATCTCCGACCCGACCGGCTTCAACGACTACATGACCGACCTGCAGGTCATTTCCTCTGAGCTCAAGGCGATCGGCATTAAGGCGACCGTGCAGGGCCTGTCCACCAACGGCTGGGAGCAGGACATTGCAACCGGCCACTTCGACATGACCGTCATGTGGTCCTCCACCGGGGACCTCTACACGGTGCTGGACAGCGTCCTGGACTACAAGCTCTCCGGGCCTATCGGGACCGCTGCATCCGGCGGCGACTACGAGCGGTGGAACAACCCGGCAACGCAGGCCGCCCTGCTGCAGTACCAGACCGCGGCGTCCGCCAGTGCCCGCACGGCAGCGCTCAACGAGATCCAGAAGATCATGGTCACCCAGGCCCCGGTCATCCCGATCGTCGCCGAAGCCGACTGGGGCAGCTACTCCACGCGCAAGGTGACCGGCTTCCCGTCGCCGACCAATCAGTACGCCTCCGCCGCGGCGGGGACGCCCAACGGCGAGGTAGTGGCCCTGCACCTGGTGCCGGTCAAGAACTAGCCACGCCCCTGCTCATTACCTGCCCCTACTAGTGACCTCCAGCGGATAGTTCAGGTGGAAGGACTCAGCAGCGTGACTCAGCTACTCGCAGGTGCCGCGACGGCGGACATCACCCCGCAGATCGGCGTCCCCATGGGGGGATACAGCGCCCGGCAGGGGATGTCCACCGGAACCCACGACCGGCTGTTTGCCCGGACCGTGGTGTTCAGCGACGGGACCATGGACCTTTCGGTCACGGTGTGCGACCTGGTCGGCATCGGAGAGCGGATCGTCGCCCGGGTCCGGGAGCTCGCGGCGAGCGAACTGGGGATGCCGGCGGGCCACGTGCTCGTCGCGGCCACGCATACGCACTCCGGCCCGCTGGAGGTCAACCCGGACCAGCTGACGGCCTACCCCGAGTCGGTGGCCCGGGCCATCGTCAGCTCCATATCCGAAGCGAAAAAAGCGGCACAGCCGGTGTCGCTGAAGGCAGGGCAGGCCGAGGTCACGTCGATTTCACAGAATCGGCGTGACCCGGCCGGCCCGATCGAGACGCTCGCCACCGTCGTCGCCGCGGCGCCGGCGGGCGGCGGGCGGCCCGCCATCACGCTCGTGAACTACGCCTGCCACAGCACAGTCCTCGAGCACGACAACATGCAGTACTCACCCGACTTTCCCGGCGCGATGGTCCGGTTCTTGGAGCGCGAAGTGGGCGGCAGCGCCATCTACCTGCAGGGCGCCGCTGGCAACATCAACCCGGTCTGGATGCGCCATGACTTCACCGAGGTAGAGCGGATCGGCGGCATCCTCGGCGCCGCCGCGACCCGGCTGGTACACGAGATGGAACCGCTTGGGTCGGGCCAGTGGTGCATCAACTTGAGCTGGTCGGAAGACACCGACAAGCCGCCCGCCGGGGCACTGGTAGCCTCCGGGCCGCTCGCCGCCACACATGTGTTCCCCGAGCTGGCCCGCCGGCCGGCCAGGACGCAAGACGACCTGCGCGCGGAGCTGGACCAGCTGCAGGCCGCCCGCGACGCAGCCGACGGCCAGGCGGCCCGGCGGGAGCTCACCGCCCGGATCAACCAGCTGAAGGTCGAGTGGGCCGTGGCCGGGCGGATGGCCGGCAGCGCGCCGCCGCCCGCGGTCGAGGCGATCGAGATCCAGGCGATGCGCCTGGGCGACGACCTGGCGCTGGTTTCGCTGCCCGGCGAGTTCTTCGTCGAGACCGCTAACGCAATCCGCGCCGCCGCGGGCGTACCGCACCTGCTCGTGGTCGGCTACGCCAACCAGATGATGGGCTACGTCCCGCCAGCCGGCGCGTTCGCGTCGGCCGGCTACGAAGTCGGACGGACGATGTTCGAGATCGAGGCCGAGAAGGTCATCGTCGAGGCGGCGGTAGCGGCCATCCGCTCGCTGTACGGCGGTGAGTAATTCCCCCGACGGTGGCGGCCCGCTCAGCCTCATCCCGCGGCCGGCGTCGGTTACCGCGGTCGGCCCGGCCGCCACCCTGGCCGATCACTGCGTGATCGAATGTGATGCTGCGCTCGCCGGGACTGGTGAGCTGCTGCGGACATGGCTGAGGGCGGCCACCGGATGGCGGGTCACTCTGGCGCCGCCGCCAGCAGGCCCGAGCACCACTATCCGGCTGCGCCTGGATGAGAGCGGCCGCGGCGGCGAGGGCTACCAGGTCGCCGTCGGCGCGGATGGCGTCACCATCACCGGATCCAGCCCGGCCGGGGTGTTCTACGGTGTGCAGACGCTGCGGCAGCTGCTCCCCGCGGACTTCCTGCGCGCCGCGCCGCCCCACGGCACAGTGCCTCCGGTCAGCGTGCCGGGCGTGGTTGTCACCGATGAGCCGCGGCTGGGCTGGCGAGGCACGCACCTGGACGTGGCGCGGCACTTCATGCCGAAGGCGTGGATACTGCGGATGATCGACCTGCTCGCCCTGCACAAGATCAACGTGCTGCACCTGCACCTCACCGACGACCAAGGCTGGCGGATGCCAGTCGAGCGCTACCCGCTGCTGACCGAGGTCGGCGCGTGGCGGCGCGAGTCGCCGGTCGGCTCCTCCCGGGAGCACCGGTTCGACAGTCGTCCGCACGGCGGCTTCTACACCAAGAGTGACCTGACCGAGATCGTCGCTTACGCGGCCCGCCAGTTCATCACCGTTGTGCCGGAGATCGACATGCCGGGGCACATGCAGGCAGCGATCGCTGCCTACCCTCGCCTCGGCAACACCGACGAGAGCGTCGGCGTCCGCTGCGCCTGGGGCATCTCCGCGCACGTGCTGAACCTGGAACCGGACACGCTGCAGTTCTGCCGCGACGTGCTGGACGAGGCCATGGAGATCTTTCCCGCCCAGTACGTGCATATCGGCGGCGACGAATGCCCCACCCGTGAATGGGAGGCCAGCGAGGCCGCCCAGCAACTGATGGCTTCCCTCGGGCTCGCGGATGAGAGGTTCCTGCAGGGCTGGTTCACCACGCAGATGACCGATCACCTCCGTGATTCCGGCCGCACCGCCGTGCTGTGGGATGAAGCGCTGGAATCCGGCGCACCGGCCGACGCGCTCATCATGTCCTGGCGCAGCGACGTCGCCGGATGGTACGCGGCCGCAGCCGGGCACCCGGTAGTGATGGCGCCCCAATACTGGACTTATTTCGACTGGGCTCAAGGCGCGGACCCGGCGGAGCCCGTCGCCATCCACACCGCAACCACGCTGCGCCGCGTGCACGCCTTCGACCCGGCCCCCGACGGCCTGCCCGCCGCGGCACGCACCGGCATCATCGGCGCGCAATGCCAGCTATGGACCGAGTACGTGCCCGGGCCGAAGCACGCCGAGTACATGTACTTCCCACGGCTGTGCGCGTTCGCAGAATCGGCGTGGTCGCGCCCAGGCGGCGACTACGGCGAGTTCACGGCACGCCTGACCGGGCACCTGGAGCGGCTGGACGCGCTCGGGGTGAACTACAGGCCGCTGGCCGGCCCGACCCCCGGGCAGATGCGCAGCTGGCCAGGCCAGGAGGGCGAGCATGCTGGCTGAGACGAGTGCGGCGGCCGCCGAACTGGGCCTGGGCGAGGTCTACGGGCCGTGGCTGAGGACTCTGGACGCCACCGTCGGCGACCGTGACGGAGGATCGGATGCACCGATCCGATCCGAGGCGGACGGCGAGGTCATGGCCCGACTCGGCGTCGCGGATCAGGACGCTGGGGTGGTACTCGAGACCGCGACCCAGCTCGAAGCGTCCCCCGGCCTGATGTTGCTGCTGCGGCGCTGCCGGCAGCTCATCCTGGATCACCTCGGCGACCCGGTCGCGCCGCCCCTGCGGCTGCCGCAGCTGCCCGCCTCGCTCGGGCCGGCCGGGCGCTGCTTTCCCGCGCACTTGTTCCTCGCCACCCTGCCCGCCACGATGAGCTGGCAGCGCAGCCTCGGCATACCCGAGGACGTGGCGTGGGACAGCTTCAACGACCTCGGCCGACACATGCAGATCTACCGGGACGTGCACGCCGAGACCGGCGTGGACGAGCCATGGTGGCTCATGCTGCACCTGCGGGGGCTGCTGTATGAGTTCGGCCGCCTGCAGTTCAATCTGCTCCGGATCGGCGGGCCGATGGCCCCCGGGTCCTGGTATGACGCGGAGGCAGCAGCTGAACTCGGCCGCGGCTTCCAGGCCGGTGACGACGCGATCGGCGTGCACATCCCCGAATCGGTGCCGCTCGACCCGCAGGCAAGTAATGAGTCTGTCGCCGCGGCTCGGAAGTTCTTCCCCCGCTACTTTCCCTCACCGACCCGGGCGCTGGCGATCTGCGAGTCGTGGCTGCTGGACGATCAGCTCAGCGCTTACCTCCCGCCGACATCGAACATCATCGTGTTCCAGCGCAAGTTCGACCTGGCGCCGGGGTGGAAGCCCGGAGACCGCGACGTTGCTCAGTTCGTGTTCCGCAAGTCTGTAGCAGAGTTCGGCACCGTGCCGCAGCGCACCACGCTGCAGCGCGCGATCGTCAGCCACCTGCGCACCGGCGGCCACTGGCGGGTGCGCTGCGGCTGGCTGCCACTCTGAGTCAGACGGTCTGGATGACTTTGCTCGGGCCGCGGGATGGTCGGGTCGATCCAGCGACGCCGCGCCATGGTGACCTGCCTGGCCAGATCAACCGTGCCCGCTGGCGCTGCCAGCAGCGACGGCATTCCGCCTGGGCGATGGCCATCGTGCGCGCCCGCAGCCGTAAGCCCAGTCGAGGAGGTTCCAAACTATTTGACAAAGGCTGCAGGACCGGGCCCTGGGTCCTCTTCCTAGAAAATGCCCGGAACACAGACCCTGTCCTTCCGGTTCTGGCCCTTATTGTTAGTATAGACTCCTAACTATTAGTTCGTACCGGATCACAGCTCGCACGCCGCGAGCATGACATGTCACTGGTGACGAGGAGGCTCATGAAGCTCGTGGTGGTCGGTGGAGGATCGACCTACACGCCCGAGCTCGTCGACGGAATCGCGCGGCTCGCAGACGCAGTCGTCAGCGAACTCGTCCTAGTCGACCCGGATGCCGGGCGCCTCGGCGTCGTCGCACCGTTTTGCGCGCGCATACTCGCACGCTACGGAAGCCAGATCGTACTGCGCTGGACTGGTGACCTGGACGAGGCGGCCGACGGGGCCGGCGGCGCGATACTGCAACTGCGGGTCGGCGGCCAGGCCACCCGGCAGCGGGACGAGACCTGGCCACTGGAATACGGCTGCATCGGCCAGGAGACCACCGGCGCCGGCGGCCTGGCCAAGGCACTGCGTACCGTGCCGGTCGTGCTGAACGTCGCCGACCGGATCCGGCGGCGCGCGCAGCCCGGAGCCTGGATCGTAGACTTCACCAACCCAGTCGGCATCGTCACGCGCGCACTGCTGGATGCCGGGCACCGGGCGATCGGGCTCTGCAACGTCGCGATCGGCAATCAGCGTCTGTTCGCCAGCCTGCTCGGCGTGGACCCTGGCCAGGTCGCCCTCGACCACGTCGGGCTCAACCACCTCACCTGGGAGCGGGCCGCGCTGGTCGATGGCGAGGACCAGCTGCCCGCCCTGCTGGCCGACCGCGGCCCGGAAGCGGCCGAGCACACTGACCTGCCGCTCACCGCTGGCGGCTCGTCGCCGGCCGTTCCGTCGTCGTACCTGCGCTATTACTGGGCGCACGACAAAGTCCTGGCTGAGCAGCAGCAGGCCGAGCAGACCAGGGCGCAGGTGGTGGCGGGCATTGAAGCCGAGCTGCTCGCCCTTTATTCCGACCCAGCGCTCGATACTAAGCCGGAGCTGCTGGGCCGCCGGGGCGGCGCGTTCTACTCTGAGGCCGCCGTCGAGCTGCTGCACGCCCTCGCCAGCGATGACAGCTCGCGACTGGTGGTGAACCTGCGCAACAACAGCACCTTGCCGTTCCTGCCGGCCGAGGCAGTCATCGAAGTGCCTGCGATGGTCGGCGCCAAAGGGCCCGCAGCCGTCGCCCTCGACCCGGTCACGCCGACGATGCGGGGCCTGATCACGCACGTGTCCGGCTATGAGGAACTGGCCGTGGACGCCGCGACCCGCGGCGGGCGCGACCGGGTCGTCGCCGCGCTGCTCGCCCACCCGTTGATCGGCCAGCACGAGCTCGCGGGCCGGCTCGCTGACCGCCTGGTCGCCGAGAACGCGGCCTTCCTGCCCTGGGCGGTTACCAGATGACCGGCGCCGTCCTCGCGATCGACGGCGGGAACTCCAAGACCGACGTCGCATTGGTCGGGGCCGACGGCCGGCTGATGTCCGCCGTGCGCGGCGGTGCGTCGAATCACCAGACCGTCGGGCGCGCTGAGGCCCTATCCGTATTGCGGGCACTGGTCAAGGACGCAGCGAGCCAGGCGGGCCTGCCGGCGGACCGCCCGGTCGCCGCGCACACCTCGGCCTGCCTGGCCGGCGCCGACCTTCCCGAAGAGGAAGAGGAACTGCGCCTGCTGGTCTCCGGTGAAGGCTGGTCCGCCTCCAGTTCGGTGGTCAACGACACGTTTGCGGTCCTGCGGTGCGGGCTAGATGACGCTGCCGAGACCCACTGGGGCATTGGCGTGGTCTGCGGCACCGCTATGAACTGCGTCGCCGTGGCGCCGGGCGGTGAGACCACCCGGTTCCTCGCCCTCGGCTCACTCAGCGGCGACTGGGGTGGCGGCAGCGACCTTGGCGATGCGGCCTTGTGGTGGGCAGCCCGGGCCGAGGACGGCCGTGGGCCAGATACCAGGCTGCGGGCGATGGTGCCTGCCCACTTCCGCCTCGCGAGCGTGCACGAGGTCATCGTCGCCATCCACCGGGGAAAGATCGGCCCGAGCGACCTGGCTGCCTTGTCACCAGTGCTGCTCGCGGCCGCCTCCGAGGGAGACACGGTCGCCGCCGACCTGGTCGCCCGGCAGGGCGCCGAGGTGTGCGCCCTGGCAACGGCCGCTGCGGACCGGCTCGGCCTGACCGACCTGGCGGTGCCCGTGGTGCTCGGGGGCAGTGTCCTGACCGCTCGTCACCCGCTCCTCACCACCGCCGTGACTGCCAGCCTTACCGCCAGGCTCCCTCGTGCCGTCATAGGTATCGCTGACGTGCCGCCCGTCGTCGGGGCAGCGCTGCTGGGCCTAGATGAGGTCGGTGCCCCTCCTGCGGCAGCGGCGCGGCTGCGCGCCGCCCTGACCGGTCGGCACTACGGCGATGGCGGCTGGGTGGTCGGCAACCCGGCGCAGGCGACCCCTCAGATGTCCCGCGGCTGAGCACGATGCGAGGGTCAGGTATGCGGCAGCAGACTGGATGGCTCAGGAACGCGACGGATCTGCGCGGGCCGAAAACCGCTCTTACGGTGAGCGGGCTGGCGTTATATCAACGCAGATCGGCTGTATATGGGGGTTCCGTGTCCCCGGCTCATCGCCGGGTCAGCTGCTGCGGAGGGTTCCAGCAGGAGCGCTGTCATCCCTGCGCCTGGCCATTGCAGTTGAGGAGCCGGCGGGCAGTACTAGCAGCCTGGCGCCTTGGCCACCGCGACCGTCGCCGGGATCACTGACAGCTGGGTCTTGCTCGTCCTCGTCCTGGGAAAGCGAGAGCTGAATCGGCGGGGACGCTCCGGGACCTGAAGGGACTTGCCTGGATGGCCGTCCGAGACTGCCATAGAGCTCACTGCGCGTCGCGGCATGTACGGACGCGGGACGGATCGATCGCGAACTTCATGCGGAACAGAATCGAGCAATCGCAGGTGGGCAGCTATTTCACCGGCGGGCGCCAGCGGCCTGTTAAACCGCCGACGTTGGCCTCGGCGAGGAAAGCTCCGGGATCTGCGACGCGTCGGCGTCACAGTGCGCCGGGCCGCCTCTGCAGCGGTCGTCCGCGACATCGGGTGCGGCGTGCCGGACGAGTCCGGCCGGCGGTCTTTTGACCAGGGCGGCCGGATGCCCTCGGATGCCAGCTAGCGCTTGCATGAGCGTGGTGTCGCCTTGGCGTCACATATTCGATATCTAGTTCGTGGACAAAGCAGCAGCTCGATTTTGCCGGTGCTGGGTAGCGCGCCGGGTAGCAGATGGGTGCTCACGGGCGGGCTTCTGCGTTGCTCCGCGTCGCTGACCGTTGCTCTTTCCGCTGGTCAGACCATATAACCGCAGGCCAGCAGATCGGCCTGCGGTTCATGGCATGCAAGAGGTCTGGGGTTCGAATCCCCATAGCTCCACAGCAGGTCAGAGTGATAAATCGAAATCTCAGCCGGAGATTTTCTGCGCTACAGCAGCAAAGTACAGCAGCGTCCGCCCATCAGCGGCCGCACGTACGTTCGGATTCGGTCTTCGTGCGGAGTGCCTCGCTGGCCCGCACTGCTGTTGCATGCGGCTGAGCAGCCGTGTGGCCAGCCGAAACGCCATGACCTTATTGAATGCGACGTCAAGAGGTCCACGTAACGGCTGCTACGGCGACGCGAGACACCTGGCCGATTTGAGCGTGTACTTGCCGCCTGTGCATAAGGTCACTCAGGCCGGGTCAGCCATGCCAACTCAGCGTGGCTGAGCGCGGTCTCCCGGCAGGGCGCGCCGGCCACCCCCGCGGACGGCCTCATGCGGTTGCACTGGGCAGCGCCCGGGCGCAAGGCCAGCGCGGAGCGGCGCGCCCAGGCGCGGAAACGGCGCGCGGAAGCGCGCCAGTCCGCGCCCGTGCTTGCCGTGCGCTGAGGACCCAACGGCGAGGACTGCGGCAGGGGGAAGGACGTCCTCCCTCCGGCGGCACGGGCGGCCTGGGCAGGCGGCCAGCTCCGCAGAGTCATCACAATGATCGCGCCCTCAGCCAGCGGCGCGGCCAGATTGCCGAGCGGTGGCCGGCCCTCTGCCTGCGGCCGGGCAGCGGCGGGCTCTTGGCCAGGCCGGGGCGCTGGATCCGGGCGAGCTGTCCGGCGCGGGTCCTGGCGATGGCCTCCAGGCTGCTTCCGGGCGTTACTAAGGCCGGCTGGCCCTGGCCGGATTGCTCGTCCAGGGCAGCCTGCCTGATTTCGCGGTGCATCTGGCCGCTGGCCCGCAGCTCGCCGTCGGAGGCGTGCTCCAGCGACAGCAGAGGCGCCGGGCAGCGCCTGCAGGATCTCATCCAGCTTGCGCTGGGTGGCTGCCTGCTGGCGGGCCTGGATGACGAAGACCATGGCCAGGGTCAGCGCGGCGACCAGGGTCTGGAAGACCGTCTCCCACCGGCCAGGGAACCCCACGGCCAGGCTCAGCAGGACGCATGCTAGGTCCGCGGCCAGCACGATCAGCGCCGTGACCGGCCGCGATGCCCAAGTGTCTGCCCCGTAAAGCAGCCGGCTGCCTGCCGATCTGGACCGGTCGACCGGCGGTTCCGGTGCGGACAATGCCGCCTCCTCAATCAAGTCAGGCAGGCTTCGCGCTCGCGCCCGGCGGCGCAAGCTGGCTGGCAATTGCGGATGACCCGGCTGATGAGTTTCACATCGGATCCGCGCGATCGTCCAAGCGGTCCGGGACGCATCGCTGCGACGGTCGTCGCTGGTCACAGCGATTGCCCGGCGCGCCTGATTAGCGGCTGGCCGCTGAGGTGTCGTGCCGGGCTGCCGTCCCTGGTGGCATGGCCTCAGCGCTGAAGGAGGGGCAGGGGTGGCTGGGTTCAGGCGGTTTGCTGTTCGGGGTGGCTGCGGAGTCGGGCGAGGTCGAGTTCGATGCGCTGGCCGTGGACGGTGACGACGATGCCGGCGCCGTCGGCGCCGGTGGCCATGAGGTAGTCGTACAGGGTGGAGAGGAGCATGTCGTCGCGGTGCTCGAGGCGGGATACGACGCCCTGGCCGACGCCGAGCTTGCGGGCGACCTCGACCTGGGTCATCTGGGCCGCCTTGCGGATCATGGCGAGGTTCATCGCGTAGACCCGGTCCATTTCCTCGGCGTCGGCGCGCGCGGCGGCGACGTCGGCGGCCAGCTGCGGGTCGGCCAGCAGCTCGTCCAGGCGGTCATTCCCGCGGACGAAGCCGGGCTGGTCCGGCGTGGTGGGCTGGCGGTCATTCATGGCTTCTCCTCGTAGGCCGTCTCGCGCTTCCACTGGTCCACCAGCGGGTCGGCGCGAGCGGCTACCCCGTCGTAGAAAACGTCCCCGAGCCGGGCCTTGTCGGCAGCGAATAAGGCAACGACGACCGTGCCGGTGTCCGGCGGGAACCAGCAGATCAGCCGTACGGCGGTGTCCGGGTGGTAGGCGTGGGACACCCGCCACAGCGGGTACCGCCGCGACTGGCGTACCCACCGCAGTGTTGCCGTCTCGCTCTCCCGGCGAGGAGGCTCGGTCAGGTTCCGAAGCTGGTCGAGGGCGCGAGCAACGAACACCAGCACAGTGCGGGCACGCTGATCGCCGGCGCGGGCGTCAGTCTCGAGCCGGTCCAGCCACGTCCCGAACTCAACTGGCCAGTCGATATCCACCATCAGACTATGTCATGTAAGCCATATGTCATGCAAGTCATACGGAGATCGGCTCTCTTCCTCGGCTGGTGGGGCTGCCCGTACTGCCGAAGCGGCTGCCTGGAGCCAAGTGAGAACCAGCAGAAGCTCGGCCGCTTCCTGCCCGTGATGGCACAGAAGTGAACCTACGTTCGAGTGCTATCGCCGCGTGGCTGAGCTGGTTTGTCGGAGCTCATTTGAGGGGCAGATTGAGGGGCAAAGCGACGCTTGCGACGGCTGATCTGAGCTGCCGGCAGCCCGCGTGAGCAAGCGAACCACCTGGTCAGGCCGCATATGACCTGGTCAGGAAAGCGCTTAGTGATTCATGGCATGCAAGAGGTCTGGGGTTCGAATCCCCATAGCTCCACAGCAGGTAATATGTGTAATTCGAACGCTGAACCGATGAGCAGCCGCCTGATGAGGGGCATTCCGAGGGGCAAGATCCGTCCCTGGGATGGCTGGCTGATCAGCATCCGCGCGGAGTCGGGCCAGGTCGGCTGCACGAGTGGCGCCTTTGTGCCGGGCAACAGGTCACCGCCTTCAGCTGATCTTCCCGGCTGGTAACGGCTAGGTGCATTGCCAGAGTATGGCGCTGATGCGGCAGGGGTCGCACCACAGGATGTAGGCGATGCCGCCGCTTCCCACAGCCACTGGGGGCCATCGGCGAAGTCCAGTGAGTCCAGCTGCGCGAGGAAATGCATGCGCCGTCGGCAGCCGGGGCACTGGGGGTAGTCCGGATTCTGGATCCAGGTGGGTTCCCCGCCGGCCCGGTTCAGGTTCTCGAGGCTGTTGGATAGTGCCCAGTCCTGCTGCTGCCAGCGAGCTGGCGTGGGGACAATGGTGACGTCCGCCGTGGGGAGCGGGCCGGGCTCCGGGTCGAATCCGGCGTCGGGCCCGGGTTCTGCGATGTTGGCGGTGACGCTTCCGTGGCTGTCGTGGGTGAACAACATCGCTGAAGCGGACCAGCCCAGGCAGCGCAGGCAGGTGACCAGCTCCAGCGCCTCGCAGGTGCTGACACCCAGTCCGGGCGGGATGACCGGCTGTGGGTTTCTAAACTCGGCTACCGGGTTGAGCTGGGCTTTCATGCGGCCCGCTCGTACTCGTTGATGAGGCCGCCGAGGACGGGCCGACGCTTGATTCGCTCCTGGGAGAGGTCGGCGAGCGGGTGGTCGGGTCGCGGCGGGTGCAGCTGGCGGCTGCGGTGGGATCGTCGTCCGTTGTAGTGGATCTCGTACTCGGCCAGGATGGCCCGCAGGTGGCGTTCGCCGAAGATCAGCATCGGGTCGGTGACCTCGGTCCGCGCGGTGAGCACGAACCGCTCCGCAAAAGCGCTCGCCCGCGGGCTGCGGGGCGGGATCTTCACTGCCTGGATGTCGGCGGCGGCGAGGACGGCGTCGAACGAATCGGTGAACTGCCCGGCCCGGTCGCGGACCAGAAACCGGAAGTCCGCGGCGTGATCCCCGAGGTGCATCAGGAGGTTGCGGATCTGCTGGGTGGTCCACGGGCCGTCCGGATGGGCGGTGACCCCGAGGACGTGGACGTAGCGGGAGCTGACTTCGATGACGGACAGGCAGTACGGGCGCTGGAGCGTCAGAGCGCAGTCGACGTGGAAGAAATCGGCGGCGAGCATGCTCGCGGCTTGTCCGCGCAGGAACTGCCGCCAGGTCGTGTCGGTATGCCGTTCCGGCGCGGGCGGTATACGCAGGGCCCCTGAGAACCCGGCGGATCGTAGAGGCGCTGACCCGGTGGCCGAGCTTGAGCAGTTGGCCCTGGATCCGCTGATATCCCCACCCGTGATTCTCGCGGGCGAGCCGCTCGATCAGCGCGGCGATCTCGGCGTTGACCGGCGGACGGCCTGTCCTGTTCGGATAGGTCCACTTCCGGGCGACGAGGCGGCGGTGCCAGCGAAGCACAGTACCGGGGGTGACCAGCCGGTGCGACCGCAGGCTTCTGGGCAGGAGCCGGATGAGCGCGGCGAGGACCGCGCGGTCGGCCCAGTCCAGGTGCGGCCGGGGCTGGGTGCGGCGCAGCACGGCAACCTCGTGCCGCAGCACGAGCAGCTCGATGTCCTTGGACGCCGCCGGGCGGCCCAGCAGGACCAGCCAGCCGCCGAGCCGGACGAAGATCAGGTAAAGCAGGCGAAGAGACACGGTTGATCATCATGGCTCACCGCAGACGCTGATAGTGCGCATCACTGGCCCGGGCGCTGACCTTCCGGTACCGGGGCGACGTCCAGGACCGCGAAGGCATGCCGTCAGCTCGCGCCCGGGCCGGCCTTTTACGAGATTGCCTGTTCCAGGCCCGTCGGCGACCGGGTCCTGGCGGCTTGCTTGTCCGGGACGGCACCCGGTTCGGCAGCACGGGCGGCAGGCGCGCCGCGAGGATCGCGGCAGTCCGGGCTGGCACTCGCTTTGCGCATCTTTACAGACAGGGGCCAGCCCTTGAGACCCGCTCTTTGACGAGTACAGTTGAGGTACTTAGGGCACTAGAGGCACTCCTCGCGAGAGAGGACGACGGCGATGACGACGGCCGAGCATGCGCCCCGGCAGGTAGCGGTCAAGGTGTCGCCCGATGGCGACAAGCTGATTACCAGCGGGGCGCACTACCTGCACATGAGCAAGAAGGATCTTGTCGAGGCCGCGGTCGCTTTCTACCTGGACGCGCGCCGCGAGGAGATGCAGGCCGGGATGCGCGAGCTGCTGAGCGAGCTGGATGGCAGCCGTGCGTCCCGGGTCGCGATGCTGGCCGGGATGACTAGGGTGGAGCTTGAGTCGGTCGGCGGGGCCGACGAGGACGAGTGACCGTGGCCAGGCAGGTCAGGCCGACGCTTCGCTGCCTGCGGGACCTCGGGCTTCCCGTCCCGCGGGTTGACCCGTTCGACGGGATCGCCCATCCGCTGCTGGCCAAGGCAGCCGAGCGCTTCGCTGACGGGCGGGCCGGGCACGAGCGGATCCGCGGTCTCGTGCAACCGGGCGGCTGAGCGGCCGATGTGGTACGCCCGATGAGGAGGCATGCGCCCGGGCCAGCAGGCCCGCGGGGGGTTACGGGGGGTCGCCTCCCCAGGCCAGCACGGGACGCTCGGTTCGCGATCGGGGCGTGTGCCGCCCTCACCGCCTACAACAACGTGCTCGGCCTGCGCCCCTGGCACAACCGCTGGTACGCCCGGCTCAACGCCGCTGCCACCGGTGCGGCCCTGGCGGCTGCCAGGGGCAGCGGCTTCACCGCAGGGGATATCGGCATCGGGCGCGGCCGGTGGCTGCCGGGGCGGCTCGGCTCCGGCCTGGCCGCCGGTGCTACCGCGGGGTGGCTGCTCATCGCCGTGCTGCCGGCCACCCGCCCGCTGCTTGACGACAAGCGGGTCGCCGGACTCGACGGCCGCGCCGTGGCCTATCAGGCCCTGGTCCGCATTCCCGTCGGCACCGCCCTGTGGGAGGAGACCGCGTTCCGCGGCGTGCTGCAGGCGGCGCTGCGCCGGGTCATGCCCTCGACCGCGGCCATCCTGGTGACCAGCGCCGTGTTCGGGGTCTGGCACGTCCGCCCCACCCTTCAGGCACTGCGGGTCAACGGGCTGGCCGCCGATCGCCGCCCGGCCCTGGCGGGCACCTGCGCCGGGGTCGCGGGGACGGCGGCGGCCGGCGTGCTGCTGTCCTGGCTGCGGGCGCGCTCCGGCCGCCTGGCCGCTCCGGTGCTGCTGCACGCCGCGGTGAACTCCGGTGCCCTGGTCGCCGCGCAGGCGATCGCGGCCCGCAGCCGCCGGCGGGAGCCGCGGCCGCCAGTCACCGAGGGAGCTTCGGGCGCCGTCCCCCCAGGCTGACGCGGCAGGCCAGCGGAGGTTCCGGGGTCGCCCCCGGGGCTGGCACGGGTCGGAACACCCGGAGCGGGCGATGGCGACTTGCCGACCGTCGCCGGATACCTCAGCGCCCACCTCCAGGGTCGCGCGCTGCGTGACACAGCAGAGGGGTGTGGGCGCCTGCGCCTCCACCCGGCGAGCGCTCCCCGGACCGGCACGACAAGCATCCCAGCAATCACGGTGCCCAGTTCGGTAGCGCCTTGCATGTCGGCGCGGTGCTCGGCCGCCGGCGGATGATGAAAAGCCAAGGCTAGCCTCGGGATTTCGCGGCGGTAATTGCGGGACCTTGATGGTATTAATGAGAAAGTGCCCCTGACCTGGGAGGATTGGGCTTGTCGAGAGTCCTGTCCGCACCAGAGCAGAGGCACTGTTCACGTGAAGAATAACGGGCTGCGCCCGTGCCTGCAGGTGTCCGCGGACGGGAAGGGGCTGGTGTCGCGCGGCGGCGCGGTAGTGCTGACCCGCACAGCCCGGCTGACGGGGCTGGATGCGGGTCTGTCATCGGGCCTGGGCCGGTGGCGGGCGCCGCGGACGGTGCATGATCCGGGCAAGATCGTGCTGGACCTGGCGCTGATGCTGGCGCTGGGCGGTGACTGCCTGGCCGACGCGGCGATGCTGCGGTCCGAGCCCGCGCTGTTCGGCCCGGTCGCCTCGGACCCGGTGATCTCCCGCCTGGTCGCCGCCCTGGCCGGCGACGAGCGGCGGGCGCTGAAGGCGATCCGCGGTGCCCGGGCCGCGGCGCGGGCGCGGGCGTGGCGCCTGGCCGGGACAGCCGCCCCCGGCGCTGGCGGGCAGGTCACGGTCGACCTGGACGCCACCATCGTGATCGCGCACTCCGACAAGGCTCAGGCCACTCACCCGGCTAAACAGCCTCGCCCCCAGCTGACCAGGCCATCCCGCCCCGACCACGCGAAAGGACAGGGAACCGGAACCCCGCCCGCCCGGCGCGACAGCCGGGAACCCGGTCCTGCCCGCACGGTGAAAACACCACCACGGCCAGCCTCTCAGGCCATCCAACCAAGATCACGAAACATCGAGGCTAAGGCTGTATAAGCAATTTCGGATATCAATGAAATAAGAGTCTGGCTACAACCTGGCAGCTTAGCACTATACATAACTAGCGATCATATGACGCTGCCAAATTCACTCTGGGCCTGGCGGAATCTTCTCGAAAGCGCGAATGCAGGGAAGTTCCGGAGGAGCTTCTTGTCGTATCCTGAGACCGCTCGACGGGCCGGGAATCCGGCGCCGTTAATCCACCTGTCCTAGCTCGCAGGTAGATTCCGGCGGGCCAGGACACGACTATCAGGGACCGCAGGCCAGGCCGCCAGCGCAGGGGGAAAGATGCCAGCTAGGGAGCAGATCAGCAATCTTCTTCACGAGGCAGGTGAGACCCATCATCGGGTCTTCCGGATCGTGGATGGTGCTGATGACGACTGGGCCAGCTGGTATGCCGACTGGCTCATCAGTCTCTCCGAGCTTCCGGAGCTGCTGGGGGTCAAGCCGGTCCGGAGTGAGCTGGTGTATCTGCTGGTCAGCCTCGACAAGGACTACACCGCCGGCCAGCCTGGTGACACCTGGGAGTCCTACTATGCCCAGCGGATCCTCGGCCACTTCAGTCGTTCCGGGAGCTGAGCCCGCCCGCGTGATGCCCGCCTGCGTTCAGGCGCTGGGGCGGGTCCGGACGCTAACTGAGCATGCAAGCGATCCCGCGCTGCCACCACGCCGGTAGCGAGCTTCCCCGCGCCCGGGTCGGCTCGCGGATTCAATAGAGCGGCTCGGGCGGATCCCGCACGGCGCCCGTGCATATCCCGTCCCGCCCGAGCTGGACTCTCGGCTACAGTGACCAGGCCCCCACCGAGGTCGCCGCGGCACGGCCGCGTCCATGGATGCAACCCGGCGGTGAGTCAAGTGATGCGGCGCACGTTAGCATGGGGCGTTCAGGCAGATGGAGCACGGGAATCCGACACGGGCGCAGGAAGTGCCCCTGAGCTGGAGCGATGGGGCCTGTGGAAGTTCCCGTCGGCCAGGGCTCAAGGAGCCTTTCCGAGTGGAGTGGGCCGGCTCCGGTGGTCCTAGGCCGGAGGCTGTGGCTGCCGGGCCTCGACGCGCCGCTTCAGGGCTTCGAGGTTGGCCGGCATCTCCCTTTGTGCCTGGCGGCGGACGATGAGCGGGACGAGCAGCTTGCCGATGCCGTGCCCCTCGAAGCCGACCTCGATGGTCAGCCGGGAACTGGTGTCGGTCAAGGACTTCACGGTCACGTCGACGGTCGCGCGGATAGGTCCGTCGATGCCCTGCACGCCCCAGGTCCGGGGCGGGTCGATATGGGTGACCTCGGACGTGACGACCCGGCTGGCTCCGCCGATGCGCCGGGTGGTGATGCACTTGGTGCCCACCTGCGGGGGGCCGGGCTGGTCGAGGTGGCCGTCGATGAGGCCCCGCTGCCATTCGCGGAAGTGCGCGGGGTCGGTGGCGTAGGCGAACACCTCGGCGGCGGGCCGGCCCACAACGGCCGCGGCGATGGCCGGCGCCATGTCAGCGGCCCCCGAGCAGGGCGGCGTACCTTGCCAGGTAGAGCGGCCAGCCCTGGTCGCCGTCCACGCCCGCGCTGACCGACTGCCAGCCCGGACCGTGCCGGTCGAGGTGGCGGTGCTCCAGTTCGACCCGGGTGCGGTCCGGTCCCTCGGCCGCGAACCGGACCTCGACCTCGCTGGTCAGCTCCGGGTCGGTCTCGACCTGCCATTGCGGGCCGATGTCCCAGCTGAAGACCACCCGGGAGGGCGGCTCGTAGGCCAGGATCCGCGCCCACCGGCACTCACTGCCGTCGACATCGCGGTCATAGATGTGCCCGCCGGCGCGAGGCTCGAAGACGGTCTCCGCGATCGCGGCTGCGAGCAGGTTGTGCTCGGGCGGCTTGAAGTCGCCGAACCTCTCGGTGAATGTCTTGAAGGCCTGCTCGAGTGGCGCGTTGACCACTACCTGCTTGCGGACAACGGGCGCCTCGGTGTCGGTCATTGACCCTCCTCGGTCGCTTGCTCGGCAGTATCCGCGTAGCGGGCCAGTGCCCGCTGCCAGAAGGTGTCGAGCTGATCGCGCAGCGCAGCCACTGCCGTCGGATTGAGCCGGTAGACGCGCCTGGTCCCGGCCGCGCGCTCGCTGACCAGGCCGGCGTCCTTGAGCACCCTGAGGTGCTGGGAGACCGCCGACCGGCTCACGGGCAGCCCTGCGGCGAGCTGTCCCACCGGCTGCGGCCCGTCGGCCAGGCGGCTGACGATGGCGCGGCGGGTGGCATCGGCCAGCACGCTCCAGGCGTCAGTTACTCGGTCAGGTTCCACTAACGGTTAGTTTTGCCTAACGGAGTAACTGATGTCAAGGCCCTGCACGATGTGGGCGCGGGAAGGGTCCTGGGCCGGAGCGGGCGGGCCCGTCGAAGGCCCAATCGGTCCACGCTCGCTGACCCTGCCGCGTTCACCCTGGGCTGATCACTGGAGCTGCCTCGTAATCCTGCCGGTGCGCCGGCTGCCGCCTGCCATGAGCCCATGGATCTGGCAGGCGACAGGCCCCTGGGCGCGCAGCGCTTGTTCCTTGGCTGGCCAGGTTCCAGTTGTGCCGACGAAGACGGGGCGGTGGTCGGGCGCGGCTGACCGGCCGTCTTCGGAGCCGGTGAAGCCGAGCACGATCCGCGGCGCGGGCCAGGCTGCGCCGGAGGGCCGGGCGGCGGCTATGCCTGCCTGGTGAACCGCCTGATGGTCCTGGTGGAAGCTGGTTCCGGAGGGGATGAGCAGGGCGGCGGGACGGGTTGCGGTCAGGGAGATGTCGCTGTCGGTGTCGATCAGGGAGACCAGGTCCCGCATGTGGGTGCCGGGTGAGCGGGCCCGGTCGTCGTCGGTCCAGGCGATCTGGTGGGGTGCCACGCCGAGGGCGTCAGGCTGCGTGAATTCCTTGGCCCGGAGTAGATGCAGGTGAGCGGGCCGGCAAGAAGCCCGGGCTGGACGCCGGCGTCCTGCGGCTGCGCCGAGGCCCATCAGCTCGGCCGCGCTGCGCGCCAGCCGCCTGAGCTCGTGCACGGTCAAGGTCACCGGCTGGCCGGGAGCGGCCTGCTTGATCTCGTGCGCCGGTCCAGCAACTCCAGAGCGTCGCCGATCGCCCCGGACTCCGGATGGACCACCGTCGGCAGCGGCGTCCGAGTGCGCGCCGGCGGATGCCGCCGGATTGGTGGGCTGGTCGCCAGTCCGACCGGACCACCGGGATCCTCCGTGCGCGGGCGGGCGCACCGAGACGCTGGCGCAGGCGGCGGGTTTCGGGCGATTCCGCCGTGCCTCGCCCGAACCCTGAGCTCGTCCATGACTCGCGAGTAAGGGACGAGAACTCCTTAGGGGGTTCCCGGCTACCGCCATGGCTCCTGCTGCCTGGCTCAGCCCGGATGCGGCCAGGCGGGCCGGTCTGCGGTTCTGATGCCGGGGTAGGACCTGTACGGAAGCGCAGCACTGAGGGAAGGAAGTCCGGCGTGTTCGAGGCTGCGGATATCCGGGAGTGGCGGCGCCACGACGTGGTGGACGCCGGGGGTCACAAGATCGGCGAGCTGGAGGCCGTGTACGTCGACACGGCCACGGACCTGCCGTCGTTCGGCACGGTGAAGGTCGGCCTGCCGACCCGGCACCGGCTGGTCTTCGTGCCCCTGGACCAGGCAACGGTGGGTCCGGGGTACCTGAAGGTCGGCTGCGACAGGAAGCTGGTGAGGAACGCCCCGTCGATCGGCACCGACGGCGAGCTGCCGGCCGGTGACGAGGAGGCGATCTTCGCCCACTACGGCCTCACTTACCAGGCGGGCGCCGGCGGCGAGCGCCGGCTGGCCCGCCGCTGACTGGGGAAGGAAGCGGAGGATCAGATGATTGCCTTTTTCCTGCTGCTGCTGATCGCAGCGATTGTGCTGGGCATCGTAGGCGCTGTCGTGAAGGGCCTGCTGTTCCTGCTGATCATCGGCATTGTCGTGTTCCTCGGGGTGCTCATCCTCGGGGGCCTGCGGATGCGGCGGCGGGGGGAGCGGCCGGCCCGGTAAGGGGCGGTGGCGTTACCGGCCTGACCGTAGCTGGGCCGAGAAGCGCTCCTCGTCCTGCGCGCTGCCCCTGACCGGAATGGGCAGGCCGCGGCGGCGGCGCAGCCATGGCCGAGGATCCCGGCAGCAGCCCGGCGAACAGCGACCGGCGCGGGTGCCGAGGACGAGGAGGTCCGCGTCCCGGGACGCTTGGAGAAGTGCTGCGGTGTCACCCGGACGTGGTTCTCATCCAGCAGCAGCGCGCCCCGGCCGCCGGCCAGGGCGCCGGGCACCCGCAGCCACCGCCGCCCTGACCCGGGCGATGGTGGCCGCACCCGCGGGGGCCCACGGCTCGGCGTCCGGCTGCTCCATGTTCTGCACAGCGGTCCCTTGGCGATAGGCCAAGACACACACTGGCACAAGCTTAGTCATTACTAAGTAAGCGGAATTACGGCTTCCCGGCGCGCCGTGCCGTGCTGTCAGAAGCCCGGACTCCGGCTGAGAAGGCGGCTTACGATGGCCGCGTGACGGTGTGCGGCAGCTGCGTGGCGCGGGGCGGAGGGCTCGCCCGGCTGCTGTTCTTGCTGCTGCTCGCCGTCGGCGTGAGGAGCATGCACACGCTCGGACACGTGGATCCGGGCAGCATGGGCGGCATGAGCTCGATGGGTGCCGCCCCGGCCGCTGCGCATGCGGCGGGGTCCGCTGCCGGGCACCCGGCGGCGTTGCTGGCAGGAGGCGGGGGCGGTCACCGGCTGCCTGGTACCGAGCCGATGTCCATGTGCCTGGCGATCCTCGGCGCGGCCGGGTTGTTTGTGACCTGCATGATGGCGTTGCGCCGGGCCCGTACGGCAGTTGCCCTGGGTCGCGCCGGTCTGCGGGGCGGATTCGCCGCCGGGCAGGCGTCTATTCGCCAGTCCTGTTTCGCCGAACTGCTGGTGCTGCGGATCTAGACCGGGATCGGTCTGCCCGCTTGCCCTGGCCCGCCGTCGGCGGGTCGTCCTGCCAGTTCGCGAAACGAGGTTCCCTCATGACAGAGATGACGCGCCGTGCCGCGCTTGCCGCCGCGGGGACGGCCGGTATCGGGCTGCTCGCCGGGTGCCGAGGCCCGGCCCGGTCAGCCATCAGCCTTCCCGCCGCCACGAGATTCGTCGGGCCCGGCGCCGCCGCTGTGCGCGCCGCCGAGGCCAGCCGCCGCGTGCCAGGCGGGCGCCGGATCGCGGCCATGCTGGCTGCCGGGGCCGGCCGCGTCGACCTCGGCGGGACAACGGTAGAGACCTGGAGCTACGGCGGCCAGGTCCCCGCGGCCGAGATCCGGGTCCGCCCCGGTGACACGCTGACCGCAGTGCTGGACAACAGGCTGCCCGCGCCGACCACGGTGCACTGGCACGGCGTGGAGCTGTCCTACCCGATGGATGGCGTGCCCGTCCTGACCCAGCCGCCGGCCGCGGCGGGATCCCGGTTCGTCTACGAGTTCACCGTCCCGCACCAGCCAGGCACCTACTGGTTCCACCCGCACGTAGGCGTGCAGCTCGACCGCGGCCTGTACGGGCCGCTCATCATCGAGGACCGGCCGAGCCGCTGTCGTATGAGCATGACTGGACCTTCATCCTCGACGACTGGATCGACGGGGTCACCGCCACCCCCGACCAGGTGCTTGAGACCCTCCGGAACGGCATGGCAGGCATGGACGGGATGCCGGGAGCCGGCCAGCGCGCCGCCACGCCGCGGCCCTCAGCCGGCCGAATGGCCGCGCCGTCTCGCTCGCCGGGCAGCATGGGACCAACCGCTCCCGCCATGAGCGGGATGCCGGGCATGGCCGCGCCAGGCGGCGGCCACCACGGCTCTCCTGCCGGGGTGCCGGGGGTCAGGCTGACCGGGGCCAGGAGCCGCTTGCTCGGCGGTGACGCCGGCGACGTGCGGTACCCGTTCTGCCTGATCAACGGGCGGATGCCGTCCGCGCCTCGCACTGTCACTGCCCGGCCCGGTCAGCGGGCCCGGATCCGGCTCATCAACGCCGCCAGTGACACCGCGTTCCGGGTGGCGCTCGGCGGTCACCGGCTGCGGGTCGTGCACGCCGACGGGTACCCGGTCCGGCCGGCTGACGCCGATACGGTGCTGCTGGGCATGGGCGAGCGCTACGACATCATCGTCACCCTCGCAGACGGCGTGTTCCCGCTCGTGGCCGCGGCTGAGGGGAAGAGCCAGGCCGCTTTGGCGCTGGTCCGTACCGCACCCGGCCGCGCGCCGGGGGCCGGAGTCTGGCCGCGTGAGCTCGACGGGCACGTCCTGAGCTACGCCCAGCTCACGCCTGCCGCCAGCGCGCGGCTGGCCGACCGCGCGATCCGCATGCGGCTGGACGGCGGCATGGGCCGCTACGACTGGACCATCAACGGCCGCCGTTATCAGCCCGGCGAGATCAGCTAAGCCATCCGGCAGGGCGAGCGGGTCCGCCTGACCTTCGCCAACAGGACGGCCATGTGGCATCCGATGCACCTGCACGGGCACTCGTTCGTCCTGCGCGACGGCGCCGGCCCGCGCAAGGACACCGTTATCGTGCTGCCCCGGCAGAGCGTGACCGTCCAGTTCGACGCGGCCAACCCCGGCCGGTGGATGACCCACTGCCACAACGCCTACCACGCCGAGGCGGGCATGATGGCCGCTGTGGGCTACGCGCTCTGACCGGCCCCGCCGGCAGCCACTGCCGCATACCGCCGCAGGACTGCCGGCAGCGGCTATGCGCCGGGCCGGAACCGCCGCAGCCGCAGGCTGTTGGTGACCACGAATACCGAGCTGAGCGCCATCGCCGCGCCGGCGATCAGGGGGCTGAGGAAGCCCAGGGCGGCCAGCGGGACCGCGGCCGCGTTGTAGCCGAATGCCCAGAACAGGTTGCCCTTGATGGTGCGCAGGGTCCGCCGGGACAGCAGGATCGCGTCCGGTACCGCCTGCAGGTCGCCGCGGACCAGGGTCAGGTCGGCGGCCTCGATGGCGGCGTCGGTGCCGGTGCCCATCGCCATGCCCAGGTCCGCCCGGGCCAGGGCGGCGGCGTCATTCACGCCATCCCCGGCCATGGCGACGACCCGGCCCGCGTCCTGCAGCCGCCGCACTGCCGTCACCTTGCCGTCCGGCAGTACCCCGGCAATTACCTCGCTGATGCCGGCCCGGGCGGCTACCGCCGCGGCGGCACGGGGGTTGTCCCCGGTGACCAGGACCGTGCGCAGGCCCAGGCCCCGCAGCCTGGCCACGGCGGCTGCTGATGATGGCTTGATCGTGTCGCAGACGACCAGCACCCCCCGCAGGTGGCCGTCCCAGCCCGCGTAGACGGTGGTCTGCCCGGCGGCCTCCGCCTCCTGTGCAAGGGCGACCAGTGCCGCCGGGGCCTGCTGTCCCCACTCGTCCTCGAGCCAGGCGCGGCGGCCCGCGGCTATGGCATGCCCGCTGACGGTCCCGGTGACGCCGAGGCCGGAGTGGCTGGAGAACTCTTCTGCAGCGGGAAGGTCGCGGCCGAGCCGCTGCCGGGCTCCGGCGGCGATCGCCGCGGCGACCGGGTGCTCGGAGGCGTCCTCCACTGCCCCGGCCAGGCGCAGCAGCTCGCCGGGGTCCTGGCCCGGCGCGGGAATGACCTCGGTCAGGCTCATCCGCCCGGTGGTGACGGTACCGGTCTTGTCCAGCACCACGGTGTCGATCGCGCGGGTGGCTTCCAGGACTTCCGGGCCCCTGATGAGGATGCCGAGCTGGGCGCCCCGGCCCGTACCGACCAGCAGTGCGGTGGGCGTGGCCAGGCCCATCCCGCACGGGCAGGCAATGATCAGCACCGCGACCGCGGCGGTGAACGCCGCCGCCGCCGGCTGCCCGGCGGCCAGCCATCCCGCCGGGGTCAGCGCCGCGATCACCAGCACGACCGGGACGAAGACCGCGGAGATCCGGTCGGCCAGCCGCTGCGCCGGGGCCTTGCCGGCCTGCGCTTCGGTGACCAGGCGGGCGATCTGCGCCAGCTGGGTGTCAGCGCCGACCCTGGTGGCGCGGACCACCAGCCGGCCGCTGATGTTCACGCACGCGCCGGTGACCGCATCCCCGGCTGTGACCTCGGCGGGGACCGGCTCGCCGGTGAGCATCGAGGTGTCCACGACCGAGCTGCCGGACTCGCAATCCCGTCGGTGGCGATCTTCTCGCCCGGCCGGACCACGAACCGGTCCCCGACAGCGAGCTGCTCTACCGGTATCCGGACCTCGCTGCCGCCCCGGAGCACCGCGACGTCCCTGGCGCCCAGCGCCAGCAGGGCCCGCAGCGCCGCGCCCGCGCGCCGCTTGGCGCGGGCCTAGTGGTAGGCATGCGACACCCGCCACAGCGGATACCGCCGCGACTGACGCACCCACCGCAGCGTCGCCGTTTCGCTCTCCCGGCGAGGAGGCTCACGCAGGTTCCGCAGCTGGTCGAGGGCGCGGGCGACGAACACCAGCACCGTGCGCGCTCGCTCGTCGCCGGCACGGGCATCAGTCTCGAGCCGGTCCAGCCACGTCCCGAACTCAACTGGCCAGTCAATGTCCACTATCAGATTATGTCATGCAAGTCATATGTCATGCAAGTCATACGGAGATCGGGTTTTCCTCCACGCCGCGAGGCGCTGCTCGTACCGCCGAAGCGGCCGCCCGGAGCCAAGCAAGAGCAGGGGGCGCAGCGGATCGCAGGGCGATTACCGCTTCCTTCCGCGTGAAGGCACTAGAGATGAACCTACATTCGATGTGCCTCCGCCTCGTGGCTGAGCTGGGTTTGTTGGAGCCCATCCGAGGGGCAGATTGAGGGCAAAGCGACGCTGGTGGCCGCTAATCTGAGCTGTCAGCAGCCTGCGCGAGCTCGCGAATCACCCTGGTCAGGCCGCATGTGGCCTGAACAGGGAACTGGCTAGTGATTCATGGCATGCAAGAGGTCCGGGGTTCGAATCCCCATAGCTCCACAGGCAGGTCAGAAGCCTAATTCGAACGGATCGAACGCTGAGTACAGCAGTTTAGTACAGCAGCGCATGCCGGTCAGCGATCGCACGCCAGTTCGGAACGGTTTCAGTGCGAGATAGGGCGTCGACCCGGCCGGCGGACGGCTTCGGGCCTGCGGCCCGTTGACCGGCTGAAACGTGACTCACCGAAGGTCCGCAGTACCAGGTGGTCTGCGATAAGGCTGCCAGCTCGAGCTGCTCGGGCATGCGCTTGCCG
>Ga0193728_1000256_pt1 | contig 25034 bp, 20 predicted proteins | sample U1c1metaG_FD_143037 | JGI IMG/M metagenome (GOLD analysis project Ga0193728, IMG submission 143037) | Soil microbial communities from a riparian zone of the East river system, Colorado, United States - U1c1 | ecosystem: Environmental > Terrestrial > Soil > Riparian zone | place: USA: East River... | reverse complement strand
CCATAGTCTGCACGCGGCCCAACGTGCGGAAGATCTTCGAGTTTTCCGGGCTGGATGGGACGTTCGCGATCTTCCCGACGCTCGACGAGGCGCTCGCGCACGCGCGCGGGAACGAAGCATGCGTGAGCTGATCGACAGGTCCGCCGATGGCGAGCCAAACGAGTGAGCATCCCCAGCTCGCCCGTCCGCGCCGGCGCCTGTCGGTGGCCATAGCCCTCGCCTGCTGTGCCCTGGGCGCAATCTCGATTCCCGCCGCCGCGGCCAGACTTGGCCATGCGCGGCTGATCCCCGGCGCGCCCCCACCGAACGGGACGCTCGCCCCGCCGACCGCAGCCGTGGCGCCGGAACCCGGACATCATGTACGCGGCGATCCGGGACGTCACGAATCACCAAGTCTTGAACGCGACGGACGCGGCGATCCGGGACGTCACGAATCACCAAGTCTTGAACGCGACGGACGCGGCGATCCGGGGCTCCATGAATCGCTGGGCCCCGGACACAGCGAACAACCAGCTCCCGGCCATCAGGTGCACGTGTTGCCGGTGTTGCATGGTCATGCACATCAACAGCCGGGACGTCAGGACGAACGGGATCCGGGACAGGTGGTGCCGAGCGAACCTGGGCATCGCGGACGCGCCGGTAAAACGGCGGTTGTCCCGGCCATACGAACCCGAGTGTCCACGCCTGCCGTGGTTCCGACGGCGACGGCGACGCGGACGGTCGCGCCACCCGTGGCCGTAACGGCCCCGGCAACGGCCTCGGCGAGTGGGCCGGCGACCGACCCGGCGCCGGCGGTGCCGACCCCCACGCCGGCGGCGACGACGCAACCCGCACCGGCCGGCACATCGCCACCGACGAGCGCGACCCATCACGACCCGCGCCGTCCCCGGCCGCATGCTCACCGCCGCCACGCCAACGGTCGCCGCGCTGCCGGCACCCATGCAGCCCCGGGCGCGTCCTCGGTAGGCATCGTGCCCGTGGCGACGCTCCCGGCCACACCCGCTCACCCAACGCGGGCGAAGCACACGCGGAAGGCCACGCACGATTCCGCGACGGCGAGCCGCCCGGCGCCGATCGTGACGACGATCACCAAAATCGTCGGCGTCGTACCGACCCTGGTGTGGGCTCTCATCGGCGGGCTGTTCGCGCTCGCGCTCGGACTGGCGGTCCGCTCGCGCCTGGCCGCGCTGCGTGCCCGGCGATTGGAGCAGCAGCGTGGGGAGCTGCTCGCGGACGTCGGCCTGCTCCAGGCCGCACTGCTCCCCGTGCCGCCCGCCCGGCTTGGTCCGGTCGGCACCTCCGCGGCCTACCGTCCGGCGGACGGCCCCGGCGCGGGCGGGGACTTCTACGATCTGTTCGCGCTCGAGGATGGCCGCCTGGCCGTCATCCTCGGCGACGTCTCCGGCCACGGACGTCAGGCGTTGCCCCACACGGCGCTCGTGCGCTATACGCTGCGGGCTTACCTTGAGGCAGGCCTCTCGCCGCGGAGTGCGGTGCAGACGGCGGGAGCCGTGCTCGAGCGCCAGCTCGGCGAGTCGTTCGCCACCGTCGCGGCCGCGACCTACCATCCCCGCGAGCGCATTCTCACCTACGCCTGCGCCGGTCATCCCCCGCCGATCGTGATCGGCTCGCGGGCGATCGCGCCGATCACTGTTTGTTCTTCGCCGCCGATCGGAGCCGGCGCGCGGACCGGAACGCGTCAGACCGTGGTATCGGTGCCGGGCCGCTCACAGATTTGCTTCCACACCGACGGCGTGACCGAGGCGCGGGTGGGCGCCGAGCTGTTCGGCGCCGAGCGCCTTGCCGGCGCTCTCGCCGAGCTCGGGCCGCGGGCCACCGCGTCGGGGCTGCTGGAGCGGGTGGCGGAGGAGACCGACTCACGGCCCGACGACATGGCGGCGTGCCTGCTCAGCGTGGAGGGGGGCGTCCTAGGCGTAGAGTGCGCCCCGACCGTGCTCGTCGAGGAACTCGAGCTCGATCGTGACGAGGCCGCAAGCGATCGGATCGAGCCGTTTCTGCTCGCCTGTGGAGTGCCCCGCGGCGAGATCGACGAGCTCGTACGCTCGGCACGCGTGGTGGCGGAGCAGTCCGGCACCGCGCTACTGGAGCTGCGCCTCGCCGATGGACCGCCTGAGGTGACGCTGCGACGTAACAACGTCGCGTTTTTGCACCCGCCCCAGGTGGGACGGCAAGCGGGTCTCGGAACGGCGCCGTGAGCGCCTCACCGGCGCTTGACCCCGACACGGCGATTGTGCTGGGCATCGCATCCACCGCGTTGCCGTTCGCCTGCACTCCCGAAGATGCCGCCGAGCGCTGGCTGCGGGTTCTGCGCCTGCATGGCGACGCCGGCGTCGCGCTGCAGGCGCTCGGGGTGAGTGAGGGACCGCTGCGAGAGCCCGACGAGCATGAGGGCGGGTGGGGTGCTGCTTCCAGCGCCGACGATCGCGACGTGCTCGCGCGGGTCATCGAGTACGCCGTTCACCGCGCGGACTGGCGCGGCGCCGCCGGAGTCGCGACGTCCGATGTGCTGATGGCTGTGATGGATGTGTACGGCGCGGACTTCGAGCGGGTGCTGCAGGCGCATGGCACCGATCGTGACGAGGTGATCGAGCGGCTCGGCGTGGTGTAGATACGGCGAGGCGCAGGTAGAGTCCCCTGCATGACGCTTGTACTGCTCACCGGAGCCACTCGCGGTATCGGTCGTGCCGCCGCGATCGAGCTCGCCCGGCAGGGCGCCGAGGTGGCGCTCGTGGGTCGTGAGCCCGAGCGTGTCCACGAGGTCGCGGGCGAGGCCCGGGCGGCCGGAGGTGGAGCTACGCCCGTCCACGAGCACGTCGCCGACCTGACGCTGATGGCCGACGTTCGCGCGCTGGCCGCCGAGGCTCGCGAGCGCTATGGGCGCATCGACGTGCTGGCGAACAACGCAGGAGCGTTGTTCGCCTCGCGGCAGGTGAGCACCGAGGGGCTCGAGCGCACGTTCGCGCTCAACCATCTCGCGCCGTTCCTGCTCACCAACCTGCTGCGCGACCGTCTGGAGGGAGGGCGCGTGCTCACCACGGCGTCCGATGCCCACACCTCCGGGCGGCTGGATCTCGACGACCTCCAGTCCGAGCGCTCGTACGCCGCGATGCGTGTGTATGGCACCTCGAAGCTCTGCAACATCCTGTTCACACGCGAGCTGGCCAAGCGCGCGCCGGAGCTGCGCGCCAATTGCTTTCATCCCGGCGTGGTGCGCACCGGGTTCGGCAAGAACGAGCGCGGAATCTGGAAGGTCCTCACGACGGTTGGTGGCCCATTCTTCCGCACCCCCGAGCGCGGCGCCCGCTCGCTGGTCTGGCTCTCGCTGTCCGAGCAGGCGGGCGACCTCACCGGCGAGTACATCCAGGATGAGAAGGTGCTGTCCCCCAGCGCTCAGGCCCAGGACGAGACGCTTGCCGAGGGTCTGTGGGAGCACAGCGCCGAGCTGGTGGGGATGTCGAGTCCGACAGTGCATGGCTGACACCGACGCAGCCACACCCGCCGACGCGCTGGTCGTGTTCGGCATCACCGGCGATCTGGCGCGGGTGATGACGTTTCGCTCGCTCTACCGGTTGGAGCGTCGCGGCCTGCTGAACTGCCCGATCGTGGGCGTGGCGGTGGACGATTGGACGGTGGAGCGCCTGCGCGAGCACGCGCGCACCTGCATCGAAGCCACGGGCGAGCCGCTGGACGCCGAGGTGTTCCACCGCTTCGCCGCCAGGCTGTCCTATGTGAGTGGCGACTTCACCGACGCCGCCACGTATGAGCGCGTGGCGAGTGCGATCTCGGCCGCGCTCGGCGGCGGCGAGGTGAGGAGCCCAGTGTTCTACCTCGAGATCCCGCCGTTCCTGTTCGGGCCGGTGATCGCCCAACTGACCGCGGCTGGTCTGACGAAGACCGGTCGCGTGGTCGTGGAGAAGCCGTTCGGGCACGACCTCGCCTCCGCGCGTGCGCTGGCAGCGGAAATCCATCGGCACATCGAGGAGTCACAGCTCTACCGGATCGACCACTTCCTCGGCAAGATGGGCACAGACGAGTTCCTGTATCTGCGCTTCGCCAACACGATGATCGAGCCGATCTGGAATCGCAGCCATATCGCGTGCGTGCAGATCACGATGGCCGAGTCTTTTGGGGTCGAGGATCGCGGCCATTTCTATGACCCCGTCGGCGCGCTGCGCGACGTGGTCATCAACCACCTGATGCAGATCGTCGCCGTCGCCGCGATGGAGGCGCCCGCGGGCAACGATGCCGAAACGTTCAAGGACGCCAAGTACGCGGTCTTCCGTTCGACCGCCACCGCCGATCCGGCGCATTACGTGCGCGGCCAGTACGACGGCTATCTGCGCGTAAATGACGTGGCGCCGGACTCGGCGACGGAGACCTATGCTGCGATGCGCCTGGACATCGACAACTGGCGCTGGTCCGGCGTGCCGTGGTTCATCCGCGCGGGCAAGTGCCTCCCGGTCACGCAGACCGAGCTGCGCGTCGTGTTTCGCCATCCGCCGCGCCTGGGCTTCATGGAGCACGGCCATCGCCGCCCGGAACCCGACCAGCTCGTCATCAAGCTGGACCCCGGGACCGGTGTGCAGGTGCAGCTCGACGCGCATCGTGCGGATCGCTCCGGCCCCTGCGCGATCACGCTCGACATGGAGTTCGCGCAGGAGGGCGGCGAGGCGCCGACGCCGTACGAGGTGCTGCTTGCAGACGCGATGCGCGGTGACTCAACGCGCTTCACCCGTCAGGACGGCATCGAGGAGGCCTGGCGCATCTTCCAGCCGCTGCTCCACGCGCCCCCACCTGTCCATTCCTACGCGCCCGGTTCCTGGGGCCCGGAGGAGGGCAAGAGCCTCGTCTCGGGCTACGGTCCCTGGCACGGTCCGTGGGTGGCGACGTGACCGACGCTATGCCCCAGAGCGCCGCGGCGCCTTCGCCGTTTCCCCCGATCGCCAACTACGCCTTCCTGTCCAACTGCCACACCGGCGCGCTGATCGCTCCCGACAGCGCGATCGACTGGCTGTGCGTGCCTCGCTTCGACTTACGCCGAGGAGTTCGACACATCCACCGGCCGCCACCTCGGGAACTTCCCCCAGGCGTTCTCGCACCGGGCGCTGATCGAGGGGGGCGGCTGGGCGGATCATCCTGATCGAGCGCCTGGCTGAGATCGACGGCTGAGAACACCTAAAGATCGCCTAAAGGGACGGGTGGGGAGTATAAAAATAAAAGTTTGTGCGCCATGGTGCACAAGTTTTTAAAAATATATACCCACACCCCCGTCTTTATCTTCGCGTGAAGGGGGTCGGGGATGCACATGTGCATCCCCGAGGAGGGCCGCATGCGGCCCTCCTGGACGCGCCGCATGCGGCGCGTCTTCCCGAGCGGCGCATGCGCCGCTCGGCCTGACGGTGCATGCACCGTCAGGGTGCGGCCATCCGCGAGATCGCCGAGCGCTACCGCACGACCGCGATGTCGACGCTGCGGGGCACGTTCCTGTCGTTGTTGATCCTACCTATACCCCATGTAGTAGTATATGCGTGCATACGATTATACGTAGAAACGTTTTATCTCACACATGATTTTCCAAACTCCCAAACCGGACCACGTTCTCCTCGCTCAACTTGCGGAGTTTGACGGTCTGCGCGTGCAACTGGGCGACCGAGCCAGCGCCGCCGGCCGCTGGCTCGGGAGCCTGCGACGGCAGTGGCGCGCAGCCTCAGCTGAGAGCTCGATCGAGATCGAGGGCTTTCATGTCCGCGAGGACGAGGCGCTTGCGCTCGTCAGTGGAGAACGGTCTGCCGATCCAAGCGACGCTGATCGCATGGCCCTCTCCTGCTACGCCCGAGCCATGGACCATGTCGGCGTCATGGCTGGCGACCCCGCGTTCAAATGGGACCAGCGCGTCGTGCTCGACCTGCACTTCGATGCCTGCCACTTTCAGAAGGACAAGAACCCAGGTCAATACCGACAAGGCCAGATTGAGGTGACGAGCCCTGGCGAGGGTCTGCCCGCCTACGTGGGACCCCCTGCCGAGGACGTTCCGGCGCTCATGCACGAGATCGTCACATGGCTCGACCGCGGCGACCTCGATGCGCATCTGATCGTGCGCGCGGCGATGGCCCACATGCATCTCGTCTCGGTGCATCCTTTCCGTGACGGCAACGGACGGATCTCGCGCATCATGCAGTCTCTGGTCCTCGCTCGTGGAGGCCTGTTGGCGGCAGAGTTCGTGTCAATCGAGGAGTATCTCGGTCGCAACACCACCGCCTACTACGCGACGCTCGAAGAGGTCCAGGGAGGTGCCTATCAGCCCGGGCGTGACGCCACGCCCTGGGTGCGCTTCTGCGTCGGCGCGCACCTCGAGCAGGCTCGCCTGCGACTGCGGCAGCTTACTGACGCGGGCAGGCGCTGGGCATATCTGGAAGCGCTCGTAGAACGGCGCGGATGGCCCGATCGACTCGTGGTCGCGCTCGAGCAGAGCATCTTCCAGAAAACCGATAGGGCCACCTACGCGCCCGAGGCCGGCGTAACCGCCTCTACCGCGAGCGGCGATCTGAGGCGTCTCCTCGACGCCGGGCTAATCACTCAGGAGGGCGTGGGGCGCACCACGCACTACAGGGCAAGCGATCAGCTACGCCACGACCTGCGTCGGTATCTCGCCTCCCAGAGGGACATGCCCGGAGAGAGCGTCGCCGGCTGAGCCAGAGGAACGAGCCCGGTGAGCCGGCGCGTCGGTCATCCGCCGATCAGTCTACGCCCGGCTCCACCTGTCAGCTTTCGTGCTCGGCCGGCTGCTTGGGCTTCTCGTCGTGCCCGCCGAAGCCCTTGCGCATCGCCGACTGTACTTTGCCGGCGTACTCGTCCATCCCGCGTGAGCCGAAGCGCGAGTACAGCGCCGCTGTCAGCACCGGCGCGGGCACCCCCTCCTCGATTGCCGCGATCGACGTCCAGCGCCCCTCGCCGGAGTCCGACACGCGACCGGCGAACTCTTCCAGCTTGGGCGACTTGAACAGCTCCTGCGCCGTCAGGTCCAGCAGCCACGAGCCGACCACGCTGCCCCGCCGCCACACCTCGGCGACCTCGGTCGTGTCGATCTTGTAGGAGTAGTACTCGGGGTTCTCCAGCGGGCTCGTCTCGGCGTCCTGCTCCTGCTGGTGCAGGCCCGCGTCGGCGGAGTGGATGATGGAGAGTCCCTCGGCGTAGGCGGCCATCAGCCCGTACTCGATGCCGTTGTGCACCATCTTCACGAAGTGTCCCGCGCCGTTGGGGCCGCAGTGCAGGTACCCCTGCTCGGAGGGGCTCGGATCGCCGCTGCGCCCGGGCGTGCGCTCCGCGGAGTCCACCCCCGGCGCGATCGTCGCAAACAGCGGGCTCAGCCGCTGCACGACCTCCGTCTCGCCCCCGATCATCAGGCAGTAGCCGCGCTCCAGCCCCCACACGCCGCCGCTTGTGCCGCAGTCGATGTGGTGAATCCCCTTGCCCTTCAATTCTTCGGCGTGGCGGATGTCGTCGTGGTAATGGGTGTTGCCGCCGTCGATGATCGTGTCGCCGGGCTCCATCGCCTCGGCGAGCTGCGCGATCGTCTCCTCGGTGATCGCGCCCGCGGGCACCATCACCCAGGCGGTGCGGGGCTTATCGAGCTTGGACACGAACTCCGCGATCGTGCCCGCGCCCTCTGCGCCGTCGGCCGCGAGCTCTGCCACCGCCTCGGAGCTGACGTCATAGCCGACGCAGCGGTGCCCGTCGCGCATCAGCCGCCGCACGATGTTGGCGCCCATGCGTCCGAGTCCGACCATCCCCAGCTGCATCGGTGTGTCAGTCGCCATCGTCGGTGCTCCTCTCGTCGTTGTCGCCGTCGCCGTCGCCGCCGGCATGATCGTGACCGTGCCGATACCGTGCTCGGAGTCAGTGTCGCTCAATCGGGACTCCTCCAGCACCTCGCCCGCCATCCGGCTGCTGCTCGCCGACGTCGACGGCACGCTCGTCACGCCTGACAAGGCCCTCACCGAGGCGGCGATCGCGGTCGTGGGAGAGCTGCACAAGGCGGGCATCCTGTTCGCGCTGACCAGCGGACGCCCCCCGCGGGGGATGTCGATGCTGGTCGACCCCCTCGACGTGCGCACTCCGATCGCCGCGTTCAACGGCGGACTGCTGGTCGATCGCGACATGTCGGTGATCGAGCAGCGGACGATCCCCGCCGAGCTGGTCGCGCCGACGATCGAGTTGCTCAGGTCTCATGCCCTGGACGTGTGGCTCTATCAGGGCGCGGACTGGTTCGTGCAGGACCTGACCGGTTCGCACGTCGATCATGAGGCGCAGACCGTCCAGTTCGCGCCGACCCTGCGCGGCGACTACGACGGCCTCATCGAGGGGATCGCGAAGATCGTGGGCGTCAGCGACGATCACGACGCGGTCGCGCGCGCCGCGACCGCCGCCCGGGAGCGCTTTGGCGATCACGTCTCCGCCGCGCGCTCACAGCCCTACTACGTCGATGTGACTCACCCGCAGGCGAACAAGGGCAGCGTCGTCGAGTACCTATCGCGCCGCTATGACATCCCCGACGAGCAGATCGCGACGATCGGCGACATGCCCAACGACGTGCTCATGTTCGCTCGTTCAGGTTTGTCGATCGCGATGGGCAACTCCGACCGCGAGGTCCAGCGCGCTGCGCGCCGCGTGACCGATTCCAACGAGCACGACGGCTTCGCCACGGCCGTACGCCGGTTCGTGCTCCCGCGAGCGTCTCAGCGCAGCCCGCGTAGCGAGCGGTAGCGGCTTATCAGCGCGTTGGTCGAGCTGTCGTGTTTCAGCTCGGGCTCATCCTCGCTCGTCAGCTCGGGGATGATCTCCTTCGCGAGCTTCTTCCCCAGCTCGACCCCCCACTGGTCGAACGAGTCGATCCTCCACACCGTCCCCTGGGTGAACACGCTGTGCTCGTACAGCGCCACCAGCGTCCCCAGCGAGTAAGGCGTCAACTTCTCGGCGAGGATCACGTTCGTCGGGCGGTTGCCCTCCATCACCTTGTGCGCCACGACCGCCTCGGGCACGCCCTCGGCACGGACCTCATCCGCGGTGCGGCCGAAAGCGAGCGCCTGCGCCTGCGCGAACACGTTGGACATCAGGATGTCGTGGTGCTCGCCGAGCGGGTTGAGCGTCTGGCCGAACCCGATCAGGTCGCACGGAATCAGCTTCGTGCCCTGATGGATCAGCTGGTAGAAGCTGTGCTGGCCGTTGGTCCCCGGCTCGCCCCAGTACACCGCGCCCGTCTGGTAGTCGACCTTCACACCGTCGAGCGTCACGTGCTTGCCGTTTGACTCCATCGTCAGCTGCTGCAGGTAGGCGGGAAACCGCTTCAGATACTGCTCATACGGCATCACTCCGGCGGTCTGCGCGCCGAAGAAGTCGCCGTACCACACCCCCAGCAGTCCCATCAGCACCGGCAGGTTGCGCTCCGGCGGCGTCGTGCGGAAGTGCTCGTCCAGCGCGTGCATCCCCGCGAGCAGCTCTCCGAATCGCGTCGCTCCGATCGCCAGCATCGTGGAGAGTCCGATCGCCGAGTCCATCGAGTAGCGCCCACCGACCCAGTCCCAGAACCCGAACATGTTGTCCGTGTCGATCCCGAACTCGTGCACCGCCTGCGCATTCGTGGAGACGGCGACGAAGTGCTTGGCGATCGCCTCGGCCTCACCGCCCAGCCCGGCGAGCGCCCACTCGCGCGCCGAGCGTGCATTGGTCATCGTCTCCAGCGTGGTGAACGTCTTCGAGGAGACGACGAACAGCGTCTCGGCGGGGTCGAGGTCGCGCGTGGCCTCGACGAAATCGGTCGCGTCGACGTTCGAGACAAACCTGAACGTCATCTCCCGCTTGGAGTAGTGCTTCAACGCCTCATACGCCATCACCGGTCCCAGGTCCGACCCGCCGATGCCGATGTTGATCACGTTGCGGATCGGCTTGCCGGTGTGGCCGCGCCACTCGCCCGAGCGCACCCGCTCGGCGAACCCGCCTATCCGCTCGAGCGTCTCGTGCACCTGCGCGACCACGTCCACGCCATCCACGATCAGCGACGCCTCCTTCGGCATCCGCAGCGCGACGTGCAACACCGAACGGTCCTCCGAGACGTTGATCGGATCGCCCGCGAACATAGCCGCTGTGCGCTCCTGCAACCCCGACTGCCGGGCCAGCTCAACGAGCAACCGGAGCGTCTCGTCGGTGATCCTGTTCTTGGAGTAGTCCAGGTACAACCCCGCACCTGCGGCCGTCATCCGCTCCCCGCGCTCGGGGTCGGACGCGAACAGCTCGCGCAGGTGGGTATCGCGGATCGCCTCGTAGTGCGCGTCCAGCGCCGCCCACGCGGGACGCTCGCGCAGCGGGGGCACGGCTCCTACGGCTACGGCGCTACTCCTCGACGGGAGCTTCGGCGCCGGAGTCGAGGACGTCCTGGCCCCTGTATGAACCGCAGCTGGGACACACGCGGTGCGGCAGCTTGGGCTGGTGGCACTGCGGACACTCGTTCGACGCCGCAGGCACGATTTTGTGCTGCGCGCGACGCTTATGCGTGCGCGAATAGGACTGCTTCTGCTTTGGGGTCTGGCCGCCGGACATCGAGGGCACTCTATCAACGGAGCAGGTGAGGTTAGGCTCAGTCGATGTCCTCACAACCGATTCCTGGCATTGGTGAGCTGATCGCCGCGCGCACGGGTGAGGAGATGGCGCTCAACGATCGCTACCTGAATCCGCAGATGGGCCGGATTCTGCGCACGCTTGGCTTCGATCGGACCTGGGCGGGGGGCGAGGGCGCTTATTTGATCGACTCTGACGGTGAGCGCTACCTGGATCTGTTCGGCGGCTACGGCGTGTTCGCGATCGGACGCAACCATCCGGCGGCGGTCGCGGCGCTCGAGGAAGTCATGGCGGTGCGCACCGGCAACCTGCCCCAGTTGGGCGTCACGCTACTGAGCGGCGTGCTGGCCGAGCAGCTGCTCGCGCGCGCGCCGGACTCGGTCGGGGCGATGGTTCCGGCGAACACCGGCACCGAGGCGGTCGAGGCGGCGATCAAGGTTGCCCGCGCCGCCACTGGGCGGCCACGCATCCTCTATGCCGAGCACGCTTTCCACGGGCTGACGCTCGGCTCGCTGTCGCTTAACGGTGATGGCATCTTTCGCGACGGGTTCGGGCCGCTCCTGCCCGACTGTGATCCTGTGCCGTGGGGGGATCTCGACGTGCTGGAGCTCGCGCTCGCGCGTGGCGACGTCGCGGCGTTCGTCGTGGAGCCCGTGCAGGGCAAGGGCGTGAACCTTCCGCCGGACGCAGGCTATCTCCCGGGTGCGCAGCGCCTGTGTCGCGAAGCGGGCGCGCTGCTGGTCTGCGACGAGGTTCAGACCGGCGTCGGGCGCACCGGGCGGTTCCTTGCCGGCGAGCACTGGGATCTGCAGCCCGACCTGATCTGTCTGTCGAAGGCCCTGTCCGGAGGGATGGTCCCGATCGGCGCGGTGCTCGTCTCGCGCGCGGCGTTCGATCGCGTGTTCGACGGCATGGAGCGCGCGGTGCGCCACGGCTCGACGTTCGGCGGCAACGATCTTGCGGCCGCCGCCGCGCTGGCGACCCTGCGGGTGCTGGACGAGGAGGATCTGATCGCCCGCTCCGAGCGCATGGGCGCGCTGCTGCTGGAGCTCACGATCCCACTCGTCGAGCGCTACGAGATGGTGCGCGACGTGCGTGGTCTGGGGCTGATGTGGGCGATCGAATTCGGCCCGCCCGCGGGCGCGGCGGCTCGCAGGCTGTGGGAGACGGTCGAGCGCCGTCAGCCCGGGCTGTTCTCCCAGCTGATCACTGTGCCGCTGTTTCACGAGCATCACATCTTCTGTCAGGTCGCGGGCCACCACATGAACGTCATCAAGGCGCTCCCGCCGCTCGTGATCGAGGAGGAGGAAATCCGCCGCTTCGCCGCGGCGCTGGAGCAGACGGTCGCCGCGGCCGAGCGTTATCCGTCGGCGCTCACGCGCTTTGGCCTGCGCATGGCTCCCCGCGCGCTGCGCACGCGACGTACGCGGGGCTGATCTGCCTGTCGCTCTGACTCCGATGATGCGCCTACCGGCGGGCAGCGAGGAGTCGGCGTTCACGCTCCCATGCCGGGAACCCCTCCATCCCCGAGTACCCTTCTCCGCCGTGCCCCTCGTTCCCAGAGATGACATCCGCAACGTCGCGATCGTCGCGCACGTCGATCACGGCAAGACCACGCTCGTGGACGCGATGCTGTGGCAGTCGGGCGCGTTCAGGGTCGGCCAGGACGTCGCCACACGCGTTCTGGACTCGATGGACCTCGAGCGCGAGAAGGGGATCACGATCCTTGCCAAGAACACCTCGCTCCGTTACCGCGATGTGAAGCTCAACATCGTCGATACCCCCGGGCACGCGGACTTCGGCGGGGAGGTGGAGCGCGGGCTGACGATGGTGGACGGGGTTCTGCTGCTGGTGGACGCGTCGGAGGGGCCGCTGCCGCAGACGCGGTTCGTGCTGCGCAAGGCGCTGGAGGCGGGGCTGCCGGTGATTCTTGTCGTCAACAAGGTCGATCGCCCCGACGCGCGCGTGGCGGAGGTCGTGGACGAGGTGTATGAGCTGTTCCTCGACCTCGACGCCGACGAGCACCAGATCGAGTTCCCGATCGTCTACTGCAACGCCAAGGCCGGGGTGGCCTCGTTGGAGTACGACGCGAACACGCCGCTGCCGGAGGATGGCAACCTCGCGCCGCTGCTGGACCTGCTGCTGGAGCGCATCCCCGCGCCGACGTACGACCCCGAGCACCCGCTGCAGGCGCTCGTGACGAACCTCGACGCCTCCCCCTACGTGGGGCGGCTGGCGATCTGCCGCGTGCGTCACGGCACGATCCGCAAGGGTCAGCAGATCGCCTGGTGCCGCGCGAACGGGAACATCCAGAAAGCGCAGGTCGCCGAGCTGTACGTCACCGACGCGCTCGATCGCGTCGACGCCCCCGAGGCGGGGCCGGGGGAGATCATCGCGGTGGCCGGCATCGCCGAGGTCACGATCGGGGAGACGCTCGCCGACCCCGAGGACCCGCGCCCGCTGCCCGTGATCACGGTCGACGAGCCCGCGATGTCGATCACGCTCGGCGTCAACACCTCGCCGCTGGCCGGCAAAGACGGCAGCAAGCTGACCGCCCGCCAGATCAAGGCCCGGCTCGATCAGGAGCTGATCGGCAACGTCTCGCTGCGCGTGGCCGAGACCGAGCGACCGGACACGTATGAGGTGCAGGGCCGTGGCGAGCTGCAGCTCGCGGTGCTCGTGGAGCTCATGCGCCGGGAGGGGTTCGAGCTGACAGTGGGACAGCCGCACGTGGTCGAGCGCGAGATCGACGGCAAGCGCCACGAGCCCGTGGAGCGCCTGTCGGTGGATGTGCCCGACGAGCACGTCGGCACGGTCACGCAGCTGCTGGCCGCGCGCAAAGGACGGATGGAGCACATGATCAACCACGGCACCGGCTGGGTGCGCATGGACTATCTCGTGCCGGCGCGCGGATTGATCGGGTTTCGCACTGAGTTCCTGACCGAGACGCGTGGCACCGGGATCATGCATCACGTGTTCGACCGCTGGGAGCCGTGGGCGGGCGAGCTGCTGACGCGCCAGAGCGGCGTGCTCGTGTCCGACCGTCGCGGCGCCACGGTCACCTTTTCGCTGTTCACCCTGCAGGAGCGCGGCTCGCTGTTTGTGGGTCCCGGCGAGGAGGTATATGAAGGGATGATCATCGGCGAGAACTCCCGCTCGGAGGACCTGGACGTGAACCCGGTCAAGGAAAAGCACCTCACGAACATGCGCTCCTCCACTTCCGACGTGCTCGTGCGGTTGGACGCCCACCGCAAACTTACGCTCGACGAGGCGCTGGAGTTCGTGCGCGAGGACGAGGCCGTGGAGGCGACGCCCGCCTCGGTGCGCATGCGCAAGGTGGTATTGCCGAAGGTCGAGCGGTTGAAGGCGATGCGCAACGCGCGGAAGTAGGGCTTAACGGCGAAGGCCTGCTGCTAGCGGCCTTAGCAAGGCGCTGGCGCCAAACACACGCCGCACGACCGTCTCTCGTACGGTGAATGCTACCGATGTCGGCGGCTGTCGATAAGGTGCCGCGGATGAAATCGACACGAGCCATCCGTATCGCCCTGTTGAGCGCCATCCTGGCCGTGGCTGTCACCGCCGCCAGTGCGTCAGCAGCGACCGTGATCCACTTCCAGAGCGAGAGTCTGCCGGCGTTTGAGGCGCAGCTGCACAAGCATGAAGTGCACGCGGTGACGTTCCATCCGACGCCCGCGCCGGGACACGTTCACGTCTCGATGAACGACGGCGGTCATTTCACGGTCGTGTATGCCGCTGGCGAACAGGCCCACCTCGTGGCGCTCGCGACCGCGGGCGGCGCGCGCTATGCGATCGCGACGGTTAAACCGAAAGCGGCGAAGTCGACACATCACACGTTGCGCTACATTGCGGGCGGAATCGTGATCGTGGTGATCGTGGTCGTCGTGACGGTGCTGCTGGTGGACCGCCGCCGCAAGCTGGGTGAACGCGGTGGCGATGAGGAGACTCCAGGGCGACGGGCTGAGAGAACTTAAAGAGGCCGGGGAGAGTAATTACTTTTAAAACTTTGTGCACTTATGTATCTGTGTATATGCTTAAGTTATACACGTTACGTATAACAATCGCTACCCAGCAATACCATAGAGCACAAAGTTTTAAAACAATAAACACAACACCCTCCCGTGCCGCATATGCAGTCGCGTCGGGGGGTCCAATCCAAATCCGTCGGACTCAAATCCTCAAATCCCGCCGGACGAACGGGACGTGCCTTTGGTCAGAACCCGGTGTTCGTCTTGACGCGTTTGCGATCGGCCTCGTGCAGGCTGCCCTTGGCGTCGAGCGTGGCGCAGGCCTGCTTGATGTCCTGGCCGAGCGTGACGGTGAGCGAGTGGCTGAGCGTCTGCTTGACGAGCACGCGCATGATCTTGACGTGTTCGGCATTGGGGGGAAGGGTGTAGGCGGGCACCATCCAGCCACGCTCGGCGGCGAGCTGCGCGGCTATGTCGAACTCGTCGTAGGGGTGTTCGCCCGCGAGTTTGAATGCGACGAGCGGGAGCTGCTCGTCCTGTTCGCCGCCGATCAGTTCGAAGTCGCAGGCGGCGATCTCGGCGGCGAGCGTGCGCGCGTTGTACTTCATCGTCTCCATCGCGTAGCGGTAGCCGGAGTGGCCGAGGCGGACGAAGTTGTAGTACTGCGCGAGCACCATCGCCGAGCCGGTGGAGAAGTTGAGCGTGAAGGTGGCGTCGCGCTTGCCGAGGTAGTTCTCGTAGAAGACGAGATCCTCGGCAAGGTCGCCCTTCTCCCTGAAGATCAGCCAGCCGATGCCGGGGTAGACGAGCCCGAACTTGTGGCCGGAGACGTTGATCGAGCGGACCTGCTGCAGGCGGAAGTCCCATTCCGAGCCGGGGTACAGGAACGGCCACACGAAGCCGCCGGAGGCGGCGTCGACGTGGATCGGCACGTCCAGGCCCTTGTCGTTCTTGAGGTTGACGAGCAGGTCATTGATGCCGTGGATGTCGTCGGCGTGCCCGGTGAAGGTGGTGCCGAGCACGGCGGCCACGGCGATCGTGTTCTCGTCGACATGTGGCTCCACGTCCTCGGGGCCGATCGTGTACTTGTTGGGCGCGAGCGGGACGATGCGCGGTTCGACATCGAAGTAGCGGCAGAACTTCTCCCACACGACGTGGACGTCGCCGCCGAAGACGAGGTTGGGGCGATCGGTCGCCTTGCCGGCGGCCTCGCGGCGGGCGCGCCACTTCCACTTCAGCGAGAGCGCGCCGAGCATGATCGCCTCGGAGGAGCCTTGCGTGCGGGCGCCGGTCGTCTCTCCGGGGGCGTTGAAGAGGTCGGCGAGCATGCGGATGCAGCGCTGCTCGATCTCGGCCGACTGCGGGTACTCGGCGTGGTCGATGAAGTTCACCTTCAGCGCCGCGTCGATGACCTGGTGGGCCTCGGGCTCCATCCAGGTCGTCACGAACGTCGCGAGGTTTCGCATGGGCAGGCCGTCGAGGATCATTTCCTCGCCGAGGAGGCGCATCGCTTCCTGAGCGGACATCCCCGCCTTCGGAAGTTTGTTGTCCGGAGGGGGCTCGAGCAGGAAGCGGTTGCCGAACTTGCCCTCCAGTTTCTCGACCTGCTCGAGCGTCAGCGGGGGCGGGCTCGTATCGGGCCGATCCTCGGCAGGCTGCTGGTGGGGCGGCATGCGTGGCGATCATACTCCGAGCCCGCGCGGGCGGAGAGAACCCCAAGGCAAGAATAAGACTCAATCTTGATAGGGTGGGCAAGTGGCTGTGCGCAGACAGGGCGAAGGGTGTCGCTCCCGCTCACGGGGGCGGGCGGTGTGGCCAGCGCGTCCACGCATGTTGACGGTGGTGGTCTGCGCTTTGGTGGCCGCGTTCTGCGCGGGCTGCGACAAGAGCGGGTCGAGAGCGACGGCCGGCACGGGAGAGGGCGGCGGCAGGCTGAGGGTGGTGGCCGCGGAGAACTTCTGGGGCAGCATCGCCAGCCAGTTGGGCGGAAACAAGGTCGATGTGAGCAGCATCATCGTCAATCCGGACACCGATCCGCACAGCTACGAGCCGACGGCGGCGGACGCGCGGACGATCGCGGGCGCTCAGTTGGCGATCGTGAATGGGATCGGGTATGACAACTGGGCGCCGAAGCTGCTCGCGGCCAGTCCCGCGGAAGGTTATAGGGCGGTGCTGAACGTGGGTGAAGCGCTGGGGCTGAAGGACGGCGAGAACCCTCACCAGTGGTACTCGCCGGCGAGCGTAAAGCGGGTGGTGGGAGCGATCGTCGCCGACTACGACAGGCTCGACCCGGCCGGCGCGGCGTACTACGCGGCGCGGGAGAAGACGTTCGAGACTAAGAGCCTCGCTCGCTACGACGATCTGAGGGCGCAGATCCGGGCCCGATACGCGGGCACGCCGGTGGGTTACAGCGAGAGCATCGTGCGCCCGCTAGGCGAAGACCTCGGTTTGAAGCTGATGACTCCGTACAGCTTCGCCAAGGCGATCGCCGAGGGTGGCGAAGTGACCGCGCAAGACAAGCGGACGGTCGACGAACAGGCCGAAGATCGCAAGGTGAAGGTGTGGGTGTTCAACAGCCAGAACGTGACGCCGGACGTGCAGCGGGTCAACGAAATCGCGCGCGCACACGGGATTCCGATCGCCACCGTGACGGAGACGCTGGCGCCGGCGAGCGACACGTTCGAGCAGTGGCAGGTGGCGCAGCTGGAAGGGCTGAAACGGGCGCTGGAAGCGGGGACGGGGCGGTGAGCGCCGTGAGCGGCGTCGATTCGAGGGCCTGCTCCTCGCCGCCCAGCGGCGATGGCCTTTCCGCCGCTGGACCGGCGATCGAGCTGCGCGACGCGCGCGTGGACGTCGGCGGACGGACGGTGTGGAGCGAGGTCAACATGAGCATGGGCCAGGGCGAGTTCGTCGCGCTGCTGGGGGCGAATGGATCGGGCAAGTCGACGCTGCTGAAGGCGGCCCTGGGGATGCTGGGGCTGAGCGCGGGCAGCATTTCCGTGCTGGGACGGCCGGCAGGAAGCGCGAACGCGCAGGTCGGATACCTGCCCCAGCGCCGTGCGTTCGACGGCGGCACGCGGTTACGCGGGCGCGACATCGTGCGGCTCGGCCGCGACGGGGCGCGCTGGGGTGTGCCGCTGCCGGCGCCGCGCTGGAGCGCGGCGGGCAGGCGCCGTAGCGCCGACGCCGAGCGGGTGGCGGAGACGATCGAGCTCGTCGGCGCGAGCGTGTACGCGGACCGGCCGATCGGAGAGCTTTCCGGCGGCGAGCAGCAGCGGCTGCTGATCGCCCAGGCGCTCGTGCAACGGCCGCGGTTGCTGCTGCTGGACGAGCCGTTGGACAGCCTGGACCTACCCAACCAGGCGACCGTGGCGGCGCTGGTGGCGCGGATCTGCCGGGAGGCCGGCGTGGCTGTGCTGCTGGTCGCGCACGACGTCAATCCGCTGCTGCCATACCTGGACCGGGTTGTGTACCTCGCGCGCGGGCGGGCGGTGGAGGGGACCGTCGAGGAGGTGATCGACAGCGAGACGCTGAGCGGACTGTATGGCGTGCCAGTGGAGGTGCTCAAAGCTCGGGATGGGCGGCTGGTCGTCGTCGGTCAGCCGGAGCCGCCCGCGCACCACCACGACCGGCACGAGCACTCACACGAGCACGAGCATGTCCACTGAGTCTCTCGACCCACCAATCGCGTCATGACGAACCCCACCCTCACCTGGAACGTGGTGCGCGACGCGAGCGAGGTGCTCGAATACCACTTCATGGTCAACGCCCTGCTCGCGGGCACGATCGTCGCGGTGATGGCGGGGTTGCTGGGGTGGTTGATGGTGCTCCGCGCGCAGACGTTCGCGGGGCATACGCTCGCGATGATGGCGTTCCCCGGTGCGACGGGGGCGGCGCTGATCGGGGTGGCGGCGGCGTGGGGGTATTTCGCGTTCTGTGGCGTGGGGGCGCTTATGATCGGCTGGCTGGCGGGCGGACGGACGCGCTCGTGGAGCGAGCAGTCCGCAGGGATCGGCGCGGTGCAGGCGCTCGCGCTGGCGCTCGGGTTCCTGTTCGTGAGCCTGTACGGGGGCGTGCTGGGGGATCTGGAGAACCTGCTGTTCGGCACGTTCCTCGGCGTATCCGACGGTCAGGTGCTGACGCTGGCGGCGGTCGCCGCGGGCTCGCTGCTCGCTCTGGCGGCGCTGGGACGGCCGCTGCTGTTCGCGAGCATCGACCCGGATCTCGCGGGCGCCCGGGGCGTGCCCGTGCGCGGGCTGTCGATTGTGTTCCTCGGGCTGCTGGGGCTGGCGGTCGCCGCGACGAGCCAGGTCACGGGGGTGCTGCTCGTGTTCGCGCTGCTCGTGGCGCCGGCAGCGACGGCACAGGTACTCACTCCCCGCCCCGGGCTGAGCCTTGTGCTGACGGTCGCGATCGGAATCGCGATCGTGTGGCTCGGTCTCGGGATCGCCTACTTCTCGGCGTATCCGGCCGGGTTCTACGTCGCGAGCATCGCGTTCGCGCTGTACATGCTCGCGCGCGTGTGGGTCTGGGCGCGAGGAACGTACGCGTCGCGGCGGCGGGCGTCGTCGGGTCCTGAGCAGCCGGAGATGGGCGTCATCGACGTAGCGCCGCCCGAGGGTGTGATCGCCTAAATGCTCAGCCAGGAGTTCATGCGCAACGCCCTGCTCGCGGGCACATTCGTGGCTCTGGCCTGCGGGGTGAGCGGTTGGTTCGTGGTGCTGCGCGCGCAGGTGTTCGCCGGGGACGCGCTCAGCCACGTCGCGTTCCCCGGCGCGCTGGCGGCCGCGGCGGCGGGGATCGACGAGCGCGTGGGGCTGTTCGCGGCGACCGTGCTCGTCGGGTCGGGCATCGGCCTGCTCGGACTAGGGGGCGGGCGCACTCGGCGGAGCGGTGGCTCAGCCGCGCAGGACACGGCGATCGGGATCGTGTTCACGTTCGTGCTCGGGCTGGGCGTGTTTTTTCTGACCCTGTTCGGCACGAGTGCCGGCGGCGGCGCGGGCATCCAGGCCGCGCACACGCTGTTCGGCTCGATCTACGGCCTCGGCGGCGGCGAAGCGCGCATGGCGGCGGCGGTTGCGCTGGCGGCGACCGTGGGCACGCTGGCGATCGCCCGGCCGTTGCTGTTCGTGTCGCTCGCGGCGGACGTCGCGGCCGCCCGGGGGGTGCCGGCGCGAGCGCTGAGCATCGGGTTCCTCGCACTGCTGGGCGTCGTCGCGGCGGGAGCGACCCAGGCCGTGGGTGCCCTGCTGCTGCTCGGGCTGCTGACGGGGCCGGCGGCGGCCGCGCACCGGCTGACGGGCAGGCCGTATGTGGGAATCGCGCTCGCGGGCGCGCTTGCAGTCGGGGCGATGTGGGGCGGGCTGGCGCTCAGCGACGCCGTGCCGCGACTGCCGCCGAGCACGGTGATCGTGGCGCTGGCGGTGGGCATGTATGCAACGGCTGCGCTCGTGGACATGTGGACGCGCCGCCGGCCCCGACGCTCTAAGGCGCGGGGCGAGACCATGTCATCGACGCCGTCGCCGAGCGTGGATGCGACGACTACCATCGCAACATGACCGCAAGGGCATCGACAGCAGGCTGGGCTGAGCGCGCCGAGGCGACGCTGGCCGCCGCCGGACACAGGCGCGGCGGGGCCAGGCGCGCGCTGCTGGAACTGCTCGACGGGCAGGAGTGCGCGCTGACTGCGCACGAGATCGAGGACGCCTTGCGCGCTCGGGGCAAGAGCAGGCGCGTGGTGAGCCGGGCGAGTGTGTACCGGATCCTCGACGAGCTCGAGCAGCTGCGGCTGGTGCAGCGCGTGGAGACGGGTCAGGCGATGGTCCGCTACGAGCGCGTGTGCGAGCACGACGAGCACCACCACCATCTCGTGTGCGACGAGTGCGGCGTGGTGATGCCGTTCTCCGATCCGGGTCTCGAGCGCGCGATCGAGACGCTCAGCGAGCGGGTGCCGCTGGCTGTGTCCGAGCACGAGATTGTGCTGCATGGGTTTTGTCAGGACTGCGCGGCCTGACCACCACGGGTCGTCCCCACAGGTAGGCGAGCACGCAGATCAGGGCGAACACCGCGACGACGAGCAGGACCGGGCCGGAGTCCTCGACGAGCGCGCCGACGACGCCGGCGGTGAGGCCGCCGGCGAGCGCGGCCTGCCAGGCGGGGTCGCCTGCGACGGGAGTCAACAGGCGCTTGCGCCGGCGCACGCCCAGCGCGGCGCAGACCAGTGCGAGCAGGGTGGCAACGGGCATCGCGTGGTTGTGCAGCTCGCCGAAGGCGGCGGTGTAGCGACGGACAAGCACGTCGCGCAGGTCGCCGGGCGAGCGGGCGTGCAGAATGCTGCCGGTGTAGTGGCCGCCGCCGTGGGCGGTGGCGAGGTCGAGCGCGGCGAGCGCTACCAGCGCGAGGATCGGGACGATCAACACGATCAGGGCGCGCCTGCGCGTCAGTGCGCCCGGGAGCAACATGACGCTCGCCACGGCGGCACCGGCGCCGACCAGGATCACGCCACCGACCCCGGCGCCGATCCGCGCTGAGCCCTCGACGGCGGCGAGCAGGGCGCCCGCGCCGGCCATCGCCAGGGCCGTGCGACGATCCCGGATCGCGGGATACAGCGCCGCGCCGACCGCCGCGAGCACGAGCACGGCGAGGCCGGACTTGAGCTCGTTGCCGATGCCATAGAAGCGCGCGCCGAGAATCGGATTGGGGCCGAGCAGCGAGCGCATCAACAGCTGGGTGCCCGCGAGCGCGTCGATGGCGAGTGCGACCATGGTCACGACCGCGGGGGCGAGCGGCGCGCGAGGCCAGGGCAGCAGCAGATCGGTGAGCGCCCCCAGCGCCAGGCAGGCGAGCACGATCACCAGATACTCGACCGCCGCCCCGGGGTGCAGCGCCGCGGGAAGCAGCACGGCGACGGGCGCCCACAGCATGCCGAGCGCGCCTGTGCGCATCGCCCATGCCCGCGCGCGAGGGCTGGGGGCTGAGGCGAGCAGCAGGAGCGCCCACGCGCTCAGCAGCCAGCCCAGCGCGCGCAGCCGCCGAGGTCCGACCACGTGCAGGCGTGCCATCAGCGTGCGCAGGCTCGCGGAGTGAAGCGGGCCGTCGGTGTGGATCGGATCGCCGCGCATGTCGGCGGGGATCGGCTGAGTCGGGTTCAGGTGGCGCAGGATCGTGGGTGCCAGATCGACCGCGGCGATCAGGCCGCGCTGGTTGGTCGTCTGTGAGCTCAGGACGCTCGCCGCGTCGCCGAGCCCGAGCCCTGAGGCGCCGGCCCACAGCAGTTCGTGCCCGCGCGGGGCTCGCGCGCGCTGCACGGCGAGCAACAGCTCTCCGGGCGCGCGGGTGGCGCTCAGAGCGCGCAGATCTTCATAGCCAGTTCGGCCGCCGGGCAGGTCGGCGACGACGAGGCGGTGTGTACGGCGGAGCGCCGCGATGCGAGCAGGCAGCAATGGCGCCGATTCAAGCGAGACGGCGGCCACTCGTCCGCCGCGATCGGCGGCGGCGATCGCGTCCGTGTCGTCCGTGCCGGCGATCCCCGCGTATGCCGCGCCGCCCGGGATTTGCGTGGCGAGCAGCCCGGGGCGCAGCAGTTGTGGCGCGTCGGCGGCGCGCCTGCGCGCCGCCGGCCAGCCCGAGATCGTGCCGGCGCCGCCGAGCACCCGCAACGACATTGGCGGCGGGTCGGTCGGAGAGTAGGCCGAGCGCGCGATGCGGGCGCCCTGGGTGATGTCGAGCAGCAGCTGCGCGGGCGTGTAGGCGCCCTGGGTGGCGGACATGATCCCCACGGACATCCCCGGGACGCTCGCAAGGACGGTCTCGTCGGTGGGGACGAACGCCAGCACGACCGAGCGAGGGGTCGATGCCCATGCCTTCCCGCCGGCGAGGGCATGACAGCAGAGAAGTGTAAGCGCGGCGACGAGCGCCGCCCTTCGCCGTGGCCTCAGCCCTCGGCCCCCTCGGTGGCCACGCCTGCGCGTGGGTGTGGAGCGGGGCCAGGGAGCGTTGGCGAGCCGCTGGGCGAGTCTCCGTCCACGACGTCGGCCGGCAGCACGGTTCCCTCGATGTTCAACCGCGGCAGCACTCGGTCCAGCCATCCCGGGATGTGCCAGGTGCGCTCACCGACGAGGTGCAGCACCGCCGGGAGCAGCAGGCAGCGCACGACGAGCGCGTCGAGGAACACGGCGCTGGCGAGGCTCAGGCCGAACTCCTTGATGACGCGGTTTTCGCCGAGCATGAACGACAGGAACACGCACACCATGATCGCTGCGGCCGCGGTCACCACACGTCCTGTCAACGCCAGGCCCTCGGCGACGGAGCGCGAGTGTTCGCGAGTGTGCACCCAGCGCTCGTGCATGCGCGAGATCAGGAACACCTCGTAGTCCATCGACAGCCCGAATACGATCGCGAACAGCATCACCGGGATGAACGACTCGATCGGGCCCTGCTGGACGCCGAACAGGCTTCCCAGCCAGCCCCACTGGAAGATCACGACGATCACCCCGAGCGCGGCGGTGATGCTGAGCAGGTTCATGACGGCTGCTTGCAGGGGGATCACCAGCGAGCGGAACACGATCATCAGGAGCAGGGCTGAGAGCAGCACGACGACGCCGATGAACAGCGGCAGCTTGTGGCCGAGCACGGTGGCGAAGTCCACCGCGCCCGCGGTCACGCCGCCCACGTACACGGCCATGCCGGTATGGACCTCGATCGGTGGGATCACGCTGTCGCGCAGGCGGGAGACGAGCTGGGTGGTGGCGTACGCCTGCGGCGAGGAGTGCGGATAGACGGTGATCGTGGCCACGTCGCCTGACGGGCTGAGCTTTGCCGGCGCGACAGAGGAGACGCCCGGAGTGGCGGCGATCGACGCGCGCAGCTTTTCGACCGATGCCGGACCGCCGCCCGGCGGCGAGGCGACGACCACACCCTGCTTGGCGGCTTCGCCACCGGGGTTCGGGACCTTCGCCACGACCAGCAGCGGGCCGTTGAAGCCTTCGCCGAAGCCCTGTGCCAGCAGCTCGTACGCGCGGTGCGTGGTCTGGTTCGCCGGGTCGTTGGAGGCGTCGCTCGATCCGAGTCGCAGCGCCATCGCCGGAGCCGCGATCAGCAGCATCACCAGTGTGGAGGCGATCGCGATCGTCCAGGGTCGGCGCTGAACGAAGGCGCTCCAGCGCAGCCACGTGTGGCCGGCTTGAAGCGTGGTGTCGCCGGCTGCGAGCGCCTGTGTGCCTGTGATTCCCGCGGTCTGGGAGGCTCCGGCCACGGAGGCGACCGTGCTGCTCTGAGCCTCACGCGCTGCGCGCGCGCGCGCCCGGCGACCGGGTCTCGCGACTCGCGCGCCGGCCATCGTCAGCAGCGCCGGAAGCAGGGTCAGCGAGGCGAACATCACGAGCAGCACCCCGATCGACGCGGAGATCGCCACCCCGTAGAGGAAGTCGACGCCCAGCAGCATCATCCCGAGCAGCGCGATGACGACGGTCGCGCCCGCGAACAGGACCGCGCGCCCGGCGGTGTCCATCGACCGCACGACCGACTCGCGCACGTTCTGAAACGTCTGCCCGGGCGTGCGATAAGCCTCGCGGAAGCGGGTGAGGATGAACAGCGCGTAGTCGATTCCCACGCCCAGCCCGATCATCGCGGCCAGCTCGGAGGAGAAGTCGGGGGTGTCCACTACGTGCGTGAACAGCGCGATCGCGCCGAGGCCCGTGCCCAAGCCGAATAGGGCGGTGAGGATCGGCAGGCCCATCGCGGTCAGCGAGCCGAACGTGAGCAGCAGCACGACGATCGCCGCCAGCAGACCCACCGCCGTGGACAATCCGAAGCCGGCCTGCTCGGTGGACTCGATCGCCTGCCCGCCGAGCTCGACCTGCAAGCCCGGTGAAACCGCCGCTCGCGCGGTGCTCACGACGCGTTCGGCGGCCTCTTTGGGCAGGGTGTTGGCTTTTTCATCGAACACGACCGTCGCGAATGCGATCTGGCGATTGGCGGAGATCGCCTTGCCGGCCGCGGCGCCCGTGTAGGGGCTGATTACGCCCGCGACATGCGGGAGCTTCGCGACCTGGGCGAATGTCGCGCTCATTCGCGCGCGCACCGCCGGATCAAGGACTGTGCCGGAGGAGACCTTGTAGACGATCGTGTCGCGGTCGCCCGCCTGGGCGGGGAAGCTGCGCTGCAACAGGTCGGCGGCCCGCTGGGAGTCGGAGTTGGGCAGCGTGAAGTTGTTGGAGTAGCTTGTGCCTGCCGACTGCGCGAGCATGTTCACGCCGATCAGCAGCGCGACCCAGACGATGACCACGTACTTGCGATGGGTTGTCGACCAACGGGCGAGCTTCAGCATGGCGTTCTCCGGGGATCGGCGGGGCGGGGTAGGGGAGACTCCCCGGAAGGGTAGCCATCTACCCCGATCCAACCGAGTCTTTTAGTTCA
>Ga0193728_1000255_pt1 | contig 25036 bp, 23 predicted proteins | sample U1c1metaG_FD_143037 | JGI IMG/M metagenome (GOLD analysis project Ga0193728, IMG submission 143037) | Soil microbial communities from a riparian zone of the East river system, Colorado, United States - U1c1 | ecosystem: Environmental > Terrestrial > Soil > Riparian zone | place: USA: East River... | reverse complement strand
AACTCGAACAACCACCGAGACCAGAATCGAGCCCCGCTCAAACAAGAGCGAAATCCTTCTAGAGGTGGAGAGCGCCGCTGCGATTGACTGGGGAGTGGAGAAACTTCGCCTTGTTTGGAACCGCAGGCGATTCGTATGGAAGAGCATCCTCGTCGGACTTCTCATAGGCACCGCCATCGCCTTTTTGTTACCTCCTCAGTACGAGTCCTACACCCGGCTCATGCCTCCAGACGATCAATCTAACCGCGGCCTTGCGATGATAACCGCCTTGGCCGGCAAAGCGGGCGGTGGATCCGGAATTGCAGGCATAGCTGGCGATCTGCTCGGCGTCAAAACCACCGGGGCAATGTTCGTCGGGATACTTGCTAGTCGCACGGTGCAGGACGACGTGATTCGAAAGTTCGATCTGCAAAAGGTCTACCGTGACAAACGTCTGGAACAAGCGCGGCTTGATCTTACAAAACACACTACCGTAGCGGAAGATCGCAAAAGTGGAATTATTACCATCACTGTCACTGACCCTAGCCCACAGCGGGCACGCGAAATGGCCAATGAATATGTTAGCGAGCTCAACTGGGTGGTAACCCAGTTGAGTACCTCTGCCGCTCATCGTGAAAGAGAGTTTTTAGAAAATCGCCTCATTACCGTTAAGCAAGACCTGGAAAATGCCGAAAAACAATTCAGTCAATTTTCCAGTAAAAGCGGCGCCATTGATATTAAAGAGCAAGGCAAGGCTATGGTTGAGGCCGCCGCCATTCTTCAGGGGCAAATGATGGCCGCTCAATCCGAGCTCGAGGGTCTCAAACAGATTTATACCGACAGTAACGTGCGCGTCCGTGGCGCCCAGGCACGTATCGCTGAGCTGCAGCATCAGCTCGAAAAACTCGGCGGTCGCCCGCAAAATGAAGTCGTCGCCGGATCTTCGGAGGATAGCTCAATCTACCCCTCCATCAGGCGGCTCCCGATACTCGGAGTTACCTACGCCGACCTCTTTCGTGAGGCGAAAGTTCAGGAAATTGTCTTTGAGACGCTGACACAGCAATTCGAATTGGCAAAAGTCCAGGAGGCTAAGGAAGTGCCTAGCGTCAAGACTCTCGATCCCGGTAGCGTCCCTGAGAGCAGATCATTCCCGCCCCGTATGTTGCTCATGGCTCTAGGTGCCTTTCTGGGCTGCTGCGTCGGAATTAGTTGGTTATTCGCAACAGCGATGTGGAGAAGGATGGACCCGCTGGACCCCCGGAAACTCCTCGCTGAAGAAGTCTTTGGCACGGTAGCAGAACGAACACGCACCATGTCAAACAAAAGCTCCGGGGCCCAAATCAAATTTTTGTCACGCGTCCGCAGAGAACACGACCAATCGCGAGACGAACCTTAACGCCAAACGGTGAGCACCGCAGCTTGGCATTCGAAGAATTGTGTTCCCTTTTGCAACGCGGAAATTTAACCATGCTGAACACCGCAGACCCATCATCTCAAGAAACCGGGGACCCATCCCTAAAACCCGGCTTTCCCAATACGTCCAGCAATAAATCTATTGGGCGCTATCGTAATCTTGTGGCCCAAATGGGCTCGAGCCTGTCGGAAATCAAGGGTTCGCTCAGCATTCAGTTTTATTACGGCTTGGGAATGGCGATTCAAAAGGGCACTCCCTTTTTAATTCTGCCTCTACTTCTTTACTTCTACGGCGACCACACCTATGCCTCTTACGTCCTGTTCTACACCACCGTTCAGATCTTTGGGGTTTTGTGTTCGCTTGCCATTCCCAGTTCGACAGTCGTCTTTTGGTACCGGCGGGATGATAAACGGCAGTTTCTTGTAACTTATTTCTCACTTCTTTCCGCAGCGTTCCTGGCGGCTGGGGCGCTCTGCGCAATTCCCATGTACTACGTTTACAAAAGCTCCTTGAAGAGCACGCCAGCACTCGAAATGGTTGTATTGGGGCTGGTCTTCGTCGGTTTGTACAGTTTCAACCAATATTTTGTCTCTCTCTACCGAGCCATGTACTCCTCGAAGCAATTCTTCATTGCACAAGTTATTGGTGCCACTGTTTTGCTAGGCGTTGCGATACCGATACATTCGCTAGCGCCACTCAGCCGCTTGATTCTCGCCTTTCTCTTGTCCCTGCTTTTTCAGGATTTGTATTTACTATACGGTGTGATGCCTCTTTTAAAGAATGCTACGTGGCGTGATTTTGACCTAACATTGGCCGGCAGCGTGCTCCAATTTTCCTCTCCGTTAATCATTTACAATTGTATCGTTTTACTAATTTTCTGGATTGATAAATACATGGTTGCTTTATACTTTGATCCGGCCTCCTTCAGTAAATTTGTAGTCACGTTTCAATTTGCTTTTGCACAAGCCATGATCAGCCAGCTTTTTGCGCTATATAATTTTTCTCGCATTTGTGAATTGGTAGCCGCGACTGACTATTCAACGTTGCGAACGGTGATTCGCACCTACAATTCGCTGATTCTGGTGCTCGGAATTGCATATTCCGCTGCCATTTTGGTCGCTCACGCCTATTTCCATGTATTTCATATATCGGTATCCGGCTTTATTGTTCTCAGTCTCGCTTTTCTTCTATCGAATTTATCCACCACCTATCTCAACGTACTCTATGCACACGCCAAAACTACACGGGTTGTTGTGATGCAGGCGGTGGCTTGCGTATTTATGCTCATGGCGCTTATATCCGGATGTTTGTGGCATCAGATTGCGTTCTGTTACGCATCTCACGTCTTTGTCGGCGCCTGTGTGTTATTTTTATTTGCAAACTCGGTAAAGCGAATTTCGGGAACGACTGTTGCACCGTCTCGCCTCGTCGCCGCAGTCTTTCGGGCATCGCCGGGCATCGAACAGTAAGAAGGGACTACCCTGGGCCAAAAAATGACTTCTCGACGCAAAGCCGCGACCATTTTTCTTTGCAGCTCGCCCCTTCAACTGATTCACGCGCATTTGGTCCGGCACAATTATCTTGGCACGCAAGCCTCGGACTGTTTTCTGTTTCATGAAGGGCCGGTGCCCAAGCAGCTTCTCGTTGGCAAAATGTGGACCTCGGTCACGGAACTCATCACCAGTAAGCGAGCACACGGTAACACTCAACAAAACATCACCACCAATCTAAAGGCCATCTTTGCCGAGGTACATTGGGATCGCTATTCCTCCATTGAACTCATCATCAGTGATTTGTACTGGCTGATGAACAATGTCGCTGTGGCCGCTCTATCCCGAATGTGCCGGGTCTCAAAAAAACACTTCTCATTTTCCATCCTGGACGAGGGTGCTGTGCTGTATACCGGTGACAGGCTCGGGTGGAAGAGAAGTATCCGCTGCCTGGGGCGCTCGGCATACCTGTTTTTGAATGGACTTGATACCGTGGTAGTCAGGAATTCCAATGCCGATTATCGCCACCCGGCGTGTCGAACTGTTTATTGTCTGCATCCTGAATTGCTTCGAGTGCCTGCCCACGTTCCGAAAGTTCCCATCGATCCCCAACGATTGGACGAAGTTTATAAACATGGTTTTGGGGAATTGCGTGTTGAGCCTCAGTCGGCGCTGTATCTATCGCAACCCGTATACCAAACACTCGGAATTGCGCAGCAAGCCGAATTGGTGCGTGCTTCGCGAGATATGTTAGCTAGGCAGGGTGTCGTGAATTTTTATTACAAACCGCATCACTTTGATTCCGACGAGTGGCGCAATATCGTGCAAACGAAGATTGGTTTTTCACCAATACCCAATGGACACGGTCTACCTGTGGAGATTTGGGCGAAGTCCTGCAATGCGGAGGTAATCTTTGGGCATTTTTCCTCAGCGCTCCTGAACATGCGCGCCTATGGTTATCAAGGCAGGGTGGTGGCTTGTGGTTTGAAACAAGTCAGTGGCGTTTTCCTCGAAAATAAGCAGTTCCTCGAGTATCTGAATGTGCTGACGCGTCTCGGTACAGTGGAAATGCTGGATCCCTTTGAGTCGCGAATGGACTCCATGATGGTAACGCAGGTGCCACCCCTCACGGGCAAGCAGATATGAGCGCCATAGCGGCAGTCGTCGCGGGGGAAAATGCGACTGCAAGGAAACTCGACGTCGGTTGCGGGTCGAGGAAATTGCCCGGCTTTCTGGGCATCGACAACATGATATCTCCTCAGGTGGACGTCATCCATGATCTGAACGTCTACCCTTGGCCGTTTGCCGACAATTCCTTCAACCACGTGGTGTGCCGTCATTCGCTGAGCCATCTTGACGATATCGTGGCCGCCATGGAGGAATTGCATCGCATTGCCGTTCCTCGAGGTACCATCGAAATTGTTGCCCCACATTTCAGTTCCGATAATTATTTTACGGATGTCACTCATCGCCGCGCCTTCGGATACCGCAGCATGGATTATTTTTGTATTGATCGCCCTTTTTTGTATCGCTACAGCGAGACGGCGGTTTTTAGGCTCGCCGAAGTTCGCATCTCCTTTTTGCAAGCCAAGGTATTCGACGTAAAAAAGCGCAACCCTTTCAAGTGGTTTGGTCTGGAGTGGATGATCAACAAAACTCCTCGTTTTTACGAACATTTCCTGGCTTTTATCCTCAGAGCAAACGAAGTGTATTTTCGCCTGGAAGTCGTTAAGCCCTAGCATGGAACCGCCTTCGTTAAGCAAAGACGTCAAGGTTAGAACCATTCTAAAAGGGGTCCTGACGGTCTTTTTTATAATTTGCCTATGGCTGAATTATCCGCTGGATGCGGACGCCCATTTTGTTGTCTCCCACTTTGCTACTGTCGCTCTTTTAGCATTTATCCCATTTTTGGCTCTTTCGGGTTCGAAGGTTACCGTGCGTAAGCCTTGGGGGACCAAGGCGGATTACTGGATCCTAGCCTCGCTATTGTTATTTTTTTTCGTTCGGATGTGTCAATCCATCGGCAATCAATTCTTCTTTGGTCAAGCTTCTAAAATCATCCTCGTTTTACTTGGCTGGCTCTGTTTCAAAAGCCTCGATCCAGAAGGAAAACTCTTTCGCTTTTTCGCGGTGCTCTTGCCCGTCATTTTGGCCGTTGGAGTTGCGGTGGGAATCATTGTTTGGGCCATCACCGGCAAGATTGGTGTCGATCGCTTGCGCATAGGTCCAAATGACTACGAATATGTCTCCGAGTATGCGGGCCTCATGATGCCGCTGATTTTATTTTCCTTAGACGAGTTCAAGCGCACTAGTCAGAGAATACTGATGTTCATTGTCTTCGTGATTGTATCCAGTGGCTTGGTTCTCACCGGCTCCCGCGGCCCTTTGATTGGTGCAATTATCACCGTTTTAACTTATAGCTATTTAGCCAGGAGGCGCGTCAGCATAACCGTCTGGATTTCGGCCATCACAATTTTCGTGATAATCGTGATTACCCTGGGGTCTATTGCTTATACGACAGACTCGCAAAACGATACCAACCGGTTCTCCCTTGACCAGCAGGTGTCCCTTGACGACCCCGCATCGCTGGAGGCCCTGACCTCCGGCCGGTTCTCCAATTGGGCTTTTCTAGTCACCGAAATGCTCACTAACGAGACTTGGATCATTTTTGGTTCTGGACTCGGCCAACTCGCGGAATGGATACCTTCGGACGGCGGGTTCTATCGTCCTGCGATAACGAATGGTTTGTTGTCCTCCTGGGTGCCATTCGGCATGATCGGCCTGTTCGGATACATATATTTCAATTTTTATTTGTGGCGTCGTATGCGGCGCGTGGAAGGGTCGCCTTATCGTTGCATGGCGATCAGTCTTTTCCTCGCATACATCGTGACAGATCAGATCGAAACGCATTGGCAAGGAACCAATATGTTGTGGTATGTGTCGTTTATTCTCTACGCCTTAACCTTGGCCAGGCCAACATTATTGCCGAGGGCGGTAACCAAGGCTGAGCCAGCGCCTTCTGGAACCATGCTCACGCTCTCGAGATCCGACGCCTGAAGTCATGCATATCCCTCAATCAGGCTAGGCAATTGATGCCAACTGCTCGGCGCTGGTCTCGTCATCAACTTTTTTCACTGCGTAAGCACCCGGGCTCAACGCCCACGGAAACGATCGAAGCGTCAAATTCTTGCCTCTAAAATATTCATCAACTGCGTTCGATTCGCCCCACTCTCTCGCCGCGTATTCGTCGAACACGATCACGCCATTAGCTATTACCAGGGGATAGAAGTGTTTTAGCGCGGCTGCCGTCGGATCGTAGGTGTCAAAATCCAGATTCATCAGCGCCACGCGGAAACCGGGATTTTTTTGAACATATTGCTCCATCGTGGTTGCGGCGTCTCCCCTTACTATTTCCAACCGATTCTCTAGTCCCACTTCGCGCGCGACCGTCATAATCGCCTCAGGTGACCCTCCTTCATAATTAGAGACTTTTAAAAATTCCTCTCCTTTCACGCGATCGTATTCGTGACTGGTGGATTCTGGATAACCGGAAAAGGTGTCGAAACCCACCACCCTGCGGCGAGAAAGTGGATTGAACACCTGAATTAATTTCGCCCAGTACAGGAGTCCGGCTCCCTTGAACACTCCGCCTTCTACGATATCGCCTGGAAGATCGATCACTCTTTTAAACAATTCATAGCGAGCCCACATTTTTGTGAAGCGATCTAGAGGGCCCCGCAATAATAAATCGTTGTATGAATCCCAGGTGTCGGGCGATTTCATCAGTTACCTTTCAAAGAAGATATGCGTCAGTATGCAGTTGGCGCGAGGGTCAAGTCCAGTTCACCGGAACCTATATCTAGTTTATGATTAATCGTTAGATCTTCTGCGCGAGACCGAGGCATAAACTTATTGCGATCAAATCTCGGCCCATTAAAACGGAGCGAACACAGAACGCCCACAATCTTGGGTATCATTCCTGCGCGTGGTGGCTCAAAAGCAATCCCCAGGAAGAATCTCGCGCTCCTCGCAAACAAGCCATTAATAGCCTGGACGGTGGAAGTGGCCAATGAATCCGATTCGCTTGATCGGTTGGTCATCTCAACGGACGATCAGGAGATTGCCGAGGCCGGTAAAAAGTTGGGCGCTGAAGTACCATTTCTGCGCCCCACTGAATTAGCCACCGATTCCGCTACCAGCATGGATGTAATTCTGCATGCTATCCGCTGGTTTGATGAGAACGAAAGCTACCGGCCCGATTATGTTCTGCTTCTCCAACCAACGTCACCGTTGCGAACCGTGACGGACATCCGCAAATCGATAGAACTGCTCCTCGCGAAACATGGTGATTCCGTAGTGAGCGTCTGCGAAACGCATCAACACCCGTTATGGATGAAGTGCATGAATGAGGAAGGAAGGCTGGTCGATCTCAACCCACAGTCCCGGACTCCCACTCGAAGACAAGATCTCTCTCCGGTCTTCGCTTTAAACGGTGCAATCTATTTAGCTCTCCGAGCTTTTCTCTTGTCTGAACGCACCTTTATTTCTGACCGCACCTACGCCTACGTCATGCCCGAAAACAGGTCTCTTGACGTGGATACCCCTTGGGAATTGCATTTGGCGGATCTGATCCTTCGTGATCGAGAGCACTGTGAAGCCGTTTGAAATAAATCAGCATAAGATCGGGCCAGGACGGCCCACCTTTTTCATCGCCGAAGCTGGCGTCAATCATAACGGACAATTGCTTCTCGCAGAGCAGCTCGTTGACATCGCCGTCGACGCCGGAGCAGACGCTGTAAAATTTCAAACTTTTCGAGCCACTCAATTGGCGAGCTCTTTGGCTAACAAGGCCGACTATCAAAAGCAAACGACTTCTCCTGTTGAATCACAATTGGAAATGTTACGGCGCCTCGAACTCTCGGAAGACGTGTTTCGAGATGTCCAAAATCATTGCCAGTCCCGCGGCATAATATTTCTTTCCACGGCCTTTGATGAACGCAGCGTCGATTTCTTGGCTGACCTCCATGTACCAGCCTTTAAGATTCCGTCCGGTGAAATAACGAATAGTCCTCTCCTCGAACATGTCGCGGCTAAGGGCAAACCCGTAATTTTGTCCACCGGAATGGCCACTCTCGCTGAAGTCGACCAGGCCATGCGATGTCTTAATCAGTCCGGCGCATCGCAGATCGCGCTACTTCAATGTGTATCTGAATATCCCGCTGATGTTTCGGCGATGAATCTCCGTGCGATGGCCAGCTTGAGCGATTGCTTTGATGTACCGGTAGGTTTGTCAGACCACAGTTTAGGGACCGAAGTATCCATTGCCGCCGTTGCCCTGGGCGCGAGCATCATCGAAAAACATTTCACTTCCGACAAGTCTCTTCTAGGACCTGACCACTCCGCTTCTCTCGAGCCCACCGAACTGAAAATGTTGGTGACAGCGATTAGAAATGTTGAACTGGCCTTAGGAGATGGAGTCAAGCAGCCCACGCCAGAAGAATTGCGCAACGCAGCGGTGGTTCGCAGGAGTCTGGTCGCGGCGGTAAACTTGGCGGCGGGAAGCTCGCTGGAGCGCTCCATGGTCGCCTTCAAACGGCCCGGAACTGGAATTTCTGTTCAAATCTTGCCGTACCTTCTTGGTCGCAAGTTGCGCTGCAGCGTAGAAGCCGGCGCCATGCTCGAACTGGGGATGTTCGAGTGAGGCGCATTGCCGTCGTGACCGTGGCGCGTTCCGATTACGGAATTTACAAATCCATCTTGAATGCAATTCGAATGGATAAGGATCTAGAGCTAAGACTTTTAGTCGGCGGAATGCATCTTTCTCCTGAATTTGGGAACACCGTCGCCGACATAGAATCCGACGGTTTTGAAATCGCCGCCAAAATTGAAATGCTTCTCTCTTCCGATTCCCCGGAAGGCATCGCCAAGTCCATCGGAATCGGCGTCCTCGGCTTTGCTCAAGTTTACGCTGATGTGCAGCCGGAGTTGTTGCTGTTGCTAGGTGACCGCTTCGAAATGTTGTCCGCCGCGGTCGCGGCTCTCCCGTTCGGAATGCCTATCGCCCATATCCATGGAGGTGAATCCACCGAAGGCGCCATGGACGAAGCCATCAGGCATTCCATTACAAAAATGAGCCACCTTCATTTTGCCTCTACAGATGCGTATGCCAGACGCATCATTCAAATGGGGGAGGAACCATGGCGCGTTACCGTCAGCGGTGCCCCGGCGCTTGACAATTTGGCAAAAATTCTGCTTTTGAAAAAGGAAACTCTGGAACAGCGCTTTGGATTTAGTTTGAAGGATCCGACTTTGCTGGTTACCTATCACCCCGTCACGACGGAGCCTGAGGCTACCACCTACCACATTGAGGAACTCCTGGCGGCTTTGAACGAGTCCGGATTCGCTCTGATTTTTACATCTCCTAACGCTGATCATCAGGGCCGCAGTATTCTTCAAAAAATTCAGGATTTCGTACTTCATCACCCGCGCGCCTGGTTCGTCGCCAATCTGGGTCAGGAAGGTTATTTCAGCCTGATGGCGCAGGTTGCCGCCATGGTCGGTAATTCTTCTTCGGGAATGATCGAAGCTGCATCGTTCGGGCTTCCGGTCATAAACATTGGAACTCGCCAGCGCGGCCGCGTACATGGACAAAACGTATTGAACGTTGGATATGAGCGAAAAGAGATTTCAGAAGGCATACGCCAGGCGACTCAGCCTCCGTTGAAGCTCGCCCTGGCAACCATGAAGAACCCCTATGGCGAGGGCCGCGCCGCGGAAAAAATCGTCAACAAGCTCAAGAACGCAACCCTGAATCGAGAACTTCTTGTGAAACGCTTCCACACCATTTAGCCATCTAATAGTTACCAGAGTTGACGCCCAAAACATCGTCGTCAACATTATCAACCGTTATTAGAGAGTGAGTTATACTTTACTCGTGCATGGAAATTCATTCGGATGACTGTAGCTCAAGCCTCTTCGAAAGTTATCGGCCTCGGAGCCGGCGGCCATGCCAAAGTGCTTATCGAGATTTTGCGAGCGATGGGCACCGTCGAAATCACCGGTCTCCTGGATGTTGATCCAAAGCTGTGGAAAAGCAGGCAACTGGGCATCATCGTGCTCGGATCTGATGAGTTGTTGCCAAAGCTCTTTGAGGATGGGATTTGCCAAGTTTTTATCGCAGTGGGCAGCACCGGCGAGAGCAATCTTCGCCGCAACCTTTTTGCAAAGGCTCAGCATCTAGGATTCGTGGTCATACCTTGCATCCATCCAAGCGCGGTGATTTCTCCATCCGCCATTTTTGGGGAAGGCCCCAACGTCATGGCCGGGGCTATCGTCAATTCAGCAGCGCGCGTCGGCGCGAACGTCATCATAAATACCGGGGCTATAGTCGAACATGACTGCTTGCTCGAAGATCATTCTCATATCGCCCCTGGAGCTCGGCTGGGTAGTGCGGTAACCGTCGGCGAAGGCGCCCACATCGGGATCGGCGCTTCCGTCAGGCAATGCATTCGCATCGGCCGAAATTCCGTCGTGGGTGCCGGTGCTGCCGTCGTTTCTGATGTACCGGACGATACCATCGTCGTTGGAGTGCCAGCTCGTCCGTTACGGAAAGTGAAGGCATGAGGGGCGAAGAATTAAATTCTTTTTTCGTTGAACTCGATACCACCGTTCAGGAAGTCTTGTTTCGGATCGATCGGAATCGGCAGGGCATCGCTCTTGTCGCCGATTCAAGTCGAAGGCTGATAGACACCTTGACGGACGGTGATTTACGCCGCGCCATCTTGGCAAGAATTAGCCTCTCCGCGCCGGCCTCCGAGCTGCTCAACAGGAAGAATCGCAAAGGTTCTCCCCTTACCGCCAGGGTCGGTACCACCGCCTCAGAACTCTTGCGTTTGATGAACGAACATGGCGTCCGCCATATTCCTCTTTTGGATTCCTCACGGCGCGTCGTTGATATCGCGCTGCTTACCGAATTGGCAAGAGTCCAGGAGTCCAATCTCCGCGGTGTCGTTATGGCCGGTGGCTTAGGAACTCGTTTGCGCCCGTTAACCGAGGCTCTGCCAAAACCGATGTTGCCCATTGGTGGCCGCCCTATTCTGCAACATATCGTTGAGCAGTTTCGCGCTGCCGGCATTCATAGAGTCAACTTTGCCATCAACTATAAGGGCAAAATGATTCAGGACTACTTCGGCGATGGCAGCCGCTTTGGCATCAGTGTCGGCTACACCCAGGAGGATCAACCGCTCGGCACCGCCGGCGCGTTACGCTCGCTGAAGGACTTTAACGAGCCAATTCTTGTAATTAACGGCGATATCCTTTCGCGCATGGATTTCAACGCCTTTTTTAATTTCCACAAAGAACAAAATGCCCAGATGACCGTGGCCGTTCGCCTTCATGAGGTCAGAGTTCCTTACGGCCTTGTCGAAACCGACGGTGTGGCAGTCACTGGTCTCATCGAAAAGCCGGTGATAAGGCACTTTGTCAACGCGGGCATTTATTTATTAAACTCCGAAGTACGTTCCTATATCCCCGCGGATCGGCGCTTTGACATGACCGATCTCATCGAACGCCTTGTGCAAGAAAAGTGCACCGTTGTCAGTTTTCCCATTCTGGAATATTGGCTCGATGTTGGAAGGCACGCCGACTACGAGCAGGCCCAGGAAGATGTGCGTTGCGGGAGAATTTTTTAACGGTGCGGATCTTGGTTACCGGCGGCGCCGGCTACATTGGTTCCACTTTAGTCCCTCGGTTGTTATCGGCGGGTCATCACGTCCGAGTTCTCGATGTTCTCACCCACGGCGGAGGCTCGTTGCTCGGCGTTTGGTCTCATCCTCACTTTGAATTTCTTTTAGGCGATCTTCGTGACCCGCGGGCCGTTAAGAAATCGGTCGCCGGAATCGATTCCGTCGTTCATCTAGCTGCAATCGTTGGTGACCCCGCTTGTGCAAGACACCCTGACGCCGCTCGTGCCACAAATCTTCACGCGTCTCTCGAGTTGCTTGAAGAATGCAAACGCTCCTTCGTCACTCGAATAGTCTTTGCTTCCACTTGCAGCAACTACGGCAAGATGACCGATGCAAACCAGTACGTCGATGAATCTTCCGAATTGCGGCCGATCTCGCTTTACGCCGAAACCAAAGTCGCCGTGGAAAAAACAATTCTCGATCCCTCCAGGACGGGAGCACTTTGTGCCACCGCGTTGCGCTTTGCCACCATTTATGGTGTCGCCCCGCGGATGCGCTTCGACCTTACCGTCAATGAATTCACTATGGAAATGATGACCAGGAAGCGTTTGACGGTCTTTGGCGAACAGTTTTGGCGCCCCTATGTTCACGTTCGCGACGCGGCCCGCGCCATTCAGATCGTGCTTGAACAACCGGCCGACAAAATGCGAAACGCGGTGTTCAATGTCGGAGACACAGAAGAAAATTTCAGGAAAATAGATCTGGTTGAACTGATCAAGCCCTATGCAGAAGATGCTGTAGTCGAATATGTCAAAAAACAGGAAGATCCCCGCGATTATCGCGTCTCTTTCGCGAAAATCCGCACGGCGCTGGGATTTGAATTATCCCGCAAGGTCAAAGATGGAGTTCATGAAGTCGCGCAGTTAATCTGTGACAAGGTTGTTCAGGACTTTGATAACCCCCAATACAGGAATTGACGGAATTGACCAGGAATTGACGATGGATAAAGACTCTTCCGGAAAACCAAGTGCTTCGAAGGCTGTCGTGCCCCTTTCTGTTCCAGAGATTGGTGGCAATGAATGGCTTTACATTAAAGAGTGCCTCGACACCGGATGGGTCTCCTCTGTCGGGAGTTATGTGGACCGTTTCGAGAAAATGATTGCCGAAACTTGCGGCGTCGCCCACGCCGTAGCGACCGCAAGCGGTACCGCCGCTCTGCATGTTGCCCTGCAACTCGCTGGGGTAGGGCCTGACGATGAAGTCCTGCTACCCACCGTCACTTTTATCGCTCCCGCCAATGCCATCCGCTACCTGGGCGCGCGTCCGGTAATAATGGATGTGGATCCGCATTACTGGCAAATGGACCCTCAGAAAGTTCGTGATTTTCTCACCACCGAATGCGTCTATCGCGACGGAAAACTACACCACTAAGTAAGCCGCCGGCAAGTCAAAGCCATTGTCCCCGTGCATCTCCTTGGTCACCCCTGCGACATGTATCCACTCGTTGAACTGGCCGAGCGATTCGAATTGAAAATTATCGAAGACGCCACAGAAAGCCTGGGCTCCACGTATCGAGGTCGTCCCACAGGGGGCATCGGTGCCTTGGGCTGTTTAAGTTTCAACGGCAACAAGATCATCACCACCGGTGGCGGCGGTGCGATTATCACCAATTCTGAACCGCTTGCCAAAAGAGCGCGTTATTTGACCACACAAGCGAAGGATGACCCCTTCGAATACGTTCATAACGAGGTGGGCTACAACTATCGGCTAACCAATATTCAAGCGGCTATGGGTGTCGCGCAGCTCGAGCGCCTGCCTTCCTACGTAGCCGCCAAGCGCAAGACTACCGAAATTTATAACTCTCATTTTTCCCATGTCGCTGGGTTCACATTGCCCGAAGAAGCCGAATGGGCGCGCAGCAATTGTTGGCTATACGCCGTTTTGATCTCGCCACCAACGTTTGGAGAGAGCAGCCGCGAGTTATCGCGCCGCTTGAAAGCGGAATCGATCGAGACGCGCCCTTTCTGGCGGCCCGTTCATCGACAGGTTCCGTTTCTCGATTGTCAGTCCTACAAAATCGAAGTCGCTGATCTTTTGTACCAACAGGGGATCAGTTTGCCTTGCTCCGTTGGTTTGACCCGCGAGCAACAGGACCGCGTTGTCACTCAAATTCTTGCCCTTCGGGGAGTTTCCATAGCGAATCAAGAGGGAACTAGCACTTCTGCGGTATAAATAAAGTTTCCCGGAGAGTTGCGTCACTCCTTCGAGTCGCGCAAAAGTTATTCAGGAGAGTTTGTGTCAAAGCGAACAGCGCTCATCACTGGTGTCACTGGACAGGACGGCGCTTATCTTTCCGCCTTTCTCCTGGAGAAGGGCTATCGCGTATTCGGCACCTTCCGCCGCTCTAGTTCCAGAAGTTTTGAGCGCCTCGAATATCTTGGAATCTTGAATGACGTTGAACTGATTCCCCTCGATTTACTCGATCAGAGCTCGCTATTCTTCGCCCTTCGCACCACCGCGCCGGATGAAATTTATAATCTCGCGGCGCAGAGTTTTGTGGGCGCTTCTTTCGAACAACCCATCGCCACCGGAGAAATTACCGCGCTCGGAGCAATCCGTCTGCTCGACGCGATCCTCTCGAGTGGTTTACGTCCCAGGTTCTACCAGGCCTCTAGCAGCGAAATGTTCGGCGACATGGGCCACGACCAGAAGCAATCGGAATCCACTCCGTTTCAGCCCTGCAGCCCATACGCCACCGCCAAGCTTTACGCCCATTGGGCCACCGTGAATTACCGCAACGCCTACGGCATGTTTGCTTGCTCGGGAATTCTCTTTAATCATGAATCGCCCTTACGTGGCATTGAATTTGTGACCCGCAAGATTGCCGACGGCGTTGCACGAATAAAACTCGGGCTGCAAACCAAAATTGTTCTGGGAAACATCCATGCCAAAAGAGACTGGGGCTACGCACCGGATTACGTCCAGGCGATGTGGCTAATGCTCCAACGCGACATACCTTCCGATTATGTGATCGCTAGCGGCAAATCTTACTCTGTGGCCGAGTTTGTCGGCATGGCTTGCTGGCAGGCAGGCTTACCAAATGATCCGCAAAGCTATCTCGAACTTGATGCGAATCTCCTCCGCCCCAGCGAAGTTGGCTACTTGCAAGGCGACCCCAGCAAAGCCATGAATGAACTCGGTTGGGATCCTTCCCACACACCTATTGAGGAGTTGGTTCGCATCATGGTGGATGCCGACATGCATCGTGTGCAGCGGGAAATTCGCGACGGTCGTCATCAAAATAAAGTGTTAAGCGCAAACTTTGTCACTCCCCATCGGGAATAGCCCAGGAATCATGAAAATCGGTTTTGTTTATGATGCAATTTATCCTTACCTGAAGGGCGGCGGAGAGCGAAGAATCTATGAAGTAGCGCGCCGTCTCAGAGCTCGCGGGCACGAAGTTCACATAATCGGCATGAAAGGCTGGACCGGGGCGAGCTCCATCGAGAGTAATGGATTGATCTATCGAAGCTTGGGCCGAACAATTCCTTTGTATCACTCCTCAGGTCGGCGCTCTATTTCAGAAGCCCTGGAATTCGGCCTGCGGTCCTTACGCTTACTAGGTTTTGAACGCTTTGACGTGATCGATTGCGGCCAGTGGCCCTATTTTCATTTCCTCCCTGCCAAAGCCTATTCCTGGCTGCGTTCCTGTCCAATGATAGTTTCCTGGTATGAAGTTTGGGGGCGCCACTGGTTCGAATATCTTGGACCGCTCGGCTTCGCTGGCGCTTTGGTGGAAAAGGCCTTCGTTCACTTGCCTGATCGGATATTTGCGGTATCCGACGCTACGCGACGTGACTTGATTCATGTCGGCGCTCGTCCGAATGTGGTCGAGATGATACCAAATGGGATAGACTATAAACGTATTTGTTCGATAACCCCTCCCCCGATAAAATATCATGTCTCTTATATTGGCCGTTTGAAGAACCACAAGAACGTGGACGTGCTCGTGGAAGCCATCGCTCTCGCAAAAGTGTCCATTCCAGATATATCTGCCGTCATCATTGGTGACGGGCCCGAGAAGGTTATGTTGCTGGAAAAAGCGCGTTCCCTTGGTGTCGCCCAGAACATAACATTTACAGGTACGATCGAGGACTTTGATGACGCCATCCGCCTGCTTAAGTCTTCCCTGTTGTTTGTGAATGCATCCACAAAAGAGGGTGGTGGTAGCATCACGCTATTTGAGGCCAACGCATGCGGACTGCCTGTGATCGCCGTGAGATCCCCTCATGGCATCGATCCCAATTTGATTCGCGAGGGCGAAAATGGCTATTTTGTAGATGAGTTATCCGCGAAGAAAATTGCCGATAAGTTGGTCGCACTGCTGGATAACAGCGACGTCATGAAGGCCAACGCTTCACAAGCGAAAAACATGGCAGCTCAATACGACTGGGATGTGGTCGCCGATCAGCATGAAAACGCTTATAAGAAAATATGTCATCTCGCGTAGGTAAAAAATGAAACGAATCGAACAAAGCGGTAACCTAATTGCTCTCATTATCGACACTGCGGCGGATTTTAAGCCCGGCGTCCATTTTATTTCTGATCCCACCTGGCCGCTCCAGATTGGTCTTCTGGCCCATCGCGGCGGACACTCTATCCCCGCCCATCGGCATTTTGAGCGCCAAAATACTGGAAAAACGATGACGCAGGAGTTCTTGCTTGTGGTGAGCGGAGAGATGGAAGTCGATTTCTACGACGCCGAAGGATCATTGTTTTGTTCTGAAAAATTGCTTCCTGGTCAAGCCCTTTTGCAAATCCGCGGTGGTCACGGGTTCCGTTTTCCCGCATCTAGTCAGGTCCTCGAATTGAAAATCGGCCCCTATCTTGGACTCGATCAGGATAAACAATTTATCGCACAGGCGGTTGCAAAGTCGTGAGTCCTCAAGTTCATCTCGGGATTCCAAAAATAATTTATCACCGCCCCGTCAGTCGGCAAACCCCAGGAGGAACATGGCAGCTTCAACTTCGATGAGCAAAATTCCAGTCTGCCAACCATTTCTAAACGGCAAAGAAGTTGAGTATATCCGGGACGCGGTTGATTCAACTTGGATTTCTTCGCAAGGCAAATACCTGGAGCGTTTCGAGAGAGAGTTTCCTGCCTACGTCGGAATGAAGCATGGAACCTGCACATGTAATGGAACAGCCGCGTTGCACCTGGCACTCCGCGCTGCAGGCATTGGACCTGGCGACGAAGTGATACTTCCGACCTTCACCATGATCGCCACCGCTTTTGCTATCTGTTACTGCGGCGCCACCCCCATGCTTGTCGACGCCAATCTAGACGATTGGAATCTGGACGTATCCAAATTAGAAGCGGCCATCTCGCCTAAAACCAAGGCCATTCTCGTCGTTCATATTTACGGGCACCCGACGGATATGGATCCCGTCCTGGAATTTGCTTCCCGTCATAACCTTTTTGTAATCGAAGACGCGGCTGAAGCTATCGGTTCGGAATATAAAGGTAAGTTGTGTGGATCGTTCGGACGCATCTCCTGTTTCAGTTTCTTTGCCAATAAAAATATTACCTGTGGTGAAGGCGGGATGGCGTTGACTAACGATGACCTCCTGTACGATCGCTTGCGCTACCTGAAAAATCTCAGTTTTCCCCTCGGCAAGCACCGCGAGTACCTTCATGAAGAGATCGGTTATAACTATCGAATGTCCAACCTGCACGCCGCTCTCGGATGCGCTCAACTCGAACGAGTGCACGAATATGTCGAAATGCGTCGCCGTAATGCAACTCTTTATTCGCAAAGACTATCCCGCATTCCAGGATTGCGTTTGCCTGTTGAACGCCCTTCGGTGAAGAATAGTTATTGGATGTACGGAATAGTGTGCGAAAAACAATTTCCGGTTTCGCGAGACCGATTAACCGAGAAACTGCTGGAGCGCGGTATCGAGTCGCGGAAGTTTTTTAAACCCATGCATTTGCAGAAATCCATCCGCGATTATGGTTTCCGCGCGCCTTCGGCCATGCCTGTATCTGAACATTTGGGTGACGCTGGTTTGTATTTGCCGTCCAGCTCGTCGCTGACGGTGGAAGACATCGATCGAGTTTGCGAAGCTATTTCTGAAATCGCATCTATGAGAAACGCTCAAAATGTTTAGTTCGTCGATCCCGAAAGCGGGCACGGATTGAAACAATGATTCGTCTCAGACTTAATCTATTCAAATTCTCGCTTAATTTCGTGGAACTGTTGCTTCCATTGCTCTCTTTTACCCTTGCCGGCTACATCCGCTTTGATCTCCCCTTCGTTGCCGCATCCAAAGACTATATCGGTCTCCTTTTGCTTACGACCATTGCGTGGGCTCTCTTGTCGCGCCAGTATGGTCTGACCTCTCCCGTCAACCTCTTTGCAGCAGGCGGTAAATCCAGGAGAATCGCCAGTGCCTGTGGCGCCACCTTTCTGGTTACCTTTGTAGGGGCCAGTTTCTATCGAAATACACAGTTTTCCCGCAGTTTCCTGCTCTTAAGTTGTCTTTTGCTTTTTTTCCTGACTTTCACTTCTCAAATACTTTTTCGTGTGCTCCTTGAAAGTCTGCGACGCCGCGGAAAGTATTGCATTCGCGTGCTGATTATTGGCGCCGATGATTTTGCATTGGAAATGGCCAACCGTTTGATGCACGGCCAATTAACGCCCTGCCAGGTGGCTGCCTACATTGCGCTTCCGGATCAGCAAGTTTCCGTCACCGACCTTCCGGTCTACACTTTTAATGATGTTCCCAGGATTGCGACTGAAAATGGCATCGATGAAGCCGTTCTGGCCATTCCCTATGCCCGATTCGGTGAAATTCCATCGATATTACGCAGCCTTGAGCCCCTGTGCGTTCCAACACGAGCGTTTTTGAGTTTTGGAGATGGTGTCCAGATTGAGGAGCACCTTTTTGATTTTGGCGGAATGCCCTTGTTGGATTTAAAACCCACTCCCACGGAATCCATGTCTTACGCTTTGATCAAGCGTCCATTTGATTTCGTTTTCTCCATCTTGGTGCTCATTTTTTCCGCTCCCGTCATGATTTTGATCGCCATCGCAATCAAGCTTACTTCCCGCGGCCCGGTCCTTTTCGCTCAAAATCGCGTGGGATTCAAAGGCCAGATTTTTCGAATGTATAAGTTCCGCACCATGTTGGGGTCCGATAAGGAGGCCGGTACCCGCTGGACCGTTCAAAACGATCCTCGTTGTACTCCTATTGGATCGTTTCTGCGACGCACGAGCCTGGACGAGCTCCCACAATTCTTCAATGTTTTGAAAGGCGACATGAGCGTCGTGGGACCTCGCCCTGAGCGCCCCTATTTCGTCGAGAAGTTTGTCAAAGACACCGAGAGTTACAACAGCCGCCACTATATGAAGGGCGGAATTACCGGCTGGGCGCAAATCAATGGCTTACGCGGCGATACTTCCATACCTGAACGAATTCGTTATGATCTGTATTACATGCGCAACTGGAGCCTCGGATTTGATCTTCAAATTATCCTGTTGACGCTTATACGTGGTTTCACAAATAAGAACGCCTATTAGTCCTAAGTGCGCTTCGCACCACGAATCAACTTACTTCCCCATTTATTGAATGACCGTGACATTCCAACTCACGGTGTTGGGTGAAATACTGCTGCCTGTGGGATTACAGACCCTCACTTTCACCATATCGACTGCACCGATCCAGGCGCTCCACGCCAGATTTAGATTCCCCAACGACTCCGTGGGTGAAGCCATCGCTGTTCCGCTCGGACGTGCGTTCTTTACCTGCATTTCTCGTTCAATGCAGCTTTGCCCAGCGATTGCGGAGTAAGCTAATCTTTCACTCGCCCGATAGATTCCCTCGATCGTAGTTCCACTACTGCCAACCGATAACCCATGGGGCACAGTGAGAAGTCCCGACGACTGCATGCGCATGCGCAAGGCTCCACCAGAGTAAAAACTGATAGTTCCGGACGCGCTTGCATCCAGATTGTTGAAGATCATATCGCCGTGCCCTTGCTGAACTCCGCTGGGGTCTGGAAAATAAATGTGATTGCCGATCTTGACGTCTCCGGCATCCACCGCCAGCGCCCATGATCTTGGTCCCATGGCCAGCGGCGGATTCGATTCAATCCGCAAAGTGGCTGCATCGAGAGCCCGGACGCTGCCACCTCCATCAATTGGGGCCGCGATCGCTACGCCGCTGATGGTCGGCGCGGGAGCGCCCTTCGACGGCCGAATTATTTTGGGGAAAAACAACACCGCGTCCATTTCCTGCCCCGCGCCATTCCACACGGTGCCCGTTAGTTGTGGCAGAAACACAACGCTGGAAGCAGCCGAAACGGATTCGTCGCTAGCCGTTGCATTCTGTAACAAAAAGTCCGTCGTGCGCGATGTATTGTTCCAATCCCGGTACAACCGATGGGCTTTACCAGAAGCATCGAAGAGGTTCGTCAACGCCCCGCTTGTTTCCTTTTGAGAGCTGTTTGCTTCAGCTTCGTGTTTTCTGACCATGTTCGAAGTTTCCTGGCTATAAGCAACGTTAATGGACGCCCACAAAATCACCAGGATTGCAGCTGTTCTCATAGTCATTCCTCAATGAAGTAAATTTTCGCCCACGACAGATCAGATATCAGGCAGATAAGCTGCAAAACATCCGCGCAACCGGTAGCTTGGGAAGTTGAGGCTGCAGTTCGGAGCGAACCTTAAACGCCGTCAAATATGTTCATCTGGATTCTGTCATTTTTGCCGCATAATGTTTACGCGAAGCCGGACAGCTGACTCGCTGACATTCTTGAGCTAGGGAAAAAATCATTACATGACTGAATACACAGCCCACATCGCTCGTGAGATTCAGGAAAGCATTTCCGTCAAGACCGAGTTAGGGCAGGCGGCTACGGAACAAATCGCCGAAGCCGCCACCGCAATCGTAGCGTGCTTGCGCGCCAGCGGAAAATTGATAGTTTTCGGCAACGGCGGCAGTGCCTCGGATGCTCAGCACATGGTTGCTGAACTCGTGGGCAGATATGCCGTCAGGCGCCAGGCCCTCGCTGCCATCGCCCTGACCGCCAACTCTTCTTCACTGACTGCCATCGCCAACGACTTTGGATTCGAACAGATTTTTGCTCGCCAGCTCGAAGCTCTTGCCAAGCCTCAAGACCTTGTCCTCGCGATTTCCACCAGCGGAAACTCGCCCAACGTGTTGCGTGCTCTGGAAACAGCCAAGACCCTCGGCCTGAAGAAAATTGGACTCACCGGAAACGACGGCGGCAAGCTACGCGATCTCGTGGATATATCTGTCATCGTACCGTCAAGCTCCACCCCGAGAATTCAGGAAGCTCATTCCTTGGTAATTCACATCCTCTGCGGAATCGTGGAAAACGCTTTCGTCCACGATGCTCATCCCGGCGGCCAAATTTTAATTGGCGGCAAGGTGCGCTAATTGCCAAATCTTTCGAGTACCCTGGACGCTTTTCCCGCCTGCCGCATCGCGGTAGTCGGCGATCTAATGCTCGACGAATACTTGTGGGGACACATCGAGCGCATTTCCCCCGAAGCCCCCGTTCCGATTTTAAGCATCACTCACCGCACCTCTACCTTGGGTGGCGCTGGAAATGTCGCCGAGAACTTGCGCCACTGGGGCGCCGCAGTGACCCTCATAGGTGTAGTGGGCCAGGATGAAACTGGTCGCCAACTGTACGACCTCCTCCAATCACATGGAGTCGACGCCAAAGGAGTTCTCACCGAAGCGAATCGCAAAACAACCCGCAAAGCCCGGCTGATGTCCGTGGAACACGGCCAGCAGGTCTTCCGCTTGGACGACGAATCAACATTTACAGTCAAAGATAAAATTGAAAACGATTTGATCGACACGATTCGAAACATGGACCAGAACATCCAGGCCATCGTCTGTTCCGATTATCTGAAAGGCGTTTTGTCTGAAGACGTTTTGGGCGTGGTGTTTGAAGCCGCGCGCGCCCGGGGTATCCGCAGCATCGTCGCGCCAAAAGATTCGAATGCCGAAAAATATCGCGGCGCGAATATTCTTATGCCCAACTCAACGGAACTTCGGCACATGACCCCGCAGCGCGCAAACCAGGACCCAAACCAAGAGATGTGGCTGGATGCTTCGGCGCGCTCCTTGGTCGAAGCTCTTTCCTTGCAGGCCTTGCTGGTAACACGTGGCAGTGCAGGTATGTCGCTCTTCGAAAACTCCCCAAGCGGCTTGCGCAGGGTCGATATCCCCACCATGGCGCGCAGCGTTTATGACGTAACCGGGGCCGGCGATACAGCCATCGCTGCCTTCAGCGCTGCGGTGGCTTCAGGAGCTGACCTGGGCACCGCCGCCCAACTCGCCAACTTGAGCGCTGGCATTAAGGTAGGAAAACGCGGAACCGCCTGCGTCGATCTTGAAGAAATTCGAGCTTCGCTAAAAGAAGTGAGAACTCTTGACGCCTCGGTATAACTTCAAATAGCTGGCTGCTCTCGCGATACCGTCCCGTCATATCGTTCCTTCACATGGCTGATCAGTAGCCGGATGCTGTTCGCCAACTGCACCACTTCGCCTTCCCCGCGAATTTCAAATTCAATTTCATAATTGCCAGCCGCGGCGTGGTCCACCGCTTCTTTCAAACTCATCAAAGGCCTGACCACCTGCTGCGGCAGCACAAAACTGATCCAGATACTCACCAGCAGCGTGATTGCCGATACGATACTCAACGCCCACTCCGAATGCGAAATCAACCGCCGCGCCCTCCGATGGTCTCCATCGATACGATCCCAGTTGCGCGCTTCCAATTCCGAAGTCAGCCGCAAAACATCTTGCCCGGAATTCTGTAGGTCAGTAGTAATCTGCTGCAGCGCGGGATTCCCCTCCTGCGCCGTCTTGGTGATCTGCGTATCAAAAGAGCCAATCCTCGCTCGTAACTCCTCGATTAGTTGATCCCGCGGTTTATTTCTCGCCCCTTTCAGGATGCTCCCCAGGTCTTTCTCGTACGCCTGCAAAACATTTTGAATTCGATCCGCTGGCGCCTCTCCGGGCTTCTGCATGTTGGCGACCGCGTTCTTGAATTCCTCGTCGTACTGGTGCAGGGCTATTAACGCCTGGTCCGTCAGCGGTTGATCTGCGGCATTCAGCTCGCGGATCGCTCGCAAAATCTGCTCCAGCTTGGAAATCGACTCGTGATTGGCCTGCAAAGAAGAGGGATCGTATAGCAGCAAATAATTCCTCTCCGCCCGCCTGGCCTCCAGCATCTCGATGGAAGCTTGTTGAGAAAGCGTCGCCGCTGGTGCATCGAAGCTCACGATGCGGTCCACGATCCGTCCTACCACCAGCAGGTAGTAAATCGCGAAAAAAATCACCGGCACCAGAATCAATCTCACCACCGCCAGGCTAAGGGCCACACGCCGTCGCAGCGAACCGCCCGGTGCGAGCACCTTAAACGATCTCCGAATCGCCAATCTCATCGTTAAGTTCTCCTCACGCCCTCCGCACCATAGCACGCCAGCGCCCCAGATTCACCGTTCCATCCCTCCCGGAAAGTCGGGCATGCCCAGTCGCCAGTAACCTCAAAACTACCGCCCCGATAGACACCCTTGCCGCACTCAACTTCTTATTTTTCGCCCAATTATTTCCTATTGCCCCTATCCTATCGCTTACTTCTAATGACCCGCTGGAACGAGGACCGAGATTCCCAGTACTCCATCGCATGCCCCTCTCGTAAAATGGTCTTGTCGATGAACAGGAGAAACCAGTCCCTTCTGTGCACCGCTTCCCCCATCGCGCTCTGCAGGAGCGCCCGGTGACGCGCGGTCGATTCTCGCGTCGCGACTGGCTTCGTCAGGCCGCCCAGGTCGCTGGTGGGTTGCCTTTAGTTGGTTCTTCTGCGCTAATTTCCGAATTCCTCCAGCGTACGCAGCCCGCGCCGCAACATACTCAGCCCGCACCCCAGCGTCAGCCTGCTCCACAGCAGCCTACCGAGCGCCCTCCGCTCTTTGAGAACGACCCCACCAAGTACCGCTTCACTCGTGACGAAGATGAATTCCTCGAAAGTATTGAACGCACCACCTTCCAATTCTTTTGGAACGAGACCAACCCCGTCACCGGCCTGGTTAAAGATCGCAGCCACGCTGACGGCACCGATCAACGCAATGCCGCCAGCATCGCGGCCACTGGCTTCGGCCTCACTGCTCATTGCATTGCCGACCAGCGCGGTTGGGAGCAGCGCATGGAAATTCGCGATCGCGTTCGCAATACCTTACGTTTCGTGGCTACCCGCGTCCAGCACGAGCACGGCTTTTACGCGCATTTCTTGAATATTCAGAATGGCGAACGTGTCTTCCAGTCAGAAGTTTCCTCTATCGACACCGCCATCTTTCTTTGCGGGGTGCTCACCTGCCGGGCCTATTTTGATGACGCTGAAATATACGAGCTGGCCACCACGATTTTTGAGCGTGTCGATTGGATGTGGATGCTGCAGGGCCACAAAACTCTAGCCATGGGCTGGACCCCTGAGCACGGCTTCATTAAGACCCGTTGGGACAGTTACAGCGAGCACATGATGATTTATCTTCTGGGTCTGGGCTCCGCGACCCACACTCTGCCCCCCACCACTTGGTCTGCGTGGTCCCGGCCCATTTTCGAATTCAATGGCATTCGCTATATCAGCGCCAAAGCGCCCATTTTCATCCATCAGTATTCTCACGCCTGGTTTGATTTCCGCGGCCGCCGCGACCACTTTGCCGACTATTTTACCAATTCCGTAATCGCCACGAAAGTCCACAAATTGTGGTGTCTCGAATTGGCCCAGCAATTCCCGGACTACAGCGAAGACTTGTGGGGTATCACCGCGTCCGACTCCGTTCGCGGATATACCGCCTGGGGCGGTCCTCCGGAAATGGGTCGCATCGATGGCTCGGTAGTTTCGTGCGCCACCGCCGGCTCCTTGCCATTCTTGCCACAGGAGTGTCTGCGCGTTTTGCGCTATATGCGCGAAAACTACGCCCAAAAAGCCTGGCGCACTTACGGCTTCGTGGACGCTTTCAATCCGCTCACCAACTGGTACAGCGCCGACGTGCTGGGCATCGACTTGGGCATCACCATTCTTATGGGCCGAAAATGCCCGCACCGGCTTCGTCTGGGAACAGTTCATGAAAAACGATGAAGCCATTCGCGGAATGACCCGCGCCGGCTTCCACGAATTAGTCACACCTCAACCGCTTAATTCATGATCGGGTTTCGCTGAGGTTCCGCGCGGTTTAGTCTTTAGTTCGCGACTTCAATCAATGCCAGCGAATGCGCCTGCAGCGTCAATTTCAGTGCCCCATTTTTGAGGACTTGCTCCTCAGCGGACGGCATCGCCGCCGCTTTTCGCAATGTCTCGATTTGTGGCCGGGAAGGGAATCGCGGGCTGCCCATTTTTTCATATGACGGCAGCGGCGACCCGT
>Ga0193728_1000254_pt1 | contig 25159 bp, 51 predicted proteins | sample U1c1metaG_FD_143037 | JGI IMG/M metagenome (GOLD analysis project Ga0193728, IMG submission 143037) | Soil microbial communities from a riparian zone of the East river system, Colorado, United States - U1c1 | ecosystem: Environmental > Terrestrial > Soil > Riparian zone | place: USA: East River... | reverse complement strand
CTGCACCATAATCTTTAAAATTAGCAATTGCTTGAGCCAGCAATGTATAGCTATTTATCGGAGTTAACGTTGTGCCGCTTAGTCCTGCGTAATAGAATCGATAGGGCCCAGATTGAGTTTGTTTAACACCAAAATTTGAATTTTGAGGGTCATTAATGACCACACCGCTAATGGCATTCAATCCAATATCATATTCAATTGCAGTACCCAATTCTTTAATGGCGGCTTCATCGAACCGGTCAATATAAGAACGCGCATTGAAAATAAATTGTTGGTCTGTAAACGCACTTGAGATATTGTAAGCTTGACTGCAAGTCAATGAGACGACTTGTTGAACGGAAGGCTGCATTGTTACTACTAAACCGTTGTAACCTAAATAACGAGCTGGCGCATCATAGGTTACTGTATCGCCTAAATTTGCGGTCAAGTCATTGAAATTTTTGAAGCGTTTATTAGTATTTGCAATAAGCGCAAATTCATTTAAAAGATAAGCAAGTTCTGTTTTTTGATACGTCTGTACATTTTGCAAACCATTTTGTGGGACAGCCATGATAAAAATCCTCGATTTTTAGATAATGGCTGTCTCTCATAACGAAATTTTATCGTTTCCAGGGTGGATTTTTTCTTAAATCACCAATGGAAAGATCGGAGCCATCATCTACACCAACATTTGATTGTGCTAGTTGACTCAAGGGCTCTCTTGCATGTTGAACTTGCTTTCCTTTGTCATTTACTTTAATCGACTCGGAAAGTTCTCTTAATGCTTGACGGGCTAAATGTGGTTGCGTAGATAATAACGATTCTAATTGCATCAGTTGCATCGGCTTGTTTTTAGCAAGTTCATATATGACATCTGTGCCATTATCAATTTCAGTGGTCAATCTCGCAACCGTATGCGGAATCGCACCAAAATTGATGTTCTTCGTTACATCATCAAAATCACTGTATTTTTCTTTCCCTGCGTCCATTTTAGAGGTGAAATTATTAACCAGTTCATTTACTTGTTTTTGCTGCACTTGTTCTTCAGCTTGGCGCGCCAATGTTGATAATTCATTTTGTAAAGCTCCTTGTATCATTTTCGATACGTCATCTTTACTCACATTCGCTTGTTGGGCTGGAACAGGTGCCGCATTATTTGAAGAACCAGACTCATATTTTTGTCTTAATTCATCAAGTCTGCGATTACCTTCATATTTCACTGATTTAACAATTTCATCGACTTTACTTTGCGATATCATTTTTTCGACAGGAGCTGTATAGCTTTCTGTTGAAGAAGATATCCCAGACGAAGATTCGGAACTCTGATTTTGACTTACGTCACCCACATTTTCTTGGGTCATTTAACACCTCTTGTTGACTATTGCCCCGTCACGGTTATCCCCACTACGCATGGGTCTCGTTATGGTCTGCCCTACATAACGCATAGGTCTCGACTATTTTTAAATTCGGATAGCTCCGTAGCTGTTGTATTTATAACACCGTTTTTTACTATTGTAAAGAAATAGTAAAAAAATAGTAAATTATCTGTAAGTTTTTTCAGATTGTGATTTTTTAGCTTGTTCATTCTTATGGTGCATCGACAATAAATCTATGGCATGAGTATGCTGTTGATGGTTCATTTTTAAGATCGATTCAGACGCCGTTCGTGCATTTTCAGCCTGTATTTTATTAGCTTCTAAAGTTTGGTCGTCAGTCATTTTCCCAATTTGAGCTAATGCCAGCATCCGTTCAGTAGCCAACCCTTCTTGTTCATTAGAAATTCGAGCGGAATCTAATTGAGCATCAATTTCAATTTTTTTATCTTTTTGACTCAATTCTCGATCTTTAAGCGCGGCGGGATTCATCATTTTTGCCATTTGCGCTTGTTCAGCCTGTTGTTCCTGTAATTGTTTCATGAATTGAGTTGCTGACTGTTTCAGTTGATCAATGCCACGAATATCGATATTGTCCAAAAATATATCTAATCCATATTGATTGATGAATTGTTGGAATAAAGGCGATTCTTTCGAAAGTTGTATAATAACGTTCAACGCTTTTTCTTGTTGTATGGCGAAATTAACACCCGCACTGATCTTGATTTGCAACGCATTGGTATTATATTTAAGAGGGATCCCCTGTTCATGGTTTACCAAAACATATTCTTTACGACCTGCCGAATCAACTATGGGAACTGTCCGTGGTGTTTTATAATATTTGGGGATTAAATCAACGATAATTTGTGCCGTTTGATTAAGACCTTTCAAAAACCCAATAATGTACGGCATTGCTGCGGCATTAGATTGAGTTGCCCCTTCTTGTATTGCAAGCCCGCTCAATTGATTATTATTAATACCTAACGCAGCATCATAACTTCCTAAAATACTTTGCATCACTTTACTTGCCGACATAAACGTATTGGTCACTTCAGGTGGTGCTGGGGTACGTTGCACTTCACGAGGAGGGGGAATTTCTTTACCTGTTTCATCTACATGATTAAATACAAGAACATTGGCGACTTGTGGATTTCGATAAGCATCTTGATAATTTTTAGGAATTGCTTTTTTAGCCACAACCCATTTATGTTGAACAATATTTTCAAGTTCATTCGCCAAACTTTGACCTGAAAAGTTCATCAATCGTTGAATGCCTTCAGCATTTTTAACATAAGAGCGCGTAATTTCTTTTGCATTACCTTGCCCAGAATCTCTAATAATGGACGCATTTCCACTGAAATATACTAATGGAAGATGGTTATAATCCGTTTCTTCTTCCATCAGAATTTTATTCTGAAGTACTTGGGCATGATAAATAGTCGTTAACATGGTTTTTCGTGGTTTCCCCTCAATTCCAGGGGCTTGCATAAACATTCCTTTAGCATTAAATTGTTCCACCATTTGATCGTAATCATCCGTGGTCATAACATCACCCGTTACTAATCTAACGATAGTGGCTTTTTTTTGTCTTTTTTCAAAAAAATCACCAATTAATGCAATATCATCTTCAGCGCCTGTGAAGCACCAATTAAATCCCCCTATTTCTTTAGTTACTTTTAAATCTTTAATAGCTTTACTGCCAAATTCCTTTTCAATATCGCTGATTCGCTTAGGATAAAGTTCAAAACAATAATTCCCATCACATTTTGATGATTCACGCGCACACACATCAAACCCACACAGCGTTGGATCGAACACTTTTTTAACTTTAATTTGTTGATTAAATGACATGGGATTAGTGTAATCGGTATAGACCTTCCAAACGCTAAACCCTCCACTGAGTGTTTCTTTGTAAGTCTCATATTCTAAATAATCTGTTTTTGCATCATCAAATATGGATCGAGTAATACCTTCAACCAATTTAGGCATGCGAGGATCCATTTGCTGCAATCCATCTTCTTGTCTGACTTCAATGGATGGCTCTTGTTTAGAAAACTCACCGCACAATCGAGATACGTAGGCTTCACAGATATTAAATTCTAATGTGGGACGCCCTAGCTCTTTTAATAAAGAGATCTGATCTTCGGTTAAGGTACTTTTGTATAAAAAACGCCTAGAACGATTATAATCTTCATAATTATCTCGATTAGTGATGTAACTTTCTTCAATCCTTTTTTTAACACTTTTTAAATAATCATCAGTGTTCATATAATCGTCCTCTCATTCGGTTTTCTTTTTTATAATGTGATGTAATTTTTTCTAAAATTCGGTCACTATCATCGTCATAATCCACAGCAATCACAGACTGATCGATAAGCGCTATTTTCACTCCGTCATATAAAGTGTCGGCAATATCATCAAAAGCATGGGAATTGTTAGCGGTTATTTTGCTGCAATGTTTAATGCACATTTCAGTGTGCCGAGCAAATTTAGGTAAAGAAATGAGTCCTTTTCGAACGTGATATTGGATATTTAGAAAGCGATCAATTTTACTGCCACTGTGTGCAGGACGTTCAATAGGGCGGATATTAAGTCCTCTAATTTTTCCTAATACCGAGATTAATGTCACTCCTGTAGATTTTTTCTCTATAGCGGCAAATGAAGGTTTTACTTTATAAGTCATACAGCGAGAATAAAATTGCAGAAACTCAGCCTCTAATTCAGAAGGCTGCACTCTCATTTCTTCACAATCGATCCAATGCAGAGCATATTGATTAATTTCTCTATGGAAATCATTCAATTTATACAAACCCCAGAAACTAAAAACAGACGCATCGTTGCAAGTTTTCTCCGTTTCGGCGGTATCGCAGGTAATAAAGGTGGCGATGATGTCTGGATCTTCGTGCATCAGGTAAAAATCATCTTTTTTGAAGATACCACCACCTGACGGAATGGCATTTTGTTGATATTGAGAGGCATACATGTACGGCTGGTATTTTTCAAAACCATCTAACATGGCTTTACTGGTTGCCATAGGATTTAAAATATTACCTACTTCATCCCTCGCGGCTAAAACAACTTTTTTCCAATTCCCACCATCCCTATTTTCTCTAAAATAATAAGTCAAATCATCTTCATGCAATACTTGAGCTATTAGCAAAAGCGGTACATTAGGAGCACGCGGACGAGGTAAAATAGTTTCTTCATAATTCGTTATGACTTTTTTTCGAACAGAATCACTGTGAACTTCATCGGGTTTGTGCATATCATCCATGATCCCAGCACCCGTAAATCGGTTTTGATTCGGCAATCCTGCATCTTGTCCCGTAATACCTCCCGAACTACCAAATGCTTTTACCGCGCCGCCCGCTGTGGTTTTAAAATCATCTTTAGCCGATGAATCACGACTAATTTCGACATTAAACAATTTTTTGTAATAGGGTAATTGCATAATGCCTTTAATATTGGCCGTATGTTTAGCAGCTAAATCATGTGCATAACTGATATAAAGAAATTGGCAATCCCCATAATGGGCAAAACACCATGCTACAAAATAAGAAAGGATCGTGCTCTTATAATGTCCTGGAGGTACATTAATGAGTAATCTATTGGTTTCAAGATAAAAAACCTTGGTCAATTCTCTACAAATGGTCACAATATGACATTCACGGCCCACAGGTTCAGGTAATGCAAATTCACGACCTGTTCTTAATTGAAAAAAAGTACGAATGAAAAGCAATAGAGAGCCTAATAATTGAGCTTTTGCTTCTAATATTCCATGATTTTGCGATTCTGGAGTTATCAGCATTCTTTTTTATGTTTTGCTAGTAACGATTCCAATATGGCGTTTCCTTCTGCAATATCTGAATCTTTTTTTAGACCATGAATATATTGTTCAGGAGCATGATGCCCTTGCATGCGGTTCATTTCATTGATGCAATTTTTGGAGATATCCGGTCTATTACCTATATGCGTAGTAGCATCTGGAGGGGTGGAAATATGAGCTAATCGCCATAAATATTTCAATTTATCTTCAAAACTGACATCAAACTTCTTTTCCATGGCTTCTACTCTCTTCTTTAAATAATTTTTAACGACCTCTCGCCCCAAATAAATATAAGATTGTCTTCTATCATTTTTACCCAGAGCCTTCATGGTTCTGGACATATCCAGACCATTCATTAAATACGCATGGCAAAATTCTCTTTCGCGACAATTGAGTCCATCTTCAAAAATTTCAGCCTGAAGAGTGTGTTTAGGCATCTTTTTTTGGCCTTCCCCGTTTAGAATTTAATAATTTAGGCAATGCGCTAGTTATTGCGTAAGTAGATTGCTCAGGCGCTACAATTGGTCGATGAGGATTTAAATCCCAGCCGGAAGCTTTGCATTCCAAGCATAGGATTTGATTAAAATCCCTAGCAACAGTCCGTCTGCCTTGACATACATGACATTTTTTGTTCATTTAATGAGATTTTTTAAGTAATATTTAGTTATTGTATAGCAAATGAAAAGAAATTGTAAAGATTTAGTAAAAAAATAGTAAATGTAAAATATTTGAAAATTGTAATACAATTATTTTTAGCGTGCTATAATCATGATTTAAGTGAAATATGGCTAAAAAAATAGTATATAGGCGCGGAAGACCCCAAAAAAACTCAATCAAAGAATTTACTAGGGTGATTTCATTTAGGATGAAGCAATCTGTTATTGAGGCATTGGAGCAATTGACTGAAATTTATAATGAACATATAGGGCAGAACATTTCTAGATCAGAAATGTTGGAAATTTTAATAAAAAATGACATGAGGCAATAATGGATAAAATAGAAACTAGATATATTACTGTGTCGGATTGGTATAAATATCATGATTATCCGTCAGCAGGTAGTCTTAGAAATTTCATACATAATAAAAATATAAATGGATTTGACAAAGTAATTGTTAAAATAGGCAGAAGAATTTTAATTGATGAAAAGGCATTTTTTGATTGGGTCAAAAGCCATCGAGAATAAAATCAATACATTTTAGTCATCATTTTTTTAGGCTTCTGAGTTTTTTTCGATTTAGGTTTTTTATATTCTCCTGCTTCTGAGTAAGCAATAGCAGCGGCCTGTTTTGATGGTTTTCCAGCATGAATTTCAGTTTGAATATTTTTACTGATCGTTTTTTTAGACTTCCCTTTTTTTAATGGCATTTCAATCTCCGTTATTTAAAAAAAGACGGTGCCTAATACGTGTCGTTCCTGCCTTCTACATCCAACCGATGGAAGAACTCCAGCAGGCACGTAGTAGGGCCTACCCATCTTAGTGACAGAACAACCATTAGCAAGTCTCTAAGGATTAAAGAGAATGATCGCTCTGTCAATGATTATTTTAGGTCATAAACAATAAATATTCAATAATTATTTATCAACACTTCCTTTACTGATCCAATGAGTAACGGCCGCAATGATTAACTCGCCAATTTCTTTTTCTTGTTCCACATTAGCATGACCCGTCAAATAAATATTATATAAAAAATCAATTCCAAATAAAAAAAACAATCCTATGGCGATGATTGGAAATACCATGGCATTAATCATTTTCTGAGTTATCATTAAAGTTGCTCAAAAAAAAATGGCAATATCGGGTGGATTTAATATTGCCAAGGCTGGTTGCTGCTTAGGGTAACACTCGATATAAGTATTACTGACTATACCGGCAAATGTCAAGTTATTTTAGTATTTATTTTGGTTTTCGTTTCCAAAAGCATTTCTTAAGATGATGTATTTAGCTTCCTCAATGAGCGATATAGCTTCTCTTTTAGTTAAACACCCATAATCAATTCGGATCTCATGACCTGTGTCATGAAAAATAATCCATTTTGCTTTCTCACTAGCTAATAAAGTATTAATTCCTCGATTTGTTGTTTCTTCGATTTCTTTTGAATCATCGCAAATTAATTTTAGAATAGGATTTTTATCAGCCATTGCATTTATCTTTACCAGAAATTATATCTAAACATAGAGTATTAGCATAAACAATAAGTTGTACACCTTCAATCATAGTTAGAGCACCGCTATCAAGATTGGTCATACCATTAGATTGATTAATAATAATCCATTTCGATTTTTTGTTATTAATAATAACCTCTATTCCTCTTTTCATTGCTTCTTGAATTTCTACTGGATGATCAGAAATGAGTCCTGAAATAGAGCGATTATCTATCAATTTGTTTGTTTCCATCGATTATTAAATCCTCACATATTTGGTGACATAGTTGTTTATAATATTTTTTAATATGCTCATGATCAACTATACTCATCACGATAAACTCATAAAAATTGTGCACTTCGTCTATATTTGAAATATCTATCAATAGTGCAGTCATTAATTTATTCATAAAATGGTTCGCTTAAAAATCAAACAAGATACTTTTCATTATCAGTGGTGAACATAGGGAGAATCCTCTTCAATAATTCTAAAATGAGTAATATGTTTTAAACTAATGGCATCTAGTATATAATTTATTCCTAATAATCTGGCTTCATCACAAGACATTCTTATATAAATGTCAGCATACTTTGCATAACAAATAAGTTCAAATTTCACTTGATCGCCATATAGTTGAAATATTTTTCTTCGAGTAATTTTAATCAATTTTTTTGTATCAATAAAATCTTTATTTACGCATAACAGTTTCAAGATATCTCCTATGTACATATTTAAACTCTATTATAGACATATAACAAACAGTTGAGCCGTCAAAAAACATCATTAAGAAGAACATTATACCCAATAACCAATTTGGTACGAATAAAAAGACTCATTAATAATTTAATTTGTAACATCTCTTCAGCCATCCTTCTAGTTTGCTCTCTTGAGTTTTATCATGAGCCGCTATGCACCGAAACAAAGATTCTCTAGAAGAAATTAAGCATCTTACAAAAGATTCCAGATCGCAAAGTTGTCTGAAATGATATCCATTTATTTCTGATAATGTATTTTCACCGAATTGACCATCAATTTTTATATAATTGATTTGTTCGTTTGATGCGCATAAACTTCTCTGAACTAATTCAGCAGCTTTGTACGGCCCATGCTGAACGTGCATATCGAAAATGTAATTACAAATAACTTGTCTGTCTATTTCTTCATATATTGGTAACCAGAAATAATTTTTATAAATTAATTTAGCTCGCTCTATAGATAAATATAAAATATAATCTTTTAAAAATGAGGGCTGATCAAATAACACACGAACTGGAAGATAAGCTATTTTTCTTTCATCATTAGTACGTATTGGAAGCTCATCTTTTGGCTTCAAATTAAACAAAAACTTTTCAGATATCCCAAAATTGGTAATGCCGCCCAAATCGGTTTTATCTGTTGATAAACCTTTTTCATTTTCTAGTACATAATTTACTGCGATGTCGAATTTAATTGTCATTTAATAATCCCATCCAATCTATCAGCAACCAACTTAGCATAGCCAGCAATATCAATCCAGCTATCGCTATAATCAGCATCGCCATTTATGATTCTGCCTATTTTGTGGGCTATCATGTCTAAGGCTTCTAGTTGATCATCTTGTAATATCTTACTTCTTTCGCACAGTTCTTGATTAATGATACGCTTTATACGTTGAGTAACTTCAGCATGACTTGTAAATTTACCATAACGATGGCCTCGCTCTTCGAGAATGATATCAATTTTGTTGGATATATCAGATTGCATATTTATTCGATCTCCCAGATATTTAATTCATGCACTGTTATATGGATCCACACTTCACAGCTATCTTGGATTTCTTTTTGACCTATTAATGCTTTTTCAAAGCTATCACAAAAACCGTGATAATAATTCTCATACATATTGAAAAGACCATAAACTATTTTAATATCTGCTTGGAGGATTTCCATTTTTTAAGTCCTGTATTACCTGACCATGAGTTTTCATATTCGGTGGCGTCAAAAATGTACCCTTGTCGTCCCATATTTTATAAAATACATATTCGGAGCTTTCTGATTGATATAGTAATTCAGATTTATAGCAGTTATAGGATGTATGTATTGACATCACAAAAGAAATAGACGCTACTAAACAACAAGATAAATTAATAAAAGATAATGTAGGATCAAACCAACACCGCCATACTACAAATATATCAAACAATAAAATAAAAAAAACAATCCCAGGCCATAAAAATATTAACAGAACCTCTTTAATGGACATTTTCACATCCATCCTGTGCCCTTAACACTATTTCATTGGAATCATAAATCATGTAATTACCAACCATTTCTATAGTCAAATGAGAATTTTCACATTATAGCTAATATTTTTTCTTCACACTCACAACAAGGTGTTTTTTTTCCTTCTAAGTGTAATATTCTGTGACCATATTCCTTATTATTTATTATTTCTTCTATGATCATAAAGCGTCCTTTTAATTTACATCATTATATCACGTGAAACATGAAATATTAAACTGTGGCGTATAATGCTAAAATAATTAGATCCATATTAATACATACCATTAGAATAATTCCAGTGTAATTTCTAGGAATATGTAATAAATTTAAAAAAAACATTACCGATAATAATAGCATATTGATAACTAATAATACTATCGGAAATATAAACAGTCTTTTTTTAGCATTAATCGATGTCCTATTTTTTTCAACTAATTTAGTCATCTTTCGATTACCCTATAATATTAACTTTGTTGTTTTCTCCAAAAAATCTGAAATAGAAACCAATATCATATCTTGAAATCGCAACCTATCTTCTAACTGGATCATCATCATGTGAGGACTTTCAACTAATTTCTTATGAGTCAAAACAATATGCTCTATATCATAGATTAAAATATCTAAATTTTTTTTAACAGCAGAAACTATTTCAATTTCACTCATTAATGCGGCCCTGATCAATTAATTGCATTTCTATCATTCTTTTTATTAGATCCTGAAATAGTATCGCAACCATATCAACAGTCATTAACATCAAATTAAACCTGAAAATAAGACTTTTCTGCTCTTCGGATAAGTCGGATTCTTTTTTACTATATTTATTAAATTTTATTCCTATTTCTTCAATTATTTTATTTACTGTTCCAAAAAGATCTTGAATAACTTTCGAATCAGAAATAATTTCCAATATTAAATCTTCAAATATTAAATTTTCAGTTTTTTCTATTGTCATTTTTTAACCTATTCGTTAAATTATTATAAAAATGGAGGTTGGACTTGGTATGTACTGGGCGACGGTTAAAAATAAATATATTTAATTCAAATCGACTTTTTCGTTCTCGCCATAATCCTTTTTATTTAAAAAAGCCAACGCATAACGTTTGCTCAACTCTTTCTGCCATGGGCAGATGAGGTAATGGTGCGCCCCAAATAATACCATACCCCTAGGAAAACAACGCGAGCTTTTTTCGCAAAAAAAACCTAATTAGTATGGAAGTGGGGCGCATAATCTTTAAATTGTACGCCAATAATGGATATCCTCTATATTAATTAGAGTATCTAATATATTTTCATGCCAATATTTTCCACAAAAAGACGCTATGCACATAGTATCATTTTTTAAAAATACTAGAAATCTTGTATCATGATCAAGTGGGAATTTTTTATTATCATAGATTTTACCTGCTATAATTTCGTGATTAGACAAATAAACAGATCTTGATTGATATTTCCAACCATCAACATTTTCTTGTCTTAGTGAGCGATAAAATAGACCTCTACGTTTAAATCCACCATCATAATAACAATCTTCAAAAATTTCACCATCTTTAAATTTAATTTCTATACTTTTATCCGAAACTGGAATATAAAACTGACAATCCAACCATATGTCGTAAAGAATATTTGCAGGTGGCACAATCATTGGAACGGATTTAATCTTAAATTGATCTTCAAACTGTATCTTATATTGTGGCACGTCAACTTTTGGCTGAGCAGATGGAATCTTAGGTAATTCCATATAACCTTCAACGACTTCTGTCAAAGTTTCGAACTCTCCATCAGCAGCAACATACCATTGATCAATATTCTCATTATAATAACCAGTGACAAAATCTATCTGAAACACTTTTGTACGTTTTATTTTTATTAATACCATGCGTGTATTTTTTGGTTTTTCTTTATGCAATTCAGCTAGCGCAGTAATTACATTGCCTGATTCATCGGTATGAAGTTCTTGCCATGATTGAACATCGGCGCACCCTACAATTGCAGTAGCATATATGCCACTATTAATGTGCCATTTTTGTCCATCCTGATCAAAAAAACCAGTAGCATGTTGATTATTTTTTAGTTTAATCAAAACTGTTCGTATCGTATCTGGAAAATCAAAAGTCTGTTCAGCTAATTTCTCACCTGTAATTTTTTCATCAGTAAGTGGCAATTCTTGCCATGATTCCACGTCATTATTTGGGATCGAATAAAATTGATCGGTATATTTAGATTTCGAATTGGAAATCCAGAAGGAAGTTCTGAAAGAAAATCGGACATAATGAGCCACTACATAATCACCAGTAGTTCTTAATTTAATCAAAACATCTCGCCCAGTATTTGGAAAATTAAATTCTTCAGCAGGTTTATCACTCATGTCTTTTCCTTTTGTAGTATATATTTGGCTTTTCATTTCACATTATGTTATTTTTTCAACGTATCCGTTATCTATTAGCCATTTTTTATAATCAGTATCAAAATTTATTTTTTCTTTTCCTTGAGAATATACGATATCACTAACATACGACAATCGCAGAGCTTTTTCATAAATTTCCAACTGCTCATCAGATTTAATAATTTTCATGTCTGTTTCTAATTTTACACAATATTATAAGCATTGATTATCTCGCGCTCAACAATGCGATCATGACGATAACCACAGCGAGTACAAATACGTTTGTGAATGATTCGATATTCGCCACAGCTGTAATTGTAACGTGGAGTAATAGTATAATTATGTTTAATAAACTTGCAAATTAATTTCCCTATCATGATTTAATCCCCTAGTTTGATGTATAAACCTCGTTTACCAGGCGCTTGGCTGACTCGCGAGGCAGCACGCATAAAATACATGGCACAGCGTACCCAGCTCCGGCTACGCTTGACTTGATAGATATTGTACAGACCGAGAATGATATCATCAATTGACAATTCCGATTTATGATCAAACAATGTCAAAACATAACTATAATGCGTGCGAGTGATTGCACCACTTCGTTTGAGTTGTTTTTTAACATCGTCGGGCAGATTGTCATGTTTGATTAATACATCCGATGTGAGAGTCATTAATTTCTCGTTATTTTAATAATAATTAATTGTAATACAATTATTAACTCGTTGTAAAGACTTATTTAATAGCAAACTAACGCCATTCATCTTTGCAATTGGCATAACCCCTAGGATAATGACAATGCCAATTGGCAATTGGGAAACAGATTGTTTCCCAATTGCGATCCAAATTTTGAGCATAGGGGTCTAACTGATGGTAATTTTGGCGAGTTAGACCCCTATGCTCCCCGCTGATTTCCCGCAGCGGGGCAACCCCTAGGATATCTAAAATATGCCGTGCTTCCCCTGTTGATATCGGTTTTTCGAGTAGCCAAGTTAATAGACGTTGGCGTTATGCTTTTTTGGATTGATTAAATTTTCTCATGGCTTACCCCCTGTGAGCGAAATTCTAGCCAAGAATTAACTTGATGTTCCAACCAACCAACTGAATTTGAGCCAAGGTGGATAGGGGCAGGGAATTGTTTATCTCGTACCCAGCGAAAGACGGTGCTACGACTGATGCCTCCCAGCTTTGTTTTTAATGCAGGAAAACGGATAATTTGTGTTTGAGCATGTTGCATATTAATACCTCTTAAAAAGTTATGTTGAATTGACTCTCTAAAAGGTTATAGGTGAAAAAAAAGTGATCAACAGTTATTTTTTTATAAAATTCAGTTTATAATCAAAAAGATAAAGAAATATAAAAAATAACTAAGGTTATTTTGTTTTAATATTTACCTGGAGACCGTTTGATTAGAGACAAATTCAGCCATTTTTTGTATTTCTGGTTTAGAGCAAGGATTTCTCTTTTTTAATATATTTACATACACTCTGCACCCTGATAATAATTGTATTACATTTATTTTCTGGATCAATTAGTAGGATGAAGTGGTGAATAGATGTCATTTTTGATGTTGTTTTTATGTTGTTGTGGAGAAATTTAGACTGGAAATAGGTTAAAACTTAGCAAAAGTGGAGATTATCAATATTTCCACCTCCATATAAAAAATATCACAAAATATCCCAGGGATAATAACTTACTATATCTTTACAATTAATTAGTAGAATTACAATAATAATCTATTGCTATCGTCTACATTTACTGTATACTCAATCTATCAAGACAACAATTTTTGAGATTAAAATAACAAGAAGATAATTAACATGACCGAATTAATAATCCCAGACTTTTTCGCACTTAAAGATTTTAGAGATCAACTGGCAGAACGTGGGGTATATTCAAAAGATCCAGAGATTAAACATAAAGCTATTTTAATTAAGGCGATTGAAAAAGCTGCAAGAGGTTCTACAAGTAGCCTAAATTTTATTTGGAAAGAAGTTAAATATAATGGTTTTGATAAAGACGATTATTATGCAATAGCTGCGGCATATGAAAGTAAAACACATATAGTTAAATTAAAATACATGAATATTTCTCTAAATTTGAACGACTATACCACTGACTAATAAAAGGACAAAACAAAATGATTAATTATTACAAAGCAGAATCAGAAGGGGAAAATTAAGACAAAATAAATAAAAATTAAATGTAACTAAAACAGAAATATTAAAATATATAGTACATGGATTAACAATAGGAGAGCATTTATGAGTAAATATAACACGAAATCAATCATCAAGCTAAAATTAACACAACAACCATTTATCTCATCAGACTATGAGTATGAAGCTAAAGCTAAAAATATTAAAGATCTCGAAGACGAAGGCAATTATACAATATATTGGAAAATTATCAATGGAGAAATAATTAACGAAATATTGTGTATTGAGGATGAGCAGGACGCATGCGACTGGGATAAAATAGCACGCATAGAGCATTATGAGGAGGGGAAGATTTCTCCAAAAAATATCATTTTAGATCACTCAATCAGTTAAAATATTGTAAACAAAAAACGGAGACAACAAAATGTTAAAAAAAGATATCGATTTTATGTTTGAATTTGTCAATTATAGCGAAGATCCCGATTTAATTGCCTCATTTATTCATTGCTTTTTAGTGAAATATCCCGAAAAGAAACAAGATTTGATATCTATCATAAAAAAATATTGTATGGGAAAAGAAGCGCTCGATAAAGACGTTGAGGAATATATAATGAGCTGTTGTGACGCAGAAGAAGAGCTATAAAAAGGATAAAATATGATAGCAGAAAAAGACATTATTGAAAATTATCTTAAAATAATTAATCAGGACGAATGGAGTGATAATTATTATAAAAACAGACTAAATAATACATTATCTACAAATGACGAAGGCCAATACGAAAATACATATTTTGTACAACAAAAATTTGAGCAAGAAAAAATATTTTTGGTAGATAAATATTTTTCATAAAAAATTTAAAAATTAATAATAAAAGGAACAAGAAATGTCCAAAATATATACTACAATAACATTACGAGATACAGACCAATATTCAAAACTAATATATCTCGAATTAAAACAACGCGATGATGAAAAAATACCAATGGTATGATCAACATGAAAACTTAACGGGACCCGCAGGAGAAACAATCGAAGAAGCTATATATTTACTAGAACGTATTTATAGAGACTATACAATCTGGAAACTAAACAAAATTAAGAGGAATAAATAATATGAAAACAACTGAAAAATCCGCAAGAGAAGCTTTAGGAAAATGGGAAGAAATGCGCTCACATGGTTATGCGCAATCTATTGAAGCAAAAAGACAAAAAAGAATCGTTTTAAAATATTTATATGAAAATTACTTATCATTTAATACGGCAAATTTATTAAAATTAGGCTCAAAAGAATATGCTAAATATTTGTGCACAACAGGTTGTGGAGAATATGGAGGAATAGGCATTGAAACAACAGGTTATTATAATATCAATAAATTTATTTGTAAAAAATGCGTCAGGACATATCAATTTTTAGAAAATGAAAAAATAGCTGAATAAAAATAACTACAAAAAAGGCTTAACATGAAAACAATAAAATTAAACACATTAAAAAAAAATAAACAATAACAAGGAGAAGTCTCATGTCCACAAAATTACAAGCCTACAAAAACGACCCAAAATTAAAAGAGGCATTGATAGCCCCGTTGCAAGCGCATTATGATGCTGATGAAATCATAAAAGGTGTTTATTGGGAAAACGGCAAAGGGTGCGCCGTGGGATGCACGGTGTATTCTGACGATCATTCATTGTTTCTAGATCTGTATGATATCCCGTTAAAACTCGCATATTTAGACGACCGAATTTTAGAAGGTTTACCGAATAAATTATCGAAAAAATGGCCATTACAATTTGCAAAAGCGATTTCCGTCGGAAAAGATCTTTCTCAAATTTGGCCTAGGTTTGCAATCTGGTTATTGACTGATCCAGAATTTGGGGTGTTGCAATATGTGGATGAAAAAAGAAAACTTATTGGTCAGGAAGTAGCAGATACTTATAAAAAATCTTTGACTGAGGGAGTATCGGAAGAAGTTTGGAGAGCCTTACGTATCAAAGCTCGTGCTTTTGCTGTTGATGCTGCTGCCGTTGCTGCTGCTGTTGCTGCCGCCCCTGATGTTGCTTATGTGGGTGCTGCTTATGCTTTTGCTAAAGCAAAAAATTTCATCGCTCAATCAAAAAAACTTTTAGAACTATTATCAAATTAAAAAATGATTTCATTTTCAATATGAGGTTGAAAAATGCTAAAAAACGATAATGATTTGTTATATGTATACAATTTATTCAAAAAGAAAAAAGAAGTTTCATTTTTCATAAGGAATTTTATGACTGATTATCCAGATCATAAAAGATCCCTGGAAATGGTGATTAATCATGTAGAAAAAATCACCCTTAAAGAAGCTGCAACTTATATTGAAAATAGCATGATATGAGAAACCATGTTTCACGTAGAACATTTAAGGATTAAAAATGCCCAACTATATTTTAAAATCTCCGACAGTGTATGAACAAACGTTCTGCGCTAAAAATGATGGAGCAGCTAAACAATATGGCTCCAAATTACTAAATTATGAATTAAAATCAATCAGCATAACCAGGGAGGGCGAATCATATCCATTCACTCATCGAGAATTTTGGGAAAAAGATAATAAATTTGGCTGGAAAAAATGGACATAATATATAGTGTTGCGCATCAAAACCAAACCCAGAAAATAATAAAAGAAATATTTTTAACCAGTGTGCATGCGCAACAAAATGAATAATATCAGATTAATATTTTATTGACAATAAAATAATTAAATATAATATATCATCTGAATTAATTACTTAGGATTACAAAAATGAAAAAGGATCAAAAAATAATCAAACCAATTAAAAAAATAACAATCTTAACAAAATCAAAAAAAAACATGCAACCAGAGATAATAAAAACAAAATTTTTGGATCTGGAAAAATTTATTAATCCGCATTTCACCCCTTATTTTATTTCATTATCCCTAAATAAATTCATAACTTTAAACACTTCATTTACCCTATTAGTTGAAAAAGAATATAAGAACCATCATTTTGTTGATTTCTACTATTCACGATCACTTGAGCTTCTTGTTTTTGATTTTCTTATTGATAATAAGAATAATCCAACAGCCTCAAAAATATCTAAAAAATCTGGGAAAAATATTATGATATCATGTCGTTCGTTAATTGATTATTATAATATCGATATTAAAAAGTCCGTTGGTAAATATATGCCAAAGTTAAAACATATTAATCAAGACGGTTTGAGTGGAGAATATTACACTATATGTTTAAAAGATAGTCTTCCTTTTATGAAAAGATCATATAAAAATTTAAAACAACTTATATTAAAAAATGAATAAAATAAAAAAATTAGTTGAAAAAACAGGAAAAAGTTACAAACAATTTGGATCACTGTTTCCTGTTTCGAAGCAAACGATCTGGCGCTGGTGTACGGATTGCAACAGCGTCGATTATAAAAAACCAAACACAACTAACGCAAAAATAATATTAAGCATTGCTAAACATTATAAATTTGATTTAACACTGAATGAAATTTTGTAAAATTTTGTGCTTTGTATCTATTCACTAATTCGATAGCCTGATCTAATCCATAACAAACTACCGCACAATAACCCTCATCAATTAATATCTCAATCCATTGTTTTTGATTCGCAGTTAATTTACCCGTGGACGTTTTTAGCTCAATAAATAACCCATGATGATAACGATTAGCCTGTGGAATAAAAATATCGGGTATTCCAGATTGTACCCCCATTTTTTTAAATTTAACCGCCTCATGAATGTGCCTTCTACCGCCATTAGGCGTGTGCCAGTGAAATATTTTATTTAACCTGAGCCATTCCACAAATGCAATTTGAATTTGGTCTTCAGACGCCTCACAAGTCCTCATGCCCATATTAAGACTGAGTTGTCTGTGGAATTTTTCTTGTTACGCCTAATACTGCGTACATTTTAGACAAAGCGTCATTAGCGGTTTTATCAGCATGAGCGCTGATTAATTTTTCATCTTTTTCAGATAATTTTGAACTCAAAATGGGTAAGCCCTCTAATCTGATTAATTTTTGATAAACTTTGCCCTCTCTGAGTGCCTGTTTTTTATTCAGATCATAAATTCCAAGCAATTTTCGTTCACGGTCCCTAGATGGAAGATTAATAAAATTAAAAATATCAATGTTTTTACATACTTGAGCAACAAAATCATGTTTCAAATCACGATATCCCACACATTGATACACCAAATCAAAACTTGGGATATTCAATTCGTCCGCTGTATAATCGCAAAGTGATTTGAATTGCATAGCGTTAGGCGCGTATTCGCTGTAGTTGCTGCCATTTTCTTTGAGTCTCTGTAGTCCTACCCCTATCCGCATCAAACTAACGCCTTGTAGCGTGTCTAGCCACTCTAAGCGACGAAGTAGATCCGCGGCATAAGAATCGCTTTTTATTGACCAAATAAAATCATAACGTTTACTAAGTCGAAAAAATAAAACGTTTAGCCATTTTGGCAAATTTTTAATCTGTTCTTTAGCAAACTCGTCTAATTCTTGTTTTTCTTTAAATTTGCTGAGCTGATCTTGCATGCGTGAGACACTCGATATCGAGCTGACACATGTCGCTATATCGCTGCATAACTGCGCTTTTGTGAGATGTTGTGTGATGTCTGTTACTGTTTTCATGTGATGTTCCTACCCGTATTTCGTCGATCCAAATTTTATTTTGTAAATGTGTGAGCGCTTTTGGAATAAAATAAACAGTATTCTTACGAATATTTTCAATCCATTGAACATCTGTTTTTTTCCGTTTTCTCAAATCATCAATTATTTTATGTCCTATTTTTTCACAATCATTATTAAGCCATGCTTGTTCACATTTTGTTCGTGTGCTGGGTTGAAAATTCGGATGTTCTTTTAAAAAAGTTTCGAAATGCTCTGAAGAGAATCGCAACCGTTGATTGGGATTTTTTTGTTCAATATCAGAAATAATTTCAAAATTAGGATATCCCTCATTTTTTTTCATTTGCTCAATTTTTTTGCTTTCCTCAAAACCTGGATCTTGTACAGATCTAGATAATATATTTCTATTATTATTTCTATTTATATATATAGTATGATCATCCATGAGCGGATCTTGAGATCCGGTAATAAGCGGATCCTGAGATCCGGTAACATTTTTGGTCGCCGGATCCTGAGATCCGGTGATAGATTCAGTTAATAGACACAGTGAATAATAATTATCGCGCCATTTTTTAACTATTTTGATTATATTTTTTTCTATTAATTTTGTGATCAACGTGCGGACGTTGCGAACGTTCATAGCTAAATCTTTAGCTAGTTGTGTTTGATTTACTTTATATTCGGAATTAATTCCGTTACGTGATGCCAAATGAATGAGCAACATTTGCATGGCATAAGTAAGTTTTAATTTTTCAGATTGTCCTCTTATAAATAAAACAACATCGAGAACAGTGCAGCGAGTAGTTACAAATTTTTCGGTCATTATAAATCTCCTTTACGGCTTCTTTACAATCTTAACACATCCTTTACAGTTATAAGTATTGTTTAAAGCAGCAAGCAGAGTTACAATTTCCTTGTTCCTATGTTTTTTTGCTTAACAATTAAACTTAGTGAACCATAGATGGGGATCTATGTTTCGATTGTTGGTCGAGGCTCTACAATAGAGCCTCTTACTTCGTTTAGATTTACATTATTTTACGTAAAGGTCAATGACAAAATTTCAAATTTTCTTTCATTTTATACTCTTAAAAAGGGATATCATCATTAAATTGTTCATCAATAGGTAATTCAATATTAGCCATAGTGCTTTGTTTAGTATGAACTTTAGTTTCAATAGATGATATTTTTGGCATCGTAGAACCTAACCGTACACCATAATCTTTCACGTAAGCTTTTAAAATGTTATCTTTTTTGTCTAATTGATGGTCAATCAACAAAATACCTCGTTTTTTTAGAAAATCACTGTCTTCTAATTTTCCTGATGAATATGCCCCTAAAATTCTCATTTCTTCGCAAGCATGGCGTAATTTCCACTGCCAGCCTTCTGATACGATTAAACGATCGTACCAAATAAATTTTTTATGATTTGAGTCTAATTCTAGTTTGAGATTAAAATAGGCGCATTGAGGGCCTATCCCCTCTACACATTCGACTACCAAAAAATTATATTCCCCTTTAGCTAATAATTTAACGCTATCAGCTTCTAATTTACTGATAGGGGCATACGATATTGACATAATGTTCTCCTTTTTTATTAATTAATCGATTCTTTTTGTAAAATATCTAATATTTTTATGGCTATGTTGTACTCCTCATCGTTATTCGCATCAAAACCACTTAATCTAATCAGATCATGAGCTAAATTTTGAATTTTATGATTTGCATTAAATTCAACCCAATCATCAGCTGCAAAATCCTCAATGGTGAATATAGATTGGTCTAAATGCACATCACCATCGTAAGTCACCTCTATTAATTTTTTATAATCATGGTTTTCTCGAGTATAAATACCGATAGTTAATTGTTCAATTTTCATAATATCAGACCTCATTTTATTTGAACACTAACATCATGTTCTAAAATTGCACCCAAAATCACTTTGTTTTTTAGATCGGCCTTTAATTTTGCATTATCTATACTGATAGTGATTACTTTATACTCATCTGGAATTAAACTAGAATTAATAATATTAAGTTTTGCTGGATTTTGTCTTAGTTTTATTACAAAATGAGGAGAGCTTGAAATTTCATTAATTCCAAGCTTCTGTAATTCGCGTTTCAGATAAGTAATTTTCCAGTTAATCAACTTCTGCAAGCGCTGTTCACGCGCTTGCATTTGTTGTCGTGCCTTTTTAACCTGATCATGCTCGGCCTGAAGATTTTTAATAAAATAAGAAACATTAATAGCCTTATTTTCGAAATCATCTTCTAAATGATCTAATTCTTTGTACAGGGCAATATCAGCCTGATCGATACTGCCGTCTTCTTCATTAACACTGATTCGATTAAAAATTTCTAAATATTTTTCACTGATTTGATATAAACTAGCCATTATGCAGCCTCCTCTAATAAAAATAAGTCATTTTCGTTTCCATACGCATTAATGCAGTTATTAACGTACTCTAAATCATTATCAATATGTTTATCTTCAAACATTCCCATAGGCGATTTGGCAATACGAGTACCGTCATTTTGAGTCAAAAATAAATAACGACCATCCATCATCATAGTATGCAAAACTACTGTAAACATCCCTTCCAACGTCACTTTATCATCTAATAATTTACCGATTGTTTTGCATTTTAATTTTCCATTATCATCTAGATCGGAATGAGACAGCACATAGCAATTAAGATCATCACGTAATTTCGTCAATGTCATGATTAATTTCCAAGCATGCTGTCCTATCTGTGTAAATTTTTCAAAACCTTTTTCAGTAGCACGAGACATAAATTCATTACACATCGTGTATTGAAAATCATCAATAACCAGTATCTTAATATCAAATCGTCGAGCATTGATATAAAGTATTTTTTTAATAATATCATCATGATTATCCGTAGAAGCATAATTTCCCATAGGATTTTGTTGTGTGGCTCTAATATAATTTTTCTTAAATCCTCTGAACGGAAGTGGCTTATCCAATACATTAATGATAAATGTTTCAGAAGGGCTCAGATTTCTCAAAGATGTGCTTTTACCACTTCCCGATTCACCGATAATTAACGTGGTATTACTCATAATATTTCCCCTAATTTGTAATTAAAATTAAACAATAGTAAACAATGCTCATTAACAGTACAACTACAACAAAGTGTTGATATGTCATTAAGCATACCTCCGAGTATAAGTTTCTTCATATTGAGCACATTTACTCTCAACTAAAACATTTAAAGCATTTCCGAAATACGAGATTGCATCTTGCAATAAATTAGATAAAAACTCATCACGTTGTTCAGAATAAAGAGTGATCATATAAGAACTTAAATCTTTCCCAATAAGCGTTTTATAATTTTTGAACTCGGGAAGGGTTTCATCGGGATCATCCATCGCGGCTAAAAGATGACCTATGATACATTTCTTGTCACAATCGCTCATGTCATGAAAATTTGAATATTTGTAGATCCCTACTAAATCCTCAATGACATCTAAAAGTTTAGCAATTTCTTTTGATTTTTTAGTGCACCAATCTAAAGCTGATACCTGATATTTTTGTTCCAAATTAACTCCGTGTAACTTGCGATGTTCTGCAAGTGTAACCGAATTGTAAAGAAGTTGTAAATTATTTTGATTTTTCATTTTATCTCCTTTTGTTTATCTTGTTTTATATCGTCTTTTATGTCGATATGAAATAATCATAAATGTAAAATCAGAACGTGTCAATATGTCATTTTGAAATATTTAAAGATATTTGATTTTTATTTCAAAATGGCATACTATTCGTATGTGAAATAATTATTAAAGGTAGAGAATGAATCAACGAAAATTTTCAAAAAAAACTAAACAGGGAAGAATTTTAAAAAAAATACGTGATGTTCTTAATTTTACACAATTTGTTATATGCGAAAAAATTGAAATAAGTGAAAATATTAAAATAAGTCAAAGCGCTTGGGCAAATTATGAAGTTATGCGTAGAGAATTGCCTATATACCTAGCAAAAAAGATTGTTAAATTTGCACATGATCATAAAATTGAAATAAAATTAGAAGAATTTTACGAAGATGACCAAGATCAAGAGGGCTTATGAATTATACTCAATCACTGATAGAACAAAAAGGAACTAAAGAGTGGATCATCATTGATAATGAAAGAATTCTTGAAAAAATCGATATTTATAAAAATTATCATTATCTTATCATTTTTAATCCCATTGGTTTTCGATGTGCGTATATTTCTATTCCTCCTGGTAATTACTTTTTATGATCAGATTTGCCAAAATGAATATTTATTAGGATTTGATACCGCGCATCTATTTGATTTAATGGACATTGATAGCAGAAGAAAATATTATTTAAATAATCCTAAAGCTCGCGCTGCTAATCAATGATTACAATCAGATTTATTCTCAGGAATATTAGATCATCCCATGAAAGGAACCGTTCGTGATTTAACATTCGTAGAATCAGGATGTCATCACCTTATTGACAAAATTTATGAAATAAATCATAGAAAAGGATAACAAAAATGAAAAAATTATTACTAATTCCATGTCCAGATTTAAAATATCATAAAAAACCACTAAAAGATCAACCTGGATGCGAAGCTGAAGAATGTCCAGAATGTTCTAAAAAAATGTGGGTAAGTTCAAAAAAAAGAATGGTTCGTGAACAAGCAGAAATAGAATATAAATTTTTATGTTATCCGTGTATGAAAATCTATATTATTTCAATAGCAAAATCACCTGATAATAGTCTAAGGACAATAGAAACAATTAATTTATAATCGATTCATAAAAATGTTCTATCACATGTTTAATATCAAAATTCATTTTTGCTGTAAAAAGAACGCTTATCATCACAATAGCCGCCGCCCAGCGCAACAAATTAAAGGGGGACATCTGAAGAAGTCCCCATATAAAATTAAATCGATGCTCACGGAAATGCTCTCTAGTTTCCAAATAGAGCAGTTTGCTCGAAATTCCTTTTAATTCCTTTTTTAAATCCAAATGCAACCGCGCCAATGATTCTTCATTATGATCGATTGAGCTACGACATTCTCCTACAGAAGCTGAAAGCAAAATAATTTCATTATAAATATTATCTAAAGACGCGGCTACCATTGGATTTTGTTTGATCATTTTTATGCTGCCTTCTTCTGCGGCTCTTCCTCTTCATCATTAGAGGGAACAGGTGTCGGTGGTAATGGTGCTTTCACTAATTGTTCAGCTACCAAGTCTAATTGATTAATGAACGATTTAATATCATCATGCGATATTTTCGGATGTATCGCCTGTGAAATTATTTTAGAGGCTGTTTTGTACAATTCTGCCATTGCTAAAAAACTCATATTTATCTCCTAAAAATTAATTTAAAATGAACCCATAACTGAAGTCAGTACCCACGTCAAACTATAAGTACCATCACCATTATTAACGGCAGTTTTCAAGTAAAATAAATCACCTGTTACCCTATTTCTAAACCATAATATTTGATTGGGATCATAATATCCTGGATTAATAGTAGGCTCTAGAGATAATGGATCTCTATCCGCTGTATAATAATTCATTGCCCCAGTTACATAATTGGGATCATCATTAATTTTTGCAATCTTTTGTATTGATATAGATCCACTGCTGGGTTTATTGACTGCGCAATATGCTCCAAATGACAACGAAACTATTAATAATGTTGACAATATATACTTTTCCATTTTCTTCTCCTATTTTAAATAGTTAAATTGGATGAACTATCCAATAACCTAGCGTTGATGTATCAAGAGTCCCTGAAGATGATGTTATAGTGAAAGAAATACCGTTGCTTATTGTGTACGAATAAGTTCCAACAGTTCCACCAGCAACAGTTCTTGTAAGAAAAATTAAATCTCCTGTTTTGGCACAAGACGTGTTAATTGTGGAAGTTGCCCCTGATAATGTGACTGTACCAATACAGGCATTTGTTCCAGATTTTACATAAATAGATGTTCCCGCATCTGCTAATTGTAAATTACCGGACGGATCAATTATCACATCATAACTATCGCTTACTGCAACTTGATTTTTGACAAAAAATGCGATATTAGCATTATTAGCACCCAGTCTTAACCAATTCGCATTGCCTGTTGAGTACATGCCCATATCCGTTCTGCCGGAAGTTGCCGTTGGGCCTACTTGTCCCACGCGAGTACTAAACGCTCCACTATAAAAGTTCACAGAATTTAAATTGGCTATTTGTTGCTGTCCACTGAGTGTCAATAAATTAGTGCTTGGATTGTAAGTTAGACCCGCGCTGGTTACGCCAGCTTGATACGCCGTGGTGTTTGTTGGGAATAAGAACGGATAATAGGTGGCATTTGTTGTGCTGGCTGACGAAGAGACGGCGGTGGCATTCGTGG
>Ga0193728_1000252_pt1 | contig 25274 bp, 22 predicted proteins | sample U1c1metaG_FD_143037 | JGI IMG/M metagenome (GOLD analysis project Ga0193728, IMG submission 143037) | Soil microbial communities from a riparian zone of the East river system, Colorado, United States - U1c1 | ecosystem: Environmental > Terrestrial > Soil > Riparian zone | place: USA: East River... | reverse complement strand
GATACCAACGGCAGTTCCGGAACCTTCACCGCCGCGACCGCCATCTTAACCAACGGCGACACCATTCCTGACCGCTCGCTCATAAATCAACGCGCCATCTGCGCCGACGCGCAATCGCATGTCAGCACCGCTGAAAATATCAGCACCCCCCGCCTCGCCCTCAGTGTGCTTGGCGATGCCTTCGTCGAGGCCGTGCCCGATGCCACATTGCTGGCCCTGGCAAAACAAAACGGTGGCGAGGCCATAACGGTTCCGGTCCTCGAATCGCCCAATACTTCTGAAATCGGTCGCTTCGGCTGGAAAAATCAGCACGCCAGTCTTTTTAGTTTTGCCGGCGACGCCTATTTCAATGAGATGGGCATCACCAACGAGCTCTTTCCCGACGAGGCGACCACCGCATGCGAACCCGCTGGGGTCCCGCATCCGAACGATGTCGACCACGATCTCGTTAATCTGACGCTTTTCATGCGCGCCACAAAAGTTCCTCCGCGCGGCCCCGTCACTGCCCAGGTGAATCAAGGTCAGGCCATCTTCGAAGCCATCGGCTGCGCCACCTGCCACGTCAGCACATTAGTCACCGCCCCGGCCGGCACCGCGATACACGGAGGCGCATATGTCGTTTCCGCTGCGCTCGGCGGCAAACAGTTTCATCCTTTTGGGGATTTCTTACTTCATGACATCGGCACTGGCGATGGCATTCAACAAAACGGCCCGGCCGACACCGCCTACAAAATTCGCACCGCGCCTCTTTGGGGGCTGCGCACGCGCACGCAACTCTTGCACGATGCCTCCGCCATGACCCCCGAACAGGCCATTCAAAAGCACACTCATGAAGCCGCCAGTGAGGTACAAAAATACAACCAGCTGAGTGCGCCTCAGAAACAACTCCTGGACATTTTCTTAAACTCTCTGTGAGAAAATTATTGGAGGGGAATCAATTTAATTCCAAAGCTAAACGCCCACCCCCGTGCTTGTCAAAGGGTGGGCATCAGTTTGCTTATATATTCAAGCAACGGCCGGACTAAAAATTGTTTCTAGAATCACTTTTGCTGATTTAGTTCTGGTTGTCAGCTTCGGCTATTTCCGCGTTTGCTTGCTGATAGCCGGCCAAGAATGCATCGCGATCGTTTTGCGCGGACCAACGCGCCGCTGGAGCGAGACGCTTTTCGCCCCGTTGCGCCGCCAGCTTGCCCACGTACAAGCCATCGCGGTATGCGGCACTCAGTGTTGCATCAATGCCGCGCGATTCCGAAGTGGCAGCAGCTGGCGGTTTAACGGATGTTTTGGCGCTTTCCTTCATCGATCCGGCCCCTGTCGTAAATGTCAGCGACGCTGCAACTATCACCACCCAGTATGCGCCTCCTGCGTTCGTAAAAGTATTTTTCATCATTAATCTCCCGTCAGATTTGTTTTCGTTCATCGGCGATTTATTTTTCGAACTACCACGTGGTAGATGAGCGCGTCTGGAGGATGCGTTGTCGCTGCAACTGCAAGGTTTACGTTCTTAACTCAATCTTTGCGTGCTCTTTACGAAAGCTGCCTCGCGGCGCATTGTAGAATGGAAATGCAACTTGGAACCGCACGCTCGCGTTATGGATTTTGACAAAATAAAACACCGCACCTGGCTATCGTGGGCCGCCGTAGGCCTCCTGGTAGCCCTGTGCGCCGTGCTGGCTGGCCTGCAATACCGCTGGATCCGCGAAGTTGCCGACGCCGAAAGTTATCGGCTCCGCGAAGATCTTCAGTACCGGCTCAATCTCTTACGTCGCGATCTGAACGATGAAGTTTTTGCTGCTTGCTATGGTTACATTCCGGCCAACTGGGAAATTCAGAAGCTCGGCAGGGACTTGGCCTATCTCTCTCAATATCGCAATCGCAAAGAATCGGGCGACCGTGTGGTTCGCCGCATGGCCGTTGCCGTTCCAGACAAACTCGATCTCGCATTGTTGTTTCCTGACGAGACTGGAACCCATCTGGTCCCGGGCAATTGGCCCCCGGAATGGGCTGCCATGCGCGAAAGCCTCATCGTGCGCTTACGCGGCGGACCTGCTCCGCTGAATCAATCCTCAACCCTCGTGGAATTTCCCCGTTTCGGCACCGACACGCGCTCGGGTCCTCGTTCTGTGGAACAAGAATGGCTATTGCTGGACCTCGACGCCGATCACATCGGCCAAACGCTGCTTTCAGAAATGTTGAATCGTTATCTGGGACAAAACGGGAAACTTGAGTACGACGCAGAAGTTGTGGCCCGCGCAAATCCCGCCATTGCCATATACCGATCGCCCGGCGATGCCTCCCAACGAACAACATGGATCCCCGATGCCTCCGTCGATCTTTTGGAAATAGCCCGCCCACCATCGGCGGTGCGCGGACTTCCGTCTGCAGCGCCTGGGGATTCTGATTCATCGCGTTCAGCGGGCCGCCTCATTGCGCCACCCAATACTGCCCCTGAGCCCGGACCGAACCGCGCCCTGTGGATCCTGCGCGTACACCATCACGAAGGTTCGCTTGAGACCATCGTCGCAAAAGGACGCCGCACCAATGATCTTCTTGCCGCTGGATTACTCCTTCTCATTCTCGCCACCACCTACGCGCTGGTACGTTTTTCCCGCCGCGCACAAAATCTCGCAGAGTTGCAGATGAATTTCGTCGCCGGCGTTTCCCACGAATTGCGCACTCCTCTCACCGTCATTCGCACCGCCGCTTACAATCTGCGCGGCGATCTTGCCACCCAACCGGGACAAGTCGCTCGTTACGGCGCATTGATTCGCGAGCAAGCCGAAAAACTCTCCGCGCTCGTCGAGCAAGTGTTGCGTTACGGGAATGCTCGCGCCGGCCGCGTACTTCTAAAACGCGAACCTCTGGCTGTCCCCGAATTGATAGAAGCCGGCCTGCTTGCCGCTCGTAATGCCGTGCCCACAAACGAAGTTGTCGTTGAAAAACGTATCGAGCCTGATGTGCCTCTCATCCTGGCGGACAGGGAATCCATACAGCACGCCCTACAAAATCTCTTTGAGAACGCCATGAAATACGGCCTCCCCGGCGCCGATTGGATCGGCATATCCGCCACGACGTCAAAAAATGGCGGCCTGCCCGCCGTCGAGATTCGCGTGGCTGATCATGGGCCCGGCGTTCCTGCCGAAGAACGCCAGTACATTTTCGATCCCTTCTTTCGCGGCCAACGGCATGTAAAGGACCAGATTCACGGCACCGGCTTGGGTTTGAACCTGGTCAAGAGAATTATCGAAGCGCATGGCGGCACCGTTTCTCTGCGCGACAAATCCGGTCCGGGCGCCGAATTTATTGTTCGCCTCCCGGGCGCTCCGTCCAGCGCGGTCTTAGCAGCCGCACCTTTGCAGAGGAACGGACAGAAAAATGAGCCACCCCGATGAACCCCATCCTTCTTATTGAAGATGAACCGGGCTTGGTCATGACCATCACCGATTTGCTTGCCGCCGAAGGTCATCGCGTCGAAAACGTCTCCGACGGCGACGCCGGTCTAGCCAAGGCCGCCAAGGAGAAATTCGCGCTGATCATTCTGGATGTCATGCTCCCCAAAAAAACCGGCTTCGAAGTTTGCCGACAGCTGCGTCAAGCCGGCATCGACACCGCTATCCTCATGCTCACCGCCAAAACGCAGGTCGTCGATCGCGTCGTGGGCTTGAAACTTGGCGCTGACGACTATCTGACCAAGCCCTTCGATCCAGCGGAATTACTGGCGCGCGTCGAAGCTCTACTGCGGCGCGTGAACAAGGAAAACCGCGTTAACGTGCGCAGTTTTCGCTTTGGCGATGTCGAAATCGATTTCGAAAGAGCCGAAGTGCATAGGGCCGGCCGACCGCTCGCCTTGGCGGCGAAAGAACTTCAACTGCTCCGCTATCTTGTGAATCATCGCGACCGCGTGGTTCCACGCGAGGAAATTCTCCAGCAAGTCTGGGAGTACGACAGCGAAGTCTCTTCTCGCACCATTGACGTGCACATCGCCTGGCTCCGTCAGAAACTCGACAATCCGCAAAATCCAAAATTCATTCAGACCGTCCGCGGCAAAGGCTACCGCTTCACGCAACTCGACTAGCGGAATGATCGGCTTCTAACCTCGAAACGCTCCGCTTGACTCTCGGATATCCGCAAGACCTGATTGTCACCGTTCGTGACACATGGTACTTTACCGCACAGAACGTAAAGGTGCTCTCCAGCTTGCTGGCTGTCACCTGATTCGGTGGGTGACGTGACAAAGAACATTTTGCTTGTGGACGACAGCGAATTAATTCGCTTGGCAACCCGTCATTTCCTTGAAAGTCAGCCGGGGTTCAAGGTTTGTGGCGAAGCTGTCGACGGCATTGACGCTCTCGAAAAGGCCAGTCACCTCAATCCCGACCTGATTATTCTTGATATCGCTATGCCACGCATGAACGGCCTGCAGACCGCGCGCGAGTTGCGTGCCCGCATGTACAAAATCCCTATCATTTTGTTTACCTGGTATGCCGACGCTGTTCAACATGAGGATGCTGTGGAAGCGGGGATCAGCGCCGTAATTTCCAAATCAAATCCCGACGCTCTACAAAGTTACGTTAAAAGTTTACTTACCGCTGTATAGCCTCAAGCATCCGAATCAGTAGCGCCTCAAGCAAAATCTAACTCGATTTCATCCACATAGCACCAGCCCCAATCTTCCCCTGGCTCAAACGATTTGATGATAGGGTGCGTGGTTTTATGAAAGTGCTTCGTGGCGTGTTTGTTTTTAGAGCTGTCGCAGCAGCCCACGTGACCACACTCCAGGCACAATCGCAAATGCACCCAGGTGTCGCCCATTTTTAAACACTCTTCGCAGCCCTGCGGCGTTTTCGGTTTTACCGGCCGTATCTGATCGAGATGAGTACATTCCGCCATTGTTTTTTTCCTCCGATAAAAATTAAACCAAATCCAGATCCGGTCACCTGTTAATTGCGCCGATTCTATACCCGGTGCGCTGGTGAATCTTCGATTGTATTGTAGGTCGCGGCTTTAGCCGCGACCTACAAAGCCGCTTTATCCTTTGGGCTTCTTCAGCAACTGAAGTTGGTCGAAGCCACTCGTGCGAGCCCGAGCGTTGTGCAAGAATGGCGCGGACCTGACCGAGCGCTGGCAGCAATTGACTTCGCGCTTCAAAAAGGAAGCATACGTGAAACGAACAATCGGTTGGCCGGCCCTGCTGTTTCTGCTGCTCGCGAATACCGCTTGCGCGCAAAGCAACTTAAATGCCCAAAATGTGTACGACAAGAAGCTAAAGTCCCTGTGGACCAAACTCGAATCCACCATTAACGACATCGATCGCAACCTCGACGGCGTACTTGGCGTCGCCATTGAAGACCTGACCACCGGCCAGCGATTTTTGCTGCATGGAGATTCCATTTTCCCCCAGGCCAGTTCCATCAAGATTGCCGTGCTCGCCGAGCTTTATCACCAGGCGCAGCTATCTGCCCAGGGCGAATCAGGCAAGGCCAAATTGACAGACCTCTATACCGTGCGCGCCGCTGATCTGGTTCAGGACAGCGACATCCTGGGCGGTCTGACCCCCGGCGTCACGCAGATCACCAATCGCGATCTCGCCACCATGATGGTGGCCGTCAGCGACAACTCCGCCACTAATGTCCTCATCGATCGCCTCGGCATTCAAAATGTCAACGCACTGCTAGACAGCCTTGGTCTTCACAACACTAAACTCCACCGCAAAATGATGGACGTCAAAGCTGCAGCAGAAGGTCGCGAAAATATCTCCACTCCACAGGACATGCTCACGCTACTGGAAAAGATTTATCAGGGCAAAGTATTGAACAAGGACATGACTGCGGACTGTTTCAAAATGCTCAGCACTCACAAGGATAGTTTCATTCCTCGCGACTTGCCCGATGGCCTGCAAATCGCCAACAAGCCGGGCGAGCTAGAAGCGGTGCGCAACGATTCCGGAATCGTTTTCCTCCAGAATCGTCCCTACATCATTTGCGTCATGACTACGTATCTCGTCCGCGAACGCGACGGGGAAGAGGCCATCGCCAAGGTTTCTGCGGCCGCTTACCGCTATTTCGACCGCCTGGCGCGCTCCTCGCCATACGGCCGCGTCATCTCGGAGCGTAACTCCGCAGCTCCAAAGTAGAAATTCTGCCGCCGCTCACCGGTCGCTGCACTTCTGTTATTGCCTGTGCAGATTTTGCGCACGATACAAGCTGATGTCGCTCCTAAAACAAAGCGGTAGGCCGCCGCTCCCACCTCTTGTTCTTCTCTTTGGCAATCCCTTCAACGTCCTTCACGTAGGCCCCCGCCTGCGTCAAAACATGATGGAGATCATTCCCCAGACTGATAAATGCAAATCCCTTCTCCAGAAACTCACCCACCCGCGCCGTGCCAAATAAAAATATTCCCAGGATTATTTTGTTCTTGCGCGCTTCCGCGATTAGCTTGTCCGTCGCTGCGCCCAATTCCGGCGAGGTGTACATCAGCGGAAATTCATACTTTTCATACAAGCCCATGGACATGCACAAATCGTTCTGTCCCAGGAAAAGAATATCTACGCCCGGCACCGCCGCGATCTCTTTCATATTTTCAATACACGAAGCGGTCTCCACCTGCAGCGCCACAATCAAATTATTATTGGCATTGCCCGCATAACCCAGCAACCCGGCTTTGTTCATGCTGCGTTGCGGAAAATAAACGGAACGCGTCCCGGCCGTCGGATATTTCGTGCAACTCACCGCCTGCCGCGCCTCTTCCGCCGTGTTGATGTACGGAACCAGCACGCCATCGGCCCCCAGATCCAGCGCCTGCTGAATTCCCGGCCGGTCGTTGTACCCGCCCACGCGCACCATCGATTTCGCGCCGCCGCTCGCGATCGCCGTCAACATCGCCGACAATTTCTCATAGCCCATCGGCCCATGCTGCGTATCAACCAGCAGCCAGTCGTATCCACTGTGCGCCAATTGCTCCGCCACCGTAGGGCTGTGCGAATTCAAAAACAACCCCAGCTTCGGCTTCCCCTCACACATTTCTTTCTTAAACTCGGCTCCCGTAACCACATCCGCCATCGTCAATTCTCCTTTTCCAGTTGTAGTTTCGGCCTGCAGTCTATCGGTTCAAGTATTGCTATTTATCGATCGATTCCGCGCTTATCAGGCCGTCCAGCTCGAGCAAAATGCGCTGTCCATATTCAAAGGTATAACCAGTTCTCGTTTGAAATTCCTCAGTTCCAAGCTCCTGCAGAGTCTCGCGGAGGGCATTGTGAAAATCCGAGACCTGACAAAGGTTAAGACTTACTCCATCTTCGGGGAAACCCCCAAAATGTCCCAATAACTTTCGAAATTCTTCACGACTAGTCCCCATGGCCTCATCGAAATGTTCGAGTCTAAACCCATGTAAGGCCTCGTTCACAACGGTCTGCAACAGCCCGCCCGCAGGCGAGGCAAATAGGTATTCCCTGATCCTTGGTGTTTCCATCTCGTTTGACTCATTGCACTTTCAACTTCGCCAGGAAATCAAAGTCTCCGCTGGGTGACAGTGGCAAATCTCCCAATTCCTTTTGATGCACCGAAACCGCATCCACAAACCACAGCGGCAAATACGGCAAATCCGTGGCCAGAATTTTCTGCGCTTCGCTGCACAGCGCCCGACGTTTTTCTCGATCCATCTCCACGCGAATCTGATCCGTCAACGCATCCATTCGCGCATTGCGGTAGTGCCCGCGATTCGCGCCGTCCGGCGGGAAGCGCTTCGACGAAAACAAAAATTCAAAAACGTCTGGATCGTTATTTGCTCCCACCCAGCGAAACAGATTGATCTCAAAGTTTCCCTTCACCAAATCCGAAAGCAGCGTCGCCGCCTCCAGCGAACGAACTTCCAACGCAACGCCGACGTGCCGCCATTGTTCCTGAAGCGCCGCGCCAACCAGTCGCGCCTGCTCATCCGTCGACGTCTTCAGCATCACGTGCATCCGCACGCCATTTTCTTGGCGCGGAAATCCCGCCGCGTCTAGCAACGCTTCGGCCCGCGCGGTGTCCCGGGAATAAGTCGTCACGTTGGGTTCGTACGCCCAGTGGTTCGGCGGCATAACCCCGTTCGCGATGCGCGCCTGCCCGTGCAGCAAATAGCGAATCAGCATTTCGCGATCCGTGGCATACGCCAGCGCCTGCCGCACTTCGCGTCGCCCAACAAGCGCGTCGTCCATGTTGAATCCGAGATACGCCAGATTCGTTCCCGCGCGCTCGGACACCCCCAGCTCCGGCCGTCGCGCCAACACCGGCACCATGTCCGGCGACAGGGAACTAATCTCTAAATCCGCCGACCCCTTGCGCAATTCCAACGCGCGCACAATCGCATCAGGCACCACGCGCGCGCGCAGCCGTGAAATGCTTGGCGCGCCACCAAAATAATCAGCATTTGCCGCCAACACCACTTCGTCATCCTGCGCCTGGCTCACCAAACGGAACGGCCCCGACCCGATCAACCCGCGCGATAAATCCGTGGTGGCGTTCGCGGGCACAATCCCAATCGCTGGCCGCGATATGTTCCACAAAAACGACGCGTACGGCTCCTTCAAGCGAAAAATCACCGTCCGCGCATCCGGCACCTCTATATTCGCAATCATGCGAAAAGCTCCGCGCTTCGCCGAGTGATTCGCCACATTCAAAATAAAACTAAACGTAGCTTTTACATCGTTAGCCGTGACCGCGCTGCCGTCGTGAAACCGCACCCCCGGCCGCAAATAAAAAACATAAGTCAACGGGTCGGGCGTATCCCACGACTCCGCCAGATCGCCACGCAAATTCATCTGCTCATCCCGCTCCACCAGGCTGCTGAATACCAGTCCATCCAGATGCTGCGACTGCCCATCGGTGGCAAATCGCGGATCCAGATTGGTTGGATTCGATTCAATCAGCAGCGTAACCGAAGACCGGTCAGCCTTAGCGGTGTGAGAACAACCACCCAGCGTCAACACGCAACCACTAACCAACACGCAACCGCACCTAAGCATCGCCAAGTATGACGGGCTGCAACGCAGAGCTATTAAGCGACATTTGGTCATTAAGCAACCAACCTCCAGCACGCAGCCATTAAGCAACCAACAGTCATCCCGACCAAAGCGAGCCGACGCTTTTTCTTCTTCTTCGCTCCTGCGAAGAAGTCGGCCCGCGGAGGGATCTCTCTTCGATTTGTCGCGGAAGCCTGTCATCACTTTCATTAGCCGCTAGTTTTATCAACCAACGCATCATCGTGCGCCCGCGTAAGAAATCTTCCCCAAAATCGCCGGCTCGCTTGCACCAGTAGCAGAAAAAACATTTCCAGCCCGCTGATGAAAGCTTTCATAAGCCAGCAGCGCAAACGCAAAAGCCTCCTTGCCTTCTTCAGGCACGCCCAGCCGCGAAGAGGGAAGCACTTCAACTCCCCGCAATGCTGCAGCTAGTTGCGCCATGATCAACGGATTCCGCGCGCCCCCACCCGAAACAATCAGTTGATCCAATTTTGTATTGCGCGTAACAAAACGGTTCAGCGCGTCCACCACCGACAGTGCCGTGAAAATCGTCACGCAGCGAATCAAATCATTCGGCTTTGCTCTGTATCGCCGTCCGAGCGTCAGCAAGCGCTTCACATAATCGGCGCCATAATATTCGCGGCCGGTAGATTTCGGCGGCTTCAATTTCAAATACGGATCGCGCATCAATTCATCCAGCAGTGCCGGAATCGCCCGCCCGGCCAGCGCCATCCTCGCGCCGTCGTCAAACTTCGTTCGCCCTCGGGTGAAATGCGCCACCAGCGCATCAATCAACATATTTGCCGGCCCAGTATCAAACGCAAACACCTTCTCCCGCGCCGCGCCCGCTGGAATAACCGTAACATTGGCAATCCCGCCCAGGTTCAACGACGCGCGCCCCAGTTTCCGATCGCTATATAGAAGATAGTCCGCATAAGGCACCAGCGGCGCACCTTGCCCGCCCACAGCCATATCCGCGGGACGAAAATCCGCCACGGTGGTGACTCCGGTCCGCGCCGCAATTACCGCCGCTTCGCCAATCTGCAAAGTTGAAGAAGTAGATGCGCCCAAGTAATTCGCAGCAACCCCCTGATGGAAAATCGTCTGCCCGTGGCTGCCAATTAAGTCCACCGAAGAAACCACAACGCGAAAGCGTTTGCAAGCAGTCTTCGCCGCGTCCGCAAATAATTGTCCCAGCCGAAAATTAAGCTGGCTCAATTCCCCGGCCGTAATCGCCTGCTGTTCCGCCACGCGCAAAATCTCTGCGCGTACTTGCGCAGGAAATTTTACGGCGGTGTGATTCAATAGCTGTGCCTTCACCCGCAGCGGCGCTCCCGATATCCTTGCCAGCGCTATATCGATTCCATCCGCCGAAGTCCCAGACATCAGCCCCAGCACGAGCATCCCGCGTTCTTTTGCGCGCACGCTCATGAAATCTGTTTCTTCAATTCGGCCAGCAGATTCAATGCGTCTAGCGGCTTCAGTTGATCCAAATCGGCGCCGCGCAATTTATCAATCACTTCGCGATCCAGCGCCGTAAACAACACCGCCTGTTCCCCGTTATGATTGCCATTCCCGTTCGCGCCTGGCGACAGTGTCTCGCTCAGCTCATGTTCATTCTGCTCGTGTTTCAAAAGCACCTCGCGCGCCCGCGCAATCACGCTGCGCGGCAGACCCGCAAGCCGCGCCACCTCAATTCCATAACTCTTATCCGCGCTCCCAGGCTCCACTCGCCGCAAAAACACAATTTCGTTCGGCGTTTCTTTCACCGACACATGTACGTTTTTCACCGCCGAAAGCAAATCCGCCAATTCCGTCAACTCATGATAGTGAGTGGCGAAGAGCGTCCGCGCTCCAGTATGCTTCTGCAAATGCTCCACCACCGCCCAGGCGATGGACAATCCATCGAACGTCGAAGTCCCGCGCCCCACTTCGTCCAGCAGCACCAGACTTGACCGCGTTGCGTGATGTAAAATCGCCGCCACCTCGCTCATCTCCACCAAAAATGTGGACCGCCCACGCGCCAGATTATCGCTGGCTCCAATGCGCGTGAAAATTCTGTCCGTGACCGGCAACTTCGCCTGCCGCGCCGGCACGAAACATCCCATCTGCGCCATCAACACAATCAGCGCGGCTTGCCGCAAGTACGTCGATTTGCCTCCCATATTGGGTCCGGTGATCAGCAACAATTGCTGGCGCTGCGATTCCAGATACAAATCATTCGGCACAAATCGCTCGCCATGTTGCCGCAGTAATTCCTCAATTACCGGATGGCGCCCATCAACAATCAGCAGCTCCCCTGTGGCATTAAATTCCGGCCGGCAATATCCGCGCTCCGCAGCCAGCTTTGCAAACGAAGTCAGTACGTCCAGTTGCGCAATCGCGCTAGCCGTAACACGCAGCCGCGCCGCATGTGCCGCCACTCCCGAGCGCAATTCCACAAATAGCCGGTTCTCAATTTCCGCAATGTGTTCGTCAGCCGCCAAAATCTTCCGCTCGTACTCTTTCAGTTCTGTCGAAGTGAAGCGCTCGGCGTTCACCAGCGTTTGTTTGCGTTCGTAATCCGCCGGCGCAAGGTGCAGATTCGCTTTGGAAATCTCGATGTAGTACCCAAAAATAGAATTAAAGCGAATCTTCAGCGACGCGATTCCAGTCCGCTTTCTCTCCCGCTCTTCCATCGCAGCAATAATTTCTTTGCTGTGCTGGCTGAGGTTGCGCAGTTCGTCCAGCTCGCCATCAAACCCGCTGCGAATCGTTCCCGGCGCGGTTGCCAGCGCCGGCGGCTCATCTGCAATCCCGCGCTCCAATCTTTCCCGCACATCGCTCAGCTCATCGATCTCCGTAAAAATCCGTCGCAATAATTCGCTCCCGCCCGCCGCCGGCGGCGTCAAGAAATTCTTCAGCAACGGAAGCCGTGCCAGAGATTTGCGCAACGCCACCAATTCGCGCGGAGTCGCCAGACCAAGCGTAATGCGGCTGGTAATTCTTTCCAGATCGAGAATCCCTTTTAATTCCTTGCGAATCTCTCCGCGCACCATGGTCTGCTGTACCAGACTAGCCACAGCATTTAATCGCGCATCGATCGCCGCGGGATCGATCAGCGGCCGCATCATCCACGACCGCAATAGCCGCGCGCCCATTCCGGTCACCGTCACATCCAGCGCCGCGATTAGCGTAGTCGGCCCCACGCGGCCACTCTCTTCGGTAAAAATTGGATTGATCAATTCCAGATTGCGCACCGAAACTGGATCGAGCACCAGCGCATTCTGTTGCTCGTAGTAACGCACGCCATCAAGATGTCGCAGCGCCTTCACGCTATGCGCATCGTCTCCACCCGCCGCGTTTTCGCGCAGGTAATGAATGATCGCGCCGGCGGCCGCCAGAGATTGCGGGTGCCCATCCAGTCCAAAGCCGGTCAACTCCGCCACACCAAATTGTTCCCGCAGAATTCTTTCCGCGTAGTCGTGCTGGAAAATCCATTCATCCAGCCGCGATTCAACGCCGCCCGTTCCATCCAGCAGGGAGGTCTTCGCCGTTTCAAACAATTGTTGTGGACGAGGCAGCAAGGTTTCGCGCGGCCTCAGCAGTTGGAGTTCATCGCGCAGCGCTTCGGCGGCGCCAGCCCCGCTAAATTCCGTAGCCTGAAATTCGCCGGTGGACAAATCCACATACGCCATTCCCAGCGTGCCCGCAACATCCTTGGCTACTGCCGCCAAAAAATTATTCTCGCGCGCTTCCAGCACAGCGCCATCTGTCGCGGTCCCCGGCGTGATAACCCGCACCACTTCCCGCCGCACAATTTTTTTGCCCGGCCCCGGCAATTCCATCTGATCGCAAATGGCAATTTTGAATCCCGCGCGAATCAGCCGCGCGATGTATCCATCCGCCGCATGGTAAGGAACGCCGCACATGGGGATGGGTTGGCCCTTTTCGCGGTTTCTGGACGTAAGTGTGATTTGGAGTTCGCGCGCGGCGATGATCGCGTCTTCGTAAAACAGCTCGTAGAAATCGCCAAGTCGAAAAAGCAGCAGCGCGTGCGGATACCGCGACTTGATCCCCTGGTACTGCTGCATGAGCGGAGTGGTAGCTTCAATCACGGAAGTAAGTCACATCGTGCGCCCAAATATCGACGCGTTCTTCGCCAACCGTGCCAACGAGCGAACTACCCGAAAATCCCTCGCCGCGATTCACTCGCGGATTCCCGATTGCGTCAGCACGAACGCAGAATCCAACGCCACCTCGCGCAAATAATCGTATCTTCCGGAAGCGCCACCATGTCCCGAGCCCATATTCACCTTAAACAACAGCGGGTTCGTGTCCGTCTTCATGGCCCGCAACTTCGCCACATACTTCGCCGGCTCCCAGTACATCACCTGACTGTCGTTCAATCCCGTTTTCACCAGCATCGCCGGATACGCGCAGCGCGCCACGTTCGTGTATGGACAATACGATTTCATCACCCAGTAATCTTCCGCGACCTGGGGATTGCCCCACTCTTCATATTCGCCGACCGTCAGCGGCAGGGAAGCGTCCAGCATGGTATTCAACACATCCACGAACGGCACATGCGAAATTGCCGCATGAAACAAATAAGGGCGCAGATTTACAACTGCGCCGATCAGCAACCCGCCGGCGCTTCCGCCTTCGATAATTAATTTCTCGGGTGACGTATAGCGTTGGGTGATCAAAAAGTCCGCCGCGGCGATAAAATCCGTGAACGTATTCATCTTCTGGCGCATCCGCCCGGCATCGTGCCAGGGCTTGCCCAATTCGCCACCGCCCCGAATATGCGCAATCGCAAAAACGATGCCGCGATCCAACAAACTCAACCGATTCGAGCTGAACGTTACCGGAACTGAGATGCCGTAACTCCCATATCCATACAGCAACAACGGCGCGCCGGTGTTGCGGTCCGCGGGCCAACTAGGCTCGCTAGCGAAAGTGTCTCGCCGGTATACGACTGAAATTGGAATCTGTGTTCCATCCCCTGCCGAAGCATGCAATCGCTCAGTGACGTATCGCCGCGCATCGTAGCCACCGAGCACCGGTTGCTGCTTCAACAAAACCCGCTCCCGCGTGCGCACGTTGTAATCAAACACGGAACGCGGCGTAACAAACGACTCGTATTGAAACCTCACGAAATCGGTTACAAATTCAGGATTGGTGCCAAGCGAAGCATTGTAAGCCGGCTCCGTAAATTCAATGCGGTGCGAATCGTTAAGCAAATCACCTTCGCGGCGTTCGTTTTTGTCTCTCACATCTTGAAGATCCACAATACGCAGGTACGGCAACCCGCCCTCGCGCTCAAAAAGCACCAGGTGATTCGCAAAAGCGTCCGCGCCCGCCAACATCACGTCCGGCCGGTTAGGAATAACTTCGCGCCAAAATTCCCGAGTCGGCTCCTTAGTGGAAACTTCCATCAACCTGAATGTCCGTCCGCCCGAATTCGTGCGTACATAAAACACTTCCCCGTCCGAGGAATCCCCATCGCCCGGAAGATGGTCGAGATAATATTCGTGGTTATCTTCGCGCGCGGCGATCAGCGAGAAATTACCGGCAGCGTGCTTCGCTGACAGAAACCGCACTTCGCTCGCCGTATGGCTCGCGCTCGTCAACAGTAGAAAGCTTCCGCTCCGCGTGCGTTCCACGCTGATGCGGAACCGCTCATCTTTTTCTTCATATAGCAAAATCGGCGCTTCGCCTGAGCCCAAAACATGCCGGTACAAGCGATACGACCGCTTGGTGGTGTCATCCTCTTCAGTAAAAAACAGTGTGCGATTGTCCGCCGCCCAGGCGACGCTGGTCACGCGCTCAAATCGTTCGCCCAGCGTCTCACCGCTTGACAATTTCTTAATCTGCAAGGTGTACTGCCGGAATCCTGTCGTGTCCGTCGAATACGCCAGCAGGTCGTTGTTGTCGCTCACCTCAAAAGAACCAAGCCCCAAAAACGAGTGGCCTTCCGCAAGCGCATTCAGGTCCAACAACAATTCCTCCGGCGCCCCTTCCTCATCACGCCGCCGGCACCGCACCGGATACTGTTTGCCTTCTTCCGTGCGCGTAAAATACGAGTAGCCCCGCAACCGGTAAGGCACCGACAAATCTGTCTGCTGAATCCGCCCCAACATCTCCTGATAAAGTTTTTCTTGCACCGCTTCAGTCGGCAGAAGCACCGCGTCGGTGTAGGTGTTCTCCGCCTTCAAATAATCAATCACCTCGGCGCTTTCCTTAGTGCGCAGCCATGCGTAATGATCCACGCGCCGGTCATCGTGCAGCACCATCTCCACGGGTTCTCTTCGCGCAATTGGAGCTCTCGCCGCACCGGCGTTCACGCCGTCGCTGGATACATTTACTGTGGTTTTCTCAGGCGTGGTTTCGCCATTCGCCGCTGTGACAGGAAGTGTTGTGGCCGTCGTTTTTAAGTCGTTGTTCATGCGCCCCAATTCGTGATTTCGCGCAGTCTAACTCGCTAAGCATAGGTCTACGCGTCCGTAAATGTGTCGTTCAGATAAAAATCGGCTTCGTCCGCTATACTAACGGAACTTCGCACCCGTAGAAAGCCGCTGCCGCGCCGGCTAATCTTGCAATCGCCGCATCCTACAATTAAGCTGCCGTCAACAGAATTGGCTGATCGTTTGTAATGACCAAAGTATGTTCGTAATGCGCTGACATCCCGCCATCGATGGTTTGCACCGTCCATCCGTCCAAGCCCAGAAATACTTTTCCCGATCCAGTCGCAATGATCGGCTCGACCGTAATGACCAGGCAGTCCGTCAATATTTCTCTGGAATTGCGGTCGAGATAGTTAAGAACGCTTGGTGGTTCGTGAATCGTGCGACCGATCCCGTGCCCACCAAGTTCTCGTATCACCGAGAAGCCGCTTCGGCGTACTTCACGCTCGATCCGCCTCCGACCTCCGATACGCGCACCCCAGCCCGTGCAATCTTCATGGCGCTATGGAACGCGCGCTCAGCACAGGCCATCAAGCGAAATTTCTCTTCTGAAATTTTTCCCACTCCGATCGTCATGGCCGCGTCAGCCATGAATCCGTCTTTTTCTATGGTGACATCCAATTTCACCAGACCGCCCTTGCGGATTTTCCTCGCGCCAGGAATTTCATGCACAGCTTCATCGTTTACACTGATTAAATTCACCCCAGGAAATCCATACACCACCGCAGGGGCGGGCCGAGCTCCGTCGCGTATGACCTTCGCCCCCGCCTCGTCCACTTCAGCCGTTGTCACTCCGGGCCGCACCGCGTGCTTCATCGCTTCCAGAGTGCGCCGAACCACCAAGCCGGCGGCACGCATACCTGCTAATTCTTCCGCCGTTTTAGTCGACAATGCCCGCCTCCCGCCGATCGATCGCCATTGTGCGGCCTCGAACCAGATAGAACTCGATTTGTTTCCGCTTAACTGGCACCATCTTACTCGCCATTCTCTCTCGAGTGACGGAATACCATGCCGGACGAAACCGAAATTAAACTTAAAATTCGCGACCTCAAAGCCTTCCAGCGCATCTTGAGACGCCTCGGTGCCAAACCCGTCGGTTCCGCATCCGGCCGGGTTCATGAAGAAAATCTAATCTTTGATACGCCCGATGGCGGTCTCGCAAAGCACGGCCAGCTCCTAAGGCTTCGCACCGAAACGGTAGCCGCGCCGGCCGCCAAAAGATCTTCTAAGACCAAGAAGGCCAAAAAGTCGCGCAAGGCCAATCCAGCCGCATCTGTAAAATCCCCAACGCCTACACGCCAAATCCTAACCTTCAAGCGCCCCACTGCACAGCAAACCGCGGCCCACACCAGCCGCTATCCCTCATTCGGCTCCCACAAAGTCCGCGACGAAATCGAGGCACAGGTCACCGAAAGCGGCAACCTCATAAAAATCTTCGAAGGTCTGGGCATGCGTGGCTGGTTCCGCTACGAGAAATATCGCACCACATACCAATTGCCGGCTGCCAAGTCCTGGGCGCGCGGCCTGCTCATCGAGATCGACGAGACCCCCATCGGCACTTTTGTAGAACTAGAAGGCCCCCCCGCCGCCATCGATCGCGCCGCCACTGAGCTTGGCTATTCAAAAAGGGACTACATCGTGACCAATTACCTTGCGCTCTACGCTGAAGACTGCCGCCGCAAGGGTCAGCAGCCGCAAAATATGCTCTTCCAAGATAAAAATCGGTGACGCTCTTTCAAAAAAGGTTCACATTCTGAAAACTTTCTGCCGCAAACGTCATTCTTTGCTTGACTTGCGGCGCTCCTCGGCTTATCACTGCACAGGGCATCACGGGCGTTTTTTTCTAAAACGTTTTAAAGCCGCGCCGCATGCCTGACCCTGCAATCCCGGGCCATCAGTACGGAGCAAATTCTCTCTCGATGCACTTAAGCGGCGAACTCGAACCTGAGCCTGGCGGCGTACCTGCCAGCCAAATACGAAGATGTTTCGGCAGTAACCAGATCTTCGTGAGTTTAACGAGCGTTCCTTCGGCCCTGGTGCAAGCCGCCGCTACGAACGGTGTCGGGAAAAATTCGCCTCGCGGGAGGGCTGCCCGGGGCTAGCGGCAAGTCCATTTCGATCAGGAACTTGCCCGCGGCCTGTCACCAGGTTTGCGGGTTTTTTGTTATCGGACTGCGCGGCACTCTCAGTACACGCAGCACAAGGAATACGTTATGGAACTCTACGCAACCGAACTGATGGGCTCCAAAGCCTACGACCTCCAAGGGAATTACGTCGGGCGTGTACGCGAGTTCTTCATTGAGCCCGCGGACCAACCCAATCGTATTTCCCATTTTCTGTTGACGCGCGGCCATTTTCCTCCGCTGGTAGCTCGTCACGACCAGATTGCTTCCGTTTCGGTTGGCGAGATTCGCCTCAATGTCAGCGAACGCGCCCTCCAGCTTTACGAGCCCAATGAATCCTGGCTTGCGGTGCAAAAAGATTTGCTTGATCAGCAAATCATCGATATCCGCGGCCGCAAAGTCGTGCGTGTCAATGACGTCGACCTCGTCGAATTGCGCTCCAACGGCAACACCGAGCTGCGCCTCACCCAAGTCGATGTCGGCCTACCGGGCGCGGTCCGCCGCTTGCTCCACGGCGTTGTTTCTCCTGCCATGATTCGCAGGCTCCAAAGCGGCCTCCCGCAAAGCACCATCCGCTGGGAGTTCGTGAATCTCGTGGAACCCGATCCGCTGCGCCGCGTGAAACTGCGTATCACCCACGAAAAACTGGAAGACCTGCACCCCGCCGATCTCGCCGCCATTATGGAAGACCTCTCCGCCGCCGAGCGTCAGGGCATCATTGCGTCCCTCGATGAGCAAACCGCCGGTGCCGTGCTCGCCGAACTCGATGAGCGCCTTACCACCCAAATCGTGGAGAAACTTGATCCCGGCAAGGCCGCCGACATCCTGGAAGAAATGGCTCCCGACGCCGCCGCCGACCTTCTCGCCGATCTTCCCAAGCAGACTTTCGATGAAGTCCTTGAAGAGATGCCCGGACAGGAGGCCAGGGAAGTCCGCCAACTGTTGCAATTCGATCCCAGCACCGCGGGCGGCATGATGAATCCGGATTTCGCATATGTGGGCGAAGAAACCACCCGTGACGAAGTAATTCAATGGATGCGCAATCAGGATCTGAATCTCGAGCAGCTCGATACCATCGTGCTCCTCGACAAATCCGCCTCCTTCGCCGGAACCGTTACCGTCTCGCGCCTGCTGCTGGCCGCGCCGGAACAAAGTGTCTCCGAGCTGAAAATGGAGCCGCTGTTGAACCTCGAGCCCGACGCCAAAGGGGAAGAAGTCTTCGACTTATTCGACAAATATAACTTGCGATCTTTGACGGTCGTCGACGAGAACAAGCACCCTATCGGCGTAATCACCGTCGATGACGTAGTCTCGCGCCTGGTCAAAAGTCAGTAAAAATCTTTAACACTTCGCTCGCGCACTAAAAAATTCTCAAAGAAAGGGAATCGTAAAGCACCAAATGGACTGGAGCGCCATCTCCGAAAGGATCGCCACCGTCCGCTCCGGCGGCACGGACCTGCAGAAGCGCATCCGCGGTCTGCGGCGGCGCCTCACGCTGCTGCTCGCGGTGGTGGGCCCCGGCCTGATTACCTCCAACGTGGACAACGACGCCGGCGGCATTTCTGTCTATACGCAGGCGGGCGCGCACTACGGGTATGCGTTGCTGTGGTCGTTGATTCCCATGACCATCGCGCTGTATGTCACGGAAGAAATGTGCGCGCGCCTGGGCGTCATCACCGGCAAAGGCCTTTCCGATTTAATCCGCGAAGAGTTCGGCTTCCGCCCCACCTTCTTCGTTATGGTCACCGGTTTTTTCGTGGATTTGGCTAACGTAGTCGCCGAATTTGCCGGTGTCGCCGCAGCCATGGAGATTTTCCACGTCAGTAAATATGTAGCCGTCCCTATCGCCGCGATCCTCGTGTGGGCCTTGGTCTTGAAGGGCACCTACCGTCAGGTGGAGATCATCTTTTTCTTCGCCTGCGGCTTTTATGTCACCTACATCATTTCGGCCTTCATGGCCAAGCCTGACTGGCTCTTTGCCGCGCGTGCTACGGTCGTTCCCACCATTCACTACAGCTCCGATTATCTGCTCATGCTCACTGGATTAATTGGCACCACTATCGCCCCATGGCAGTTTTTCTACCTGCAAGCCGGCTTTGTGGAGAAAAAAGTCGGGCCTCGCCAATATCCCCAAGCTCGCGCCGACGTCCTGGTCGGAAGCATCAGTTGCATGGTCATCGTTTTCTTCATCATCGTTTGTACCGCGGCGACTCTTTACGCCACAGGCCATCGCGATATCAATGAAGCCAAGGACGCGGCTCGCGCTTTAATCCCGCTCGCAGGCCCCTGGGCGGGCTATCTGTTCGCATTCGGTTTGCTGAACGCCTCGGTCTTCGCCGCCTCGATTTTGCCGCTTTCTACCGCGCACGTGATCTGCGAAGGCCTCGGCTTTGAAGCTGGCATCGATCATAAATTCGAAGACGCACGTATTTTTTATGGGCTGTACACCGTTCTCATCGCAGTCGGCGCAGGAGTAGTTCTGCTCCCGCATGCACCACTTTGGAAAATCTTGATCTTTTCCCAGGTCGGCAACGGCATTTGGCTTCCGGTCGTCATCATTTTCATCCTCTTGCTCGTGAACCGCCGCGACCTGATGGGCGACTACGTCAACACTTTGACCTTCAATATCATCGCTTGGGTTACCGCCATCTTCATGATTGGCCTCACCGTCTTTTTGTCCTACGCCTCGATTTTCCAAGCCGCTCCGCCAGCTCCCTGAGCCTCTTTAGCCACCCACATCTACAGGCAATTCGGCATTTTCCTACCTACATCGCCCTATCGAGCCTTAGCCACTGTCATGCTAAAAGTGACGATCCCCGCCAGACCAAAGTTCATTTGCAGAGTGAATTCGTCGCGACAGGACGTCGCCACCCACTGGAGGAACCAAATGAAACTCGTCCTCGGCACCACCCTGATGTTTCTTCTTGTCGGCGCTCCCATTTACGCGGGACAGGAACCCGACAAAGATAAGCCTCAGGAAGAACCCAAAAAACAGGAAGAGCCCAAGAAGGGCGAGGAACCTAAGAAAGGCGAACAACCAAATAAGGGCAAGCAGGATCAGGAAAAGCCCGCAGACAAACCCAAGCAGCAACCGGATAAGCAGCAACAATCTCAGGATCGCACCAAACCCGCGCAGCAAAATGATCGCACCCAACAACAGCAGCAAGACAACCGCAATCAGGGGACAAAGCCCGCACAACAACAAGACCGTCCGCAAGATCAACAGCGCGCACAACAGACTGGGCAACACAATGACAGCGGTAATGCAAATTCCGGAGGCGGTGGCCGGCGTGTTCCCGACGAGCAATTTCGCGCCAATTTCGGTAGCTCACATCATTTCCACGTGCAGCGTGGCGATCGCCGCTTTAATTACGGCGGTTATTATTTCCAATATTCCGAAGCGTGGCCGTCCGATTGGGACTATAACGACGATGTATACATTGATTACATCGATGGTAACTACTACCTGATCAATCCGCGCCGTCCCGGTGTCCGCTTGCTGGTTGTAATAGCAGACTAACTTGCGACACATCATCGTTGATGATGTCGCATTGCCACCCCACGCGGCGCGATTTGCGCGTGGGGTTTTGTTTCGAATTTTTGGATTGGGGAGCGTAGCTTCGCGCACAGATTCAGAAGGTTCGGCGACAGTTAATCGCGAACCAAAAAATATTGCCACGGCATCAAAGCTTTGTCGGCTGAAACCAATCATTAAATTCCCTCGGAGGCGCGCATGAGAAAGCTAACGGGTCTGCTTGCAGTTCTTTTGATTTTGTCGCTTGCAGCATTCGCTCAGCAAAGAGGCGGAAGTGGCGGGCATCCTCAAGGCGGAGGTGGTGGGCAACATCCGTCTGGCGGCGGTACCCATGCCGGCCCGCAGGTTGGCGGCGGTCACATCCCCGCTCACGGCCCCACGTCATCTCGAGGCTCAGTTCAGGTTCAGCACGGCAACGAAGGCGGCGGCCATTCAGGTGGCGAACAAGGGCATGCATCCTATCGTGATCAGCAAGGCCATCCCGAAGCTCCGCACGTGCATGCTCAAAACGATCAATGGATCGGCCATGGCGGGGGCCGCACCGAGGCGCGGTATCATCAGGATCACGTATGGGAACACGGACGCTTCGGCGGTGAAATCGGCCGCAACCACATCTATCGCCTTGAAGGCGGAGGTCGCGACCGTTTCTGGTTTGGCGGCTTTTACTGGGACGTCGCGCCTTACGACTACGACTACACCAACGATTGGCTGTGGAACAGCGACGACATCGTGATATACGACGATCCAGATCACCCAGGCTGGTATCTCGCGTATAACACCCGCCTCGGAACCTATGTCCATGTGCAGTATTTAGGCAACCAGTAGGCCCGTTGAAGTTGCCTGATCCGCATCGCGGATCGGCTCACCTCACACGCTCAATGCGCGTGCGGGGGTTTTGTTGCGCCAGAAAAAATGCCAGTAATGTAGTCCCAGCAAACTAATTTTATTTGACTCCTTCTGCTCGGAATTTGTAAGCTTGCGCGAACGCGTCCACCCGTTATAAGGAGGTACTGTGAAACAACGGTTAACCACCATGGCTTTCCTGGCCGCGGCCTTTTTGCTGTGCTCCTGCATCCCGGCGCGCGCCGCTGAAATGCAAGTCTACGGCGCCTGGCACTGCGGAAGCGACTTCTGCACCTGGGCTTCTGTCCGCGACATGACCGACTTCGACACCAAGAATCACTGGATCATCGACCGCGGCGACGGCAGCCCGTCCGTGAATCTGGTGGTGTTAAGTTTCGTGAATCCCTTGAAGCTTTTAAATCAGACCAATGATGCAGGCGACGTCAATGGCGCGCCTATCGGTATGACTCCGGCCATCGTCAGTTATTTCACCAGCCATAATATTCGCGTGATTCTCTCCATCGGTGGCATCACCTACACCAGCTACTGGGACCAGGCGCTGGCTTCCAACGCCACCCAACTCGGTATTTATGCCGCACAGTTAGCCACCCGCTTGGGGGTAGGCATCGAAATCGACTATGAGAACAACACCAACCCGAACTTGAGCGGGCTGCAGGCGTTCATCAACGCGTATCGTTCCATCCTGCCTTACGATGCCACCGGCGCCAACCCGGCAGCTCGTTTGACGATCGATCTAGCCGCCGGCGATCAATATCTGGTGCCACTGGCAGCAACGGCGACCACAAACTGGCTCACCAGCTCCAATCCGGTTCTGGACTATGCCAACGCCATGGTTCCCAATAAACAGCCCAGCACGTCGGCTGCGGAGTCCAATTGGCAGCAGCACATCAGCGGTTACCCGCGCATCACTCCTCCAGTACCGCCGTTGGCGCCCGCGAAGATGACCGGAAGCATCTATATTGTGACCGGGAGAAATCCCGCGCCGGAGTGCACCACCTTTAGCGGTTCGCTGGAAGATACCGCCGGAACTTTTGTGGAAACCGTGGCCCCGGCGGGAGCCGGAACCACTGACGGAATGCTGGGAATGATGTTCTGGGCCGCCGAATGCCAGGGCACCCACTCCATCTGCACCACTCCTCCAAATACCTGTCTCGGCGGAGTGGGCGTAGGCTCGAAAACCTATAACATTCCGATACCAATGCCGCCGTTGCGGCAAAACTAACCGCGACCGCGCTAATTGTACTGCTGCGCGAAAGCCCTAGTCGATCCACTCTGAATACCGTTAGTTACCGAAAACTTGAAATAATCCACATCCCCGGTATGAGCAGCGTTAATCAGACTTGACCCTATACTGATGATGTCGAACGCCTTCCCTGGCTTAAACTTGGAGTCTCTGGCTAACTACCAGTCCCGAACCACCACTCACGCCGCCTGTGCTAGCATGCTCGCGTCTTGTCACAGAAATCACAGCAGCAGAGTTTCTGGTTCTCCGTGGTGGTGCTCTTCGCCATCAATATCCTCAATTTCTACGACCGCCACGTCCCCGGTGCGCTCGTCGAGCCCATGCGCAAGGAGTTCCACCTCAACGACAGCCAGATCGGCCTCATCGGCAGCGCCTTCATCTGGATCTATGCCATTGTTGGCGTGCCCCTCGGGCGCATCGCGGATTCTGCCAGCCGCAAAAAGCTCCTGGCCTGGGGAGTCGTCATATGGACCGCGATGACGGCTTCCGCAGGCCTCGCCACCACCTATGCGATACTGCTCCTTTCCCGAGTAGGCGTTGGGGTCGGCGAAGCAGCTTGCGCGCCGACCGCGACGAGCTGGCTCGGCGATCTGTTTCCACAGGCCAGACGCTCTCGAGTGCTCGCGCTGTTCATGCTCGGCGTGCCGGTCGGTGGCGCACTCGGTTTTTTCTTCAGCGGCCCGATAGCACAGGCGTATGGCTGGCGAGCCGCAATGGTATTTGCGGCAGTGCCGGCGTTGCTGCTGGTTCCCGCTTTACTGATGCTCCAAGAACCGGAGCGCGGCGCAAGCGAGAGCCATCGCGCGCCACTAGCTCGTGGCTCGATGTGGAGTGTGCTGCGCATCCCCACGCTGTTGTGGATCATCGCCTCCGGCGCGCCGCTAAATTTCAGCATGTATGCCATCGGAACTTTCTTGCCGGCGTTTCTGAGCCGAGTCCACGGCCTGTCGCTGGGGAAATCCGGCATTGCCACGGGCGTCGTCTATCTAGCCGGAGGCATGAGTGGGGGAACTGTTGCGGGCTATCTGGGCGATTTCATCGTCCAGCGTCGCAAAGACGGCCGCATGCTTTGCGCCGCCGGCATGGCTCTGGTGGCCATTCCGTTTGCATGCCTGGGAATTCTTCAGCCCGCGGGCTCTTTGTTCGTGGCGATGGCGTTTCTGGCGCTGACGTACTCTGCCCTCACGACGTACTACGGGCTGGTGTACTCGGCGATACAGGATATAGTGCCTCCGAACCAGCGGGGAGCAGCGATGGCGATTTATTTTATGGCCATGTACATGTGCGGCGCGTCCCTCGGACCGCTCCTCACCGGCAAGTTCAGCGACGTGTTGGCGCATCGCGCCGCGGCCCTAGCGGGTTCAGCCACGGTCACGGAAACTTTCCGCTCCACTGGCCTTCAGCAAGCCATGCTGATTATTCCGGTTCTCTGCATAGCGCTCGCGTTTGTGCTTTACATGGGCTCGCGCACTATCATCATGGATATAGCGAGGCAGGAAGGTATCGCTGGCAGCGCGTCGTGACTCTTGATAAGTCGTACAACCAGGCGGCAGAAGTTCCTTCTTCAAACGTGACCTGCAAGTCTGCACGCAGCCCATCGATAAACTGCAGAATCATGCTCGCTTTCGTCTCGATGACACATTCCATCCCGATCTTTCCTGCACCATTCATCACCGCAATCGAAATACTTTCCTTGTGCGCATCCATACCGATATACTTTTTGCTATCCATTGAGGGCGTTCCTTTCTGTCCTTTTAGGGCCTGCGGCCCGCGAAAGCTCATGAAAATCACTTGGAGTTAAGATGGCAACGGCCTGGGGCGGCGAGGTCGGCCCCTCATTGGAGAATTCGAGGCTGTCTTTCTGTCTGATCCGGAGTGTGCGTGATTGAGCGAATAATTGGGCGTCGTTGTCTTCCCCTGGGGGAGCGACGATAGCCCGCGACCCTGGTTAAGGTAACTGCAGCACGCTCTCCGCTCCTGGCCAGGAGGAACGTTATGTCTTACCGGATAGCGGGAATCGATGTTCACAAGAAGATGCTGGCAGTGGTTGTATCCGACGTCG
>Ga0193728_1000251_pt1 | contig 25300 bp, 37 predicted proteins | sample U1c1metaG_FD_143037 | JGI IMG/M metagenome (GOLD analysis project Ga0193728, IMG submission 143037) | Soil microbial communities from a riparian zone of the East river system, Colorado, United States - U1c1 | ecosystem: Environmental > Terrestrial > Soil > Riparian zone | place: USA: East River... | reverse complement strand
CCTGGACCAAGACCCGCCGACCAGATCACCGACCGCATCTGCCGCTACTGCTCACCCATCTCCGAACCAGCTCACCAGCTAGGTCGTCCGCTTCCAGATGGACAAGACCGGAAGAGCCGTCGGGTCCGGGTCGAGGGCGCGGACCGGGCAACTGGCCACCTGGCGGAAGGTTTCGGCGAGGTTGGCGATCTGCGCTGTCCGATGCCCGTTGTCACCGATGTAGGCTACGGTGTCGCCTCGGTAGAACGACAGGCAGTCGCCCAGGGCTGAGAACAGCGGGGGCCAGCACAGGAACAGCGTCCGCTCCGGATAGGCGCCCAGCATGGTGTGATCACCCGGTTGTACGTCTGTCCACGTGCTCGTTCTCGGGTGATAGCGGTTGGTGGCCTCCCGGTCCGGGGGGGCCTGGTCGAAGGCGAGGATGTCCGCACCCATGCTCCTCAGCCGGGAGGCCCAGTACCCCGTGCCAGCCCCTATCTCCACGATGGGACTCAGGGCCGTGATCAGGGCCAGGGCGCGAGGCTCCGGATACACGTAGGAGTAGCGCTGCGACAGGGCGAGGGCCGCATCGCCAGCGTCTGGGCTGTCGCCCAGCTGCAGCAGAGCCTGCTCGTACAAGTCAGCCGCCATGGTGCGCCTACTCTCCGCCGGACCGGGCATGGCGGGCTATCCTATCGGCGACCGGCCTGCCGGTGACCGGGTTAAACATCCAGTTGCATGCCGGGAATAGCCGCCGGATCGGGCGCGGTTGCTCCGTTTGGGTCGGTTAGCGTCCCGGGTATCAGGGCGGACAGTTGGCCATGCCCGTTCGCTTTGCTTGTCGGGAGAAGGTTAGGTACTGTTGGGCACCGTGCCTGCGACAAGCTGGTGCGCGTGCGCCAGTGGCTGCTAGCTCCTGACCGGAAGGCCTCCCTAGGTCGACCACAAGGCCGGGGGCAGCGCGTCCCGGGCACGCGAGCCTTCCCCCTCTCGACTCGGGTCTTTGTGAGCTGATGATCTGCGCTCACGGCGACACGCCCGACCGCGGGGGTCGCAGGCCGAGGAAAATCGGCAGGTCAGGCGCTATTAAGGCATCACATAATGCCATGCCTCCGGGCGCGGCAGACAACCAAGACGGACGCGCGCCGTGCGGCGCAAGAAGACGGAGACGCGGTGCCCACGATCCAGCAGCTGGTCCGCAAGGGCCGGCAGGACAAGGTAGCCAAGAACAAGACCCCGGCGCTCAAGGGCAGCCCCCAGCGCCGTGGGGTCTGCACGCGCGTCTACACGACCACGCCCAAGAAGCCGAACTCGGCGCTCCGCAAGGTCGCCCGAGTGCGGCTGACGAGTCAGATCGAGGTCACGGCGTACATCCCGGGGGTTGGCCACAACCTCCAGGAGCACTCCATCGTGCTGGTTCGCGGTGGACGGGTGCGAGACCTCCCCGGCGTGCGCTACAAGGTCATCCGCGGCTCCCTGGACACCCAGGGCGTCCGGAACCGCAAGCAGGCGCGCAGCCGTTACGGCGCTAAGAAGGAGAAGAGCTGACATGCCGCGCAAGGGCCCCGCGACCAGGCGGCAGCTGGTCACCGATCCGGTGTACGGCTCCCCGCTGGTGACCGCGCTGGTGAACAAGGTGCTGGTGAGCGGCAAGCGCTCGCTCGCCGAGCGCATCGTGTACGGCGCGCTCGAGGGATGCAAGGACAAGACGGGCAACGACCCGGTGGTGACGCTCAAGCGCGCCCTGGACAACGTGAAGCCCACCCTGGAGGTCCGCAGCCGCCGCGTCGGCGGCGCCACCTACCAGGTGCCGGTCGAGGTCCGCGCGTCCCGCAGCACCCAGCTGGCGCTGCGCTGGCTGACCGCCTACTCCCGGGCACGCCGCGAGAAGACCATGACCGAGCGGCTGATGAACGAGCTCCTCGACGCCAGCAACGGCCTCGGGGCGAGCGTCAAGCGCCGTGAGGACACCCACAAGATGGCCGAGTCCAACAAGGCCTTCGCGCACTACCGCTGGTAGCAGCGCGGCGATCGAAGCAGAAACTACAGGGGATCGAGGATCGAAGCAGTGGCCGCCATACAGACCGCTACCGAACTCGCCAACGTCCGGAACATCGGCGTCATGGCGCATATCGACGCGGGCAAGACCACGACCACCGAGCGGATCCTGTTCTACACCGGCATCAATTACAAGATCGGTGAAGTCCACGAAGGCGCCGCCACGATGGACTGGATGGAGCAGGAGCAGGAGCGCGGCATTACCATCACGTCGGCTGCGACCACCTGCGTCTGGCGCGACCACACGATCAACCTGATCGACACCCCCGGCCACGTCGACTTCACCGTCGAGGTGGAGCGGTCGCTGCGGGTGCTCGACGGCGCCGTCGCGGTGTTCGACGCCGTGGCCGGGGTCGAGCCGCAGTCGGAGACGGTCTGGCGGCAGGCGGACCGGTATGGCGTCCCGCGCATCTGCTTCGTGAACAAGATGGACCGGGTCGGCGCCGAGTTCCACCGCTGCGTCGAGATGATCACCGACCGGCTGGGCGCGACGCCGCTGGTCGTCCAGCTGCCCTGGGGCGTCGAGTCCGACTTCCGCGGGGTCATCGACCTGATCCGCATGCGCGGCCTGCTCTGGCAGACCGACGGCAAGGGCGACAAGTACGACGTCGTCGACATCCCCGCTGACCACCTGGAGGCCGCCCGCGAGTGGCGGGACAAACTGGTGGAGACCATCTCCGAGAACGACGAGGAGATGATGGAGCTCTACCTGGAGGGCACCGACCCGGACGAGAAGCAGCTGGTCGCTTCCATCCGGCGGGCCACCATCTCTGGCGGGGTAACCCCGGTGATGTGCGGTAGCGCGTTCAAGAACAAGGGCGTCCAGCCGATGCTGGACGCGGTGGTGGACTTCCTGCCGAGCCCGCTCGACATCCCTGCCATCAAGGGCCACGCGGTGGATAACGCGGAGACTGTGGTCGAGCGGCACGCGGACCCGGCCGAGCCGTTCGCCGCGCTGGCCTTCAAGATCATGTCTGACCCGCACCTCGGCAAGCTGACCTACATCCGGATCTACTCCGGCACCCTGGAGACCGGCACTCAGGTGCTGAACTCGACCAAGGGCCGCAAGGAGCGGATCGGCAAGATCTACCAGATGCACGCCAACAAGCGCGAGGAGCGCCCGTCGGCGATCGCGGGGCAGATCGTCGCGGTCATGGGCCTGAAGGACACCGCGACGGGCGACACGCTGTCGGACCAGGCCAAGAAGGTCATCCTGGAGTCGATGACCTTCCCCGCGCCGGTCATCCACGTGGCGATCGAGCCGAGGACCAAGGGCGACCAGGACAAGCTCGGCGTCGCGATCCAGCGGCTGGCCGAGGAGGACCCCACCTTCCAGGTCAGGACCGACGAGGAGACCGGGCAGACGATCATCGCCGGGATGGGCGAGCTGCACCTTGAGGTGCTGGTCGAGCGCATGCGGCGAGAGTTCAAGGTCGAGGCCAACGTCGGCCGGCCGCAGGTCGCCTACCGCGAGACCATCCGGAAGCTGGCCGAGAAGGTCGACTACACCCACAAGAAGCAGACCGGCGGCGCCGGCCAGTTCGCCCGGGTGATCATCAACCTGGAGCCGACCGGCGGCGACGGCGGCGGCTACGAGTTCGAGAACAAGGTCCGCTCCGGCCGCGTCCCCCGTGAGTACATCCCGTCGGTGGACGCGGGGTGCCAGGAAGCCGCTGAGTTCGGCGTGCTGGCCGGCTACCCGATCGTCGACGTGAAGGTCACGCTGACGGACGGCGCCTACCACGAGGTGGACTCCTCCGAGCTCGCGTTCAAGATCGCCGGGTCGATGGCCTTCAAGAAGGCCGCCGCGCTGGCTCACCCAGTCCTGCTGGAGCCGGTGATGTCGGTGGAGGTCCGGACCCCCGATGACTACATGGGCGAGGTCATCGGCGACCTGAACAGTCGCCGCGGCCAGATCCAGGCCATGGAGGAGCGGTCCGGGGTGCGCGTGGTCCGGGCTCTCGTCCCGCTGTCAGAGATGTTCGGCTACGTGGGCGACCTGCGCAGCCGGACCCAGGGCCGGGCGGACTACACCATGCAGTTCGACTCATATGCCGAGGTGCCGCCGAGCATCGCCAAGGAGATCATCGCCAAGGCGCGCGGCGAATAGCCAGAATTCAGAACCAGTAGGACGGAACCAAGCAGAGCGCGCGAGCGCCTGGCCCCACCGCGGTGGGGAAAACGATCGCAACGAGGAGACCCCAAGTGGCGAAGGCCAAGTTCCAGCGGACGCTGCCGCACGTCAATATCGGCACCATCGGTCACATCGACCATGGCAAGACGACCCTGACCGCGGCCATCACCCGGGTGCTGCATGACAAGTACCCGGACATTAACCCCTTCTACGCCTTCGACGAGATCGACAAGGCCAAGGAGGAGAAGGAGCGTGGGATCACCATCTCGATCACCCACGTTGAGTACTCGACCGACAAGCGTCACTACGCGCACGTTGACTGCCCCGGTCACGCGGACTACATCAAGAACATGATCACCGGCGCCGCGCAGATGGACGGCGCGATCCTGGTAGTCGCGGCGACCGACGGCCCGATGCCGCAGACTCGTGAGCACGTGCTGCTGGCCCGCCAGGTCGGCGTGCCCTACATCGTGGTGGCGCTGAACAAGGCCGATATGGTGGACGACGAGGAGATCCTGGAGCTCGTCGAGCTCGAGGTCCGGGAACTGCTCACCACCTACGAGTTTCCCGGCGACGACGTACCCGTGGTCCGGGTCTCCGCGCTGAAGGCGCTGGAGGGCGACGCCGAGTGGGGCGAGAAGGTCGTCGAGCTTCTGGCGGCCTGCGACGACAGCATCCCCGAGCCGGTGCGTGACACGGAGAAGCCGTTCCTGATGCCGGTCGAGGACGTCTTCTCGATCACCGGTCGTGGCACCGTGGTGACCGGCCGGATCGAGCGCGGCGTCATCCACACCTCTGAGGAAGTCGAGATCATCGGCATCAAGGAAAAGCCGCAGCGGACCACGGTTACTGGCGTCGAGATGTTCCACAAGATTCTCGATGAGGGCCAGGCGGGTGACAACGCCGGGCTTCTGCTGCGCGGGATCAAGCGCGAGGACGTGGAGCGCGGCCAGGTCGTCATCAAGCCGGGCACCAACTCCCCGCACACTGAGTTCCAGGCTCAGGTCTACATCCTGTCCAAGGATGAGGGCGGGCGGCACACGCCGTTCTTCAACAACTACCGTCCGCAGTTCTACTTCCGGACTACGGACGTCACGGGCGTCGTGAACCTGCCGGAGGGGACCGAGATGGTCCTGCCGGGCGACAACACCGAGATGAGGGTCGACCTAATCCAGCCGATCGCCATGGAAGAGGGCCTCCGGTTCGCGATCCGGGAAGGCGGCCGCACCGTCGGCGCCGGCCGGGTCACGAAGATCATCAAGTAGCCGTCGCTGCGCGGCGGCCCGGGCCGCCCGGCCGGGGCCGCCGCGCAGCACTGTTGGGCAGTACTGGCAAGGCAGTTGCAGAAGGCAGCGGCGGGGCTCGGGGGGTCCCCTCCGACTAACACTAAGGAAGCCACATGGCGGGACAGAAGATCCGCATCCGGCTCAAGGCCTATGACCACGAGGTCATTGACAACTCGGCCCGGAAGATCGTCGACACGGTGGCGCGTACGGGCGCGAAGGTCGCCGGCCCGGTGCCGCTGCCTACCGAGAAGAACGTGTACTGCGTCATCCGCTCACCGCACAAGTACAAGGACTCGCGGGAGCACTTTGAGATGCGCACGCACAAGCGACTGATCGACATCATCGATCCGACGCCGAAGACGGTCGACTCGCTGATGCGGCTGGACCTGCCGGCGGGCGTCGACATCGAGATCAAGCTGTAGAGGGACGCACCGAGATGACCAAGCAGATCAAGGGGGTCCTGGGCACCAAGCTCGGCATGACCCAGGTCTTCGACGATGGCGGGAGGATGGTGCCCGTTACCGTGGTTGCGGCAGGTCCCTGCGTCGTCACCGCGGTGCGGACGCCGGACGCGGACGGCTACGCGGCCGTCCAGCTCGGCTTTGGCGAGATCGACCCGCGCAAGGTGAACCGGCCCGAGGCCGGCCACTTCGCGAAGGCCGGCGTGACCCCCCGCCGGTACCTGGTGGAGCTGCGCACCGACGACGCCACGGACTACACGCTGGGCCAGGAAGTCACGGCCACGGTGTTCGAGTCCGGCGAGCTCGTCGACGTCACGGCCACGAGCAAGGGCAAGGGCTTCGCCGGCGTCATGAAGCGCCACGGCTTCAAGGGCCTCAGCTCCTCGCACGGCACCAAGCGCAAGCACCGCTCGCCGGGCGCCATCGGCGGCTGTGCCTACCCGGGCCGCGTGTTCAAGGGCGTCCGGATGGCCGGCCGGATGGGCGGCGAGCGGACGACCGCCCCCAAGCTGACCCTGCACCGCGTGGACGCCGACCGCGGGCTGCTCCTCATCAAGGGCGCGGTCCCCGGCCCCCGGGGCGGGCTGGTCCTGGTCCGCAGTGCCGTCAAGACCCCGCTCGCCGCCGGCGGGCGGCCGATGGAGGCGAAGAAATGAGCCCGGCGAAGACACCCGCCGCCGCTGATCCGGCGCTGCCCGCTGAGATCTTCGACGTGAAGGTCAACGTGCCGCTGATCCACCAGGTGGTCGTGGCGCAGGAGGCGGCGGCCCGGCAGGGCACGGCCTCGACCAAGCGGCGCGGCGAGGTCCGCGGCGGCGGCCGCAAGCCGTACCGCCAGAAGGGCACCGGCCGGGCGCGCCAGGGCTCGACCCGCGCCCCGCAGTTCGCCGGCGGCGGAGTGGTGTTCGGCCCGCACCCGCGGTCCTACGACCAGCGGACGCCGAAGAAGATGAAGGTGGCCGCGCTGCGCGGCGCGCTGTCCGACCGGGCCCGGCACGGCCGCGTGCACGTGGTGGAGAGCCTGGTCGCCGGCGACGCGCCCCGCACCAAGGACGCCGTCGCCGCGCTGGCCGCGATCACCGGGACCGCCCGGCACGTGCTGGTCGTGACCCAGGTGACCGACACGGTGACCTGGCGCAGCCTGCGTAACGCCGACGGCGTGCACCTGCTCGACGCGGGCCAGCTGAACACCTACGACGTGCTGGTCAGCGATCACGTGGTCTTCACTCAGGCCGCGCTGGACAGCTTCGTCTCGCGCAGTTTGAAGACAGAGCAGTCGACAGAGCGCCCGACGGAGACTGAGCAGCCGGAGAAGGATGGCCAGCCGTGAACAAGACCACCAACCCCCGGGACATCCTGATCCGGCCGGTGATCTCCGAGAAGAGCTACCGGCTGGCCGATGACGGCAAGTACACGTTCATCGTCGCCCCGGGCACGAACAAGACCCAGATCCGGCAGGCCGTCGAGGCGGTCTTCAGCGTCAAGGTCACGGGCGTGAACACTCTCAACCGGCCGGGCAAGCGCCGGCGGACCAGGTTCGGCTGGGGCAAGCGGCCGGACACCAAGCGGGCCATCGTCAGCCTCGCCGCGGGCGAGCGCATCGACATTTTCGGAGCTTGAGCACATGGCTATCCGCAAGTACAAGCCGACAACCCCCGGCAGGCGAGGGGCGAGCGGCGCCGACTTCTCCGAGGTCACGCGTAGTGAGCCGGAGAAGTCCCTGGTGCGCCCGCTGCACGGCCACGGCGGCCGGAACGTGCACGGCCGGATCACCACCCGGCATCAGGGCGGCGGTCACAAGCGCGCATACCGGCTGATCGACTTCCGGCGGGCGGACAAGGACGGCGTGCCGGCCAAGGTCGCGCACATTGAGTACGACCCGAACCGCACGTCCCGGATCGCGCTGCTGCACTACGCCGACGGCGAGAAGCGCTACATCCTCGCCCCGCAGGGCATGAAGCAGGGCGACCGGGTGGAGAACGGGCCGGGCGCGGACATCAAGGCCGGCAACTGCCTTCCGCTGCGCAACATCCCGACCGGCACCGTGGTGCACGCGATCGAGCTGCGCCCCGGCGGCGGGGCCAAGATAGCGCGGTCGGCCGGGTCGGGCGTCCAGCTCCTGGCCAAGGAGGGCAAGTACGCGCAGCTGCGCATGCCCTCGGGCGAGATCCGGCGGGTCGACGTGAACTGCCGGGCCACGGTGGGCGAGGTCGGCAACGCCGAGCAGGGCAACATCAAGCTCGGCAAGGCCGGCCGCAGCCGCTGGAAGGGCCGCCGGCCCACCGTCCGCGGCGTGGCGATGAACCCGATCGACCACCCGCTCGGCGGCGGCGAGGGCAAGACCTCCGGCGGCCGGCACCCGGTCAGCCCGTGGGGCCAGCCCGAGGGCCGGACCCGCCAGGCGCACAAGCCCAGCGACCAGCTGATCTCCCGTCGGCGCGGCAAGAAGAAGCGGTAGGAGCACCTGACGATGCCTCGTAGCCTGAAGAAGGGCCCGTTCGTCGACGACCACCTGATGAAGAAGGTGGACGTGCAGAACGACAAGGGCACTAAGAATGTGATCAAGACGTGGTCGCGCCGCTCGATGATCGTCCCGGCGATGCTCGGCCACACGATCGCCGTGCACGACGGCCGCAAGCACGTGCCGGTGTTCGTCACCGAAGCGATGGTCGGACACAAGCTCGGCGAGTTCGCGCCCACCCGTACGTTCCGCTCGCATGTGCGGGACGACCGGCGCAGCCGACGGTAGCGAAAGCGAGAGACGAGAGTCATGACAGTGCTGACCCCGGGGGACAACCCCCGGACCCCCGGGCAGGGGCTGCTGGGCGCTGATGAGGGGCGAGCAGGCAATGGAAGCTAGAGCCAAGGCGCGCTACGTGCGCATCACGCCGCGGAAGGCCCGCCGAGTGGTGGACCTGATCCGCGGCATGCCCGCCGATCAGGCTCAGGCTGCGCTCGCCTTCGCGCCGCAGTCGGCGAGCGACCCGGTGGGGAAGGTGCTGGCGAGCGCGATCGCGAACGCCGGCCAGACCCGGCCGGTGGACGCCGGCTCGCTGGTCGTGAGCCGCGCCTGGGTGGATGAGGGGCCGACGCTGAAGCGGTTCCGGCCCCGCGCCCAGGGCCGCGGTTACCGCATCCTGAAGCGCACCAGCCACATCACGGTCATCGTCTCCGACGGCGGTGCCCCCGCGAGCGGTGCCACGCGCAGCGGTGCCTCGAGTAGAAGGGGAGGGACCCGCTAGTGGGCCAGAAAGTGAACCCGCACGGGTTCCGCCTCGGCATCACCACCGACTTCAAGAGCCGCTGGTATGCCGACAAGCTGTACAAGGACTACGTCGCGGAGGACGTCGCCATCCGGCGGATGCTGCAGCGCGGCATGGAGCGCGCGGGCATCTCGAAGGTGGAGATCGAGCGCACCATGGACCGCGTCCGGGTCGACATCCACACCGCCCGGCCGGGCATCGTCATCGGCCGGCGCGGCGCGGAGGCCGACCGGATCCGCGGTGACCTGGAGAAGCTGACCAGCAAGCAGATCCAGCTGAACATCCTCGAGGTGAAGAACCCGGAGATCGACGCGCAGCTCGTCGCGCAGGGCGTGGCCGAGCAGCTGTCCAGCCGGGTCTCCTTCCGCCGGGCCATGCGCAAGGCCATGCAGACCGCCATGAAGGGCGGGGCCAAGGGCATCCGGGTGCAGTGCGCGGGCCGCCTCGGCGGCGCGGAGATGTCGCGCTCGGAGTTCTACCGCGAGGGCCGGGTGCCGCTGCACACGCTGCGGGCGGACATCGACTACGGCTTCTACGAGGCCCGGACCACCTTCGGCCGGATCGGCGTGAAGGTCTGGATCTACCGCGGCGAGGCCCCGGTCACCCGGGCCGAGCGCGAGGCCCAGGCCGCCGCGCTGCGCGCGGGCCAGCGCCCCGGCGGCCCCGGCGGCCGGGACCGCGACCGCCCGCCGCCGCGCCGGCGGGCCGGCGGTGACCGGCCCGGCGGCGGCGACCGCCAGGGCGGCGGCGACCGCTCGGGCGGCGCCGGATCGCCGGCCCCGGCGCAGGCCGTCACCGCGGCCGCCGCTGAGGCATCCGCGCCCGAGTCGGGTCCGGCGGCAGCGCCGGGCGGGGAGGGTTAGTCATGCTGATCCCACGGCGGGTCAAGCACCGTAAGCAGCACCGGCCGGACCGGCACGGTGCCGCCAAGGGCGGCACCCGCGTGACGTTCGGCGAGTTCGGCATCCAGGCGGTTGAGCACTCCTACGTGACCAACCGGCAGATCGAGGCCGCCCGTATCGCCATGACCCGGCACATCCGGCGTGGCGGCAAGGTGTGGATCACGATCTACCCGGACCGGCCGCTGACCAAGAAGCCGGCCGAGACCCGGATGGGCTCGGGCAAGGGCGCCCCGGAGTGGTGGGTCGCCAACGTCAAGCCCGGCCGGGTCATGTTCGAGCTGTCGGGCGTGACCGAGGACGTGGCCCGCGAGGCCCTGCGCCGGGCCATGCACAAGCTCCCCATGAAGTGCAAGTTCGTGAAGCGAGAGGTCGGTGAGGCGTGATGTTCAAGCGCACAAGCTCCCCATCCTCTGCTTATGCAAGCGCCAAGTTCGTGAAGCGAGAGGTCGGTGAGGCGTGATGGCGGCCAAGGGACTGGCAGCCGCTGACCTGCGCTCCTCCACCGAGGACGAGCTCGACGTCAAGCTGGCTGAGGCCAAGATCGAGCTGTTCAACCTGCGCTTCCAGGCGGCCACGGGCCAGCTTGAGAGCCACGGGCGGCTCCGCGCGGTGCGCAAGGAGATCGCGCGCATCTACACCGTGAAGCAGGAGCGCGAACTCGGCATCGTGCGGGAAGAGAAGGCGGACGAGGATGAGTGAGCCCCAGACCACAGTGGTTAATGACGACGCAGCCACTGACAGCGAGATCGCGCGCGGCTACCGCAAGGTGCGCGAGGGCCTGGTCGTCAGCGACAAGATGGACAAGACCGTCGTGGTCGAGGTCGAGGACCGGGTCAAGCACCCCAAGTACGGCAAGGTCATCCGCCGGACGAAGAAGTACAAGGCACACGACGGCGAGAACGCCTGCGGCGTCGGGGACCGAGTGCTGCTGATGGAGACCCGCCCGCTGTCGGCCACCAAGCGCTGGCGTGTCGCGGAGATCTTGGAAAAGGCAAAGTAGCCAGGGCCGCACTCTGCGCGGGATAACCGCGACGGAGGCCGACGCGTGAGAAGCAGGAGTTGACGTGATCCAGCAGGAGTCGCGGCTCAAGGTCGCCGACAACACGGGTGCCAAGGAGATCTTGTGTATCCGGGTGCTCGGCGGGTCGAGCAGGCGATACGCGGGCATCGGCGACATCATCGTCGCCACCGTCAAGGATGCCCTCCCCGGCGCCGGGGTGAAGAAGGGCGACGTAGTCAAGGCTGTCGTCGTGCGCACGCGCAAGGAACGGCGCCGCGCGGACGGGTCTTACATCCGCTTCGACGAGAACGCGGCCGTGCTGATCCGGGACGGCGGGGATCCGCGCGGTACCCGCATCTTCGGGCCGGTGGGCCGGGAACTGCGCGAGAAGCGTTTCATGCGGATCATTTCGCTCGCGCCGGAGGTGCTGTGATGAAGATCAAGAAGGGCGATCACGTAATCGTGACGGCGGGCAAGGACCGCGGTCGTGAGGGTGCGGTGATCCTCGTCTACCGGACCAGGCAGAAGGTGCTGGTCCAGGGCGTCAACATGATCCGCAAGAACACCAAGGTGGACTACCAGGGTCAGCGCGGCGCCAAGGAGGGCGGCATCGTCACCCAGGAGGCGCCCATCCACGTCAGCAACGTCCGGCTGATCGACCCGGAGACCAAGAAGGGCACCCGCGTCGGCTACCGGTTCGATGAGGACAACAAGAAGGTCCGGATTGCCCGGGCCAGCGGTAAGGACATCTGATGACCACGACAGCGTCGCAAACACCCGGCGGGGCCGCGGGCGGCACCGCCCTCGCCGAGCGCGTGGCGCCGCGCCTGAAGCAGCGCTACGCCGACGAGATCTCCGCCGCCCTGCGCGAGGAGTTCCACTACGCCAACGTCATGCGGATCCCGACGCTGACCAAGATCGTCGTCAACATGGGCGTCGGCGAGGCGGCCCGGGATGCCAAGCTCATCGACGGCGCCGTCCGCGACCTGGCCATCATCACCGGCCAGAAGCCCGCGGTGGCCCGGGCGCGCAAGTCCATCGCCCAGTTCAAGCTGCGCGAGGGCATGCCGATCGGCGCGCACGTCACCCTGCGCGGCGACCGGATGTGGGAGTTCTGCGACCGGCTGCTGTCGATCGCGCTGCCCCGGATCCGCGACTTCCGCGGCCTGTCTGACCGCCAGTTCGACGGCCGGGGGAACTACACCTTCGGGCTGACCGAGCAGCTGATGTTCCACGAGATCGATCCCGATGCAGTGGACCGGCAGCGCGGAATGGACGTGACAGTCGTCACGTCCGCGACCAACGACGCCGAAGGCCGCTCGCTGCTGCGGCGGCTCGGCTTCCCGTTCAAGGAGAACTGACCCGTGGCGAAGAAGAGCCTCGTCGCCAAGGCCAAGCGCACTCCGAAGTTCGAGGTGCGCGGCTACACCAGGTGCTCCCGGTGCGGGCGGCCCCGTGCTGTCTACCGCCGGTTCGGCCTGTGCCGGATCTGCTTCCGGACGATGGCACACCGGGGCGAACTGCCCGGCATCACCAAGTCCAGCTGGTAAAACCACCCTGGGCGCGACGAGCGCCCACTGACCGCGCCGAAGGTCCGTTTTGGCGGAAACCGCGGCGAGGAGGGCCATCAGGCCATGACCATGACCGACCCGGTCGCAGACATGCTGACCAGGCTGCGCAACGCCAACTCGGCGTATCACGACGACGTGATCATGCCGCACTCGAAGATCAAGGTGCACATCGCCGAGATCCTCCAGCAGGAGGGCTACATCTCGGGCTTCCGCGTCGAGGACGCCGAGGTGGGCCGCAAGCTGGTGATCGCGCTCAAGTTCGGCCCGACCCGGGAGCGGTCCATCGCGGGCATCAAGCGGGTGTCCAAGCCGGGCCTGCGGGTCTACGCGCGCAAGGACAACCTGCCGAAGGTGCTCGGCGGCCTGGGCGTCGCGATCATCTCGACGTCGGACGGCCTGATGACCGACAAGCAGGCTAAGAGGAAGGGCGTGGGCGGGGAAGTTCTCGCCTACGTCTGGTAGGGGAGCCAGCGATGTCACGAATCGGACGGATGCCCGTCACCGTGCCCAGCGGTGTCGATGTCACCATCAGCGGCCGCGAGGTCACGGTCAAGGGGCCGAAGGGCACCCTGAGCGTCCAGGTGTCGGCGCCCATCGAGGTCAGCCGGGAGGGCGACGTCATCACCGTCACCCGGCCCAGCGACGAGGGCGAGGTCCGCGCGCTGCACGGACTGTCCCGCTCGCTGATCGCCAACATGGTGACCGGGGTGACCGAGGGGTACCGCAAGACGCTGGAGATCGTCGGGGTCGGCTACCGCGTTCAGGCCAGGGGCAAGGACCTGGAGTTCGCGCTCGGCTTCAGCCACCCGGTCCCGGTGAACGCGCCGGACGGAATCTCCTTCAGGGTCGAGACGCCCACCAGGTTCATCGTGGAGGGCATCGACAAGCAGCAGGTCGGCGAGGTCGCCGCGAAAATCCGCAAGCTCCGCAAGCCGGACCCCTATAAGGGCAAGGGCGTGCGTTACCAGGGTGAGCAGATCCGCCGCAAGGTCGGGAAGGCTGGGAAGTAAGACATGTCTGGCACCAAGACCCGGGCGCACGGGCGCATCACCGGCCGCACCGCCGTGCGGATCTCGTCGCGGCAGCGGCGCCATCTGCGCGTCCGCAAGAAGATCGAGGGCAGCCCCGTGCGGCCCCGGCTCGTGGTGACCCGCTCGGCCCGGAACACGTTCGCCCAGCTCGTGGACGATGTGGCCGGAGTTACGCTGGCCTCGGCGTCGACCCTGGACGCGTCCATCCGCGGCGCCTCGGCGGACAAGACCGCCAAGGCCCGCCAGGTCGGCGCGCTGCTCGCCGAGCGGGCTGGCCAGGCTGGCATTTCCGCCGCGGTGTTCGACCGCGGCGGGAACGCCTACCACGGCCGGGTCGCGGCGCTCGCGGACGGCGCGCGGGAAGGCGGGCTGGACCTATGAGCACCAGCGCTGCAAGGCAACTACGGAAGAGGACAAGCTAATGCCACCAGCACAGCGGCGCGGCGGCACCGGTGGGGGTGGCGAGCGGCGTGACCGTCGTGACGACCGCCGCGGTGGCGCTGCCGAGAAGGGCACGGCCTACCTAGAGCGGGTCGTCACGATCAACCGGGTGGCCAAGGTCGTGCAGGGCGGCCGCCGGTTCAGCTTCACCGCGCTGGTCGTGGTGGGCGACGGCAACGGCATGGTGGGCGTCGGCTACGGCAAGGCCAAGGAAGTACCCGCGGCCATCGCCAAGGGCGTCGAGGCGGCGAAGAAGGGCTTCTTCCGGGTGCCCCGCATCGCCGGCACGATTCCGCACACTGTGACGGGCGAGGAGGCGGCGGGCGTCGTCCTGCTCAAGCCGGCCAGCCCCGGAACCGGCGTCATCGCCGGCGGCCCGGTGCGCGCCGTCCTGGAGTGCGCGGGCGTGCACGACGTGCTGTCCCGCTCCCTGGGCTCGTCCAACCCGATCAACGTGGTGCACGCGACCGTGGCCGCGCTCAAGGGCCTGAGCCGGCCGGAAGAGATCGCGGCCCGGCGCGGGCTGCCGATCGAGCACGTCGCGCCCGCGGCCATGCTCCGCGCTCGCGCGGCGGCTGCGGCCGGCGCCGGCACCGCGAACGACAACAGCTGAGCGGGAGCAGCACATGGCAGAGCTCAAGGTCACCCAGACCAAGTCGAAGATCGGCGGCACCCACCCGCAGCGCGAGACGCTGCGCTCACTCGGGCTGCACCGGATCGGCGACAGCGTCGTCAAGGCCGACCGGCCCGAGATCCGCGGCATGATCCAGCTGGTCCGCCACCTGGTGGTCGTGGAGGAGGTTAACTGAGATGGCAAAGAACGACTCCGACACCCCCGGCGGCCAGGCAGGCCTGAAGATTCACCACCTGCGCCCGGCGCCGGGTTCCCACAAGGCCCGGACCCGGGTCGGCCGCGGCGAGGCCTCCAAGGGCAAGACCGCGGGCCGCGGCACCAAGGGCAGCAAGGCGCGGACCCAGATCTCGCCGGCCTTCGAGGGCGGCCAGATGCCACTGCACCGTCGGCTGCCGAAGCTCAAGGGCTTCTCCAACCTGCCGTTCAAGACCACCTACCAGGTGGTCAACATCGACCGGCTGTCGGCCCTGTACCCCGACGGCGGCGAGGTGACGCCGGACGACCTGGCGGCCAAGGGCGCCGTCCGTCCGGGCGAGCTGGTCAAGGTGCTGGGCCAGGGCGAGACCGGTGCCGCGCTGCGCGTTTCCGCGCACCGGTTCTCGGCCACCGCCCGGGAGAAGATCACCGCCGCCGGCGGGTCCGTTACCGAATTGTGAGATGACCATCTCCGCGCCCCCTGTCCGGCGAAGCCGCCGCCGGCCGGGGCAGGCGGGCGCGGGGATGGCCGCTGCGGCCCCTGGCCGCCGTGGTGCCGTGGGCGCGTTAGACTTCGGCGCGGGTAACCGCTCGCGCTGGTGAAGGGCGCGACCACTGGCCCGCGACAGGAGCGGCAGATGACGTCTATCCACGAAGCAGAGGACTGCGCATGCTGACCGCGTTTCTCCGGGCCTTCCGTACGCCCGACCTACGCAAGAAGCTCCTGTTCACGGTCTTCATCATTGCCGTGTTCCGGATGGGGTCCTCCCTGCCGACGCCGGGCGTCTCCCAGAAGGCCATCAACGCCTGTCTCGCGACGACCGGCAACACCAGCATCTTCCAGCTGGTCAACCTGTTCAGCGGCGGGTCGCTGCTGAAGCTCTCGGTCTTCGCGCTCGGCATCATGCCGTACATCACCGCGAGCATCATCCTGCAGCTGCTGGCCGTGGTCATCCCGCGCCTGGAGACGCTGCGCCAGGAGGGGCAGTCCGGGCAGGCCCGGATCACCCAGTACACGCGCTACCTGACCATCGGGCTGGCCATCCTCCAGTCCACCGGCATCATCGCCCTGGCCCGGTCGGGCAACCTGATCCCGAACTGCACCCAGAAGCTCATCCCGAACCCGTCGGTGTTCACCATCGGCACCATGGTCATCTGCATGACCGCCGGCACGGCCGTCATCATGTGGCTGGGCGAGCTGATCACCGACCGGGGCGTCGGCAACGGCATGTCGCTGATGATCTTTACCCAGGTCATCGCGGTCATTCCCGGCGAGATGCTCTCCATCTACAAGACCAAGCACGCGTTCGTGTTCCTCCTGGTGCTGGTGGTCGGCATCGCGATCATCGCGTTCGTCGCCCTGATGGAACAGGCCCAGCGCCGGATCCCGGTCCAGTACGCCAAGCGAATGGTGGGCCGCCGCATGTACGGCGGCACATCGACCTATATCCCGCTCAAGGTCAACCAGGCGGGCGTCATCCCGGTCATCTTCGCCTCGTCCCTGCTGTACATCCCGCAGCTGGCCTCCCAGCTGTTCGGCTCGGGCGGCAACGCGAACTCGGCCTGGGTACGGTGGATCAACACGAACCTGGTGACCGGAGACAAGCCCGCATACGCGGCGTTGTTCTTCGTGCTCATCGTCTTCTTCACCTACTTCTACGTGTCGATCACCTTTAACCCGACTGAAGTAGCCGACAACATGAAGAAGTACGGCGGCTTCATCCCCGGCATCCGGCCGGGCGGCCCGACGGCCGGGTACCTGAGCTACGTGCTCAGCCGGCTGACCGCGGCGGGCTCGCTGTACCTGGGCCTGGTCGCGCTCATCCCGGTCGTCGCCATCGGCCTGCTCGCCGCGAACGCGCAGTTCCCGCTGGGCGGGACCAGCATCATGATTGCGGTGGGAGTCGGTCTCGATACCGTGAAGCAGATCGAGAGCCAGCTTCAGCAGCGCAACTATGAGGGCTTCCTGCGATAGTGCGCCTGGTCCTTGTCGGGCCCCCCGGAGCGGGCAAGGGGACACAGGCCCAGTTCATCTCCTCGAACCTGTCGATCCCGAAGATTTCGACGGGTGACATTTTTCGGTACAACGTCAGCACGGGTACCGAGCTCGGCCGCCAGGCCAAGGCGTTCATGGACAAGGGCGACCTGGTCCCCGACGAGGTCACCATCGCGATGGTGAGCTCACGGCTGCAAGAAGACGATGCCGCCGTCGGCTTCCTGCTGGACGGTTTCCCCCGGAATGTCCCGCAGGCCGAGACGCTGAAGAAGATGCTCGCCGAGTGGGATGCCAGGCTCGACATCGTGCTCGAGCTGGTCGTCGACGATGACGAGGTCGTCCGCCGGCTGTCCGGCCGCCGGACCTGCCGCAAGTGCGGCCGGATCTGGCATGTGGTCTTTGACCCGCCGGCCCGCCAGGGCATCTGCGACGACTGCGGCGGCGAGCTGTTCCAGCGCGACGACGACCAGGAGGAGACCATCCGGCACCGGCTGGATGTCTACCAGCAGCAGACCCGGCCGCTGATCGCCTACTACGCCGACGAGGGCACCCTGCTGGGCATCGACGCCACCGGGCCGGTGGAGGAAATCACCGACCGGGCCATGAGTGCCCTGCGGCGGTTCGTCCGCTGAACTGCGGCCGCCGCCGCGGAGGTAGTTTAGGTAGGGAGCCCCGGGAGGCGGCATGCGGCGCAGGCAGGAATGGTCGATCGAGGTCAAGACGCCCGCGCAGCTTGCCCTCATGCGGGAGGCCGGCCTGGTCGTGGCCACCGCGCTGCGAGCGGCCGCCGCCGCGGTGGAGCCGGGCATCAGCACCGCGGAACTGGACGCCATCGCCGAGCGGGAGATCCGGGGCGCGGGCGCGGTGCCGTCGTTTCTGGGCTACCACGGCTACCCGGCGACGATCTGCACCTCGGTCAACGAGCAGGTCGTCCACGGCATCCCCAGCCGGGGCGCCGTGCTGGCGGCCGGCGACCTGATCTCCATCGACTGCGGTGCCATCGTGAGCGGCTGGCACGGCGACGCGGCCCTCACCGTCAGCGTGGGTCCGGCCCGCGCCGACCTGGCCGGCCTGCTGGACGCCTGCGAGCAGGCCCTGTGGCACGGCCTCGCGCGGGCGGAGCCGGGCGCCCGCCTGACCGACATCAGCGCCGCCGTGGAGGCCGCCGCGCGAGCCGCCGGCCCGTACGGGATTGTCGAGGACTATACGGGGCATGGCATCGGCACCCAGATGCACATGGATCCGCCGGTTCCGAACTACGGCCAGCCGGGCCGCGGCCCGGTGCTGACCGAGGGGATGGCACTGGCGATAGAGCCGATGCTGGTGCTGGGCGACCAGGAGACGGACGTGCTGGACGACGGCTGGACGGTGGTGACCACGGACGGGACCTGGGCCGCGCACTTCGAGCACACGGTGGCGGTCACGGCGGACGGCCCCTGGGTGCTGACCGCCGCCGACGGCGGCGCCTGCGGCCTGGCCCGGGTCGCCGCGACCACCCCGGCGGCGGCCGGGGCTTCCGGAGGCTCCTGATGGCCAGCGACCCGCGGATCCGGGCGTCGGACGCCGACCGGGACCGGACGGCCACGCTGCTGCGCGAGCACCACGCGGCCGGGCGGCTGGACGCCGACGAGTTCAACGAGCGCCTGGACAAGACGTTCGCCGCCAAGACCGTCGGCGAGCTCGACGACCTGCTGTCCGACTTGCCCAGCATTGACCTGTACCGGCTGCCCGACCACGGCCTGCCCCGGCGGCCCGCGGTGCCCGGTGCCACCTCGCACCTGGGCACCATGGCGGCGGCGGGCGCCACCCGGCCTCATGGCCGGTTCTCGCCCGCCTGGCAGGCGGCCTGGGGCTCCTGGCTCAGCGTCTCGGCCGTGCTGATCGTGATCTGGACGCTGAGCGGGATGGGCTACCCGTGGTTCGCCTGGATCGTCGGCCCCTGGGGCGCGGTCATGCTCGCCCGCTGGGTCACCGGCAACCACCCCGACGGCGGGCAGCGTCAGGTCCGCGGGTCATCCCACCACGAGCAGCTGCCCTGGGACGGGAAGCAGGACCAGGGCGACGGCTCCCCGCGGTGACGAGCATGGCCCCGGGAATATCGGCCCCCCGTTCCCGGTTACCACGATCGCATCCGGGAAGCCTCACGGCCGGCCCGGTTCGCAAAGTTCGAGGGTCTGAAGTAGAATCTGCCCTGCCCCATAAGCTGCTGCTGGTGCGCGGTGTTCTCGCGCACGCGGGCGGCTGTGCTGGAGCTGGGGTAACCCGAACTTCGGTGGCATGCGAGAGCATGGGGCCGATCGCGGGGAAAGCCACCGATGACCGAGGGGGCTTGCCGCGGCACGACCGGAAACGGTCCGCCGGGGCGGCCGCCGCACAGCAAGTACAGTCCAGTCGAGTAGCACCAGCTAGCACGCTAGAACCGGCAGGCTAGCCGAGCAGTGAAGCGCGGAGGATATGCCCAAGAAAGACGGCGCCATCGAGATCGAGGGGACGGTCGTGGAGTCGCTCCCGAACGCCTTCTTCAGAGTGGAGCTGGACAATGGGCACAAAGTCCTAGCTCACATCAGCGGCAAGATGCGGATGCACTACATCCGGATCCTGCCTGACGACCGAGTCGTCGTGGAGCTCAGCCCCTACGACCTCAGTCGCGGGCGGATCGTCTACCGGTACAAGTAACGAGCTGACGGTGCACGGGCCGGCCAGCCCGGCCCCGAGCGCCTGAGGAGACCCACAGTGAAGGTCAAGCCGAGTGTGAAGAAGATCTGCAGCAAGTGCCGGGTCATTCGCAGGCACGGCCGGGTCATGGTCATCTGCTCTGACCCGCGGCACAAGCAGCGCCAGGGCTGACCTGACGCACTGCAGTAGTTAGTACGTGCAGTAGTTAGTTAGCACGCACCGCGATCCGCGGCCGCCCCAGCGGCCGCGGAGCACCCCCGGGCGGAGGCCGGGGCCGTATCCGGGCAGGGATGCGGAAGCGGCGCGCAGGACCTCCCGGGGTAAAGGAGAACTGCCCGCGATGGCTCGCCTAGTCGGCGTTGACTTGCCACGTGAGAAGCGGCTTGAGGTCGCTCTCACCTACATCTTCGGAATCGGCCGGACCCGCGCATTCGAGACCCTGAACGCCACCGGCGTCAGCGGCGACACGCGCGTTCACGAGCTCGGCGAGGACGACCTCGTCCGGCTCCGTGACTGGATCGAGGCCAACTACAAGGTCGAGGGTGACCTGCGCCGCGAGGTTCAGGCCGATATCCGCCGCAAGGTAGAAATCGGCTGCTACCAGGGCATCCGGCACCGCCGGGGACTGCCCGTGCACGGGCAGCGCACCCAGACCAATGCCCGGACCCGCAAGGGCAAGAAGAAGACCGTCGCCGGCAAGAAGAAGGCCGGCAAGAAGTAGTCCCATGCCGGGCCCGCAGAGCGGGCCCGGCATCTCCAGTGGACCGATGACCTCCAAGGTTGAGGAGCAGAATGCCTCCCAAGGGCCGTACTGCAGGCGCCAAGAAGGTGCGCCGCAAGGAACGCAAGAACATCGCGCACGGGCACGCCCACATCAAGAGCACGTTCAACAACACGATCGTCTCCATCACCGACCCGGGGGGCAGCGTCATCGCCTGGGCGTCTTCCGGCCAGGTGGGCTTCAAGGGCTCGCGCAAGTCCACTCCGTTCGCCGCGCAGATGGCCGCGGAGGCCGCGGCCCGGCGCGCGATGGAGCACGGGATGCGCAAGGTCGACGTCTTCGTCAAGGGCCCGGGCTCCGGCCGCGAGACGGCCATCCGGTCGCTGCAGGCCACTGGCCTCGAGGTGGGCTCCATCCAGGACGTCACGCCGGTTCCGCATAATGGCTGCCGGCCGCCGAAGCGGCGCCGGGTCTGAGGAGATAGACGACTGACATGGCTCGATACACAGGTCCGGACTGCAAGCGCTGCCGGCGCGAGAAGACGAAGCTGTTCCTTAAGGGCGCCAAGTGCGACAGCCCGAAGTGCCCCATTGAGATCCGGCCCTACCCGCCGGGCGAGCACGGCCGCAACCGGCCCAAGGAGAGCGAGTACCTGCTCCAGGTCCGGGAGAAGCAGAAGGCCCGCCGCATCTACGGCGTCCTTGAGAAGCAGTTCCACAACTACTACGAGGAAGCCGCGCGCAAGCGCGGCAAGACCGGTGACGTGCTGCTCCAGATCCTGGAGAGCCGCCTGGACAACGTCATCTACCGGGCCGGCTTCGCCAAGAGCCGGGACATGGCCCGCCAGCTGGTCGGGCACGGGCACGTCACGGTCAACGGCAAGAAGGTCGACATCCCGTCCTACCGGGTGGGCGACAGCGACATCGTCGAGGTCGCTTCCAAGTCCCGTGAGCTGACCCCGTTCATCGTGGCCAAGGCCGAGGCGGGGGAGCGCCCCGTTCCGGCGTGGATCGAGGTGATCCCGGACAAGATGCGCGTGCTGGTGCACACCCTCCCGATCCGGGCGCAGATCGACACGCTCGTCCAGGAGCAGCTCATCGTCGAGTACTACTCGAAGTAAATGCAGGTCACGGGCTGGCCGCAAGCTGGCCAGCCCGCCTGGCGGTGACCGCCGCCAGAATCGTTGCTGTCATATAGCGGGCAGCGCGGAAAGGAACAGCAATGCTCATCGCCCAGCGTCCCAGCCTCACCGAGGATCAGGTCAGCGAGTTCCGGTCGCGGTTCGTCGTCGAGCCGCTCGAGCCGGGGTTCGGCTACACCATCGGCAACTCACTGCGCCGCACGCTCCTGTCCTCGATTCCGGGTGCCGCCGTCACCAGCATCCGGATCGAGGGGGTTCTGCACGAGTTCTCCACGATCCCCGGTGTCACCGAGGACGTGACTGACATCATCCTGAACCTCAAGGAGCTGGTGGTCTCGTCCGAGCACGACGAGCCCATGCACATGTACCTGCGCAAGCAGGGCCCGGGCCCGGTCACGGCGGCCGACATCGCGCCGCCCGCCGGACTGGAGGTGCACAACCCCGAGCTGCACATCGCCACGCTGAACGGCAAGGGCAAGCTCGAGATGGAGCTGACCGTCGAGCGCGGCCGCGGCTACGTCTCCGCCGCCCAGAACAAGCAGCCGGGGCAGGAGATCGGCCGGATCCCGATCGACTCCATCTACTCGCCGGTCATGCGCGTCACCTACAAGGTCGAGGCCACCCGCGTCGAGCAGCGGACCGACTTCGACCGGCTCATCCTGGACGTCGAGACCAAGCCGTGCATGCGGCCGCGGGACGCGGTGGCGAGCGCGGGCAAGACGCTGGTCGAGCTGTTCGGGCTGGCCCGCGAGCTGAACGTCGACGCCGAGGGCATCGACATCGGCCCGTCCCCGACGGACGCGGCACTGGCGGCGGACCTCGCCCTGGCGATCGAGGAGCTCAACCTCACCGTCCGCTCGTACAACTGCCTCAAGCGCGAGGGCATTCACAGTGTGGGCGAGCTGGTCGCCCGCAGCGAGCAGGACCTGCTGGACATCCGTAACTTCGGCGCCAAGTCGATCGAGGAAGTCAAGCAGAAGCTGATCGAGATGAACCTGGCGCTCAAGGACTCACCCCCCGGCTTCGACCCGGGCACGGCCGCGGACAGCTACGGGGCCGATGACGACGACAGTTACGTCGAAACCGAGCAGTACTGACGGGCCAGACGGCCCGGACGGTAGTAGACCGAGGAGAACTCTTCGATGCCCACGCCCACCAAAGGCGCGCGACTCGGCGGCAGCTCGGCCCATCAGCGGCACATGCTGGCGAATCTCGCCACCGCGCTCTTCGAGCACGGCAAGATCACCACGACCGAGGCGCGGGCGCGCCGGCTCCGGCCGTACGCGGAGCGGCTGATCACCTTCGCCAAGCGGGGTGACCTGCACGCGCGGCGTCAGGTGCTGTCCGTCGTGACGGACAAGAGCGTGGTGCACACGCTCTTCGCCGACATCGGGCCGAGCTTCGCCACCCGCGAAGGCGGCTACACCCGGATCACGAAGGTCGGTCCCCGCAAGGGCGACAACGCGGCCCTGGCCGTGATCGAGCTGGTCCGCGAGGAGCCTGACGCCAGGCCGCGCCGCCGGCGGGCACGCCGGGCGCCTGCGGCCGCAGCGCCGTCCGGCCGCGGCCAGCAGGCGGCGGAGACGGCCGAGGTGACCGAGGCCGAGGCCCCGGAGTCCGAGGCGACCGCGGTGACCGCGGAGTCCGAGGCGGAGGCCCCCGAGGCCAGCGCCGAGGACACCACGGCCGAGGACGCCACCGCCGAGGACGAGTAACCCGCGCTGACTGATCAGCGACAGCCCGGCCAGCTCCGGGCGGATCAGCCAGTGCAGGATCGGGCCGGGGCCGCTGCGGCCCCGGCCGATCCAGCTCAGCCGGACCCGGCACCGCCCGCGGCCCCCGTCCGGGCCGCGGGCGAGCCCGTTGTCCGGCTCCGTCTTGACCTGGCCTATGACGGCGCCGGGTTCCACGGCTGGGCCCGCCAGCCCGGCCAGCGCACCGTCCAGCAGGCCATCGAGGACGCCCTCGGCCGGCTGCTGGGCCAGGACCCGGGACCGGCCCTCACGGTGGCCGGCCGCACCGACGCCGGCGTTCATGCCCGCGGCCAGGTCGCGCACGCCGACGTGCCCCTGGCCGCCTGGGACCGCGCGGCCGCGGCCGCGCTCCGCCGGCTGGCCGGTCTCCTGCCGCCCGACGTCCGGGTCCGCGCCATCGCGCCCGCGCCGGCCGGCTTCGACGCGCGCTTCTCGGCGCTCTCGCGCCGCTACTCCTACCGGGTCTGCGACGACCCCGCCGCGCTCGACCCGCTGCGCCGCGGCGACACCCTCTGGTACCCGCACCCGCTCGACCTGGACCGGATGAATGAGGCGGCCCGGGGCTGCCTCGGCGAGCACGACTTCGCTGCGTTCTGCCGCCGCCGGGAAGCCGCCACGACCGTCCGGGCGCTGCTGGACCTGCACTGGGAGCGGCCGGAGCCGGGCATCGTGCGGGCGCGCGTCGTGGCGGACGCCTTCTGCCACAACATGGTCCGCGCCCTGGCCGGCGCGCTGCTCGCGGTGGGCGACGGCAGCCGCCCGGCGGCCTGGCCGGCCGAGATCCTCGCCGCCCGGGTCCGCGACCCGGCCGTCCGGGTCGCCCCGCCGCACCCGCTGTGCCTGGAGGAAGTCCGTTACCCCGACGCGGAGGGCCTGGCCGCCCGCGCGCGCCTCACCCGCCGCCTCCGCCCCCCGCTCCCGGCCCTGGCTCCGCCCCCGCCCCGGGATGAGTGATTTCGCGAGGTTAGCGCCGCCCTTTGCGGTTGTTCATCATGATCACGCAGGGTTTTGGGTAGCCGGCTACACCGGATCCTGCGTGATCATGTTGGTTCCTCCCCCCGCCGCCCAAACCATGATCGTGCAGGGTTGTGGTGGTGCCAGCAACCATGACCCTGCGCGATCATGGTGCTGACCCGACCGGGGCCCGCGTTCGGGGCCGGGCTTGGCCCTCTAGGGCGTGCCGCTGACCATGCGGTTGGAGAGGCTGACGTTCGCGGTCTCGTCGAACAGCTGCGTCATGAAGGTCTTGAGCTGAGCCTGCTGCGCGGGCGACTTGGGCGAGGCGCTGTTGACGAACTGCGCCCAGATCAGGATCAGGTAGTGCCCCTTGGTGGCGGCCTCCTCGAGCCCGGCGCCCTGGCCGAGCGCCCGCGTCGGGCCGTTCGGCCCCTTGAGCTGGGAGATGAAGTCCCTCGTGTCGGCGGCGTGGCCCGCGTGGGCCGCGGTCGCGGCCGTGCTGAGGTTGAGCACGCCGATCGTGCCCATCGCCTTCTCGGAGGTCGCCAGGTAACTGGCCCGGACGACCTGGCTGCAGGCCTTGGCCGGGACGGCCGCCTGCAGGGCCGTGCCGATGACCGCCGAGGCGCAGGTGCTTTTCGGCTGGCTCGTGGTCCGGCTGAAGACCACGGCGCCGGTGGTGAAGGTAGCCGGGAACAGCTGCGCGACCGTGAGCGGCAGCGGGTCGGCGGCGCGGCTGGCGATGTGCCCGAACTGGCCGAGCGTCGGGCTCGGCGACGCGGCGGCGGTGCTGGGCGCGGCGGCCGAGCGATCCGACGTGGCGGGCGTGCCCTGGTGCTCCGCGGCGTGCAGCAGGAAGGCCCCGGCCGCGATCGCGACCACCATGACGGCGCACACGGCGAGCACCGCGCTGACCCGCCCCTTCCGGGCGGACCGGCCGCTCCGCGACCCGGCCCGGCTCGCGACCCGCGAGCCGGGCGCTCGTCCCTCCGGCCCGGGCGCTCGTCCCTCCGGCCCGGCCGGGGGGTCACTGCCGTGCTCCGCCTCCGGCCAGCCCGCCCCCGGCCACCCCTGCGGCGGGGCCGCCGCCGGGACCGCGG
>Ga0193728_1000249_pt1 | contig 25326 bp, 27 predicted proteins | sample U1c1metaG_FD_143037 | JGI IMG/M metagenome (GOLD analysis project Ga0193728, IMG submission 143037) | Soil microbial communities from a riparian zone of the East river system, Colorado, United States - U1c1 | ecosystem: Environmental > Terrestrial > Soil > Riparian zone | place: USA: East River... | reverse complement strand
GGTCGAGTAGACGCGCGAAGCCGGCGCTCCGATGGTGGTATTCGTGCCCGTCTGGCACGTGTGAGCCTGCGCGCGTGGACACCCTTGTGCCAAACGGGCCCAACCGCCCGGGGTGGGACCCGATGGCCCAACTCGCCGTCGGGTACGAGCCGAATTGACGCCGTGATGGCGCTCCGCCATGATGAGCGTCATGACGAACACTGCGGCCCCAGGCTGGTATCCCGACCCCAGCAATCCGACTGTTGAGAATTGGTGGGATGGCACCGCATATCACGGAACTCGAGTCGCCGCCGGGCCGACCGTCGCGCCGCCAGCCCCGCAGTCCGTTCAGCCGGGAATGGTCTACGTCGCAGTGCCGCCCGCTGGTTCTGTGGCCGTATATGGCGGAGCGATCTCGCCGAAGAGCAGGACGGTCGCGTCGATCCTGGGATTCTTCCTCGGCGGTCTCGGCGTCGACCGGTTCTACCTCGGGAACATCGGAATGGGCGTCGCCAAGCTTCTCCTCGGCTGGTTGACATTTGGGATCTGGCCGCTCGTCGACTGGATTGTTATCCTCGCGGGCTCGGCCCACGACGGTCAGGGGCTGCCGGTCAGGAACTGGAGCTAAGCGGTCCCTCCTCATCCTCGGTCCAGCGGCCGCGCGAAGTTGCCGGTAAGTGAGCCCGTTTGGTACGTGTGAGCCTGCGCGCACGAGCACCCTTGTGCCAAACGGGCACAAACGCGAGGAGAGGTCGGCGGGCTACTCCGCGAGGATCTTCGCGCGCGCGGTGGCCAGCTCGTCGTCGCTGATCAGGCCCCCGGCATGCAACTCCGAGAGTTCGGTGAGGCGCCCCTCCTTGGTGCTGGCAGCACCGGCCTTCAGGCTGTTCTCGCCCGCCGTCATGACCGGTTCGGAGCGCTCGCCGGACACCTGTGGACCGTTCGACGTCGTCGTCGGCGGGTTGGCGGCGAGTTCCTCCAATTGGACGGCAAGTAGCGCGTCGCTGGCCCCGGACATGCGTTTCGCACGGGCAAAGATCGTTGCGATCCAGATGATCAGCGCGACGATGATAGCGATGACCACAACGATGAAGACGATGTCGCTCGTACCCATATGATCCGCTTCCCCGACCCAGTGACTGACGCCTATCTAACTGGGCGAGAATCGCTTTGTCGAGTCGACTTCCCGTGCGGCTGCGAGAATAAGCACATGCACCACAGACCACGGCCCGCCGCATCCTTCGGTGACGCGGCATGACCAGCCCGCAACTGTGGGAGCGCCCGGTCAGCTACGCGGCGGTTGGCGCGACACAGGCCCCCGACCTTCTGCAGTATCCACCTGCGGGTTATCGCCCGATCGAGCGTCGCGTGCGGGTCGGCCATGGCGTCGAACGCTGGGACTACGCGTGGACCCAACTCTTCACCTGGGGGATGCAGCGCCTGTCGGGGATGCGGGTCGAGGTCAGCGATACTCCTGGTGAGGTCACCGCGCTCACGTACACCCCGGTCGGATTCGACGCGTCCGGAAATCCCGTGGCGCCGGCGACGATCGATGCGTCCGGCGATGCGCTGTTCGGGCCCGATGGCACCGCCTTCCTGCGCCCGGGCGATACCGCCAACCTGGTCATCCCGTTCGGTCCTCTGCACGTCGGTGCGCCTGTGCGAGTGGTCTATATCATCGACTCGCCCACGCGCAAGGGGTTCGCGTATGGCACTCTCCCGGGACATCCGGAGAGCGGCGAAGAGGCATGGATGCTCGACCAGTCCGATGACGGGTCCGTGTGGCTGACCATCCGAGCCTTCTCACGTCCGTCGTCGTCGGCATGGTGGGCGGTCTATCCGGTGCTGCGTATTGTGCAGGCCGTCTACACCCGGCGCTACGAGCGCGCGCTCGCCGGCCCGATCCCGGGCTGATGTCGCCCAGCGCACTGCCCATCGCCGACCCGGCACCGCTCGACGGACTGCTGCCGGCTTCGGTCGCCGACGGCGCGGATGCCCGCAGGCTCGGCGTCTATCTGCATGTGCCGTTCTGCCGGGTGCGCTGCGGGTACTGCGACTTCAATACGTACACGTCGGATGAGCTGCGGGGTGCGCGACGCGACGACTACGCGGCCCAGGCGATTGCCGAGTTGCACCAGGCCGAGAGCGTGCTCGCTGCCGCCGGGCTGCCCGACCGGGAAGCATCCACTGTGTTCTTCGGTGGCGGAACGCCCACGATGTTGCCGGCCGCCGACTTGGCCGCAATGCTTGCGGCGGTGCGCAACGGCTGGGGACTTGCGCCCGGCGCCGAGATCACCACGGAGGCGAACCCGGACTCTGTCGACGCGGAATATCTCCAGGCGCTCAGGGCCGCCGGGTTCACGCGGGTCTCGTTCGGCATGCAGTCAGCCGTGCCCCACGTCCTGGCGACGCTCGAGCGCACCCACGACCCGGAGCGCGTCCCTCTCGTGGTTCGGTGGGCACGGGAAGCGGGGCTGGATGTGAGTCTCGACCTGATCTACGGGACGCCGGGCGAGAGCCTGGACGACTGGCGCACCTCTCTCGAACTCGCCGTCGCGCAGGCGCCCGACCACCTGTCGGCGTATGCGCTCATCGTCGAGGACGGAACCAAGCTCGCGCGGCAGATCCGTCGCGGCGAGGTGGCAGATCCGGATGACGACCTCGCGGCCGATATGTACGAGCTGGCCGATGAGTTGCTCGCGGGCGCCGGATACGACTGGTACGAAGTCTCGAATTGGGCGCGAAGGGTGGTCCCTGAGACGGCTCCGCGCACTGAGGTCATCGAAGGGCCGCCAACACTCAACGTCGCAGACGGCGCCGAGCACCGCAGTCGCCACAACCTCGCCTACTGGCAGGGGCAGGACTGGTGGGGGATTGGCCCCGGTGCCCACAGCCATATCGGCGGCGTGCGCTGGTGGAACGTCAAGCACCCTGCGGCGTACGCCGAGCGAATCGCCGCGGGCCAGTCGCCCGCCGCCGGGCGCGAAACGCTCGATACCGAGACGCAGCGAGTGGAGCGGGTTCTGCTTGGCGTGCGCATCCGCGACGGGCTTTCGATGACCGAGCTCACGCCATCCGGTCGCACGGCAGTCGCCGGTCTGATCGCCGACGAACTGGTGGAGGCATCCGCGGCGCTGCGCGGCACGATTCGCCTGACGCTGCGCGGTCGACTGCTCGCTGACGCCGTGGTTCGCCGCCTGCTCGAAGACTGAGCCGCTACTTGATGAACGTGATCGAGATCGGGAACCGGTAGTACTGCCCGTTGTTTGCCGCGACCGCGGCAAGGATGCTGAAGACGACGATCAGGATCTCAAGCGCGATCAGCAGGAAGACCCCGATCAGGATGATCGACAAGATTCCACACGCGAACACGGCGATGATGACCGTGAGGTGAAAATTGAGCGCGATCCTGGTGTGCTCGCGGATGAACGCGCCGCGATCCTTGGCGACGAGGTAGCCGATGAGTGACGGCAAAATACCGAAGAAGATTCCGCCGGCGTGAATGAGAGTTGCCCACAACCGCTGATCGGCAGGACTCAACGGTGGCGGCGGGGCGTACGTGTACGGCGGCGGCGGCGGTGGCTGGGTCATTCGTCTACCTAATCAGTCGGAGAGAAACAGGGTACCGGTAGGCCACGCCGATCCTCGCGGTTCTGAAGCCACGAATGGAGAAGGTCACGCTGACGATCGCGAGACCCACGCCGACCCCGAGGTGCACCCAGTCGACCGGAGCGAGGATCACGGCTCCGACAACGAGGCCGCCGACAATTGTCGCGAGGTAGGTGCCGACGATCGTGATCTGGAAATTGAGGGCTTCTTTCGCCTGGGTGGTCGCGAATCGTCCGCGGTCCTTGTACGCGAGGTAGATGAGCAGGGCGGGCAGGATCGAGACGATGCCGCCGAGGTGTGCGAAAGCTGCCCAGAGGCGGTCGTCGACTTCCCCGCGAGAATCCGCAGAAGAGCCTGCACCCGGTCGCGACCCTGACATCAGCGCCCCTTCTCACCTCAGGTGAAAACACGAAAGGACCGGAGGTAGCCCCCCGGCCCTTTCGAGTTAAAGCGAGTGCGTTACTTGATGAAGCGGAACGCAAACGGGTAGCGGTACGAGCCGCCGCCATTGACCTTGACGAATCCGAGGATCGAGAAGACCACGTTGATGGCCCACCAGATCAACGGCAGCCAGTAGAAGAACAGTGCAACACCGTAAGCCGAGGTGAAGAACAACACCGCGGTCAGGATGCCGGAAAGGATCCACAGCACGACCTCGCCGATGAGGAAGGTGATCTGCCAGTTCAGCGCCTCCTTGGCCTCAACGCGCACCTTTGCGCCGCGGTCCTTGAGGACCAGGTAGATGATGAGCGACGGGAGGATGTAGAGGATGCCGCCGAGGTGCGCGAGCGACGCCCAAAGCTTGTCATCTGCTTCCGAAAGCGGCGCTGCCGGAGCGGGCTGAGCCGCAGGAGCGGGGGTTGGGTCAGTCATGATGTGTTGCCTTTCGATGTTCGGGAAGTACATCCCGGTATTTATCAGGAAGAGCATGGCCTCGCGCTGCGGTGACCCGCGAAAACGGGACGCGCGCAAGCACAGACACAAGGTAGCGCCCCGCCACCCTTGCATGCAACGGGATAGACGCTGTATTTCACGATAGAATTGGCAGTCACAAGAGGCGAGTGCTAAAGGGTAAGGAGGCTGCTCGATGGTTTCTAGCCGCAGTCTCGACGTCCTTCGCGTCATTGTGCAGGACTATGTCGCGTCACGTGAGCCCGTGGGCTCGAAGTCGATCGTGGAGCGATACTCCTTCGGCGTGTCGGCGGCAACCATTCGTAACGACATGGCGCTCCTCGAAGAGGAAGAGCTCATTGTCGCCCCGCACACCTCATCCGGTCGGGTTCCGACCGATAAGGGCTATCGGATGTTCGTCGACCACCTGGCCGACCTGCGACCTCTGACGGCCGCCCAGCGTCATGCCATCGAACAGTTCCTCGGCGCATCCGTCGACCTCGATGACGTTCTGGCTCGCACCGTGCGACTGCTCTCTCAGCTCACCCACCAGGTCGCGCTTGTGCAGTATCCGCTGCTCTCCAACTCGCGAGTGCGGCACGTCGAACTCGTACCGCTCTCTGCCACGCGAATCATGAGCGTGTTCATCACCGACACCGGTCGCGTCGAGCAGCGAATCGTCGACGTCCCGGGTGCCATCGACGAGGCATTCCTCGCGGAGTTGCGCGCCCGCCTCAACACCGCACTCGGCGGGCTCGGACTCGCGGAGGCAACCGAAACGCTGGCGGAGTTTGCAAAACATTTCGAACCAGCGAGGCATCAGTTCGTTTCGCTTATCGCCTCCGGGCTGCTTGAGCAGATCGGGGCGAATCGCCAGGACAGGCTCGTGATGGCAGGCACCGCCAACCTGGTTCGCACGGAAGAGGACTTTTCCGGCAGCATCTTCCCGGTGCTCGAAGCGATCGAGGAGCAGGTCACACTTCTGCGCCTGTTCGGCGAGATGGCTGCGGACCAGAACGGTGTCTCTGCCCAACAAGGCGTGACAGCGAGCATCGGGCGAGAGAACGCCCAGTTTGGACTCGGAGAGATTTCGGTACTGACGAGTGGCTATGGTTCCTCGGATGGATCGATCGCACGGCTGGGCGTGCTTGGGCCGCTCAGGATGGACTACTCGAACAACATGGCCGCCGTGCGTGCAGTAGCTCGCTACCTGACCAGATTGCTCGGCGAAGAGTAAGCAGGGAAGACCTAAGTGGCAGACCATTACGAAGTGCTCGGCGTTGATCGGGGCGCGAGCGCTGATGAGATTAAGCGCGCCTACCGCAAGCTCGCGCGCGAGCTTCACCCGGACGTGAATCCGAGCGCCGTCGCGTCCGACCAGTTCAAGCTGGTCACTCATGCCTACGACGTTTTGAGCGATCCGCAGCAGCGCCAGCAGTACGACCTCGGCGGACAGGGCGGATTCGGTGGGGCCGGCTTTGGCGGCTTCGGCGATATCTTCGAGACCTTCTTTGGGGCGGCGGCCGGCGGTGGCGGTGGAAACCAGCGCGGTCCGCGCTCGCGCATGGAACGTGGACAGGATGCGCTGCTGCGCGTCGAACTCGACCTCGATGAGGTCATCTTCGGAAGTAAGCGTGACCTCGACATCCAGACGGCCGTGCTCTGCGAGACCTGCAACGGCAGTTGCTGCGCGCCGGGCACCTCCCCACAGACCTGCGACATCTGCAATGGCACCGGATCGATCCAGAGGACCGTGCGGAGCCTGCTTGGCAACGTCATGACATCGAGCCCGTGTGGAACGTGCCGCGGCTTCGGCACGGTCATCCCGAACCCGTGCCCGACCTGCCAGGGCCAGGGCAGGGTGCGCGCCACCCGCACGGCGAAGATCGACATCCCCGCCGGCGTCGACACCGGGCTGCGCATCCAGCTTCCCGGCCAGGGCGAAATCGGACAGGCCGGCGGCCCGGCGGGCGACCTGTTCCTCGAGATCAAGGTCAAGCACCACGACATCTTCAGCCGCAACGGCGACGATCTGCTCGCGACCCTCGAGGTGCAGATGACGGATGCCATCCTCGGCACAACGACCGTGCTCAAGGGACTGGACGGCGAGGTTCACGTCGAGATCAAGCCCGGCATCCAGAGCGCGGAAGTCATTACGATCAAGGACCGCGGTATCACGCACCTTCGCGGCAGCGGACGCGGCGATCTCAAGATCGGCGTGCAGGTGGTGACGCCCACTCGCCTTGGAGCAGCGGAGCAGGCGCTCATCCGGCAGTTTGCCGGATCGCATAAGTCGGTCGAACCTCACCTGGCCCAGTTCCAACAGGGCCTCTTCGCCAAGCTGCGCGATCGCTTCCTTAACGTCTAGCTAGCACCGCTTAGCTAATCCGATGGCCAACCAGTACCTGAGCGAAGCGCTAGGCAGCCCGGCAGTTGGCGGGATTGCCGTGATCGGCGGAGCGGAAGCTCGTCACGCGGTCACGGTCAGCCGGCTTTCGGTCGGCGAGATCGTGCGCGTCGGCAACGGACTCGGGATGATCGCCAGCGGCACGGTTACGGCTGTCGCGCCAGCGGAGTTCCGCTTCGAGGTCGAGACGATCGAGACGATCGAACGCCCGTCTCCCGCGATCTGGCTCGCCCAGGCCCTCGCGAAGGGCGATCGCGACGAACTCGCCATCCAGGCGGCAACTGAACTCGGCGTTGACGGTGTCATTCCCTGGACGGCCGCGCGCAGCATCTCCCGCTGGGAGGGATCAAAGGTCGCAAAGGGTCAGGAGCGCTGGGGTGTCGTCGTGCGCGAGGCGACCAAGCAGTCGGCGCGTGCCTGGTTGCCGGAAGTTGCGCCGCTCGTCAACACAAAACAACTCGCGGCGCTGGCCGAGACGGTCAGGATGATCGTTCTCGACCCTTTGGCGGAGTTGAGTTTGACGGGGGTGGCCCTTCGACAAGCTCAGGAACCGGGCAATGAGCCTCAGGAACCGGACAACGACATCGTCCTCGTCGTCGGACCGGAGGGCGGTATCTCCCCGGCCGAATTCGACCTGCTGCACTCCGCGGGCGCCGTGAGCGTGCGGCTCGGCGGCAGCATCCTTCGGACCAGCACAGCAGGCCCGGCTGCGATCGCTGTGCTGAGCGCGAAACTCGGGCGATGGTAGTCGTCAGCCGTTACGCTTGACGGGTGTCAACGACTGAGCCCACCGTCTTCGAGCTGATCATCGCGCGCGAAATCCCCGCCGAGATCGTGTTCGAAAACGAGCGCCTGATCGCGTTTCGTGACATCGCACCCAAGGCTCCCGTCCATCTGCTGGTTGTCCCGAAGATTTCCGAATACACCAACGTCGCAGAGCTGGCAGAGGGCGACCCGTTCCTGCTCGCCGAGATCGTGACCACTGCGGCCGAACTCGCCGCCGAGCACTCTAATGGCGAGTACCGATTGGTCTTCAATACCGGAGCGTCTGCGGGCCAGACGGTCTTCCACGTGCATGCGCACGTCCTCAGCGGCTCGTTCGACGAGAGTTCTCTTGGCGTCGAGTAGCGCAGACGAGGAACTCGCCACGGCGAAGCTCGCGGTCGACGGCATCGCCATGGTTCGCCTGCTCGGCCCGCAGGACCGCCTGCTGAGGACTATCGAGCGCCAGCATCCCGAGGTCCAGGTTCTGGTGCGCGGAAATGAAATTACGTTGACCGGCCGGTCGACGGAGGTAGAGGCGGCGAAACGCCTGGTTGAGGAGCTGATCCAGCTGGTACGAAACGGAGCCGATCTTGGCGCGAGCGATGTGACGAGTTCCGCTCGCATTCTGGAGTCGAACGCAGGGAGCCCGGCCGAGCTGCTGAGCCAGGCCATCCTGACCAGTCGGGGCAAGAGCATCCGACCGAAGACGCTTGGGCAGAAGGACTACGTCGACGCCATCGACCAGAACACCATTGTGTTCGGTATCGGCCCGGCGGGGACGGGTAAGACCTATCTCGCGATGGCGAAGGCAGTGCAGGCACTCCAACGCAAGGAGGTCGAGCGGATCATCCTGACCCGCCCGGCCGTCGAGGCGGGGGAGCGGCTCGGGTTCCTGCCCGGCACGCTCACCGACAAGATCGATCCGTACCTGCGACCGCTGTACGACGCGCTCAACGAGATGATGGATCCGGAGATCGTCCCCAAGCTGCTGGCCGCGGGGACCGTCGAGGTCGCGCCGCTCGCGTACATGCGCGGCCGTACGCTGAACAACGCATTTATTGTGCTGGATGAGGCGCAGAACACGACGCCGGAACAGATGAAGATGTTCCTGACGCGCCTCGGTTTCGGCTCGAAGATGGTCGTCACCGGCGACGTCACCCAGGTTGATCTGCCGATCGGATCGAGCGGGCTGCAGCTGGTCACTCGGGTCCTCGACGAGATCGACGACATCTACTTCTCGCGGCTGACCAGCGCCGATGTGGTGCGGCACTCGCTCGTCGGCCAGATCGTGGATGCGTACACGAAGTATGACGCGGAGCGGCAGGCCGCACGGTTTGACCGAGAGCAAGGGCAGCGCAGCTCGCCTGATGGCGCTGCGGACGCCTCGAATCGCGCCGAGCGACGCGGCCACGCGCCACAGGACCGTAAGGCGCCATCCCGTCCCGATCGACGGTGGGGGCGATAATGTCCATCGAAGTCAACAATGAGTCGGGGATCGATGTCGACGAGTCTGTTCTGCAGCGACTGGTCACCTACAACCTCGACCAGCTGCACGTGCATCCGGATGCGGAGCTTGCGATCCTCCTCGTTGACGAGTCGGCGATGGAGCAGCTCCACGTCCAGTGGATGGACGAGCCGGGCCCGACGGATGTCCTGAGTTTTCCTATGGACGAGCTGCGCCCCGGCACCGAGGACCAGCCGACCCCGGCCGGGCTGCTCGGCGACCTCGTGCTCTGCCCGCAGGTCGCAATCGCGCAGGCGGAGGCGGCTGGCCATAGCCCGATCGAGGAGATGCAGCTGCTCACCACGCACGGGCTGCTCCACCTGCTCGGCTTCGATCATGCGGAACCAGAAGAGGAGAAGGAAATGTTTGCGCTGCAGCGCGACCTCCTGATCGGGTTCGCGATGGCCGAGCGAAAGCGGTAGGACGCATCCCATGATCGCGATCTTCGTTGCGGCGGCCGTCGTGCTCGTGATCTTTGGCGGCCTGCTTGCCGCCGCCGATTCTGCGCTGACGGTGCTGAGCCGTACCGATCTCGTCGATCTCGCGGCGCACAGCCGATCCCGGCGCTCGCTGCTGGCGATCGCAGCGGACATGGGCGCGCACGTCAACGCGCTGAACTTCATGCGCGTCGTGTCGGAGACGACCGCCGCGGTGCTGGTCTCCCTGTCATTCGCCTACTCGTTCAAGGACTGGTGGTGGGCGCTGCTGGCGAGTGCCCTCATCATGACCGCCGTGTCATTCGTGCTTGTCGGCTCGAGTCCGCGGAGCGTCGGTCGTGCCCACTCGCACGGGATCATGCGATTCTCGGCCCCGATCATCCGATCGATCCGGGTGATTCTCGGTCCGATTGCGAACGCGCTCGTGGCCATCGGCAACCGGGTGACGCCCGGCCGCCCGAAGAATGCAACGTTCTCGAGCGAAGAGCAGCTGTTGAGCATGGTCGACGAGGCGACGGAACTCGACGTGCTCGACAAGGATGACCAGGAGCTCATCCACTCCGTCTTCGAGTTCAATGACACTGTCGTGCGCGAGGTCATGGTTCCGCGCACCGACATGATGACCGTCGACGGCGACGACAAGCTCGATACCGCGATGGGGCTGTTCCTGAGCCGCGGTATCTCGCGGATGCCGGTTCTTGGCGACGACGTCGATGAGGTGGTCGGCATCCTCTATTTGCGCGATGTGGCGCGCCTCGAGTTTGAGCAGAGCAAAGGTCGCGCAAAGGAGACGGCCGCGAGTCTCGCGCGCAAGGCCCTGTTTGTCCCCGAGTCCAAGAAGGCGGATGACACACTGCGCCTCATGCAGGCGGAGTCGAACCATCTCGCGATGGTCGTCGACGAATACGGCGGCATCGCCGGGCTCGTGACGCTCGAGGACCTCATCGAAGAACTCGTGGGCAACATCTCCGACGAGTACGACCGTGACGTCCCGGACTTCGAGGATCTTGGGCACGGCAAGTTCCGCGTCGCGGCCAGAATGCCCGTCGATGAACTCGGCGACCTGTTCGGCATCGAACTCGAGGATGATGACGTCGATTCCGTTGGCGGCCTCCTCACCAAGGCTGTCGGGCGGCTTCCGCTCGCCGGGTCTCGCGGCGAAATCTCCGGTCTCATCCTGATCGCGGAACGCACCGAGGGGCGCCGTAAGCGCGTGAGTACCGTGCTGGTCGAGCGCGACCAGTCGCTCATCGACGCGCAGGCAGCCTTAGAGGAGGAGAAGGACGACTAGCGAGTAGCCGTCGAGGGACGAGGCCGCGTTATCGAGACCGGCCCTCGGCGTGCGTCTCACCCGAGTGGTTGATCGGCGGGATACCCTCGAAGCAACATGTCATCTGACCCTGAACCCTTCCGCGCCGGCTTTGTGAGCTTTGTCGGCCGCCCCAATGTCGGCAAGTCGACGCTGACGAATGCACTGGTGGGCGAGAAGGTTGCGATCACGTCGTCCAAGCCGCAGACCACTCGCCGTGCCATCCGGGGCATCGTTCATCAGCCCACCGGCCAGCTCATCGTCGTCGATACCCCGGGGATGCACCGCCCGCGCACCCTGCTGGGCGAGCGACTCAACACCATCGTGCAGGACACGCTCGCCGAGGTGGATGTGATTGGACTCTGCGTTCCCGCGAACGAAAAGATCGGGCCGGGCGACAAGTACATCAACGAGCAGCTCGATCGATTCCCGCGCGCGAAGAAGGTGGCGATCGTCACCAAGGTCGACGCGACGTCCCGGCCGGCGGTCGCCGAGCAGCTGCAGGCCGTCAGTGAACTGCGCGACTGGGACGCGATCATTCCCATTTCGTCGCTCACGGGCATTCAACTGGATGTCCTCGCTCGCGAACTCATCGCGCTCATGCCGGAGTCGCAGCCGCTCTATCCGAGCGATGCCGTCACCGATGAGGGCCTCGAGGCCAGAATCTCAGAGTTGATTCGCGAGGCGGTGCTGGAGGGGGTCGAGGATGAGCTTCCGCACTCGATCGCCATCACCATCGACGACATGAGCGAACGCGAGGACCGCGACATGCTCGACATCTACGCGAACCTGTTCGTCGAACGCGACAGCCAGAAGGGCATCATCATCGGCCACAAGGGGGAACGGCTTGCGGATGTCGGCGCCCGCGCCCGCGCGCAGATCGAGGCCCTGGTAGGCAAGCAGGTGTTCCTCTCGCTGCGCGTGAAGGTCGCAAAGGATTGGCAGCGGGACGCGAAGCAGCTCGGCCGTCTCGGATTCTGATCGCGGCCCACGAAAATACCTCGTGAGGATGATTTAGCCCGCAATTGGGCTGGTCGGGCGACAATGCCCTCTACCGTTGAGACATGTTCACCCGGTTGACCCGCGGTCAGACCGTACTCGACGTCGGCGTCGCCCTCGTCTACTTCGTCGTCTGCCTCGCGCCGCTCAACCAGTATGACCAGGTTGCGGAAGCAGCTACCGTGACCGGTCTCGCAGTTGCCGTCGGTTTCCGTCGCTTCTCTCCGCGCCTCGCCCTGATGCTCGCCTGGCTTGCGGCCGTCTGGCAGATGTATTTCGCTCAGATCGGCGCCATTGTGCCGGATCTCGCTATCCTCGCGATCCTCTACGCAAATGCCCGATACGCCGACCGCGTGACCCGTTGGTTCGGATTCGGATCGATCTTCGTCGGCGCAGTGCTCGGCGGAATCTACCTCGAGTGGGGCAACGAGACGCCGACGATCGGCGTGAGTCTCGGCGGGAACTCCGTCGCGCAGGCAGCGGCGACGCTCATCAAGCTGGTCTTCGATTTCGGTCTCCTCGTCGGTCTCCTCGGCCTTCCGTGGACCGCGGGCACGCTCATCCGGACCCGTCTGGTCGCACGGGCGAGCCGGCTCGCCGAACAGAACGCCCAACTCGAGGCCGAGGCCGCCGAGCAGGACGTCATCGTCGAACAGGAGCGCAACCGAATAGCGCGCGACATGCACGACGTCGTCGCGCACTCGCTCGCCGTCGTGATCGCGCAGGCCGACGGTGCTCGGTATGCGCGGGATTCCGATCCCGGCGCGGTGGATGGCGCGCTCAGCGCAATTTCATCGACCGCTCGGGAGGCGCTCGCCGACGTGCGCCTTCTGCTGAGTCAACTTCGACATCCCCAGACCGAGGGGCCGCAACCGGCGCTCGCCGACCTCGGTCGACTACTCGATCAGCTCCGTCAATCGGGCCTGACCATCAAATTCACGACCAAGGGACAGCCGCTGCAGCTCGGAACCGGGCAGCAGCTTGCGGTCTACCGGATTGTCCAGGAAGCGCTGACGAACGCGCTACGGCACGGTGACGTGCACGAGGAGGTTGTTGTGCGATTCGAGTGGATCACGGATGAGCTTGAAATCCGCATCGCGAGTGCGGTAATCGCATCGCCGGCGACTGCCGAGTTGCGGCTCGGTCACGGTCTCGCCGGCATGAAGGAGCGCGCGGCGTTGGTCGGAGGTCGGCTGACGACGAGCGTGGATGACGCGCAGTTCGTCGTCATCGCGAGCATCCCGGCCACCGCGGCGGTACGAGCATGAGTGCGCAGATCAAGGTCGGGCTGGTCGACGACCAGGCCCTTTTTCGCACCGGAATTCGGATGCTTGTCTCCTCCCAGCCCGATCTCAAGTTCGTGGGCGAGGCGGCCAACGGCGTTGAAGGCATCGCGTTGGCGGCGGGAGCCCGACCCGACGTGATCCTCATGGACATCCGGATGCCGGTCATGGACGGCATCCAGTCGACCGAGGCGATTCTTCGAGCCGCGGATGCCCGGGGCGGCGCCAAACCGCGCATCATCGTGCTGACCACCTTCGACCTGGATGAGGCGGCGACCCGTGCGATCCGCGGGGGAGCGAGCGGCTTTCTGCTCAAGGATGCCGATCCCGAGTTTCTGCTCGCGGCCATCCGCACCGTGCACGCAGGCACCTCGGTAATTGCCGCTGCTGCAACCAGGGAGCTGTTCCAGCACTTCGACCAGTCGTCGGCGGGAAAGTCCGCGCCACCCGAGTTCGAGACCCTGACGGCGCGCGAGCACGACATCTTCCTGCTCGCCGCGCGTGGCCTCAGCAACTCCGAGATTGCTCGGGGCGAATTCCTCAGTGAGGCGACCGTGAAGACCCACATCAGCCGCATCCTGGCGAAACTGGGCCTGCGCGATCGAGTACAGCTGGTCGTCTTCGCCTTTGAGAACGGCCTCGTCGAGTGAAGGTCATCCTCTGGGCGGACGGCGTCGAACCGCGGGGCTGATTTGGCGCCACCGGTCGACCCCTAGCCTCGGTGCTATGGAAACCCTGATCGCACCTCCCTCCTTCGCCGCGCGCGTCGAGAACGTCACCAAGTTGTATGGTTCGGGCGACAATCGGATCGAGGCGCTCTCCGATGTGACCATCGGGATCGAGCGTGGTCGCTTCACCGCGATCATGGGGCCGAGCGGTTCGGGCAAGTCGACGCTCATGCACGTTCTCGCTGGACTCGACACCGCGACGTCGGGCCGGGTGTGGCTGGGCGACACCGACATCACGGGCCTCGACGACACGGCGCTCACGCTGCTGCGGCGACGTCGGGTCGGGTTTGTCTTCCAGTCGTACAACCTCGTGCCGACGCTGGACGTCGAAGGCAACATCCTGCTGCCGTTCGAGCTGGATGGCCGCAGGCCGAAGGAGGACGAGCGGGCGTGGATCTACCGGCTCGTGTCCTCCCTGGGGCTCACCGATCGACTGAGGCATCGTCCGCATGAACTGTCTGGCGGACAGCAGCAGCGCGTGGCGATTGCGCGCGCACTCGGTACCCGGCCGGACCTCCTCCTCGCCGACGAGCCGACCGGGAACCTCGATTCGCGCACCGGACGCGAGGTGCTCGGACTGCTCGCCGCAGCCAGCACGGACTACGGGCAGAGCATCGCTATGGTCACCCACGACCCAATCGCGGCGAGTTTCGCGGACCGCATCCTGTTCCTTGCCGACGGAAAGGTGACAGCCGATCGCGAGAGGTCGTCGGCCGAGGACATCAGCGCGTACATGCTTGGAATGGAGCGCCGCTCGTGAACCGGTTCGTACTCCGAGAGCACGCCGCGAGCATCCTGGTTGCGACGCTCAGCTCGACCTTCGGTGTCGCCCTGCTGCTCGTCACGGATGACCTCAATGTGTATATCCACCACTCCGCTGCCGGGGGCACTGCCGCAGTACAGGCGGCCTTGAAGATTGTGGCCTTCGTCTTCATTGCCATCGCGCTGTACACGGCGTCGGTCGTCACATCGAACACCTTCGCCACGATCATCGCCGGGCGAACCCGAACAATTGCGCTCCTCCGGCTCATCGGTGCGACCGCACGCAGCCAGCGTCGAGCGGTCGCGCGGGAAGGACTGGTTGTCGGGTTGCTCGGTTCGATCCTGGGTCTCGCCATCGGCGTCGGGATGAACGCCATCGTGCTCGGAATCTCCATCGGCAGCGGATTCGTGCCGCCGTTGCCGTACACGTTCATCACCCCCATCGAGGCGCTGCCCGTCGTCGCAGTGGTGCTCACCACCTGGCTGGCCTCGTGGGTTGGCTCGCGCCGGGTTCTCGTCGTCTCGCCGATGCAGGCGACCGGCGCTGCCCAGGAGCGGAGCACGAGCGAAGTGATGGGCCGGCCAGCAAGGAACGGCGCATCGATCACGCTACTCGTGGTCGGCATTGTTCTCCTGTTTCTCGGAGTGGCCGTAGGGCAGAAGAGCCCGCTCGGCATCCTTGTGGCTGTTGTCGGTGGAATGCTCTCCTTCACCGGGGTAGTTCTGTCCTCGCAGGTCGTCATGCCGCCCGCGCTGCGACTCGTCGGGAGACTGTTCGGCACGAGTTCTGCCGCACGACTCGCCGCCCAGAACGCGGTGCGATACCCGGAGCGAAGTGCACGCACGACCATCGGGATCGTCATCGGCGTGACGCTCGTGACCATGTTCTCGGTCGCCGTGCAGACGGCAATCGTGATCCTCGATGCGGTCGGCAAGGCGCATCCGTCATCGGACCAGCAGACGGGACAGATCCTCACTGTCATCGCTGTCATCTTTAGTGTGATCAGTGCGTTCAGCGCTCTGCTCGCTGCGATTGGTATGGTCAACAATCTTTCGCTCAGCGTGCTGCAGCGGATCCGGGAACTCGGACTCCTTCGGGCGCTCGGTTTCACCGGGCGTCAGATTCGGACCATGATCGTGGCCGAGAGCGCTCAGTTGACCATCGCTGCGGTCGTGGTCGGATTGCTGCTCGGGACGTTCTACGGCTGGGCAGGCGCCGAGGCGTTGCTTGGCTTTTCACCCGGTTCTCCCGGCATCATCTGGCCCGCGTTCCCGCCGGTGTTACTCGTCGTCATAGTTCTCGCCGCGGCGCTGCTCACCTGGCTCGCCTCGGTGGCGCCGACTCGCCGAGCGACCAGAGTGACGCCGGTGGACGCCCTCGCCGTGGAGTAGATGCCCTGTAGGGGATACTCCCGGAGGACGAGTCGCGACGGCGGTGGCCCACCCTAGAGTTGACGGGTGAGGATTGGACTGCTCGGCGGGCTGAAGGTCGAGCACGACGAGAGGGCCGTCCCGGTATCCGGTGCGATGCAGCTCGCCGTGCTGTTTCGTCTTGCCGTCGACGCTGGCGCCGCGGTGAGTTACCGTGCGATCTCCGAAGACATCTGGGGCATGGATGTCCCCGAAAATACCAAGGCCGCCCTCCAGTCGATCGTGTCCCGGCTTCGCTCCCAGCTCCCCGTCGGCGCCATAGAGTCGACCGTCGGCGGTTATCGACTCGCCGTCGCCCGCGAAGATGTGGACGCACTGGCCTTCACGGACCTGGTCGTGGCGGCGGAGGCCAGCGCTGATCCCGCCGCGCTCGCCTCAGACGCGCTTGCCCGCTGGGGTGGAGAGCCGTGGATCCCGTCCGAGAATTTCGACTGGTTCGTGCGCGACCTCCTGAGGGATCACGCGCGAGCCCTCGAGTTGGGTGGTCGCGCGCCGAGGCCGCAGTCGACGCCCGATCTTCCATTGCAGCTCACCAGCCTCGTCGGGCGCGAGGTCGAGCTTGCCACGATCGCCGACCAGCTTCGTGCGAACCGGTTAGTCACGATTATCGGCACGGGTGGAGCGGGCAAGACCCGACTGGCTCTCGCGGCGGCGGGCGAGCGGCACAACTCGCTTCTGGTCGAACTCGCGCCGGTCGGTCCGAACGAGGTGCTCGGCGCGGTGCTCACCGCCACCGGACGAGAGATTCGGATGGCGGAGGGCACAACCGAATCGACCGGTAGCCGCGATCGCGTTCTCGACGCACTGGTCGGCCGCGACATCCTGTTGGTGTTCGACAACTGCGAGCACGTCATTGACGCGGCAGCGGCGCTGGCCGCAGATCTGCTTTCCGCCCTGCCGCAGCTGCGGATCCTCGCCACCAGTCGCGAACCGCTTGGCGTCCCGGGCGAGGCGTTCGTTGGCCTCGGATCCCTTCCGCACCCGACCGACGCGCAGATCGAGGTCATGACTACCACCCAGCTGAGGGACTTCGCGGCCCTCGAGCTCTTCTGTCAGCGGGCCACGGCGGCGCGGGGGACGATTCTCTCCGACGACGAGGTCACTGCTGCCGCGAAGGTCTGCGCGCGACTCGACGGTCTTCCGCTCGCGATCGAGCTCGCCGCGGCAAAGTTGCGCACAATGAGCGTCGACGAGGTCCTGACCGGGCTTGACGATCGGTTCACGCTCCTCACCGGTGGGTATCGCACCGCCCGTCCGAGGCACCAGACCCTGCGCGCCATGATCGACTGGAGCTGGAGCCTCCTGGGACAAGACGAGAGGCGCGCGCTGACGCGATTCGCCGTATTCCCCGCGGGCGTTGGTGCTGCCGAGGCACGGGAACTCGCGAGCGAGTTGGGGCTGTCGTCGGCATCCGTCTTCGACTCGCTGGTCGACCGCTCGCTGCTGCAGCGCTCTCGCGGACGGTTCCGGGCGCTCGAGACGATTCGGGAATACGGGCTGGAGCGACTTACCGAGGTGGGCGAACTGGTCGAAGCGCGCACTGCGCAGGCGCGATACATGGGCAGGCGAGCGCGCGAGATGGACCGCCTGCTGCGCGGGCCGAAGATCATTCAGGCGATCGCGTGGTTCGACGAGGAAGAGGACAACATCGCCAGCGCCCTTCGCTATGCGTCAGGGCTGCCGCTGGCCGACGCTGCGGTCAATCTCGCGGTGTCGTGCGCCTGGTACTGGCTCATTCGCGATCGCAACGAGGAGGCGCAGGAATGGCTGTCGATAATTGCGCCGCTCGCGAGCGGGGTGGAGGGTGACGAGGCGAAGATTCTTTCCCTGGTTCAACAGCTCATGATGGGGTTCGCCCACCAAGATCCGCAGGCGCAGCCTCCGGCGGAGGTTGCTGCCCGGGTCAGCGAACTCGTCAAACCTCTTGCGGATGTGCACCTCACCGCTGGCAGTCACGAACTGCTCCAGCTCATCGTGCCGGCGATGAAGGCGTTCGCTTCCGCAGCCGGCTCACCGGACTGGATCTCGTCCGTGCGCCTTCCCGAGGTCTCAGAGCTCGACCTGGATCCCTGGCCGACCGCGATGGTCCATATCGCTCGCGCGGCGATGGCTCAGAACCGCGGTGCAATCGCAGAGCTCGGCGACGAATCGCTCGTGGCCCTGCGCCAGTTCACCGAGCTCGGCGACATCTGGGGTGTCGCACTCTCCGAGCAGATGCACTCGATGTGGCTCGCCGCCGTTGGTCGTTTCGAGGATGCCCTCGCGCTCAGCGACTCATCCACGGAACACATGCGCATGATTACTACAAGCTGGGACCTGGCCCAGCAGCAGGGCCTCGGCATCCAGATGCTGATGCGGCTGAATCGGCTGGACGAGGCACAGGGGCGCGTCACTCAGATGCTCGAGGATGCCGAGACAGGCGGTAACGCGAGAACGATCCTGCAGGCGCAAATCACGGCAGTGTCGATGGACGTCTACCTGGGGGACCTCGCCTCGGCGGGCAGCAGGCTGGCCGTGATCGAATCGCTGTACGACACGTGGCACGGTGCGCCCGGCCAGGTCTCTGCGATGGTCTACTCGGCGAAGGCGTCGATCTCCCGGCAGCGAGGTGATCTGGACGACGCGGAGAACCAGCTGAGAGCTGCCGCCGAAGCCGCAGTCAGAAGTCAGGATCAGCCGGTCATCGGCATGGTGGCCCTGGCGGTGGCCACCTGGGCACTTGCTCGGGGGGACGTCGCGCTCGCGGTGCGAGCCGTGGATGTCTCGACCGCACTGATGGGTGCGTACGACGCGACGCATCCCGAGATCCTTGCGATCGTGGCTGCGGCAGATACTCAGAAGATCGGACGCCCCCGCACCGAAGTGCCGGAGCGTCCGATCTCGATCGAGTCGCTGAAGGAACTGCTCGCCGGTTAGATCTTGCGGCGATACGCCCACGTCGCGAGCGGGAAGAACACGGCAACCAGCACGATGCACGAGGCGATGACCCAGAGCAGCTGGCCCGTGAGGGTGTCGCCCACGACTCCCGTGTTGCCGGTCAACAGCCCGCGCATCGACTCGATGACGTGTGTCACCGGATTGATCGAGACCCAGCCCTGCAACCAGGTCGGCAGCGTTGACGCCGGCACGAACGTGGATGAGCCGAAGGTCAGCGGGAACACGATGAGGAACGAGAGTCCCTGCACGGCGCCGGAGCTGCGCGCCAGCATCCCGATCAGTACCGAGACCCAGCACAGGCTGACCGCGAAGGCGATGATGACGACAATCGCGAGGGCAGTGTGCCACCAGGGCGTGTTGAACTCGAAGCCGATGATCGCGCCGAAGACGAGAGTCACGCCGATGGCGATCGAGTGGCGAACGATGTCGCCGAGGACGGCTCCGAACAGCGGGGCCGAGCGAGCGATCGGCAACGAGCGGAACCGGTCGAAGATGCCCTTCTGGATGTCGGTGTTGAGGTTCACCCCGATCGTCAGCGACGTGAACATGATCGTCTGCACGATGATGCCGGGGAGGGCGAACTCGACGTATTTACCGGTGGAGCCCGCGATGGCACCACCGAAGATAAATACGAAGATGACCGTCATGATGATGGGCTGAACCGTCACATCGATGAACTGCTCGGGGTTGCGGAACATCTTGGTGACGGTCCGCTTCGCGAGGATGAATGAGTCGCGGATCATGCTGCCGCTCCGTTCTTGGTGTCGTCCTTCTGGGTTTGACCAGTCAGTGAGTAGAAGACCTCGTCGAGGCTTGGCAGTCGCAGCGAGAGCTCGGAGACGGAGATCTTCTCCGCGGCGAGGGCTGCAACAACATTGGTGAGCGCGGATTCGTCCGCGACCGGCACAGCCAACAGGTCCGGGGCAGGCTGCTCCGGCTCACGGGTGCCGAACTTGACCAGCAGCTCGCGGATGCGGGGCAGCGAGTCCGTCGACAGTGGGCGCACCTCGAGGGTCTGCCCGCCGACCTGGCGCTTGAGACCCTGGGGTGTGTCGTGCGCGATGATCTTGCCGTGGTCGATGACCGTGATCTCGTTGGCCAGCGCATCCGCCTCCTCGAGGTACTGGGTCGTGAGCAGGATGGTGGTGCCCTGCTTGACCAGCACGCGGATCATGTCCCAGACATCGTCGCGCTTTGCCGGGTCGAGACCCGTTGTGGGCTCATCCAGGTAGACGACGGCCGGGCGCCCGATCAGGGAAGCGCTGAGATCGAGCCGGCGACGCATTCCGCCCGAGTAGGTCTTGGCCAGGCGGCCTGCCGCCTCGATGAGATCGAACTCTTCGAGCAACTCCTTGGCGCTGGCCTTGGCCTGCGTAGTCGTCAGGTCGAGGAGCTGGCCGATCATGACCAGGTTCTGCATGCCCGTGAGGTCTTCGTCCACGCTCGCGAACTGGCCGGTGAGGCCGATCTTGCGGCGGACCGCTTTAGCCTGATGCACGACGTCGAGGCCGGTCACGGTGGCGGTGCCCCCGTCAGGTCGCAGCAGCGTCGCGAGGATGCGTACCGCCGTGGTCTTGCCCGCGCCGTTCGGGCCGAGGACGCCGAGAACCCGGCCCTCCTCGACGGTCAGGTCGATGCCATCCAGTGCCTTCGTCTTTCCAAAGTGTTTGATGAGGCCGTGCGCCTCGATTGCTGCAGTCATGGTTTCTCCTTTACGACTGGAACAATCCTGCCGAGGGAACGCTGTCGCACCGCTGTCACCCACTGTCAGCGATCGCGTCCCGCTGGCAGTCTTCGACACCTCTGGGGGACGGTGGTAGCCTGAAGCCGTGTCCTCCGGTGTGCTCCTCCTTAGCTGCCGCGACGAGTCCTAGCCCAGGCCTCCCTCGTCGCGGAGTTTGCCATTGGCTGACCAACCAAGACGTGAAGGAAGAGTAAGACCTGATGAAAAACACTCAGAAGCCGTCGGCAATGCCGACGCACAAGTACCGTCCCTATCGCGAGCAGTTCGCGATCGACCTGCCGGATCGCACCTGGCCTTCGAATTACATCACCGCTGCACCCATGTGGTGCGCCGTTGACCTCCGCGACGGCAACCAGGCGCTCATCGACCCGATGAGCCCTGAGCGTAAGCGCATCATGTTCGACCTGCTGGTCAAGATGGGCTACAAGCAGATCGAGGTCGGCTTTCCCAGCGCGAGCCAGACGGATTTCGACTTCGTCCGCTCGCTCATCGACGACAATCTGATTCCCGACGACGTCACGATCCAGGTGCTGACCCAGGCGCGCGAGGCGCTGATCAACCGCACCTATGAGTCGATCAAGGGCGCCAAGCAGGCGATCGTGCACCTCTACAACTCCACGAGCATCCTGCAGCGGGATGTGGTGTTCCGCACCGACAAGCAGGGCATCATCGATATCGCGCTTGAGGGCGCACGCCTCTGTCGGGCGGCCGAGAAGCTCGCGCCGGGAACCGATATCTACTACGAATACTCTCCGGAGAGTTACACCGGCACCGAGCTTGAGTTCGCGCTCGATATCTGCAACCAGGTGCTCGGGGTCTTCGAGCCGACTGCCGATCGTAAGGTCATTGTCAACCTTCCCTCGACCGTCGAGATGGCGACCCCGAACATTTATGCGGACTCAATCGAGTGGATGTCGCGGAACCTGAACCACCGCGAGAACGTCATCCTCAGCCTGCATCCACACAACGACCGCGGCACCGCAATCGCATCCGCGGAGCTCGGCTACCAGGCTGGCGCGGACCGCATCGAGGGCTGCCTGTTCGGAAACGGCGAGCGCACGGGCAACGTCGACCTCGTCGCCCTCGGTATCAACCTGTTCACCCAGGGGATCGATCCACAGATCGACTTCAGCGACCTCGACGGGATTCGGCGTACCGCGGAGTACTGCAACCAGCTCAAGGTGCACGAGCGCAGCCCGTGGGCCGGAGACCTCGTCTACACCGCATTCAGTGGGTCGCACCAGGATGCGATCAAGAAGGGCTTCGAGGCCATGGCGGCCGATGCCGAGGCCAAGGGGGTCACGGTCGACGAGCTCGAGTGGGCGGTGCCGTACCTGCCGGTTGATCCGAAGGATCTCGGGCGCGGCTACGAGGCTGTCGTGCGAGTCAACTCGCAGTCGGGCAAGGGCGGCGTCGCGTACCTGCTGAAGACGGATCACGCACTGGACCTGCCTCGCAAGCTGCAGATCGAATTTAGCGCGGTGGTGCAGGCCAAGACCGATGCGGACGGCGGAGAGGTCACCAGCGACGAAATCTGGGAGATCTTCAAGGACGAGTACCTGCCCGCGAAGAAGGACGACAGTAAGTGGGGGCGGTACGAGTTGCTGTCCACGCGAACCGCGAGCGACATGAACGGCTCGACGAGTCTTTCGGTGCGGCTTCGGGTTGGCGACGATGAAGAGGAGACTGCGGCGAACGGCAATGGTCCGATCGCCGCGTTCCTCGCGATCATGGCCGAGCACGGACTCGAGATCGAACTCTTCGACTACAGCGAGCACACGCTGAGCGCCGGCGGCGACGCGTATGCCGCGTCATACGTCGAGTTGCGGGTGAACGGCAAGACCATCTGGGGCGTCGGTATTGATGCGGACATTTCGACGGCATCCCTCAAGGCGGTCGTCTCGGCCGTCAACCGTGCGGTGCGCGCCGAGTCCGACGACCTGGAGCTCGCCACCGTCTAGGTTCCGATCGGGCGGATGACGTGCGCAATCGCAGGTCATCCGCTCGGCGGAGGCAAGTTCATAGGGGGCGAGGGGATACTAAGTAGGTGCCCCTCTACCGTGACGAAGCAGTTGTGCTGCGCACCCACAAGCTGGGTGAAGCCGACCGTATCGTCACCATGCTGAGCAAGCAGCACGGCAAGATTCGTGCCGTTGCGAAGGGTGTTCGGCGCACGGCATCCAAGTTCGGATCGCGCCTCGAACCATTCATGGTCGTCGACGTGCAGCTGTACGAGGGTCGCACGCTCGACATCGTCACCCAGGCCGAGTCGCTGGGCGCGTATGGCGCGAATATCGCGGGTGACTACGGGAGTTACACGGCCGCAAACGTCATGGTCGAGACGGCAGACAAGATCACGGATGACAGTGGCAGCCTGCAGCAGTATCTGCTGCTGGTCGGCGGACTGCGTTCGCTCTCGCGGCGCGAGCATGCGCCGGGACTCGTCCTCGATTCTTTCCTTCTGCGGTCGCTCTCGATCGCCGGCTGGGCGCCCAGTTTTGTCGACTGCGCCGTCACCGGGGCTCCGGGGCCGCACTCGGCCTTCGTGGTTCAGCTGGGTGGTGTGGTCGCCGATGCGGTCGCACCGCCCGGTGCTCCACGCCTGGATGCTCGCACGCTCGACCTGCTCGCCGCCCTCCTCGCTGGCGACTGGGCCACGGTCGAGGCCGCCGATGACCGGGAGCGCAGCCAGGCCAGCGGCATCATTGCGGCTTACACGCAGTTTCACCTCGAACGCGGGCTGCGTTCGCTGCAGCACGTCGACCGCAGCGCACCTCGCGCCGTAGGGGCGCGTCCGTGAGCCCGGCGCCGAAGACCCACAAGGACGCCGTCGACTTTAAACCGGTCGACTGGACGGGTCAGTACCCACCGGAGTTCCCGCGCGGATCGGTCCCGGGGCACGTCGCAATCGTCATGGATGGCAACGGCCGCTGGGCCAACGGCAAGGGCCTGCCCAGGATCGAGGGGCATCGAGCGGGCGAGGCTTCACTGCTCGATGTGGTCGCCGGCGCGATCCAGGTCGGTGTCAAACACCTCAGCGTCTACGCGTTCTCGACCGAAAACTGGAAGCGCTCGCCCGAGGAAGTCCGATTCCTGATGGGCTTCAACCGCGATGTCCTGCACCGTCGTCGCGACCAGCTCAACGATTGGGGCGTCCGGGTGCGCTGGGCCGGGCGCAGGCCGCGGCTGTGGGCATCCGTTATCAAGGAGTTGCAGTTCGCGGAACGCCTGACCGCCCACAACGACGTGCTGACGCTCACGATGTGCGTCAACTATGGCGGCCGCACCGAAATTACGGATGCCGTGCGAACCCTCGCGTCAGAGGTCGCGGCGGGTCGGCTGACGCCGTCCGGTATCACCGACAAGACCATCCAGCGCGCGCTCTATGCGCCGGACTTGCCCGATGTGGATCTCTTCGTGCGAAGCTCCGGGGAACAACGGACCAGCAATTTCATGCTCTGGCAGAGCGCGTATGCGGAGATGGTGTTCCTCGACACACTCTGGCCCGACTTCACGAGGCTCGACCTGTGGCACGCGATCAGCCTGTACGCTTCGAGGAATCGTCGTTTTGGCGGTGCGATTGACGCGCCCAGCGTGTAGAGCCCGGCGGAAAAACAATGCGGAGAGCAGTACGAACGGTCACGACGATCGTCTTCATTGCCATCGTTCTTGGCTGCGGGTTCGCCGTGCTGTATCTCGGCACCTCCACTGGGCTGACTTTTGGGGGCTCGGGCACCCAGATTCTGCAGTCCACCAAGGGGGCACCGGTCTATGCCCAGGTCGGCTGGCTTCGTAACACGGCGCCGTGGCCGATCACGATCCAGAGCATCACGACCAACAACGTGAATTCGGCCAAGGCGCCGACCGTGTATCTGGAGCGCGAGCAGAGCGGGGCACACGTCAGCTCCGGGAAGCTCCCCAACTGGGCGTTGAACGCCGAGCACGCTCCCTACCAACTCGATGGCAGCGCCCTTCGCTTCGTCGGCTTCGCGGTGCGACCGACCGCGGGAGAGATCTCGTATCTCACCTCGATCACAGTGCACTACAGCGGCCCTCTGGGCCTGCAGTTCACCTCGACCTTCAGCGGCACGACGGTCGCGGCCTCGTCATCGACGTTGCCGGTGGGAGTTCTGGCGACGGATCCGATGAAGGACTGGCGTCGCTCGACGGCTACATCCTGGCGCTACGCCAGGTGCTTCTTGACGCAAATCCGACAGAGGCCGCCGCCGTGATGGGGGACGGTGCGACAGCGGCGGACGGCTCGGCGTTCCTGCAGCGCGAGACCGGATTCGTGACGGCGGAGAGCGTCATCGCGACGGCAGACCCGCATAATGCGCGGCTGCAAACGGTGCTGTTTTACCTCGGCGACAGGACCACAGGCGCGATGGCGCCGATTTCGGTCGCGTGGTCGGGATATCGCTGGACGGTCGTTCGTACTTAGCCACGGTCACAACGCCCGCGTCAACCCCCAGTCGTCGCCCACGATGGCGCGAACGGCCGCGATCGTGACGGCGAGGCTGGGCACGCGCGTCGAGATCGGA
>Ga0193728_1000247_pt1 | contig 25385 bp, 24 predicted proteins | sample U1c1metaG_FD_143037 | JGI IMG/M metagenome (GOLD analysis project Ga0193728, IMG submission 143037) | Soil microbial communities from a riparian zone of the East river system, Colorado, United States - U1c1 | ecosystem: Environmental > Terrestrial > Soil > Riparian zone | place: USA: East River... | reverse complement strand
GCGGCACGCCGATCATTGCAACGAGTGCCGCGCGCTGCTCGAGGACCTCGAGAAAGTGCGCACCGCTTTGCGCCGGGATGTTCCCTACGCCGCCGCGCCGCCCCAGCTGCGTGCTCAGATTCTGCGGGCACTCGATCAGGAAGGCACGGCCGGTCAGGAAGACATTGCCGCAGCGCCGCCGGCGACATCGCGAACCGCACGGCGGCCTCCGGTCTTTCGAGGGCGCTCGTTTTGGACGGGGGCGTTCAGCGGCATCGGCGGCGCCGCGATTGCAGCGGCCATGGTGTTTTTTCTGGTGCTGCCCAGTGCGTTGAGTCCGTTGACCAATGACCTGGTGAGCGCTCATGTGCGTTCGCTGATGCCGGCGCATTTGATCGACGTCGTGTCCACCGACAGGCACACCGTGAAGCCGTGGTTTGCAGGTCACGCCGATGTATCGCCGGTGGTCGCGGATTTCGAATCGCAGGGCTATAAGCTGATCGGCGGACGCGCCGACTACATCGACCATCAACGTTCAGCGGTGGTCGTTTACCAGCATGGCCCGCATGTCATCAATGTATTTACCTGGTCCGCGGGCAACCTGCGAACCCTGAGCAACACGACGCGCAACGGCTACCACCTGGCGTTTTGGCAGCAAGGCGATATCCAGTACTGCGCGGTGTCGGATACCGGCTGGGACGAACTGCTGGGCCTCGTGCGCCTGCTGAGAGAGCCACTCCCGGGGGCGAGTTAAGACCCCGGCGGCACGAAGATGGCAACGCCGTGGCCGGTCTTCTTGTAGATACCCAAAGATCCGCCCACGCCCACCCCGACGGCGGAATTGCGGGAAACGGAGTCGGAGCCGACGCCGGATCCCACCGAGCCTGTTTGGCTGTCGGAAAAGCCTTCCAGAATGACGCCGTTTGCGCCCAGTTTGGCCGCCTGTTCCTTCAGTCCCGCGATCACTTTATCGACCGTTTTCTGCCCTCCGGTGGTGAAGGCGCTGCTCTTCGAGGCATTGAGAATCGCGACCTCCTCGAACGCCGGCGGCGGGCGCGAATAAATGCGCACTTCCGAAGGCGCGATGGGCGGCCGCGCGGTGCCTGTCATTACAATTGAATTCGAAGCGCAAGCCGCCAGACCCAAGGCGGCCATGCCGCTTAAGGCAAGGAAGCAGGCAAGGAAACGACTCACGGTTGATTTTTTGCTACCCATGGTTCACCCCGGCAGCACTTGGGCTGCGTCAATCTCGGAAATTATTGAACTGCAATGGAACGCCGACATCCGCTTTGCGCAGGAAGGCGATGGCCTCTTGCAGGTCGTCACGCTTCTTGCCCGTTATTCTGACCTTGTCGCCCTGGACTTGCGCCTGGACTTTCAGCTTCGAGTCCTTGATCAGGCGCGATACTTTCCGGCCCGCGTCGGCATCGATGCCATGCTTCAAAATCACCAGCTGCTTGGCTCTGGCAAGATTGACCTCCGGATCCTTCACGTCCAGGCAGGCGACGTCGATGCCTCGCTTGGCGATGCGAAGCTTGAGGATGTCCAGCATTTGCTTGAGCTGAAAATCCGCCGGCGCGGTCATGGTCACGGTGGTTTCCTCGAGTTCAAAGGCGGCGTCGGTGCCTTTGAAATCGAATCGCTGCGTGAGCTCGCGCACCGCTTGGTCGACGGCGTTGGTCAATTCATGCGTATCGATTTCCGATACCACGTCGAAGGATGGCATTAGGAGCCTGCTCGGAGTTTCTGGGATTCCGCCAGCAACTGATCGAGCGTGGTCTTCACCTCATTGACGAACTGAATGTAGTGATCGCCCGTGGCGGGACCGGAATACCCGGTGTGGATCTTGCGAACGTTACCCTTGCGGTCGATGAAGATCGTGGTCGGAAAGGCAACGAAGCTCTGCAGCATCGGCAGCTTCTTGGCGGCGTCATCCTTGTCCGAGATGCCGGCGATCAGCGTCGTGTATTCAATGCCGTAGTGCTGCCGAAAGCGCTGCGTGGCCTCGGCCGCGCGCGGGAAATCGCCGAAGTGCTCGAACATCAGCGAGACGATCTCCAATCCCTTGGCGCGGTAGTCTTTGTAGAGCGGCGCCAAGAATGCCGCCTCGTCATGGCAATTCGGGCACCAGCTCCCCGCGAGCGCCACGATGAGCACTTTGCCGTGAAATTGCGGATCCTGGGACGATACGGTCTTGCCCGACAAGTCGGGGAACGCAAAATCGAAATGCCGGGTGCCGGCGCGCATGGCGGTCAGCCCATAGGCATCCGGAAGCTTGGCCCCGGCATCGCGCTTGGCGGTCCATTTCTCGTGGAAGGCGAGACCTGACCAAAAATCCCCCGCGAGACTGCCGTCACTTGAGATTTTTGCCTTGTACAAAAACACATGTGCACCGTCGAAAGTCGACAGATACACCTCATCGCCCTTGACCTGGCCGGCAAGAAAGCGATGATCGCCGGTGGCCGTCAGGAAGGTACCGCTGACGGCGTCATGCGATTGATTGAACTCGCCGACGGCAACTTCAGGCGCCCCGCTGTCGTCGGTGAAGTTCACCGCCCATCGCCCGGACAGGTCGGCGTTGTCGGTGGCAGAGCTTGCGAAGAAACGATAGCTCTGGCCCAGCGTGGCGTGCAGCGGCACACGCTGATTCTTGTCGTGTAACTTGACCAACAAAATCTCGCCCTGCAGTTGATCGCCGTTCGCCTCGGCGGTGAGAACGTTTTCGTACCCCGGCATGCGTATTTCCAGGTGGGGACCGGTGATCTTGACGTCGCTCAGCAGCAGCCGTTCTTGGCCATTCACCAAGTAGCCGACCACTTGAGAGTCTTGCCGCACCAGATCCAAACCGAAGGGCAGCTCGCCGCCCGGCGTTTGCAGCACGACACGGTAGCTCCCCAGCTTGACGCTCGCGCCTGCGCCTGCGTTCGCGCCCGCGCCCGTGTTGGCGCCGGCGCCTGCACTCGCGCTTGCTTCGCTTTGCGCCGTGCCGCGATGACAGCCGGCCAGCGTCAGAAGGGTGATGACCATCGACAGTGAAAGGCGCATTGTTTTTGCGGTGAACATGATTGGCCTTGAATGTTTCCCTAACGATACCCGCGTGCCTGCAAAGTGAATAGCTTGGCATACTGGCCGTCGGCCGCCATCAGCGATTCGTGGCTGCCGCGCTCGACGATGCGGCCTTCCTCGAGCACCAATATTTGGTCGGTCATGCGCACCGTCGAGAAGCGGTGCGAAATGACAATGGCGATGCGGTTGCGCGTCAATTCGCGGAAGTGCTCGAAAACCTCCGCTTCCGCGCCCGCGTCGATCGCGGCGGTGGGCTCATCCAGTACCAAAATATCGGCTTCACTGCGCATAAAGGCCCGTGCCAGTGCAATTTTCTGCCATTGGCCGCCCGATAGCTCCCGCCCGTCCTTGAACCACTTGCCGAGCTGAGTGTGATAGCCGGCCGGAAGCTGTTCGACGAATTCGGCGGCCAGCCCCTTGGAGGCGGCGCTGCGCCAGCGAGCCTCGTCGTCGAAGGCCCGAACGTCGCCGGCACCTATATTTTCACCCACCAACATTTGATAACGCGCAAAGTCCTGGAAAATAACGCCGATACGCTGGCGCAGGGCGGTCTCATCCCAGTCCTTGAGGTCCATGCCGTCCAGCAGGATCCGGCCGCGGGTGGGCTCGTACAATCGCGTCAGCAATTTGATCAGGGTGGTTTTGCCGGAGCCGTTCTGTCCCACCAAAGCCAAGCTCTCGCCCGGGCGCACGTGCAGGTCGATGCCCGACAACGCCGGCGATGTCGCGCCGGGATAGACGAACTCGACATCCTCGAAGCGAATGCCGTCCCCGGGATCGGGCCCTAAGAGCTTGTGTCCGTTGGCGCTGCCGCGGCCGACGGGCTGCTCCAGATATTCGAACAGATTCGACAGGTACAAATTGTCTTCGTACAAACCGCTGACCGCCGACAGCGCAGCGCTCACCGCGGACTGTCCCTGGCGAAACAACATCAGGTACATGGTCATTTGGCCCACGGTCATGGCGCCCAGCACCGTCTCCGCGGCGATCCACACGTAGCCGCCATACAATGAGGCAATTCCCAACAGCCCCAAACCAAATCCCCAGGCGTCGCGCCGCAGGGTCAGGTCGCGGTCCTCACGATACAGCCGGGTGAAAATCTCGCGGTAGCGATCCAGGAATCGCGTTCCTAAGTCGAAGAGCTTGACCTCTTTCGCGTAATCTTCGCGCGCCAGCACCGACTCCAAATAGATTTGCATGCGCGACTCGGGCGCGCGCCAGCGGAACAGCCTGAAGGCTTCGCCGGAGAATTTCGCTTCCGCGAGGAATGCGGGCAAGCCTGCCACGACCAGCAGCACCACCGCCCACGGCGAGAACCGGAACAGCAATCCGCCGAAGGAAATCAGCGACACCGCATTTTGGCCCAGCGCAAAGGTGCGCATCACCAGGCTCAACGGCCTGCTGGAAGCTTCGCGGCGCGCGCGCGTCAACTTGTCGTAAAATTCGGAATCCTCGAATTGGGTCAAATCCAGCGTCAGCGCCTTTTCCAGAATCATCACATTGACCCGCTGGCCCAATTGCGCGCGAAGCAGCGACTGCGCGAGGGAAATTCCCCGCTGCGCCATTGACGTGGCGGCGACCAGCAATGCCTCCAGCGCGACGTAGCGCACCACATCGGTCAGCATCGTGGTGCCGGTGCGCCGATGCAAATCCGCCGCGTGAATGACGGCATCGACAATTTGAGCGCCCACGTAGGCGATGCCTGCGGGCAGCACGCCCGCTATCAGCGTGAGCAGGGCCAGACTGACGCTCAAGGTCCGGTTGGTGCTCCAGACCAATGCCAGCGCGCGGCTGCTGTAGGCGAAGACGCCCGATAGGTTGCGCCGCCAGCCGCCGCCGTCCGCGGCGGGGCCGTCCGCGGTATGCGGTGAGTTGCCGGCGTGCGGAGAGTTGGCGGATCTGGAGCTGGATTGGGCGCTGATGGAATGTCCCCGCGGTCTATAATAACCGGTCCTAATAGTCTGGTATGGCGGAGTACTCGTGAAATTCAAGCCCTTGCTCGAGCGATGGAAGAAGCCAACGGCCCCGGTGAGGACCGCCAAGGAGTATGCCGTGCGCTTGCCGCTGGACGATGCTGCGAGACTGCATGCCTTGGTCGAATTGTTTCCCGGCCAGCCGATCGAAGAAATCGTGACCGACCTGCTGAACGCCGGACTCGATGAAATCGCGGCCGCCATACCCTATGTACGAGGCCCCAAAGTGATTTCGCGCGACGATCAAGGCGATCCGGTCTATGAGGACATCGGACTGACTCCCCGCTTCGTGGAATTGACCCGCAAATACAAGAAAACCCTCGAAACGGCGGGGAAATCCAAATAGGGACCCGCCGCCTTGACGCTGCACATCCCGTAAAGCGATACTGCCTACATGTCGACCGCACTCATTTTTCGCAACACCTGGTGGTGGCGTTCCTTAGCAGGGAGTGGGCTGGTCGTTTAGCTTTTGATCTTTCGTGAACCCAGAACCCATCTCCGCTAACCAAGTGGTGGTGGGTTTTTTATTGCCTGTGGAATGCGTGGATGAAACCGCCTTTTGACATCGCCGCCGATCTCGACACGCCTGTTTCGGCGTATTTGAAGCTCGCGCCTTTTCGCCCCAGATTCCTGCTCGAAAGCGTCGAGGGGGGCGAGCGGCTGGCGCGCTATTCGTTCATCGGCTTCGGCGAGTGTCTGGAAGTGCGGGTGGAGGCAACGGGCGTGACCGTCGGCGGCGTGCATTCGCCGCGGCCGCGCACCCGGCAGGAGTTCTTGAACGTCCTGCGCCACGCCTTGACGCGCGCGCCCAGCCCCAGCCCAAAAATACCGGGCGTTCCGCTATCGGGCGGACTCGTGGGATACACCGCCTACGATGCGGTGCGCTATTTCGAGCGCGTCACCGGCCGAAGCCTGGATCAAACCGAAACGCCTCATGCTCACTACGTCGCCCCGCGCTCGCTGTTGGTATTCGATCATCTGACCCGCGGTGTCGCGCTCTTGCATGACGGCAGCGAAGCTGAGCGGCAGAGCCTGCGCCGCGAAGTCATTCGGGTGTTGCGCGGCGCCGTGCCGAGCATACTCGCGCCGGGAAAATTCTCGCCGGCAACTCCCTCCCTGACGCAGGAAGCCCATGCGGTTCGCGTGCGGCGCGCGCAGGAATACATCGCCTCCGGCGACGTCTACCAGCTCGTGCTGGCGTCGCGATTCGAAGGACGCCATAAAATCGCGCCGTTCGAGGCCTACCGGGCGCTGCGGCTTTTGAACCCTTCGCCCTATATGTTTTATTGCGAGCTCGGCGACATCACCGTGGTGGGCTCTTCGCCCGAAGCCCTCGTGAAGTGCCATGACGGGCACGCGCAACTGCGGCCCATCGCCGGATCTCGCCCGCGCGGCGCAGATGAGGCCCAGGACGCTGCGCTGGAAGCGGAGCTGCGCGCGGACCCCAAAGAGAACGCCGAACACGTGATGCTGGTGGATCTGGCGCGCAATGACTTGGGGCGCGTCGCCGTGGCGGGTTCGGTGTCGGTGGAACCCTATCGCGTGATCGAGCGCTACAGCCACATCATGCACATCGTCAGCGGCGTGAAGGGGCGGCTGGCAGCGGGACAAGATGCATTCGACCTGTTCGCGGCGACATTTCCCGCCGGCACCCTTGTCGGTGCTCCCAAGGTGCGCGCCATGGAACTCATCGACGAACTCGAGCCGGTGGGCCGCCAGCTCTATGGCGGCACCGTGGGCTATTTCGGCCAGCGCGGCGACATGGATCAGGCGATCACGATCCGCACGTTGGTGTTTCGCGGCGATACCTACAGTTACCAGGCGGGGGGCGGTATCGTCGCCGACAGTTCCCCGCAAGCTGAATACGATGAGTTGATGGCGAAGAGCGCCGTGCTGCGGCGCGCGCTCGAACTCGCGGCGGAGGGGCTCTAAAATGCCCGCCAAAATTTTGCTCATCGATAACTACGATTCGTTTACGTACAACCTGGTGCAAGCGTTTCTGGTGTTGGGGGCCGAAGTCGATGTGTATCGCAACGATGCCATCAGCGTGGAGCAGGCGCTTCAACAAGATCACACGCACCTGGTTATTTCACCCGGGCCCGGCACCCCGCGCGATGCGGGAATTTCCATGCGAATGATCGAAGCTTTTGCGGGGCGCATTCCGATTTTCGGTGTCTGCCTCGGCCATCAGTCGCTGGTCGAGGTATTCGGCGGCAAGGTGGTCCGGGCGTCGCGCCTGATGCATGGCAAGGTCTCGGCCGTTGCGCACGACGGCAAAGGACTGTATGCCGGCATGCGCCAGGACTTCGAGGCAGGCCGATATCACTCGCTGATCGCAGAACCGGACAGCATCCCCGCGGTGCTGGAGGTGACATCGCGCACGGCGCAAGGCGAAATCATGGGGGTTCGCCACCGATCTTTGCCGATCGAGGGCGTCCAATTTCACCCGGAAAGCGTCCTCACACCCGACGGCCCGATACTCATGGGCAACTTCCTCAAATGAACTCGCCGCCATTGAACACGCCGCCATTGGGCATGCCGCCATTGAGCACGCCGCCATTGAGCACGCCGCGCCAAATTCTGGAGCACCTTCTGGAGCGACGCTCCTTGAGCGAAGCGGAGGCCGCATCTTTATTGAAAACGCTGACGGCGCCGGACCTCGCTCCCGTCATGGCCGGTGCGCTGCTCGTGGCGCTGCGCGCCAAAGGCATCACGGCCGACGAGGTGCGCGGCTTCGCAGGCGCCATGCGCGCGCTGGCCATCAAGCCGGCATTGCCTGCGGCACTCGATGCCATCGACATCGTGGGTACTGGCGGCGATGGCTCCGGAAGCTTGAACCTGTCGACCGGCGCGGCGTTGTTGGCCGCCGCCTGCGGGCTGCCTATCGTCAAGCATGGCAATCGGTCGATCTCGAGCCGCAGCGGCAGCGCGGACTTGATCGAAGCCTTGGGGTTTACGCTGCCCCTGGATGAGAATCGCGCCGCAGAATGTTTTGTCGCCACCGGATTTACATTTCTGTTCGCACCCTATTTTCATCCGGCCATGAAGGCGCTGGCACCCATTCGCGCAGCGCTAGGCATCCGCACGGTTTTCAACCTGCTCGGGCCATTGACCAATCCTGCGGCGCCGCGCTTCTTGCTGGTGGGCGCATACGACGCGCCCACCGCGGAACTGATGGCGGGCACGCTGGCGGGCATGCACATTGAGCGCGGCTGGGTGGTGCATGGTGCTTCCGGATGGGACGAAGCCACGCCCATCGGTTCCTTCGTGGCCTTCGACGTGCGGGACAGGCAAATCACCCGGCTCGAGGTCAATCCCGAGGATTTCGGCATTGCCCGCTGCACGGCCCGCGACCTGGCGGGCGGGGATGCCAAAACCAACCTCAAGGCATTGATCGACGTGTTCGAGGGACGCGATCAGGGTCCGCATCTCGACACGCTGGTGTTGCAATGCGGACTCGCTTTGATGATCGCCGGACGCGCGCAATCGATTGCCGGCGGCATCGCCCTGGCGCGGGCCGTCGTGGACAACGGCAAAGCGCTGGCGTGGCTGCAGCGACTGCGCGCATTCGCGCAGCACTCGGGCGATGCGAAGGCCGCGTCGTGAGCGGTTCGCCATGAGCGGGTTTCTCGACGACATGGCGCGCTCGAGCGCCGAGCGCGTGGCGCAGGCTCTGCTAAAGGAATCGCTCGATGATTTGCAACGGCGCGCGAAGGCGGCCAACCCAAGCGCACCACTGCGCCTATCGAAAGCGGGATTCGATGTCATCGCGGAATTGAAACTGAGGTCCCCGGCGGCCGGCGCTTTGAGCGAACCGAGCGACGATTGGCTCGAAAGAGTCGTCGCCTATGCGCGCGGCGGCGCGGCCGCCGTCTCGGTGTTGACGGAGCCATCCCGCTTCGACGGATCGCTGGAGCACTTGCGGCAGGCGTCGCGGGCTCTTGGCTCTTTAGGCGTGCCGGCCATGCGCAAGGACTTTCTGGTCGATCCCTACCAGGTGTTGGAGGCACGCGCCGCCGGCGCGGGCGGCGTGCTGGTGATCGTGAGAATGCTGTCGCGCTCCCAGATGACCGAATTGCTCGATGTGGCGGCCGAGCATGGAATGTTCGTGCTGTTGGAAGCTTTCGACGCCGCCGACCTGGCGGCGGCCCGGGAGCTGCTCGCCTTGCGCGGTGATCGCGCGAATCATGGCGGGGCCGATAACATCCTCGTCGGCATCAATTGCCGCGACTTGCAGACGCTCAAAATTGTGCCGGAGCGATTCGAGACACTGGCGCCGCAGCTGCCGCGCAGCTGTCCCGCCGTGGCGGAGAGCGGTGTCGCATCCGCAGCCGATGCCCTGCGCATGATGCGTTTGGGCTATCGCCTGGCGCTGATCGGCACGGCGCTCATGAGCCGCGATGACCCGGCGCAATTGCTTCGTGAAATATTGGCAACGACGCGGACAGTCGAAAGCTAAATGGCTACACTCCTCAGGATGTGGATCAAGATATGCGGTATCACCGGTGCGGATGCGGTCAGCGCGGCAGCGGATGCCAACGTCGACGCCATCGGCTTCGTCTTCGCGCCGAGCCCGCGGCAGGTCACACCCGGGCAGGCCGCGCAACTTGCCGCGTTGGCGCCGCCGGGAATTCTGCGCATCGCCGTGGCACAGCATCCCCTGCAAATGAAAGTCGATGAGATTTGCCGGATTCTCAAACCGGATTATTTCCAAACCGATGTCGAGGATTTGCGGGAGCTGAAAATTCCGTCGCATATCAAGGTACTGCCCGTGGTGCGTTTCGGCCGCAAAACGCCGAATCCCTTGCCGGGACGCATGCTGTTCGAAGGTCCTTCCAGCGGCATCGGTGAGCTCGCCGATTGGGGCCGGGCGGCTGAACTTGCGCGCCAGACCGAGGTTATTCTGGCGGGCGGCCTATCCGCACAAAATGTGGCCGAAGCCATTCAAGCGGTGCGGCCGTTCGGTGTGGACGTGAGCAGCGGTGTGGAGTCGGAGCCCGGCGTGAAGGACCCGGCGAAGATTCACGAGTTCGTGCGTGCGTCCCGTGCCGCCGCCGCCGCGTACATGGAGCGCGACTCGTGAGTTCACCGCAACGCGCCGCTGCCGGCCAGGCAGCGTTGCCCGACGCCAAGGGACGCTATGGTGCATTCGGGGGCCGTTACGTCCCCGAAACCCTGGTGCCCGCGCTCGATCGGCTGCAGGCCGGCATTGAGCGGTACCTGCACCATCCAGATTTTCAAGCCGAGTTCAAACACGAGCTCAAGACCTGGGTGGGCCGTCCCACCGCTCTGTCGCACGCGCCCACCTTGAGCAAGCGCTGGGGTGCGCAGGTGTGGCTGAAGCGCGAAGATCTTGCGCACACGGGTGCGCATAAGATCAACAACGCCATCGGCCAGACGCTGCTGGCAAAACGCCTGGGCGCCAAACGCATCATTGCGGAAACCGGCGCGGGACAACACGGCGTCGCCAGCGCGGCCGCGGCGGCCCGGCTCGGCATGCCCTGCGTGGTGTACATGGGGGCGGTGGATGTCCTGCGGCAGGCGCCCAATGTGGATCGCATGAAATTGCTGGGCGCAACCGTGGTGTCGGTGACCGGCGGGGACCAGACATTGCGCGCGGCCATCGACGAAGCATTGCGCGATTGGGTGTCCGATCCCGATGGTACGTACTACGTGTTGGGATCGGCGGTCGGGCCGCATCCCTATCCGTACCTGGTGCGTGAGCTGCAGTCTGTGATCGGCCGCGAGGCACGCGCACAAATGCTGGAAGCGGCGGGGCGCTTGCCCGACGTCGCGGTGGCCTGCGTCGGCGGCGGCTCGAATGCCATTGGACTGTTCCACCCTTTCTTGAGCGACGCCGGCGTGAAATTGATCGGTGTGGAAGCCGGCGGCCGCGGCCCGGGACTGGGCGACAACGCGGCATCGCTGACCTTCGGCACGCCCGGCGTTTTGCAAGGCAGCTATACGCTCATTCTGCAGGACGCATTCGGCCAGGTGCGCGAGACGCACTCCGTTTCCGCGGGGCTCGATTATTCCGGCGTCGGTCCGGAACATGCCTACCTCATGCAAAGCGGACGCGTGAGTTACGAGTCGGCGACCGATGCGGAATCCCTGGACGCGCTCGCCGAGTGCGCCAGGTACGAGGGCATCCTGCCGGCCATCGAGAGCGCGCACGCGTTTTTTGGCGCGCGGCGTTTCGCGGAAAAAAATCCGGGGGCGCAAATTCTCGTCGGCTGCTCGGGCCGAGGCGACAAGGACATGCCGATTTTGCAGAACACACTACTGAAAGAACTGCGCTGATGGTCGCGCCCAGCGAGCGCATATCCGCTGCCATTCAAGCCGCCGCGGCGAAAGGGCGTCCGGCCTTGGTTGGCTATTTGACCGCCGGTTTCCCCAGCCGCCGTCAATTCATGGGCAGCCTCGCCGCCGTCGCCGGCGTCTGCGAGGTGGTCGAGATCGGTGTTCCCTTCACCGATCCGATGGCGGATGGCACCACCGTACAGCGCGCGAGCTTCGCAGCGCTCGCCGACGGCGTGACGCTGCCGTGGATTCTCGATGAGCTCAAGTCCATCGAGCCGCGGCACAGCGCACCGATTCTGTTGATGAGCTACTTGAATCCGCTGCTGGCGTACGGAATGGCAGCGCTGCCGCGCGCCGCGCGCGACGCCGGCGTCGCGGGCTTCATCGTTCCGGATTTGCCGTTCGAGGAAAGCGGCGACTTGCATCGCGCGCTCGAAGCGGAAGGATTGGCCCTGGTGCAAATGGTGACGCCGGTGACGCCACCCGAGCGCTTGGCCATGCTCTGCCGCGAAGCCAAGGGATTTGTCTATGCGGTGACCATGACGGGCACCACCGGAAAATCGGCCGACGGCAAATTCGCCGATGTGCCCACCGATGTGCTCGACTACATGGATCGGGTGAAGAGTCTTTCCAGCGTTCCGGTGTGCGCCGGATTCGGCATTCGTTCCGCCCGGCAGGTCGCGCGGCTCGCGCCGCATGTGGACGGTGTCGTGGTGGGGTCGGCGTTGGTGGAGGCGTTGGAGCGGGGCGAGGACGTTGCAGCGTTTTTGAAATCGTTGCGCTAAGGAGAACCCTTGAAGCGAGTGTTTCGTGCCGCATCCCTTCTGCAGGTCGCGCATGCGCGCAACGTGCTGACGGCTGCCGGGATCGAGAGCGAGCTGCGCAACCAATATTTGGCCGGCGCTCTCGGCGATTTACCCATGCTGGAAACCTGGCCGCAGTTGTGGGTCGAAGACCCGCTCGAAACGGCGGCGTTGCGCGCGCTCGAAGAGGCGGGAAGAGCGCCGTCGGGCGCTCCCTGGACCTGCGGCGAGTGCGGCGAGCAGCTCGAGCCGCAATTCACCACCTGTTGGCGATGCGGCGCCGCATTTCAGAGTGCATAGCTTGTGCCACATTTAAGTTAAGCGCAGCTTGTGCGTTAACCGCCGTTCTATGAAGCCGAATGGGAGCTTGATTTTCAAACGGTTGCAGGGGCGTGTCAGACAAACACCTACAGGATTCAGCGTGAATTCCGAGCCGAGGATCAGCCCTCTGCCCTCGCCAGCTTAAGCTGCACAGGTTACAAATTGTCCTGTGCCACGTGTAACGATTACACGGGCGCTGCCAGCAGGAGATTTGTAATGAACACCGTCAGTTATGGTCTTTCTGAGCGTCCCGCACCACCGCCTCTCATGCCGGCCGTAGAATCCTTTTTGGGATCCTCTGCGGCAATGCAGGAGGTGTTTCGCCTGATTGAGCGTGTGGGTCCCACCGAAGCCAGCGTTCTCTTGACCGGCGAAAGCGGTTCCGGCAAGGAACGGGCGGCGCAGTTGATCCACGAAGGCAGTGCGCGCCGCGACAAGCCCTTCATCGCCATCAATTGCGGCGCCATTCCCCCGGGGCTCATCGAAGCCGAATTATTCGGCTACGAGAAAGGCAGTTTCACCGGCGCGGTACGCGCACACGCGGGGGTATTCGAGCGCGCCCACGGCGGCACTCTGCTGCTGGACGAGGTCACCGAGATGCCCTTGGAGATGCAAACGCGGCTGTTGCGCGTGCTCGAATCCCGCAAATTTTACCGTGTCGGGGCGAGCACCGAGTACTCCTGCGATGTGCGCGTCATTGCCGCCACCAACCGCTGTCCACTGACTGCGGTGCAAGCCGGGCAACTGCGCGAAGACTTGCTGTACAGGCTCGCTGTGTTTCCGATCGATCTGCCGCCGCTGCGCAGCCGTGGTGATGACGTGGAGTTGCTGGCGAATCACTTTCTATCGGAGCTCAACGCGCAAGCCGTGACGCAGAAGCGTTTGTCCGCGCACGCCCGAATGACGCTCAAGCAACATTCCTGGCCGGGCAACGTTCGCGAGCTGAAGAATTGCATCGAGCGCGCATTCATTCTCGGCGACAGCGTTCTGGAATTGGCGCCTCTCATTCAGAACGCCGCCCGGGGCAGCGACTCGAGCGCGAGCGGCGAGCAGGCGGCGAACATCGGCTACGCCCGCGATCGCGAGCGCTTGGATATCCGCGTCGGATCGCGCATTTACGATATGGAGCGCTCCCTGATTGAGGCCACCCTGGATTATTTCAAAGGCAATAAGCGCCGCGCCGCCGATGCTCTGGGCTGCAGTCTCAAGACGCTGTATAACAAGCTGAACGGGTATTCACAAAGCCAGGAATGCGCGAATTCCTAGTCAGCAGCGAAGGGGGAATCAAACGTGTCAAGAGTACTGATCGCAGACGATCATGCGGTGGTCCGAGCAGGATTCAAGCAATTTCTCGAAGCCGATGCGAGCATCAATGCGGTGGGCGAGGCCGCCAGCGGCAACGAAACTCTCGATGCGCTGCGTGAATCAGAATGGGATTTGGTGCTCCTCGATATTCACATGCCCGATCGCAGCGGGTTGGATATCCTCAGGCACATCCAGACCGGACACCCCAGCGTCAGAGTTCTCGTGATGAGCGGATTGCCCGAGCAGCAGTACGCCGTGAACGTTCTGCGCGCCGGCGCCAGCGGCTATCTGTCGAAGGACAGCGCTCCCGAAGAATTGATGAAGGCGGTGCGCACGGTGTTGTCGGGGCGGCGCTATGTGAGTGCGGCGCTCGCCGAAATTTTGGTGGCGGACCTCGATGGTGATCCTGACAAGCCATTGCACGCGCGGCTTTCGACGCGCGAATTCCAAATCTTCTGCAAGTTGGCGGCCGGCCGCGGTGTGTCGGATATCGCCAATGAGCTCAGCTTGAGTGTGAAAACCGTCAGCACGTACCGAAGCCGGATCCTGGAGAAGATGAGCTTCACCGCCAACGCCGACATCACATCCTATGCCCTGCGCAACGGACTCATTCAGTAAGTAAACCATCGTGAGCACGCTTCAACACGGGTTACGCTTCATTAGAGCGACATGTTAATGGTTCGGTCGTTGCGGGTATTGCTGGTCGAGGACTCTAAAGTCTTGACCGAACGGTTGACGGAGGCGATCCGCCAAATCTCGGATGTCGAGTTGATAGGAACAGCGGACACGGAGGCGGCGGCGCTGGCGGCGGTCAAGCGCGACGCGGTCGACGTGATCATCCTGGACCTGCATTTGAAGCAGGGAACGGGATTCGGCGTCATGCGCGCGCTGGCGACCACGCAGCAAAAGCCGCGAATCATCGTGCTCACGAACTACGATCTGCCGGAATACAAAAACGCCGCCATTGCGCTCGGCGCGACGCATTTCTTGGACAAGGCCCGCGACTACGGACGCCTTCCGGAAGTGCTCCACGAGCTCTGCGAAGCGCATCTCTCGAAACATTGATCGGCCCCAAATGAGCGGTTCTCGCTGATCGAGTCATAAGCAAGCGCACAACGCGAGATTCTCGCGGTTCTTTGAGCTTCTGACGCGGTCATGCGCCGTCCCACATCGTCGTAAAGTCTGCCGCGCCGTTCGGCAACATCTACACGAAATCCTGCGACAGATATCTTGCGTTGGGAAAGGCGCGAGCCGCGCACGCGGCGAGGCGTATTGGGATGGCACGCATGATGCTCTTACCTTATTGACCTCGATAATTATTATTAGGAACAGCAATGAGGCACTTAGGAGCAACAATGAGGCAAATATTCAGTTCAAGCAAGCTGGCCAAGGGCGCAGCCCTGTGCGCGATGATGACGTTGAGCGCCGCCGCCTACGCCGGCAGTCCGATCGCGGCGGAAAAGATCGCGGTAGCCAAGTCCGCGCTGCAGCGCGCCGAACAATCCGGTGCGCCGGAGTTTGCACCGGTGGAAATGGCGGCAGCGCGCGACAAGCTGGCGCGCGCCGAGAAGGCCGAGGCCGATCACAACAAGCAGTCAGCGACGAAATTGGCCGAACAGGCGGATGCGGATGCGCAACTCGCTGAAGCGACGGCGCAACGCGCCAAGTCGCACAAGGCAGCCATGGAATTCGACGCCAGCATGCAGGCGCTGCGGCAAGAATCGCAGCGCAGCTCAACCAATTAAAGGATGGCAGTTATGAACGCAAAATTATTCACCGGGATGGGCCTGGCGCTGGCTTTGGCTGCCTGTGTCTCGATGCCGCAGCCGAACGCTGCGCTCGAAACCGCACGCTTGGCGGTGCGGACGGCCGAAGCCGACCCGAACGTCAATAAATTCGCACCTCTGGAATTGGACCGGGCGAGGAAGGACCTGAGCATCGCGGAAGATGCATCGCTGCATCATCAGGATGCGGAAGTGGATCAACCCGCCTACCTGGCCACGCAGAATGCGCGGCTGGCGCAGGCGCACGGCGCAACCAAGGCGGATGATGCGCGGGTGGCGGCGGGCCAAATTGAACGCGATCAGATCGTACTTGCCTCGCGCACGCGGGAAGCAGAGAACGCCAAGGCATCGGCCGCGAATTCCCGGGTGGCCGCCGATGTGGCGCTGAACCAGCGTGATCAGGCCGTCAACCAGCGCGATCAAGCGAACGACGAAACGGTCCGCGTTCAAGCGGAACTCGATGCGTTGAAAGCGACGCCGACTCCGCGCGGATTGGTCATGACCTTGGGCGATGTGCTGTTCGATACGGGCAGGGCAGAGCTCAAATCCGGTGCCGGCCGCAAGATGGACCAACTGGGGCAGTTCCTGGTCGAACACACCGACCGCCGCGTGCAAATTGACGGGTTCACCGACAGTGTAGGTACCGACTCGTACAACGAGGACTTATCGCAGCGCCGCGCCGACTCCGTCAAGACCGCGTTGATCAACCGCGGTGTCCAGCCATCACGGATCGGCACCGAGGGTTACGGCAAGGCCTACCCGGTCGCCAACAACAACGATTCCGGCGGCCGGCAATTGAACCGGCGTGTGGAAGTCGTGATCGGCGGCAACAACGGCACGGCGATCTCGCCGCGCTCCGGTCTCTAGGATTTCTAGGATCTAATTTTCTTCGGGCCTGAAGCGGAGGCGAGTGCAAGCTCGTCTCCTTCAGCCTCAGGCATCAGCATTCTGTCCAGGGGAATCACGGCCGTGACCACGGTTCCGCCCTTACTGGGCGTACGAACGTCCCAAACCCCGCCGAGCCCGGCGATCCGATGGCGCATCGCGACCAGACCGTGCGAGGTGCTGATGCCGACGCGGTTCTTTGGAATGCCCTTGCCGTCATCGGAAATACGCAGCGTCAGCGTATCTCCCTCGATGAGCACGGCGAGGTCTGCCGACTTCGCTTCGGCGTGTTTCAAGATATTGGTCAATGCCTCTTGCGCAATGCGAAATACGCCGATCGCGGCATCGGGGCTGAATCTCATCTCGTTTTCCGGAATGGTTTCGGTGCAGTTCAGTCCGGTACGGCGGCAGGTTTCTTTGAACTGCCATCTTAAGGCCGTAAACAATCCCATATTGTCGAGCAGGGTGGGGCGCAGCTCCTCCACCACGCGGCGCTTCAGATCGACCCCGGCGCTCAAAGAATCGTGAATGCGCTTGAAGCGCTGTTCGATGGCAGGATCCGTGGTGGGCATCCGCTGTTGAAGCCAGGATAGGTCCATGCGCGCGGCGACAAGGAGGCCGCCCAGTTCATCGTGAAGCTCGCGCGACAGCGCGGATTTTTCCTGCTCCGACACGCCTTGCAAATGCGTCGACAGCGCGGTCAATTCCCGGGTTCGGGCGTCGACCTCATGCTCGAGTTCCAATTTTTGATTGCGCAGTCCGGCGGCTTGCTGGGCGCGGCGGCGCATGTCGCTGTAGACCAGCCGAACCGCCAGCAAAACCAGACCAATGTTGAGAATCGCGCCGGCGGCCGACACCCAGCGCGAAAGCCTGAAGTCCCTTTGCCATTCGGCGTTGGCCGCCGCCGCCTCGGCCGTCTCCTCTTTACGCATGTTCCCGATGATGGCGACGATGGAATCCATGGTGCGCTTGCCGACATCGGTGCCGACCATGACGGCGGGGGCGGTGCCGCGCTTTTTGGACAGCGCGACGCCGTCTTCGAGTTCTCCCAGTTCCCTCCCCGTCAAGATTCGCAGCTCATGAAACTCACTGCTGCTGTCATCGCCGCCATAGGCTTCGTGCAATCGGTCAAGCGCGCCCCTGATCTTGGTAACCGCGGCGGCGTAGGGGTTGAGGTAGGCTGCCTCTCCGGTAAGCAGGTAGCCTCGCTGCGCCGATTCGGCATCGGTCATGAGGCCGGCGAACTCGTTGAGTGCCTGTTCACGGAGCTGCGAGCGGTGCAAACGCTCATTGGCCATGTTGAGCCGCGATTGACCCGCGGCTGCGAGAAAGAAAAGGCCGATGAGGAAGCCAATGAGCAGAATCGGCGGTAGGGCTATGTACCACCGCCCGACTTCACCCAACTCCTCACCCAGGATTTTCATGTAAAGTATCCGCGTTGCAGCGGGGGAGTCTAACATGTGGGGGTAATCCTACAGGCAGGCCCGGGACGAACCGATGGCTGCGCTATAGCGTCGCCCGCATAGTTGCACGGCTACGGTATTACGCCGGCCGCCGGTCCAATCCAAGAGAGGAGAAATTTATGGAGGCGAATTTTGACAACACGGTGGACCAGGCTCGCGCCACTGGCCGCCGCGTGAAGAATGATTTGAGCGACGGCATCAACGACATCAAATCGGCCGCTTCCGGCGAGATCAAAAATCTGATCTCCGATGTTGAAGATCTCATGGCGCGCATCGCGGATTTGAAGGATGCCGACGTCGTCCGGGTGCGCGGCAAGGTACAGCGCGCAGTGGATGCCACGAAGCAAAGTCTTGCGGACAGCGCTGATACCATCCGGCGCCAGGCACAAAATGTCGCGAGTACCGCGGATGACTATGTCCGCGAAAGTCCGTGGCAAGCGATCGGCATAGCGGCCCTGGTTGGCGCGGTGGTGGGCATTTTAGCGACGCGACGTTCTTAAGATTTAAAGGCACGACAGTGCGAGGGTTATGGTCACTGCCCAAAGCCGCCCCCGCGCTGATGCGCCATATCGGCGCCTATATCGAGCTGCTCGCCTTGGATCTGGCGAGGGCGCAGCGCGAGATCACGGCGCAAGTGGTGGCTGCGGCAATCGCCGCGATTTGCGCGCTGTTTGCAGTGTTCATGTTTTGTCTCGGTGTCGTGGCGTATACCTGGGACACCGCCTACCGGGTAGCCGCCATTGCATGGATGGGCGGCGGTTTCTTATTGATTGCGATCGCGGCGGTCATTTACCGCGCCCGCTTGGGCAGAGCCCGCTCACCGCTGCTCTCCGACGTGAAGCGTGAGTGGCAGGAAGACCGCGTGATACTCGAGCGGATTTTATCCTCGGACGAGAATTAGTCATGGTAGATCGCGACGCGCAAGCCAAGAGCCTGATACACGCCAAGCTCGTGCAATCCCGCGAGCAACTTCGCTCCATTCTCGATCCGCCGCCGGGCGAATATGGCGACAGTCAGGCGCCGCGCCAGGGATACGGCGGATTTCCGCGCAGCCGCACCATGCAAATGCTCATGAGCGGCCGCGGCTTGGGAACCTTGGGTGCGTTGGCCGGCGGCCTCCTGATTGCGCGTCCCGCGCTGGCGCTGCGATTGCTCAAGTTCGTGCCGGCGAGCGCAGTGGCCAAGATGATCATGGCCAGGGCGGTCGATGCGCTCAAATCAAAATCCGGAGACGGCGGCGCCTAGCCTAACGAAGCCACCTAGCCTAGCCGGGTAGCCCAACCCAGCCGCGTAGCCCAACCTAGCCGCGTAGCTAGCCTAGCCCAGCGTGATCTCACCGTAGTGGTAGCGGCCGTCGTCCACCAAGTTGATCTCGCAGGCCGCGCCGCTCAAGTTCTTGCCGTCCAGCGAAGCCTGAGTGATTCCCCGGCTGACGCCGCGGGGATTCTTCACGGTGATGCGATAGCGCGACGATCCAAACTTGTAGGTAAATTCGAAGCCGGCCCATGCGCGCGGGATGCAGGGATCGACAACGAGCGTCCCCGCCCGCAAGTTGATGCCTAAGATGCCTTCCACTGCCGTGCGATACATCCAGCCTGCCGAGCCGGTGTACCAAGTCCACCCGCCGCGGCCGACGTGCGGCGGCGCGGAATAGACGTCGGCGCACACCACATAGGGCTCTACCTTGTAGCGATGGATGCCGGCGCGGGTGCTGGCGTGATTGATGGGATTGAGCAGCGAGAACAGTTCGCCCGCTCTGTCGCCGTCGCCCATCAGCGCAAATGCCAGCGTCGTCCACATGGCCGCGTGGCTGTACTGGCCGCCGTTCTCACGAAGGCCGGGAGGATAGGCCTTGATGTAGCCGGGGTCCTTCGAGGTGTGATCAAAGGGCGGCGTGAATAATTTCACCAGGCCATCGCTGCGGCTGACCAACTGTGTGTTGACTGCGGACATGGCGCGCAGCGCCCGGCTGCGCTCGGCTGCGCCGGATATCACCGCCCACGATTGCGCGATCGAATCGATCCGGCATTCATCGCTGGATACCGATCCTAAGACCGTGCCGTCATCGTAGTAGCCGCGCCGATACCAGTCGCCGTCCCAGGCTTCGCGCTCGATAGCCTGCTGCAGCGCGAATGCATGCTTGCGCCAATTCGCCGCTTTGTCGGCCGCGCCGCGCGCCTCGGCAATGGGCGCAAAGCGCGTCAATGCGGTATGCAGGAACCAGCCCATCCACACGCTCTCGCCGCGCCCTGCGGCGCCGACCCGGTTCATGCCGTCATTCCAGTCACCCGTGCCGAACAGCGGCAGGCCATGCGCACCGATGTCCAGACTCGAATCCAGCGCGCGGACGCAATGCTCAAGAAGCGCCGCCGGAGCGACCGCCGGCGGAGCCGAGAAACTCTCCAGCGCGCCCGGCGCCAGCGGACCCCCGCCCAAGAAGGGCACTTGCTCTTCCAGCACGGCGGTATCGCCGGTGACTTCAAGATAATGCGCCACGACGAAGGGAAGCCAAATTCGGCTGTCCGACACCCGGTTCTTGATGCCCTGGCCGGAGGTGGGCAGCCACCAATGTTGCACGTCCCCTTCGGTGAACTGACGCGCGGCAGCCCTCAAAATATGCTCGCGCGTGATGGACGGTTGGGAGACGCCGCTCGATTGATAAAACGCGGTGCGTCCCCAGACGCGGCTGCTGAGCGTCTGATACAACAGCCAGCCATTGACCAGGATGTCCATGGACCGGTCGGGCGTCTTGACTTGAATGACGCCCAAGGTGCGATCCCAAAAATCCGTCACGCCATTCAGCGCGGCGTCGAGATCCATGCCGCGGTAGCGCTCGATCAGGGCGGTGGCCGCCGCGGATGAACTCTCCTCGCCGATCAGCAGCGTCAGATCCGCGCTTTCCCCGGGATTCAATGCGATTTTGGTTTGCATGGCGCCGCAGGGATCAAGACCTCCACCGACTCGACTCGACAGGGGTTGAGGTCCCAACAACGCAGCCGGTTCGGCGAGCGTGCCGTGTCGCCCGATGAACTCGGTACGGTCGGCGGTGAAGCTCTGCTGCCGGCCGGCCATGTCCATGAACGCGACTCGCGACTGGAAATCCGCCGTCCAGGGATTGCGCGCCAGCAGCGCGCGCGTCTTCGGGTCGAGGGCCGTGATGATGAAGGGCGCCGCGCGGTTGTTCTGGTTTCCCAGCACCCAATCCAGGTAGTGGGTGATCGACAGCTGCCGAGGTTCATCGGAGGCATTGACAATTTTCAGCCGCGAAATCTTGATTGAATCCTCGAGCGGCACGAATTGCGTCAAGGTCAGCGAGATGCCGTGGGAAGTGTGCTCTGAGCGTGTGTAGCCAAAACCATGGCGAACGACATACACGGAAGAGCGCTCGCGAATGGGCAGCGGCGTCGCGCTCCAAAGATCCCCGGAGTTCTCGTCGCGGATGTAAATCGCCTCGGCGGGCGAATCGCTTACCGGATCATTCGACCAAGGCGTGATTTGGTTCTGCTGTGCGTTCAGCGACCAGGTGCTGCCGGAGCCGTCGGCGGATACGAGAAAGCCGAATTGCGCATTGGCAATGACGTTGATCCAGGGTGCCGGCGTCCATTGACCGTCATCGAGCACCACCACGTATTCACGCGCTCCGGCGTCAAAGCCGCCGAGACCGTTGAAATACTCGAGTGTCGGTACCAGGTGCGGCGCATGCGTGCGCAGTTCTTCGCCGCTGTTCTCGCGGCGCAGGCGTGCCGCCGGTCCCCGTTCGTGAGTCCTCCCGAGCTGCTCACTCAAGGATCCCCTGCCGGAACCGAATACCGCACGCGCCGCAACTTGCAGAAAATCGCTATGCCCATCGGGAAGTGCATCGGCGCGCAACGGAATGACCGCGCCGCGGCCCTTCAAGGCTTCATCGCGCACCTTTTGCGATTCCTGGATGACTGCATCCAGCGCAGTCTGCACGGCCGCAACGCCGGCCGGTCCGGCCGCATTCAAAAGGACCAGATCGACCGATAGATACTTCGATTGCCAATAGGCATGCGCGCGCAGCAGCTGTCTGACGGCATGGATGTCGGCCTCACCGGTGAGCACAGCCAACACGATCGGCAGATCACCGGACACGCCGTGAGCCCACAGGGCCGGCTGGCCCAGCTGGTTGTTGTCGAGGAACTCCCGGGATGCACGCAGCGACGGGTCGGAATACAGTACCCGTTCGGCGATCTCTTGGAACATTTGCGCGTCATCGCTGCTGGCGCCCAGATCGCGCAGCTGCACTTGCGCCTTGGCCCGGGACAGCGTCTTCGCGCGCTGAAATGCCGCCTCGCTGCCGAGCTTGTCGACCAAGCTCAGGGCCTGCGCGCGGCTCGCGCCGATGCCGGTCCAAAAGGCGATGTGGATGGTTTCGCCGGGATCAATTCGCACCCGGCGCCGCAGTGCCAATACGGGATCGAGCACCGTGCCCACTGTATTGGACAAGGGCCTCGCATCCATGATGGATACGGCATTGCGAATGTCATGTCCCCTGCCGATGAAGCGCGCCCGATCGGTCTCGAACTGCAGCCCGCCGACCGCCTCGCCTTCCAACGAACTGAAATGCACCATCCACAGCTGAGCTTGCGTAGGCTCTCGCTGCCGCCGCGTTGCCAGGAGCGCGCCGCGTTCCGCGACGAACTCAGTCTGTACGAACATTTTTGAAAATGCCGGATGTGCGGAATCCGCCGCCGGCTGGCTCAATACCACTTCGGCGTAAGAGGTCAACTCGATTTCCCGCACGCCCCGGCCTTCGTTGGTCAGCGAAAGGTGCCGTACCTCGGCATCGTCTTCGCTCGATACCAGAATCTGCATGATGGTGCGGATCGGCCCGTCTTTACGGCTGATTTCCACGCGATCCTCGAAGAAGGCCACATCGTAATTTTCCGATTCGCGGCCGATGGGCTGATATCCGGCCGACCATACATGGCCGTTGAATACATCGCGCAGGAATACGTAGTAGCCGTAAGGGTCGCAGGTCGGATCTTCACGCCAGCGGGTGAGGGCGAGGTCGCGCCATCGGCTGTACCCGGATCCCGCCGCGGTCAACATCAGCGAATAGCTGCCGTTCGAGAGCAGGTGCGTGCGCGGGGTCGCGTGGTGCGCGGAACTGAAGCGGCGGGATGAGTCTACCGGCATGATGAGTCGAGGTGGGGTTGCTGCGGCCGGGTACATCGCGCTTGATATTGCACGGGGGAGGGTGCTAATTCCCGACCGGCGCAAAAGGTGCGCGCGGAGGGCTTGGCAAAGTTTACTTTAGCCCCGGAATCTCGCCGTGATGTACTCGACCCAGCATGGCTAGATTGCTGGAAAATATTCGTCCGCGCGATCGGTGCATGAACCCAAAACAACGTAATCCTATGCCTACAGTGTGCAATCATGGATTCAATTTCCAGATTCCGAGATTGATCGCGGTTGCGAAGCTGACCCAGAGAAAATACGGCACCAAGGTGACGGCTGCGGCGATTCGCACGCGCGCGAATTCACGCATGGTCCAACCGACGGCCAGCCACAAGGCAACGATGTCGAACAAACCAGCGTCGATGTTTTTCAAGCCAAAGAACAGCGTCGGCCACAGGGCATTGAGGAATAGCTGCACCGCGTAGGCGGCAATCGCCGCACTGCGGCCGCGATGATAGCGCTCGCGCCAAATGAGCCACGCAGCGATGCCCATCAGCACGTACATACCCGTCCACACGGGCGCAAACCACTGTTGCGGCGGCAGCCATGCGGGCTTGGCCAGCATGGCATACCACTGCGCCGCCGAGGCCGATACAGCGGGCGAAAATAACGCGCCCAGCGCCCCCACGCCAACAGCCGCCGCCACGAACAGCGCTAGTGCGGGCAGATTCGGCCGGGAATTGCGGCCGCGATAGCTGGTCGAAGTCTCTATTGGAATTCTCATTCGATCCGCGGCCTCGTGACCTTGAGTCTGACGAACAGGAAAATGGCTGCGATCATCTGCAGCCCTCCAAACCAGCGATATTGCGTGGTTTGGGCCAGCCAAATCAACCCGGATAGCCACAGCACCCCCGCAGCGATGGCCGTCTCGCGCCGCGCAGCGGTCGTGCGCATCTCGGCATGCAATTCCGCGATCCCTTTCTCGACGGATGGCGCGGTGCCCTCCGCCGCCTCGCGTACGGCGGTCTGCAGGATCTGCGGCACCTGCCGCAAGCTCATCAGGGCATCGGGCAAATGAGCGCGAATTTCCTTGAGGATGGTGCGCGGCCGGGTGCGCTCGCGCATCCACTCGCGCAACACCGGCTGGGCCGTCTTCCACAGATCCAGCTCGGGGTACAACTGCCTGCCCAAGCCTTCTATGTTGAACAAGGTCTTCTGCAGCAGGATGAGCTGCGGTTGCACCTGCATGTCGAAACGCCGCGCGGTTTCGAACAGCCGCAGCAGCACTTGCGCAAAAGAGATTTCCTTCAGCGGCTTGTTGTAGATGGGTTCGCAGACGGTACGCACCGCCGACTCGAGCTCATCCACCCGGGTGCCCTTGGGCACCCAGCCGCTTTCGATATGCAACCGGGCGATTCGGCCATAGTCGCGGTTGAAAAAAGCCATGAAATTCTCGGCGAGATAGTGCTGGTCCCGCGGCTGCAAGGTGCCGACGATGCCGAAATCGACCGCCGCATAGCGCGGATTCTTGGGGTCGTCGACCTGAACAAAAATGTTGCCAGGGTGCATGTCGGCATGAAAAAAATTGTGACGAAACACCTGCGTGAAAAATATCTCGACGCCGTTCTCGGCGAGTTTTGCGATGTCCGTGCCGCGCGCGCGCAATTCTTCGACCTGGCTGACGATGACCCCGCGGATGCGCTCCATCACCATGACGTTCTGGCGGCAATAATCCCAGTGGATCTGCGGCACGTACAGAAGCGGCGAGCCGGCAAAATTGCGCTTCAGTTGCGACGCGTTGCCGGCCTCGCGCATCAGGTCCAATTCATCCGTCACGGTCTTGCGATATTCGCGCACCACCTCGATGGGCCTGACGGGGCGCGCCTCGACCCAATACTCATCTGCGAGCGCGGCGAGTGCGTCCAATACTTCGAGATCAAGATCGATGACTTCGCGCATGCCCGGACGCAGTACCTTGACCACGACGTCATCGCCGTTCTTCAAAACGGCCGCATGCACCTGCGCAATGGATGCCGCGGCGAGCGGGACGGCCTCGAAGCTGCCGAATATTTCCTCAAGCGGCCTGCCGAAAGTCTTCTCGATCATCGCCATGGCAATGTCGCCGGAAAACGGCGGCACCCTGTCCTGCAATTTCACCAGCTCATCGGCGACATCGACGGGCAACAGGTCGCGGCGCGTCGAGAGGGCCTGGCCGAATTTCACGAATATCGGACCCAACTCCTCGAGAGCCAGACGCAATCGCTCGCCGCGCGGGCCGCCGATGCGGCGCTGAAACCAAGTCCACGGCGAGAAATAATAGAGATAGCGCAACGGCCGGTACATGTGGGTCGCACGCACGAACTC
>Ga0193728_1000245_pt1 | contig 25613 bp, 39 predicted proteins | sample U1c1metaG_FD_143037 | JGI IMG/M metagenome (GOLD analysis project Ga0193728, IMG submission 143037) | Soil microbial communities from a riparian zone of the East river system, Colorado, United States - U1c1 | ecosystem: Environmental > Terrestrial > Soil > Riparian zone | place: USA: East River... | reverse complement strand
GGGTCCAGTCCCATCCGCAGCGCGGCCACCGCCGGCCACCCGCCCACGACGACGCACCACAGGACGCGCCTGAAGACAACCCCCGCCATTTCCCCTGCCCCCTCGCCGCCCGTCCCCGAAGGAATGGCGGCGTCCTTTTGCCGCAACGAGCAAAGCCTCCCCGGCCGGCCCTCCGGGGGTTACGCGAACCTCAACCCCTTGGCCCCCAATCCTCTCCCTTGAGGGTATTACGTCCCGTCTCCGCCTGGTAATGAACCGGTCACAACCCGATAACCCCGCCAACCCTCCGCCAGCGCCCCGCGTCGAACCGGCATGAGAAAACTCCCGGTGCTCGCCGCCGCCCTCGCCGTCACCGCATGCGCCCCCGCGGGCCATGCCGTCATCGCCGGGCACCCATGCCCCCGTCCGCGCAACTGCCGCCGTCCGGACTCCTTCGGCACGGCCGTCCGCGAAGACGGCCAGTGACGCGTGCTACAGCCGGCCGCCCGCGTCGGGCGACATCTACCTCCGGATGATCACGCCCGGCATCCAGTGGACCGCGCAGGAACTCGGGGGAGGGTGGACCTGGAACGTCACCGAGGGAAAGTGCCTCACATCGGTGCAGATGATGATGGCGACCGCCCCCCTCGGCACGGGCGACTGCACGCAGGCCGGCTACGTCGCCGACAACCCCGGCTATGACGTCAACGCCGCCGTGGCACCGCCGCTGAAGCGCGTCGCCGCGCACGCCGGCCCCGGCTGCTGACGGGATCACCGGAACCTCACCTGATGCACTCATCGCAGGCAGTGCAGTACTTCACCTGGCTAACTCCAGTAATGAGGCAGGGTCACAGCAGCGTGCCGCACTTGCTGCACATTCTGACCATCTTGTAGACGCCGTCGATGCCCACTTCCTGCGTGACTGGCATGTGGGGAGGGCAAGGGGACGGTCCGGGCGCAGGCTCAGGCTCAGGGACACGCTTAGTGCTTTGCAATGGTTTCTCTCCTTCGCTGAGGGAAGTGCCGGGGTCCGGGGCGGCTATCCGCCTTCGGGGGTAGCCTCTACGTCGTCGCTGATCGCGGCGAGTCCGGGTATCAGGGGGATTATCTCGGGCGGGAAGTCGTCTGCGCCTGTCAGCCAGTCGTCCTGGCATCTCTCGCTGCCGTCTTCCGTGACTCCGCAGACCGCTAGCCGCTGGAGATAGTTCCGGGGCATGAGAATGTCAAGGATGATGGTGTCGGCCCATGCCGTCCTGCCGTCCGCGGTGGCGTACCGGATGATTTCCGTTTCAGCCAGCAGGGCGTGAACTTGCCGGACGTTGTCAGCCCAGGTTTCCCTGTATTCAGTCAATTGCCGTTGGGCCTTTCTTGCGGCGGCGGGGCGGGAGCCCCGCCTTGCGGTCACCCGTTACCGGCACCGTGATGCCTGGGCTCCTACGGCGGGGCTCCCTGCGATGGGTTCCAACTCCCCTGCGAAGGGTTCTCCCTCGCAGGCATTGCCCCGCGCGGGCGGACATGAGACAGGACTCGTGCCCGCGCGGGAATCTGAGGGTCATGTGATGGTCCGGGGCGGCTATCCGCTTTCGGGGGTAGCCTCTTCGCCGGCGCTGATCGCGGCGAGTCCGGGTATCAGGGGGATTATCTCGGGCGGGAAATCCTCTGCGCCTGCCAGCCAGTCGTCTTGGCAGCTTTCGCTGCCGTCTTCCGTGACTCCGCAGACCGCTAGCCGCTGGAGGTAGTTCCGGGGCATGAGAATGTCAAGGATGATGGTGTCGGCCCATGCCGTCCTGCCGTCCGCGGTGGCGTACCGGATGATTTCCGTTTCGGCTAGCCGGGCGTGAACTTGCCGGACGTTATCAACCCAGGTTTCCCTGTAGTCAGTCAATTGCCGTTGGGCCTTTCTTGCGGCGGCGGGGTGGCCGTGCGCGACCATGTGATGGTCCGGGGGCGGCTATCCACCTTCAGGGGAGAATTGGCAAGAACCCTTGGGCAGGTGGCTGTTGTAAGCGCGGTCTATGAATGCGCCGCCGCCCCCGGTTCTCCCGCACGGAGGGCGCAGGAACAGGCCCCCCGCGCGGGAGCTGTGAGGACCCCCGGCACCGGGGGGGATAGTGCCGGGGGCCGGTCCCGCGCGGCCCGCGTCGGGTTCAGGACGGATGACCGCGGGCCGCGCGGGAGTCATCCGGGGCGCGCCGTCACGACGTACCCGATTCCGGGCCGCCGCTCCACGAGCCCCTCGTTCTCAAGGGCGGCCAGGGCCCTGGCCGCGGTCCTGCGCGACATGCCGAGCTCCGGGCCCAGGCGCCCGAGCACCGCCGCGGCACCCGGCTGCAGGGTGCCGTCCTGGATGCGCCCGCGCAGGGCACTAGCCGCCTCCGGCCACTTCCGGTTCCACGGGCCGGCCGTCACCGCGCGACCGCCCCTGCCCAGGAGGGCACCCACCTGACCCGGCCCCCCGCCCCTGCCCGCCCCTGCCATCTCAGCCCGGTGCAGTAGTAGCCGGCAGTCAGCGTGCGCTCCCCGAGCTCGGCGGCGGCCTCCTCGACCACCGCCGTGCTCGCCTGCCCGCTCCGCAGCAGGTCCGCGGCGCGCCGCCGGGCCTTCCGCTGGTCGCCGCAGACTCCCCGGGCGCCCTGCTGCGGCCCGTCGGCCTGCCACAGGAATGCGGGGGTCACCCGGACACCTCCGGCAGTGCCACGTCCCGCCACACGGCGTCGAGCTCAGCCGGGTCCAGGCCGTCGAGCCACTCCTGGAGGCAGAGCTTCTCGGCGAGGCCGGGGACGTCCCGGGCGCCGATGACGATGCGCAGCAGCGACCGCGGGCCGTCCTCTTCCGCCTTGCCTTCCCGCAGCGCCCACCAGACACCCCCGGACTCGAATACCCGCCACTTCGGGAACGTCTCCCGCAGCATCTCCAGGGTGATCTCCCCGAGGGCCGCCAGGTCGCGGACCTCGCCGCCGGTCACCGCGAGACCGCCCTGACGGAGTAGTCCCCGGACATCGCCGCGCCCAGCCCGTCAGGGCCGGCGGCCTCGATCCACCCGCCCAGCCCGTCAAGGCGCCTGGCCCGCCACAGGCCGCCGGAGGCCTCGATCTCGTACGCGTCGCCCCAGTGCCAGTGCAGCGCATCGAGCGCCGCCTTCTCCCAGGGCTTCAGGCCTTCTTCGGCCTCCGTGCCGTCCCCACCCATGATCGCCTCCGCCGTGCGGGTTGCATCCGTGCAGGCGACGCTACGCGCGGTCATTTCGGGGCGGCAATCGTAGTTCGGCGCACAGTAGCGGCGGAACTACTAATCTCGCGGCGAAGGCACAGGTCACAACGGCAGCTGCACTGCGTCCGCGAGCTCCCGCACCTGCGCCGGGATGGTCCGCTTCCACTGCCCGAGCAGCGACTCCATCACGTCCCTCGCCGTGCGCTGCTGCGCCAGCCACTCCGGCGCCTGGTCCCGCAGCTCCGACAGCACTCCGATCGCCTCGTCGCGCCGCCGGAGCATCACGTGCGCGGACGCGACATCGAGCCGGTGCCTTCGCTTGGACGCCGACCCCCGGTACAGCAGGCCGTCCCATGGCACCCGCTCCGCGATGTCCAGCACCCGCTGCGGGTTGCCGGTCAGCACCTCATTCTCGCCACGGATCATCAGCACCGTCCCCGGCCCGAACGTCCTGGTAGTCGAGGCCCCCATCCGCACCTCACGGCCGATCCGCTCCGCCGCCATCCCCGCCAGTGACAGCGCGTCCTCCGCCGCCCCGGACCGGTTGTCCCTGACTGCCGCGTTGTTTACGTACAGCAGGAGCTTCCCCCAGCCCGCCAGCTGCCCTGGCGTCGCCCTCGACACCCGCGCGGGCTCCAGGTCGTCCGCCCACCGCTCGGCCAGCGCGGCGGCCTCCGCGAGCCGCCCCTGCCGCAGCAGGCACCACGCCCACGTCGCGGCAGGCGAGGCGGCGTGCTGGTGGTCAGGGGCGGCATCCAGCGCGAGCCGCACGGCAGCCTCCGCGTCCGAGAACTGCCGGGTCTGCGTCAGCAGCCACGCCGCCGTGTCGTAGACAGTCGCCTGCGCCGCCCGCCCCTCCCGGCCGAGGGACCGGGCATCGCGGATCAGCCCCGGCAGTACCACCCGGACCCGCGAGTACCGGTTCGCGCCGATGTCGGGGATGCACCCGGCCAGTGCCGCGAGTATCCCCTCCTCGGTCGCCGGCTCGCCGCCACCGGGGAGCTCCTCGTAGAGCGCGGCCCGCACATCGTCCCAGGGGTCGACGGGGGCGGGGTCGGGTGCCTCGGGCTGCCCCGGGTGCATGAGGATCGTGGTGTCCACTCTGAGCGCCGAGGCGAGCTTGAGCAATGTCTGCACGCGGGGCCTCGTCCCGGTGCCCTGCTCCATGTTGCGGATGGTCGCGACTGAGACGCCGGACAGGCGCGCCAGGTCTTCCTGGCCCATCCCGCGCCGCTTGCGGATGTCCCGGGTGCGCTCGCCCGGGGTGCTAAAATCCATGGCAGACCTCGTTCGTAGTGAAGGTGTGTCGCGACTCCAAGACTACGCGCGGGGTCTAATGCTGTCCTGGCCTGCCCGGATCGTTACGCGGGCAGGCCCCCCTGCTGCGGATTCCCTAGCCGACGTCCCACTGCCCTGTCTGCGAAGCGGCCGTGAATGCCGGTCCTGCCGTCCGGGATACCGTACGGTTGGGGAGTATGAGCGTGCAGCCTTCCGGGCCTGTCGATGGCCACGACGTCATCCGCCTCGGCGACGAGACCGCCGTAGTGGTCCCGCTGCACGAGTACCGCACCCTGAAGGCGCTGAGGGACCGGGCGGCGCCTGACGAGCTGGACGAGGCCGAGATCGACGCGGCCATCGCCGAGCATGAAGAGTGGGTCGCGGCCGGGCGCCCCGGCGAGATGACCCACGAGGAGGCCATGTCGCAGCTCCTCACCGGCCGGTGAGGGTCCGGTGGTCCGGTATGGCCGTCACGTCCGCCGCGAGGTTCACCTCCGACCAGGACGGCATGCGCGCTATCAACACGGCGGTGGCCGCGCTCGCCGACGACCCTGAGCCGCCGGAGGCGTTCATCCGGGGCGCCTACCGGCGGCTGCGCGTCGGCGCCTACCGGGTCATGTACGCGGTGGAAGGCGACCTGGTCGCTGTGATCCGGGTTGACCGGGTTAACTGAACTCGGTCAGGTCGCGGGCGAGGGTCTCATCGTCTTCCATGGCCGCATTCTCCCGGCGCGGTAGCTGTGTCCGTCCAGGGGTGGCGATGACCAGCCTGTGCCGGGCAGGTCGGTACCGCCCTGGCTCCGCGCGCCCCGTGTTACCGCTGATCTGACGGAGTGCCCCGGCGGCCACGCGACGTTTTAAGAACGCCGCCACGCCGCCAGTGCAAGGCGAGCCTAGCGCCGGGTCAGCTGGACGGCGAGGAGGTCCAGGTCCCTGCCCAGGGCGTCGACCTCGCCGTCGGGGAGTTCCCCGGCCCCTGCCCGCCCCAGTCTCTCCCGCACCCCGGCCGGCCCCGTGACCCCGACCGCCGCCGCGGTGAACCGGTACAGCGGCCCCAGGAGGCGCGCGGGCATGGCATCGGTATTCAAGGGGGGTACTCCAAGAGGGGCGGGCAGCGCGAGGGGCGATCCCTCAGCTTATCGGGACCGCGCCCGTACGGGACGGCCCCGCGCCTTCACCTGCCGGCGAACCGCCGGGCCGTCACCTCGAACCCGTCAGCGTCCCGGCACGCCTCGAACGCCATCGCGAACGCCTTCACGGCATCCGACTCCGCCGCCACGACGTGCATCACGCACCGCCGCGAGTCTCCGTCGGGCACCGTGACCGCCACCTCGACCGGGCGCTCTCCGGAAGAGGGAAGCTCAGGGAACAGCGTCTCCATGCGCCCACCGTAAGCACGCGCACCGACATTCAGGGAGACCCGCCGTGCCGTCCTCCGGACAATGCGCGCCGCGAGAACGGCGGTCACCGCGAGAGCCACCGCGGCGGCGGCCGGGAGCCCCGCCGCACCGTCCTGGCCGCCCGCGAGGCGCCGTGCGCAGACGGCCGCCTGAACGACCGCCACGGCGATGAGCAGCGCCCCGGGCACGTGCATGGCCCCGGGGCGCCGCCGGATGCCGTCCGCTCCGCCTTCCGTGCCGGCATGGCTGCGAGGCGCGGGCACTGGCATTCAGCCGGCGGCGGGACCCCAGAGACGGGGAGCATCCTGCCCGAAATTCGACTGGGAGGTGAACAGCGCCTCCCCGTCCCCGCTGCCATCCGGCCTGATGACCAGCCATCCCCGGTAGACGGTCATCTCGTGCCCGTCTTCCTCCCGCACTAGTGCCGTGCCGCCGGCGATCCTGATGAGCCGGTCGCCGGCCAGCCTGATGAACGGCCCCGGGTTCTCCGGGTCGAACGCCTCGGCTTCTCCCTCAAGCGGGATGGTCGTAACTCGCATCGCTGCTCCCCTCTCGCTGCCGGCACGCCCTGAGCGCGCCCCGGGGCACAGGGTAGCGCCAGCCAGGCGCAGGCTACGCCTCGCCGGGCTCCGCGATCTCCACGAAGTGCAGCGGCTCGTCGAGGTCGCGGGCGTGCTCCTGCCACTTGGCGGCGTCGAGGGTGAGGATAGGGCAGACCGCCGCGTCCGCCACGGCGGCCACGTGAGCGTCGTACGGATCCAGGCCCGTCCTGGCGATCACCGCCGCCAGGCGGATGGCCTCCACGGTTCCCTGGAGGGGCGCGATCGTGACGTTCCCGAGCTTTTCGAGCCCGCGCAGCGCCCTGTCGGCGTCGGCGGAGCGCCTGTCCAGTGACGCGGCGGCCACGGCCAGCGCGGGAATCGTGACCGGCTGGCCCATGATGAGCCCGGTTACCCCGGCGTCGGCCCGTGCGACCGCCGTCAGGATGCTGACGTCAAGGACGTAAGGGAAGGAGACGGCCCCGCCGTCCTCGCTCACCGGTACGCCGGGGGAAGCTTGGCGCGCTGGGCCTCGACGTGCGCGAGCATCCGCGCCACCTTCGCGGGGTCAGCTCTCGCGGCGATCTCCCTCAGGTACTTCAGGTCGTCGCGGTCCTGTGCTTCCTGCGCCGACAGGGCGCTGTTGACCACGGCCGACACCGAGTCGGCTTTCCCGGACTCGACGAGCCGCTCCGCGTATGCGGCGAGATGGGGGTCGATGGTGACGGTCACGCGCGTCTTACGCTCGCTCATACCCGGATCATACTCCGGGAGGCCGCCAGTCCGCGCGGGATCTACAGGCGGATCCCGCGCCGTGGTACACGGCGGCCGGTTTGCTCCAGTCCGTCGCGGACGGCACTACGCCTCCCCGGCAGGCGCCGCCGTCACCATGGACCAGGCGAGGTCGAAGCCGTCCACCGAAACGTCCTCAATGAACCAGGGGCGCGGAGAGTAAGAGAACACTTTCGCCCGGCGGGTCACCGAAACGCCGCGGCCGGCCGACAGGCTGGCCAGCTCGTCGGCGGACGCCGGCCGCAGTCTCGGCCTGATGAACTCCGTACTGTTGTCCCACTTCCATGCCTGTGGTATCGCCCACGCCGTGCTCAGGCCTGTAACCTCGCCGTCCCTCTCGCGGCAGGAGCGATGCCGGACGGCCAGCACTCCGGGCCGCGCGCCTAGCGCCAGGGCGACGTGGGTCGGGGCAGGCACGGCTTCAACGGCGAGGTCCCGCGGGAACTCCTGCCATGACGTGATCCAGTAGCGGCGCGCGTAGTAGGTGGCCTCGTTGTAGCGAGGCTTCTCCGCGAGGATCGCCGCGCCCTCCACCGCCTCGGCGCCCCAGCGGTCCTCATGCCACTCCACGCTCACGTCTGCGACATCACGCCACCAGTGGAACTTCTCCCTATGCTGCGCGAAGCGCGTCCTCGGCTGGTGCGTCATGCCGACGTAAAGCAGGACGGCCGCCGCGTCGAAAGCGCGGTAGACGGCGGTCCGCTTGGCATAATCCGCCCTCCGCACGCCTACGCCTCCCGTGACGTCATGCTCAGGATCGGCAGTGACCCGAGGCCGTCCCTGGCCACGGACAGGGCCACGGTGACCGCGCCGGGGAGGTCAGCGGACTCCACGGCCAGGGTGATGACCTTCACGCCCTGGTCCTCGGTGATGCTCGTCGACCTGACGGCGGGCTGTCCCGCGGCGGCTGCCGTCAGGGCGGCAGGCACCTCGCTGGCGGTGAAGCGGAACTCGACAAGCCACAGGCTGCGCTCGAGCACGATCGTCTTCCTGCCGTGCTCTACCCTGATCAGTCCCTCGGCCCGCAGTACGGACAGCGCCCGGTTGATCAGGGCGCTGTCCGTGCGAGCGGTGGCCGACAGCTTCGCCTGGCTGTCGAGGTACTCGCCTGGCTGCGGCTTGCCGCTCAGTATCTGCTCGCGCAGGTCGCCGACTACCTTCTGGTAGCGCGTCCGCGCAGCATCCACCAGCACCCCTTCCTCGTAACCTCCGCCGTCTTCCGTCAAATCGTAGAGGTCGGCCTCCGGCGTTCCCAGCACGGTCATGTCACTTACCTTCCCGGCGAACTAGTGACAGGTGTCATGTGTCGTCTATGCTAAGCCCATGAGACCAAGTTCGGCCCGCCGCCTGCTGGCCGCAGCTGCCTGCCTGCTCGCCCTCGCCGTGGCCGGGTGCAACCGGAATGCCCCGGCACCGACGCATTTCGGGAACTGCCCGGCAGGGCAGCACTGGGCTGATAACCCGGCGGGCCCCTTCAACTGGAACTGCGTCCGATGAGCAGCGCCCTGGCCTTCAGTCCCGGTGCCGCCGGCCCGCTGCTGCCCGCGGGCACTGACCTCGGCTGGCAGGACCGCGCTCCGTGCGCGAAGTCCGCCTACCCCGACGACTGGTTCCCGGACGCCGGCAGGCCCTCCGCGCGTGCCGTGCGGAACGTCGAGCGCACCTGCGGCGCCTGCCCCGTCCGGGCGCAGTGCCTGGCGTACGCGCTGGGCAACGGCATCCGCTACGGGACCTGGGGCGGGCTGACGGAGGAGGAGCGCCGCGGCATCCCCCGCGGCGCTCCCGTCCCGGACCGCTACTGCCGCAAGCGCCTGCACGTCCTCGCCGGGGCGAACATCGCGAGCGACGGGCGCTGCCTTGCGTGCAAGCGCGAGACCGAGGCCGGCAAGCGCGCCGCCGATCGGGTCGCCCGGACCGGCAGTTCCTCCCCGCAGTCCGGCAGGAGGCTCGCCGCGTGAGCGCCGCCCAGTCGTGGGCCGTGTCCTGGTCCGCGGTCGCCGTCCTCGGCGTGTGCGCGGTGTTCATCCACCGGATGCGCACCCACGGGGACCGCCTGCCCGGCTGGTTCCACCCGCAGCTGTCGCGGCTGATGATCATCGGCATGTTCACCGGGGGCTGCGCGGTCGCGCTGACCGCCCTCGGCGCCTGGGTGCTGGACGCGGAGCGGTGGGTGACCGGGCTCGCGGGCGGGCCCGGGTCGCCGGCCGCCCGCGATGTCGCGATCGTCGCCGGGGTGTTCCTCCTGCTCACGGTCATCATCGGCCTGATATGGGTGCCGGCCCCGGAGATCGCCTGGTTCGCGCTCGCGCTCCCGTTCGTCGCGGCACTGTCCGGCGGGCACCTCCACGGCGTCCTCACGGTCCTGCCGGTGATCGAGTGGTGCCAGCAGATCGCGCACTGGATCGGAGGGTGACCGGGTGCACGGCGGTCAGGCGGTCGTGCTGCTTGTCCTGGTCCTCCTGTGCGGCGGGGCTCTCCTGCGCACCGTCCGCCGTGCCCGCGGCGTGCAGGGGCGCCCGCGGGCACGGGGCCGTGCGGCGGGAGGGTGGCTCGCCCACCGGCGGTCGCTGCGCCTGGAGCGGGTGCGGGCCGAGAACGCGGCGGCCCGCGACGAGGCGAAGCACCGGCACCGCCTCGCCGAGCAGGAGGCCCGGAAGGAGGGCAAGGCACAGCAGGAGCCCGGTCCCCGCCGGGACGCCGGGCCCGGCGACGGCAGGGAGCGGCCGGGGCGGCGCACCGTCCGCTCCCGCGTGCTGGAGATCGGCGGCCAGCCCGTGCCGCCGGGCCCCGCGGCAGGAAGGGCCGTCATCCGGGTCATCCCCATCATCCACCTCACCCAGATCACCCAGGAGCCCCCGGCGCGGGGCGGCGAGGATCCCCCTGCCGACCGCCCCCCGCCGGGCCCCCCGTCACCGCAGCCATCCCGAGGGAGCACCGTGACCGTCCCGTTCGCCGAGCAGGTCGTCGACGGCATCAACGGCATCGCCGCCCACGTCCGCGCCGGGAACATCCTCGCCAAGCGCCGCGGCATGCTCGCCCTCATCGCGATCTGCAAGCGCGCCGCTGACATGGCCCTGTCCTTGTCCAGGGCCCTGGCAGAGCCCGGCCAGCACTACGGCCCGGAGGTCACCGAGCCGATCGCCAAGGGCTCGATGCACCTGCGTGCCGCGGGCCTGGCGTTCGCCGAGGCCGACACCGCCCTGTCGACCCTGCTGCGGGCGAGCCTGGCCGAGACGATGGAGTCCGGCCGGCAGGTCCCCCACCACGACGAGTTCGCTGAAGGCGGCGCCTACCATCGCGGCGGCACGGTCGGCACCGCGCCCCCGAACACCTTCGTCGACCCGGCCCGGAGGTGAAGCCGGAAATGCCCGGGACCGAAGTGACGCCGCGCCCGGACCATGCCCCCGTGCCCGTCCCCGGGATGCCGCAGCGGAAGCGGGAGTCCGAGGCCCTGCCGGTGCGCGCGTTCCGGTCCGCGCGCCGCAACCGGCATCTCACGGTCCCCCTCGCGGTGCCCGCCGTCGCGTGGACCGCCGGGGAGATCATGCACGCCTACGGGATGGGCGGGTACGCGGGCATCGCCGGCCTCGTCCTCGCCGGGTCCGTCTGGTTCTTCGCCCCCCACAAGTGGACCGGCAAGGACGGGGAGCCCCGCTGGCCGGAGGTCTGGTACGCGCGCCTGTCCGCCGCCGCCCTGTGGCTGTGGCTGTGGGGCGCCTCCTCCCTCGGCGCCACCGCGGGCACGGACGGCGAGGCCCTCGGCCCCCTCCTGCTCGCCCTGTCCGCCGCCTGGGGAATCCCCTGGTACCGGCACAAGCGGCCCCGCGGCATGAAGAAACGGGAGCGGCTCCTGCGCGAGTGGCAGGCGTTCTGGGGGGGCCACGCCTACGCGTGGGGCGTCGGCGGGTCCCGCGTGATCGAGGCGGAGGAGAAGCACGTCACGGTCCGGCTCCGGATCCAGCTCATGCCCGGCCGCCAGTCCGTCCAGCACGTGAAGGGCGCCGTCCACCTGATCGAGTCCGCCCTCGAGGGGATGGCCGACATCGGCATGGTCCGCGTCCAGCCGGTGAAGGGCAACCCCTCGCAGGTCGACGTGTTCCTCAAGCGGGAGAACCCGCTCCGCGACGTCATCGAGTGGAACCCCGCCCTCGCCCCCCGCAGCGTCCACGACGACGCGGTCCTCGGCGTGTCCGAGACCGGCGACCTGGTCCGCGCCCCGATGCGCACCAGCGCGTTCGTCAACGGAAAGACAAGATCCGGGAAAAGTAACCACCTGGCCCTGCGCCTGGCCCAGCTCACCGGCTGCCCCGACGACCGCCAGATTGTCATCGACCTGAAGAAGCGCAGCGCCCGCCCCCTGCTGAAGGCGTCCGCCGTCGACTACGTGATCACCGGCCGGGACGAGGCCCGCGACGTGCTGCGGATGCTGTGCGCGGAGATCGCGGCCAGGGCGCGTGACTGGGACACCGGTGAGGAGCAGGCCCTGGCGACCACGTCCTCGCCCGCGGTCCACGTGATGATCGACGAGGCGAACCCGCTGACCTCCGTGACCGCAGGCACCGCTGAGTGCGCCCGCCTCCTCGCCGTGGGCGCCAGCCAGGGATCGGGCCTGGAGGTGTACTACGAGGTCTACACCCAGTACGGGGCCCTGGAGGAGTCCGTGCAGACCGAGCAGACCCGGATGAACCTCCCGCTGCGCGCCTGCTACGCGACGGAGACCGCGGAGCACGGCGAGTTCGCGCTCGGCGGCGGGGGGCAGCACGACACGTCGAAGCTGGAGGAGAAGGGCGAGTTCCTCCTCAAGCTCGGCCCGCGCGCCCGCCCGGAGCGGATCCGCGCCCCGCACATTCCGCACCGGCTGCTGGAGGAGATCACCGCCGCGAACGCCCTCGGCGTGAAGCGGCCCCGGCTCATGCTGTACTGCGGCAACGAGCCCTCCGGCATTCAGGGGCTGACGTGGCAGGAGTGGTGGGACCAGCGCCACCTCCGCATCGACCCCGCGTTCCGCTCGATCTCCCCGCAGTACGCGGAGGCCGTCGAGCGGTACGGGGAGCCGGAGGCGCCCTCCGGCTCTCCGTCGCCCGCTGCTGCCCCTGCCCTCACGGAGGACACCGACACCGACACCGGTGCCGCGGTCGCCGCGAGGATCGCCGCCGAGACCGAGGGCGACGACATCGCCCCCACTGCGGCCGGCCAGGCCAGGGCGCGCGGCGCGGTCGCCCGCGGCCGGGACGCGTTCTCCGCGGCGCTCGCCGCGGCCGGGCAGGACGGGATCTCCCCCGCCGACCTCACCGCGGCGTCCGGCATGTCGAGGTCCTGGGTCCACGACATGCTCGCCCGCCTCTCGGACCGCGGCGCGGCGGTGAAGGTCAGGCACGGCAGGTACGCCGCGGCCCCCGGCACCGACGTCGCACGCGCCCTGCGGGACGTCGAGGCGGGGGACACGGCCCTGCTCGGCGACGAGGACGCGGTACGGCGGCTGCATCTCGTCCACCCCGCATCGTGACAGCCGGTAACCAGTACCCGCCGGACGTCCAGGCTGGACAACGGGACGCCCGCCCGGCCCCCTACGCGCGCAGGCGCATGCGCGCGCATGCGAGGAACGTCCATCTGGACATCACGGCTGGACATCCGGACAATCCCTGGACAATCACCGTGCGTGACGACCAGGCTCCCCGGTGCAGGATGACAATCCGCCATCGGCCACCCCGAAACCCCGGAAATGATCATGAAGGGCAGGCAGCATGACCCGCATGGGAAAGCACAACCCGGACGGTACCGTCGTGTACCGCCGTGACCACCTGTGGGTCCTGTTCGTCATCGGGACCTGCGCCCTGTTCGAGCTGTGGGGCTCCTGGCTCGGCATCGCCAGCGTGTCCGGCTTCCCGCACTACGGCCGCGTCACGACCGGCTGGGTTCTCTTCGTGGCCACGGAGGCGTACTGGGGGTACGCGCTGTTCGCGTGGCTCGCCGGCGCCCCCGGTCCCAGGTCCCGGAAGTTCGCCATGCACTCGGCGATCGCCATGTTCGCCCTGAGCCTGGCAGGCCAGGAGGCGGGCCACCTGCTTGCCGCCGCGCACCGCACGGCACCGTGGTACGTGGTGGCGTTCGTGACCCCGCTGCCGCTGATCGCGGTGGGGCTCATCGCGATCCTGGTGCACCTGCGCCAGGCCGACCGGGAAGCGGCTGCGGAGGCCGCACGCGCGGCCGCGGAGGCAGATGAGCTGACCGTACTGCGGGCCGAGCTCGACGCCGCGCGCGGGGCGCACGGCACGGACGTGCGGGGCCTGCGGGAGGAGCTTGAGGCCGAGCGGATCGCCCGCGAAACCGATGCGCGGGAAACCGCTGCCACGGCGGCCGAGGCGGCGGCGGCCGAGGCGCGGCTCAGGGAACTAGAGCTGGCGTGCGGATCTCTGGAGGCCGAGCTGAGGACCGTGCGCGAGGCCAGCCGGAACGAGGCCCGGACCCTGCGTGCCAGCCTTGAGGATGAGCGGCGAGATCACGGAGAGGCGGAACGGGGCGCGGTCCTGCTGCCTGTCATTCAGTCACAGCTGAACGAGGCACGGGCTGCGGCGAGCGCCCTGCGGGCGGAACTGGAGGAGCAGCGGACCGGGTACGAGCGTGCGGTCCGCGACGCCCGGGAGGCGGTCACGGAAGCCCGCTCCCAGGCGGAAGCGGCAGCGGCGAGAGCCGACACGCTAGCCCGGAAGCTGGCCGGTCCTGCGAGGCGGTCCAGGACCGCTCCTGCCCAGCGCGGTACCGCCCCCCGGCCCGCCGCCGGGACCGCTCCCGAGGACGACCTAGAGCTAGAGGCACGGGCACTGAAGCTGCTGGCCACAGACCTGAACATGACCGGCGCGGAGGTTGGCCGCCAGCTCGGCGTCACCGAGGGATACGGGCGCAAGCTCCGTCGCCGCCTTGCCGGGGAGCGCCCCTCTGAAGACGAGGCGGACCGCCCCGGGGACCGTGCCGGTACCGCTGCCGAGGACCGCAGCGAGGACCGGGCGTGAGCCGACGCGGAACCGGGCGCTGCCCGCTAGCTCCTACGGGGACGGGCCAGGCGGTCCTCTGCCTCATCGATCGTCAGGCCCCACCCCATCGGGGAGGCGAACGCGAGCGGCTCCACGCCGTCCGCTGTCTCCACCCGGTACTTCCCGAAGTCCACCGCCAGCGGGTCGCGGCGCCGCGACTTGACGAGTCTCAGCCCCTGGCGCTCGGCCATCCGGCGGAGCCTGTTCTCCCGAACCTTGATGCTCTGATCCATGCCGCAAAGCATACCTGTACCTATGCCGCGCAGTATGCTGGGGGCATGGCGATCAATGGCGGCCTGGCCGTCCCTCCCGAGCTGGCCGTGAGCGTCGAGCGTTACGCGGTCTACCGCTGCTACGGCGACGACGGCCAGCTCCTGTATGTCGGCGAGACAGGAGAGCTGGGTACCCGCCTCGCGAGCCACGCGCAAAAACTCTGGTTCACGCAGGTGCGCGGGATCACCCTGGAATGGTACGTAGACGAGCTTGACGCACTGAACGCCGAGCGCCGGGCGATCCACGTCGAGCACCCGAAGTACAACGTGATCCACCGCAATAGCGCAGCGATGCCGGCACCCTCGCCGCCCCGGCCGCCGATGCCCGTCCCGGTTCGCCGCGCACCCATCAAGAGAGGTGCCCGGAAGGCGCGCGTGAGCCCCGAGGATGCACGGGAGGCCGCGGACGCGATCCTCGCCGCCGAGCCCGGGATCACGGGAGCCGAGCTGGCCAGGCGCGTCGGCATGAGCGAACGGTGGGGGGCAGGCGCACAAGAAGCAGTGGGCCGAGCGCATGCTCAGCGAGACGGCGTAGGGGGCGCGTCCATCGACCGCGACGGGGAGGTTCTGATCCGCGCCGCTCGCCAGACTTTTTTCACGTCGTGAACTAAGTATCATCCGGGCCAGCGGGAAATATTTGCTACACCACAACCAAATGAATCGGTGGAGCGGGCCGGGCCCCCTTGCGGGGGCCACTCCCGGCTACCAGTTCTCCAGCTCTCCCTGGAGGATCTCCAGGGCCGTCCACGCCTTCTCGTCCTCCAGCTCCTCATCCTTCTTCTCGCCGTCCCTCAGCTCGTAGAGCTCCTGGGCTACTTCCATGATCTTGGCTGCTAGCTCTTGCTGGCTCATCTTGTTTCCCTTCCCGTTCCCTGCTGACATTTCTAACCTTACAGTAATTACTGTAAGGTTGTCAACTCCGCCCGGGGAAAGAAACTCAGGCCCCCCGTGCCTCCAGGTCACGCCGCGCGCCGGGCCCCGGCCGCGACCCGAGCCACTCATCGACCGCCGATGCCTCCCACTCCTTCTTGCCCGTCTCCGGGTTGCGCCGGCCGTGCTGCGGTGCCTGCCGCCGCGCCACGTAGCCCGTCCAGGTGCGCTCGGCGATCCCGGCGCGGTCGGCCGCCTGCCGTGCGCCGAGCCACGCGCCCCCGCCGTCCTGTGCGGCCGGGGACTCCCTGCCCTGCGCCATCAGAGACCGTCCTCGACGACGCGGCGCACCGTGGCCTGGCGGCTCGCTGCGGCCCTGGCGGCGGCCTCTGGGTGCTCGCGGTCGAAAGCGTCCAGGGCGGCGCGGGCCTCCATGATGCGGCGCTCCAGGCCGGCCTGCTCGCGGAACGGGTCCGGCTCGCCGGCGTCCATCAGCTCGGCGGCGCGGATTCCCGGCTCCAGTCCTGCGCCGTCCAGGGCGCTCACGAGGCGCTCCCGCTGGCGGTCGAGGTCCGGGGGCAGTGCCGCCTGCACCTCGGCCATGGCGGTGCTCACCGCGTCCCCTTCCTCGGCGGTGAGCATGAGCGGCCCGAGCCAGCCGACGAGCTCGGGGTTCTCGGCGCGGATCTCGCGCGGGGCGTCGCAGACGTAGGCCGACTGCCGGTCGGCCTTCTTCCCGTCGATGGACACCGTGGGAATCGCGTACTTGCCGCCGGCCGACACCGTGACCACGGCGGTGCGCCCGTCGCGGAGCTTCTTGGTGAGGGCGACCCGGTCGCCTGCTGGCTCGCTCATCTCGTTCTCCCTCGGTCGTTCCCTTGCTGACATCACTAACTCTACAGTAATTACTGTGGGGTTGCAAGGGAGAATCCTGTGCGGGCGGGCGCAAGGTTTAGTTCACGACGTGAAAAAAGTCTCGGCGTGATTCATCCCCGCAAATCACCCCAGCCCCGGCACCCCGCGTGTCCCGTTCGCACCACCCGCCCCGGTACGTGATCATTTGCCTATGGCGGCCCGGCAGCATTACGACACCCCGACCGGTTCCGATGACCCGCAGCGCCCGTGCGCGAGGGGAGAATGGTGCGAGGACGCGGTGCTGACCCGCCTTGAGGACGGCACCGTCCGCCGTGACGGCGCCCTCGGCTACAGGAATTTCTGCGAACGCGACCGCGCCCGCATCATCGAGCACCTCGACGAGCTGCCCCGCCTCTACGCCGACCTGGCCGCCGAGATCGGCCGCCCCTCCTCCGGCGGCCAGCAGGTCCGTGCCCCGTTCGGCCCCCGCATCCCGCTCCGTCCCGACGTCGACGCCCTCATGCGCACCATGGAGGAAGTGCTGTCGTCATGGCATGAGCGGACCGCCGCCGTCGCCCGCCTGAGCTTCCCCGAGGGAAACCTGTCCCGCCGCCGCCGCCCCGGGTTCGCGGTCTCGCAGGCCGTCCTGATCCTCGGCGCGCACATCGACGCCCTCCTCGCCCTGGAACCCGAGCCGGTCCGCCGTGCCGTCAGCCACCGCACCGCCGCCGCCCTCCCCCCCGGCACCCCCGGCACCGTCCTCCCCGAGTACGCCGCCGTGACCGCCGACCTGTCCGGGGCCGACGCCGGCCTGGAAATCCTCCGCCTGCACTACCTCGCCCGCTCCGTCCTCGGCGAGACCCGCGCCGCCCCCGCCGAGCTCCTCGGCGTCCCCTGCCGCCGCGAGGAATGCGACCTGCGCGCCCTCCGCCGCGCCGAGCTCCCCGCAGACCCCTCCGCCCCGGCGTGGTGGTCGGAATGCTCCGCGTGCGGCGACCGCATGGACGAGGCCGAGTACCTCGACTGGACCCGCCGCTACGCCCGGTGGGCGCAGGGCCGCACCGTCCCCGCCCTGGAGAACCTCCCCGGCGCGCCATGATCACGATTGTTGCCCGCCGCGCGAACTTGCACGTAAGCTGCTGCCAGCGCCACACGTGTGCCCCGGACCAGGCTGGCAAGCCCGGACGGGGCCTTTTTTCATGCCCGGGGGGTGCCAGTGCGGATCACCCGCGGCGACGGCCTCATCGACCGGACCATGGCCGCGGAGCTCTGCGGCGTCGACCCCGACACGGTCACCCTGTGGTCCACCCGCGGCTACCTCCTCCGCGACGGCAGCGAACGGCGCCGTCTCCCCGTCGCGAAACGGGAGAAGGGCCGCCCCCTGTATGACCCGGTAGAGGTGCAGAAGGCGGAGTACGCGACCGCCCTCCGCGCCCGCCGCGCCCTTGTCCGCGAGGCAGTGAGCGCAGCCTGACCGGCAACGCCCCGACCTGCGGTAAGTCACCATCCCTCACCGGCCGGCAAGCGGGGCGCCGCAGCGCGGCGACGGGGGGAACGCCATGACCGGCGGAACGCGCGACGGCACCGGCAGGTTCACCCGCACCGCCGCGACCGCCCGCCGCGACGCCGAGGCCGCCGCCCTCCGCGCCAAGGGCCGCACCTTCGACCAGATCGCCCGCGAGATGCGCTTCTCCTCCCGCGCCAAGGCGTACGAGGCCGTCATGCGGGCCTACGCGGACATCCCGTACGAGGGCGCCGAAGAGGCCCGCCGCCTGGACCTGGAGCGTATCGACCGGCTGATCGAGCACTCGTGGGCCGTGATGGAGCGCGAGCACCTCACGGTGTCGCAGGGCCGCGTGGTCGGCAAGCGGATCGGGTGGGAGACGGACGCGGTCACCGGCGAGACCCTGCACGACGCTGACGGCGCCCCCATCCCGCAGTACGAGGACATCCTCGACGACGGCCCTGGCATGACCGCTGTCAAGGAGCTGCGCGCCCTCGTTGAGCGGCGGGCGAAGATGATCGGCTACGACGCGCCTGCCCGCTCCCGCATCGAGGTGATCACCGAGGACGTGTTCAGCGCGGCCCTTGCGGACCTGGAGGCGAAGGTTGCCGCGAACGACGCTGATCCAGGCGTCGGCGGAGGACATGCGCCGGTACTCGGAGCTTCAGGAGAGGCTGCGCCGGCAGGAAGCTGAGAAGCTGCGCCACGCCGACGTGTTCGGCAAGCTCGGCTTCGCCCCGAACCCCGGACCCCAGTCCCGTTTCCTGTCCCTGCCGGACGAGAACATCGACGTCCTGTACGGCGGCGCGGCCGGCGGCAGCAAGTCGACGTCGCTTCTCCTGTACTCGCTCCGTGCCTGCGCCCGGTTCCCCGGCCTGCAGGCGTTCTGGTTTCGCCGCACGTTTCCCGAGCTCGAGCAGTCGGTCATGCGGATGCTCGGCCGCTACGGGTACGCGAAGGCGCTCGGCGCCAGGTGGAACGAGGGCAAGCACGAGCTCCGCTTCGCCAACGGCTCCATCCTGACGTTCGGGCACGCGAAGAACACGCAGGAAGCGTCCGCGCTGCTGTCGGCGGAGATCAACCTCCTGGTCATTGACGAGCGCACCACGATCCCCCCAGGTGTCGTCGACATGCTGTACAGCCGGGTCCGGTCCGGTGTCGAGGGCGTTCCGTGCCTCGGCGTCCGGTCGGCGACCAACCCCGGCAACGTCGGCCACTCAAGGGTCAAGGCCGACTACATCAAGGCCACCGCCCACGGCCAGAAGGAGATCACCGACCGGTACAACCGGCGGCGGATCTTCATCCAGGCCCGCGTCACCGACACGCCGCAGCTCGGCGAGGAGTACCGCCTCAACCTCGCCGGCCTGGACGAGAAGCTCCGGAAGGCGTTCGAGGAAGGCGACTGGGACACCTTCGAGGGCCAGGTCTTCCCTGAGCTGTCCTGGGACCGGCATGTGGTGGCCCCGTTCACCATCCCGCCCGGGTGGCGCCGCTACGTCGGCGTCGACTGGGGGTACACCGCCCCGTGGGCGGTCGGCTGGTTCGCCGTTGACGAGGACGGCCGGGTGTGGCTGTACCGGGAGATCTACGAGACCCAGGTCGGCGAGGCCGACCAGGCGCGGCGCATCCTGGCGGCCGAAGCCGGAGACGAGCACATCGCGGTCCGGTACGCCGACGACGCCATGTGGGCGGTCCGCGGCGACGCGAAGCCGATCGCCGACGTGTACGCGGACAACGGCTGCCACCTGACCCCGGCCGGGAAAGGCCCCGGGTCGAGGGTCGCGGGCTGGCAGCGGATCCACACGTACCTGAAGGACGGCCCCGCCTGCCCCCATCACCGTGCGGCCGGCCAGGAAACCTGCCCGATGTTCCACGCCCTCACGACCTGCCCGAAGTGGTTCGACGAGCTGTCCGAGCTCCCGCACGCCACCACGGGCAACCCGGAGGACTCGGACCCGAGGGCGGCCGACCACCTCGCGGACCTGACCCGCTATTTCCTGCTGAACATCGACGGCGGCCCGCAGTTCACGGTGTTTCCCGACGAGGAGCCGAACGCGGTTGCCGCGGCGATCACCCCGCTGGAGCCGATGGGCGCGTTCGCCTACCAGCGGATGGCCGACGAGCCGCGGTGGGATGCCGACGAGGACGACACGGCCAGGCGGACGGTCCGCAGCGTCGAGTAGCAGATGCTCATAAGCCCGATACGCTAGACTGTTCGTAACAAAAGCGGCCCGACAGTGTGTCACCACTGCCGGGCCAAGGCACCGACCCTGCTAAGGAATCTCGGCACCCATGGACAAGTCTAGGCCGCGCCAAGCTCAGACCATTCGAGCGGAGGCGGCCTTCCGGGCACGCCTCGCCGAACTAGGCGCGACGCTCCTTGAGCCTGAATGGCTCGGAGCGAGAGTCAAGCACCACGTCAGGTGTTCCGCAGGTCACGACTGCTACCCAATGCCGAACTCCGTTCTGACTGGCGCAGGTGCCTGCAAGACGTGCGCGGGCCACGACCCGGCTGACGCCGAGCGCAAGTTCCGGGAGCGCCTCGCCGGGTTTGGCGCTGAACTGCTAGAGCCGTACAGGGGCAGCAACAAGCCACACCTTGTACGGTGCGCCGCAGGCCATGAAACCCGCCCGACGCCCGGCAGTCTTCATCTAGGCCGCGGGCCTTGCCTTGCGTGCGCCGGCAGGTCACCGAAGCAGGCGGAGATCGACTTCCGTGCACGGATCGCCGCGATAGGTGCCACGCCGCTGTATGGCCAGTGGCTAGGCGCCCAGAAGCAGCACCATGTTCGCTGCGCCAGCGGGCACGACTGCTATATACGACCCAACGGCATACAGGGCGGCGACGGCATCTGCCGGGTCTGCGCGCGCAATGATGTGGCTACAGCGGAGGCGGCATTCCTCGCAAACCTGAAAGGCCTAGGCGCGATCCCGCTTTACGAGAAATGGGCCGGGGTCGGGGTGCCGCACCGCGTCAGATGCGCGGCAGGCCACGAATGCTTCCCGAGACCGGCGGGATTCAGGCGCGGCGATGCCATCTGCGGCGCCTGTACTGGCCGCGACTCTGATGCGTGCGACGTCAGGTTTCGTGCCCGGCTAGCCGAACTCGGAGTGGTCCCGCTCTACGAGAAGTGGCTTGGAGCACTGACCCCGCATAAGGCACGCTGCCCGGCCGGGCATGAGTGCTACCCAAGGCCCGCGAGCGTGCTGCGAGGCGGCGGCGCATGCAGGTTCTGCGCGGCGGCCGGCGAGTGGGATGCGTTCTACGTCGTCACGGGCAATGGGGTCGTCAAGTTCGGCATCACGACCGGCGATCCTCGCCCCCGGTTGCATGTTCACGAGGTGAATGGTTACGGCGACGTCGTCCGGCTTGCTACCGACCTGCCGGCAACCGTGGCTCTTGACATGGAGAACGCCGTTAAGGCGGCGCTCGCCGACGCCAGGGAGATGCCGGTGCGGGGCCGCGAGTATTTCGACATCTCCTGTCTGGCGCTAATCCTTGACGTCGCCGATTCATGGCTGGCCATCCCGGTGTTACCGCATTGACTCGGGAGGTCGCGAGTGGCCTCCATCCGGGACTGGTTCCGCCGGGACCGTGGCGAGATCGAAGAGGCTGCGACGAGGGCGCTTACTCCCGCGCAGATTCCAGAGCGAGCTGGTTACGCTTTTGGAATTCCAATGGGGGGCCTCACTGAGTACAGCGCGAGCGTCGGCGGGGCGACCGGTACAGACCGGCGCTCGCAGCTCGACCAGCTCTACGACGCGTACCTGACGTGCCCGTGGGCGTGGGCGTGCGTGCAGGCGGTCGCCCGGACCATAACGGCCGGCGGCCTGGTCATGGACTGGGACTCCGATCAGGGCGAGGGCAGCCAAGAGGCGCCTGACAAACCGGAGCCCGTTCTCGCTGTCGAGCGGCTATTTGATTTTACTAACGACCGCCAGAATATCCGGCAGCTTCTCCGGAATGTGGTCGTTGATCTCCTGGTATTCGGTGACGCATTTGTTGAAGTGACATGGTGGGCGAACACGCCGGTCGCGCTGTACAACCTGGATAACCCGACGACTGCGATACTGGCCGACGAGCACGGCAAGATTACCGGATACAAGCAGGTAATGGACTGGGGCGGCACAGTCAGCCTGGAGCCCCGCGACGTCATCCACATTAGCCTGGACGCCCCGCGCTCCGGCGTGTTCGGGGTGTCCCCCACGCAGGCGGCGCTGCTGCCGATCACCGCGTGGCTGTTCGCGGCGGCGTGCGGCAAGGAGATGGCCCGCAAGGGCCTGCCGATCAACATTCACGTCGACTTCCCGCAGGGGATGCAGCCCGCGGAGCAGAACCGGTGGCTTGCCCAGTACGCGGCGAGGAACATCGGCCCCCGCAACATCGGCACCCCGGTCGCCACCAAGGGCGGGGCGCACGTCGCCGAGCTCGCCGCCGGCAAGATCACCGACATCCTCACGTTCCTGGACCAGAAACGCGACGAGATCGTCGCCTCCTACGGCGTCCCCCCCGCGAAGGCGGGGATCATCGAGTCGGGGAACCTCGGCGGGGGCACCGGGGAGGCGCAGGACGCCACGTACCGGATCGACGTGTGCGGGCCGATCGCGGAACTGATCTTGGAGGCCCTGAACTTCAGCGTCGTGCAGAACGGGTTCGGGGTTGACGGGTGGCATGCGAAGTTCCGGGAGATCGACTACCGGACGTCCAAGGTCCGCGATGACATCCGGGACGAGCGGATCCGCAACGGGTCGATCACCATCAACCGGGCGCGCGCCGAGATCGGCGAGCCTCCCGTTGAGGGCGGCGACGACGCGGTGATCATCGACCGGCAGAACATGGTGATGGTCGCGGACCTGGCGGCCATGTCGAAGGCGGTCATCGCGGGCAAGGGAGCGCCAGGGGTCGCCGCGGGGGAGACCCCGCCGGGCGGGGAGCCGATGGCACCGGACGGCACCGTGCCCCCGGAAGCGCCCCCGGAAGCGCCCCCGGACGGCCCCCTGCCGCCCGCGCCGGCCCCGAAGGAGTCGGTCCCCGTCGCCGTCCTGGCGAGGTACCGGGCGCGGCTGTCGGAGGCGCTGCGGTCGATGCCGGTCACCGAGTCGGAGGGTGACGCCGGGACCGGGGTCTACGGGCAGCTCGCGAAGAACTTCCCGCCCTCGGCGATCGCCTGGGTGAAAGACGCGTCATGGGCCGGGCCGAAGATGGTGCCGCTGGACCAGGTCGACACCGGGGACCGCCCGGAGTGGGACGCCTCGCACGAGCCGGACGTGGTCGCGCGCAAGCGGAAGACGCTCCGCAGGAAGCTCGCGGCCGGGGAGCACCCCAAGCCCGTGGTGATGGTGAAGCGGCCCTCGGGCAAGTACCTGATCGCCGACGGGCACCACCGGTTCCTCGCCGCGGAGGCCGAGGACCAGGCGGCGGTATGGGCGTACGTGGGCAAGGTCGACGCCGAGGACGGGCCGTGGAACCAGATGGCGCTGAGCCAGGGCAAGGCGGCCGGTGACTCCAAGGCGGCCTGACGCCGAGTCGCTCCTCGGTGCCGTCGCCAGTGCTCTCACCGCGTGCGAGGCGGCCGGGATCGCGGTGAAGCTGAAGCACGGGATCGTGACCAGCCGCGAAGGGTACGTGCTCCCGGCCGGCGATCAGTGGGTGGCGAGGACGCGCGCCTACACCGAGTTCACGCCAGTGCCGGGGAGTGATGACGATGACTGAGCCTGTGGCCGAGATAGCGCGATTCCCGCACTGTGACCAGCGCGTCCTTCATGCTCCGGGCGAGTGCGAGTACTGCGACGGCCACCCCGGGTGGCAGGCGCTCCGCAAGGCGTGGGGTATCGCGTTCACCGGCCACCAGCCGCGCGCCGGGCTGCCGAAATGCCGCAAGCTCATGCGTGAGACGTTCCCGGGTTACGGCCCCGGAGTCCGCTGTGAGCAGCCGCGTGACCATGAGGATGAATGCAGGCCGTACCCGGCGTGGGACGCGATGCCCTGCCCTGCGGACGCCGCCCGTCCGGCAGGCGGCGGAGCGGATCACCGCCGATGGGGTGGCAACAAGCCCACGAGCGCGGCCGGTGATCCGTCATGGCCGGCCGAGTCCGCCGCGAGCGTCGCGCTCTACGGGGACAAGGGCGGCCGGCAACCGTGAGCGAGCAGCCCCCCGAAGAGCTTCCCGCCGTGGCACTGGAGCCGGGCACGCTGCCGGACCGGCCGCTGAGGGCCGAAGACGTAGAGCCGTTGCTGGCAAAAGAAATCGGGTTACCACCACCATCACCAGGGAGTGCCGCCATGCCCAAGGATCAGCTGACCGATGCCGACATGGCCGAGCACCGCATCACCTTCCGCAACGCAGGCCGCAACGCAAAGACGATCCGCGCCGCCTACATCGCCCCTGACGAGAAGCACCCGGACATGCTGGTCTTCAAGGACAGCGAGCACCGGACGGTGTACATGGTGAGCCGGGAAGAGACGCTCGATGTCGAGCGCCTTGAGCCCGAGCATGTCGCGGAGAAGCAGATTGCCGAGAGCGTCGCGGCACAGAGGCAGCGCATCGAGCGCGGCTTTCAGCCGACGTCGCGGGTCATGGAGGGCATGTGATCCGCGCCCACGTCCACCACAACTACGCCATGGGCGGCATCGGCATCGCGGTCTCGGTCGTGATGCACCCGCCCGAGGGCTCCATGGACGTGCGTCCCCGGATTCTCCGCCTCGGCGGAAGCGACTCGTTCACGTCCTCGTGGGATGAGATCCCGGCGGACGGCGAGGTCATCAGCCCGACGCTGAGGCTCGACGACGACACGGCCCGCGCCCTCCTCGACGCCCTGGCCCGCCACTACGAGGGCGCGGAGGATACGCGGGCGCTGCGCCGGGATTACGACGGCGAGCGGAAGCGGGTGGACGGGCTCATCGGCCACCTTGCCGCAGTCACGCGGTCGCTCGCGGGCGAGCCCTGAGTGTCCCTCACCAGGCTGTGCGAGTTCTGCCTTGAGGCCAAGGCGGAGTGCGTGTGCCCCGACACCGAGGCCCCGGCTACCGTCCCCGACGAGGACGCGCAGTACCGGGGCGTGATCATCATCGAGTGGCCGCCGCCGGGCGCGAGCCCGTACAGCGCCATGACCGGCTGGAACGTCGCCATTACCGACGCGGTGACCGGGCAGGCGATCACCACCGTGATGAGCACGGACATCACCGTGCACGCGGACGCCGAGCGGATGGTGACCGCCGCCCTGACGATGTTCGCCGACGAGAACAGCGAGCCGCTGCTCGGCGGGATGCCGGTCATGAAGGACGGCGAGGCCCTGACGGGCGTGTTCCCGTTCCTCGTCTCGGAGATGCGGGTCCGGGACCGGTAGCGTGACCGTCGTGAGCGAGGCCCGTTACCGTGACGTGTTCCGGCACCCCGTGGCGGGACGCGCCCAGAAACGGCTCCTGAACCGCGCCGTGGCGTGCCGCCTGTGCGGCTGCCGACTCGGCACCGACCGGGCCCTGTTCTGTGCTTACACCGGGTTCATGGCCTGCGAGCTGATTCCCGCCCATCCCGCGTGCGCCTCCGCCGAGGCACGGGAGATCAGGGGGCGGCGCGCGAGAGCACTCGGCACCTGCTGCCCCTCGTGCGGGACACCCCTCCTCAGCCTGCCTGCCGGTCACGGGCTCGCCATCCACAGCACCGGGACAGGGCGGTGGGCGGCCGAGTGCAGGGACGGGACACCGGTGTGCCTCACGCCGTCACCCTCGTCCGGCTACGTGATCGAGGCGCGGGAGGCGGTGGCGGCCGTCGCGTTCCATGACGACTTCCGCCGGCATGAGGCCGAGGCGTTCAGGCAGATCATCGGGTTCGGGCTGACGAAAGCGACGGTTGATGACTGAGCTAGACGAGACCCTTCTCGCCG
>Ga0193728_1000244_pt1 | contig 25667 bp, 24 predicted proteins | sample U1c1metaG_FD_143037 | JGI IMG/M metagenome (GOLD analysis project Ga0193728, IMG submission 143037) | Soil microbial communities from a riparian zone of the East river system, Colorado, United States - U1c1 | ecosystem: Environmental > Terrestrial > Soil > Riparian zone | place: USA: East River... | reverse complement strand
CTCGCAAATAGCGTTCGGTTGAGCCAAAGGGTTTTTTGGCCACAAAGTTTTCAACAATGCCATTCGCAATTATCCGCCCAGAGATTTAGAATCGAGGTCCATGGGTCAGCCGCAGTTTGTTCACCTTCACGTTCATACCGATTTCAGCCTGTTGGATGGTGCTTGCGAAACAGGCGAATTGCTCGACGAAGCTTCTCGCCAAAAAATGCCCGCGGTGGCCATCACCGATCACGGCAATCTTTTTGCTGCGGCGAATTTTTTTAATGAAGCCAGCAAACGCGACGTCAAGCCCATCATCGGCTGCGAAGTGTATGTAGCCAGAGGCAGCCGCCATGAGCGCGGCGAAAAGACCAACGGCGCCAACGGACAGGAACGCGGCGAAGGCGAGCCCGCCGGGCGCGGCAGTAATCATCTCGTTCTGCTTTGCGAAAACCAGGAAGGCTACCAAAATCTAATCAAGCTGGTTTCGTCCGGTTTCCTGGAAGGTTTTTATTACAAACCGCGCATCGACTACGACCTGCTGGCCAAGCACAGCAAAGGATTAATCGCGCTTTCCGCGTGTTTGCGTGGGGTGGTTACCGAAGCGGTGGTGGAAGAGCGATACGACCAGGCGCGTGAGAATGCGTACCGGCTTCGCGATATTTTTGGCAAAGGCAATTTCTTTCTAGAGATTCAGGATCAAGGCCTGGATATCGAGCACACCGTTAATCCCCATCTCGTGCGTCTCTCGAAGGAATCCGGCATTCCTCTGGTGGCCACCAACGACTGCCACTACCTGAAACACTCCGACGCGCACGCTCAAGAAGTCCTGCTGTGCATCCAGACCGGCAAGACCATGAGCGATACGCATCGCATGAAATTTGCTACCGACCAGTTTTATTTCAAGACCGCCGCTGAAATGGCGCAAGTATTTCGTGAATTGCCCGAGGCCCTCAGCCGCACCGTGGATATTGCCGCGCGTTGCAACGTGAAGATTGAGCGCGTCCCCAATCCATTTCCGGAATTTAAGGTTCCGGACGGCCACACGCCGGGAAGTTATTTTGAAATGGTGGTGCGTGAAGGCTTTGCCACCCGCGTTCCGTACCTGGAGCGCCTGGCCAAACAGGGCCTGCTGCGAAACGGTCTTGCCGAATATGAGCGCCGCTTGTCTTTTGAGATCGAAATGATCCAGAAGATGCGCTACGAAGGCTACTTCTTGATCGTGTGGGATTTCATTCATTACGCTCGCGCGCAGTGTGTTCCCGTCGGCCCGGGCCGCGGCTCGGCAGCCGGCAGCCTGGTAAGCTACGCATTGCGCATCACCGACGTCGATCCGTTGCAGTACAACCTGATTTTTGAACGTTTCCTGAATCCCGAGCGCGTCTCCATGCCGGATATTGATATTGATTTCTGCATGCGGCGCCGAGGCGAAGTGATTGACTACGTCACGCAAAAATACGGGCGCGAAAATGTTTCGCAAATCATCACGTTCGGCACCATGGCGGCCAAGGCGGCGGTAAAAGATGTTGGCCGCGCCATGGATATTCCCTATACAGAAGTGGATCGTCTCGCGAAGTTGATCCCTACCACCCTGGGCATCGAGTTGCCGGATGCCTTGGAACAATCCCCTATGCTGAAGGCCGCTATCAATAGCGATCAGCGTCTCAAGGATTTGATGGCCGTGGCGTTACGCCTGGAAGGCCTCGCCCGCCATGCCTCGACGCACGCCGCGGGCGTAGTGATTTCCGCGCGGCCGCTCACCGACATCGTTCCCATTTACAAGACCAACCGCGACGAAATAACCACGCAATACGACATGAATGCGCTCGAGCGCATCGGCTTGTTGAAGATGGATTTTCTTGGCCTCACCACCCTCACGGTGCTGCACGATACCGTGAACATGATCGAGAAAAATCGCGGCGCCAAAGTCGACATCGATAATCTCTCGCTCGACGATGCGGAAACCTACAAACTTTTCGCGCGCGGCGACACCACTGCTATTTTCCAATTTGAGTCTCATGGCATGCGCGACATTTTGCGCCGTTACCAGCCTACGCGTATCGAAGACCTCACCGCTCTCAATGCGCTGTATCGCCCCGGCCCTATCCAGGGCGGCATGATCGACGATTTCATCAACCGTAAGCAGGGCAAGACGAAAGTCAGTTACGAATTGCCGCAACTGCAGGACATCCTCGAAGAAACCTACGGCGTAATCCTGTATCAGGAACAGGTGATGCAGATCGCCAACAAGCTGGCGAGTTTTTCGCTCGGCGAAGCGGACATCCTTCGCCGCGCCATGGGCAAAAAGAAAAAAGAAGAAATGGCCGCGCAGCGCGCCAAGTTCATGGCCGGTTGTCTAGCGAACAAAGTTCCGGAGAAAAAAGCGGAACGCATCTTCAACCTGATGGAAGAATTTGCCGGGTACGGATTCAATAAATCCCATTCCTGCGCATACGCCTTGCTGGCCTACCAGACCGCTTATCTGAAGGTCCACTATCCGGTGGAATTTATGGCCGCGCTGCTCACCTCCGATGCCGGCAACATCGATAAAACGGTCAAGTACATCAACGAAGCGCGCGGCATGAGTATTTCGATTCTTCCGCCGGACGTGAATGAGAGCGACCTATATTTTACGCCCGTCAATGAAGCGATTCGCTTCGGTTTGGCGGCCATCAAGAACGTCGGAGAAAATACCGCCAAGGCCATTCGCGAATCGCGCGTCGCCCAAGACGAATTTCGCTCGCTGTATGACTTTTGCGAGCGCGTCGAGCCGCGCTTCCTCAACAAGCGCGTCTTCGAAAGCCTCATCAAGTCCGGCGCGATGGATTCGCTGGGTCCCCGCGAAGGCATGCTCGCGTCCGTTGACGATGCCGTCAACGCTTTACAACGCGCCTCGCGCTCGCGCGAATCGGGCCAGCATGGACTATTTGGCGGCGCAGCCGCGCCCGCTCCGATTTTATTTGAACTCCGCGAAGCCGCGCCCTGCAGTGAAGAGGAACGCCTCACCAGCGAATACGCCATGCTCGGTTTTTATGTTTCCGGGCATCCGCTCGCTCGCTATGCCTCGCGCTTGCAGGATATGAAAGCGCTGACCCTCGACCAAGTCGAAGGTCAACGCGACAATAAAGACATCACCGTTGCCGCTCTCATTGTCGGCATCCGGCCCATGCGAACCAGGAAAGGCGCTCGTTGGGGTATTTTTACTTTGCAAGATATGAGCGGCGTGCAGGAACTGCTGGTGTTTCCCGAGACCTTTACGCGCCTCGAAGCGATGCTTAAGCCGGGTGTTCCCCTCTTGCTGAAGGCTCGCGTACAAGTTGAAGAAGCTGGAACGAGGCTTTCTCTTCAAGAAGCGCGCCGTCTGGAAGACCTTGCGGAACGTGTTGCGCCGCAGGAATTTCGTGTGCGCATGGATATGCAATCCATCAATCCGGAGGCTCTGGATCGTCTTGAAACTTTGTTCGGAACTTTTCCCGGTTCATGTGTCGTAGTGTTTGAGCTGCATTCCGCGGATGGATCGGTTGCGCTGCTACAGGCCCAGCAACGGGTGCGTTTCAATCCAGAACTCGTCGAAGCGGTGCGCCAGATTTGCGGCGATCGCGCCGTGGAAATGGCGGCCACGGCATGAGCTCCAAAGATAAAGACAAAGAGAAGGAAAAGGACAAGGTCAAGTCCAAGCACAACGGAGCGGCCCGCCGAAAAGAAATCGAGCGCCTCGAAAAAGATGTCGAAGATTTGCGTAATCTTGCAGGCGATGAAGCCGCCGACGCGGAATTCGAACGCGTAAGCAAACAGGTCGCCGAGCTTCGTCGCGAATTCTATTCTCATCTTGGTCCTTGGCAACGCGCACAGATTGCCCGCCACCAAAATCGGCCTTACACTCTCGACATCATCGGCATGCTTTTCACGGATTTCATCGAGCTGCACGGCGACCGCAATTTTGGCGACGATAAAGCGCTCATTGCAGGGTTGGCGAAATTTCATGGCCGTCCGGTCGCGGTGATCGGCCACCAGAAGGGCCGCGACACCAAACAGCGTGTGGAACGCAATTTCGGCCAGCCCAAACCCGAAGGCTATCGCAAAGCGCTCCGAGTGATGCAGCTGGCCGCGAAGTTCTGTCGGCCAATTTTCACCTTCATCGACACACCGGGCGCGTACCCCGGCATTGACGCCGAAGAGCGCGGGCAAGCGGAAGCCATCGCCCGCAATCTTCGCGAAATGTCGCGCTTACCTGTCCCTATCATCGTCACGGTTACCGGAGAAGGCGGTTCAGGCGGCGCGTTGGCGATTGCCGTCGGCGACCGCGTAAATATCTTCGAAAACAGTTTTTACTCTGTCATCTCGCCGGAAGGCTGCGCGGCTATCATGTGGCGGGACGCCACTAAAGCGGAAACCGCCGCAACCGCGCTGAAAATCACGGCGGCGGATTTGAAGGAATTCGGAATTATCGACGAAATCGTTCCGGAGCCTGAAGGTGGCGCGCACACTGACCCGGAAGCCGCCAGCCGCCTACTCGACGCCGTCCTTGACCGCCAATTGCTGATGCTCTCCCAGCAGCCCCAGAAAGAACTGCTCGACGCGCGCTACGAAAAGTTCCGCAAGATGGGCCAATTCTTCGACTTAGGCAGCTAACGCAGGTGAACTAACGACATTGGTAAGTTAACGCCTCGCTTACCCTTGGCACATTCGCAACTCTGCTCAATACCTCTGGTTGTTGCCCTCCGCTCATGGGACTAATCTGAGAGCGTGTTCGGATTGCCTCGAACCTGGGCCCGGGCGCGGAGGAATTTGCAGATGTCCGAGCCGTTCCGCCCTTACGAAAAACTCGTGGAGATCACGTTACTGGGAAAGAAATTCCAGGTCCCAGAACGGAACTCCCTGCTTCGTTGTTTCCAATTCATCAGTCCCGAAACGATCCCCTACGGGCGTTTCTGCTGGAACCAGGAGTGCCAATATTGCCGGGTTTCCTGCCAGCTCCCCGATGACGATGAATCTCGCGAAATGTTGAGCTGCAAATTCATCGTCATGGCCGGAATGGAAATCACCGAAATCAGCCAGGAACTAAAGTGGTGCCTGCGCGCCAAGCTTCCGTCGGATACGCCCGTTTCCTCCTAATTCCGCGGCCTGTTTGCTCTCGGTCTTCCGCTGCATTACATTGCTAAGCAGCGATGACCGCGAACACCTCAGAAATTTTGTGCGACGGCTGTGGTCAGCCTGCTTCCCCCAAGCATATTTCGCGACGTTTGCAACGCCTCGAATGGGCCACTCGATACCGGCCAATTCATCTTCACACGCTGTTGCTTGGGGCGGTTTCTCCACAAACGCCAGCGGAATTCCTGTATTCGCCTGAGGAGGCCCACTGCGGTGAAGGGGCGAATCTGGTGGCCGCTGCGGGGATTTCGGCCACCGGTAAATCGGCAGATACCATTCAATCGGAGTTTCAGCGGCGTGGGATTTACTTGACCCACGTTCTCGAATGTCCCTTGGACCTTCCATCCAGCTGGGTCGATTTCCTAAGCAATGCTTTAATCACGCGCCTGCCGACGCTCTTCACTCGGATTCGCCGCTCGCTAAAGCCTAAGCGTCTGGCGTTCATTTCGAGCAGTTTGACTCCACTGATCGAGCGCTTCGCCTCCGCACAGCTAAATTGTGAATTGGTCCTCGACGATGATCGTGCGTTCGCGTTAGACCATTCAAGTCCTGCCGAGGTAACTGCTGCAATCGCACGCTTTCAAGACGTCCTTGCCGTGCCTGCAAGTCGCTAGACGGCCGGGATTTGCCCCGGCTGGCGTAGCCAAACCCACTTTTTTAAGCTGTGATAGAATCTGCCTAATCGGGCATCGAGGCCATCGCGAGGTGTAGTTGTGCAGAAACGCGCTAAATTTGGGATTGGCATCGGCGTCATAGTTATCTCGCTGGGTTTTCTCGCCTGGATGGGCTACGGCGAGAGCAAAACCTACTATCACACCATCGCCGAACTGCAAACTCTGCAAGGCGCAGCGCTAAGCCACCGCATGCGTGTAGGCGGCACGGTTGAACCGGGCAGCATTCACCGGCTCTCCGGTCGCGTGGATTTTGTGTTGCAAGGGGAAGGAAAGTCGCTCCCAGTGAGTTATGTAGGCAGTGAGCCTCTGCCTGACACCTTTGTCGATAAATCGCAGGCGTTGGTGGAAGGCCGGCCCGCTGCGGACGGCCGTTTTGTTGCCGAACACGTACAGGCGAAGTGCGCATCAAAATATGAAGCTGCGCCGGGGGGCACGACGGCTCCTTCTGCGGGCGGCGAAGCTCGCACTAGCACTATGTAAAACTCCTCGGTTTGAGGAGGAAGCGGGGACTCGGTGGATGTATTCGGTTCGTTTGCGCTGCTGTTGGCTTTTGTGTGTGCCGTGTATGCGTTTGTTGGCGGGATTGCTGCCATTCGCACGCGCCACCCGCTGCTCGTAAAGAGCACGCGCCAAGCGGGACTTGCTACCTGCGGCCTGATATTTCTGGCTACCTTCAGCCTCGAATATCTGTTCTTCAGCGATAATTTTTCCGTAGCCTACGTTGTAGCTCACAGCAATCGCAGCCTCTCACCATTTTATAAAGTCGCCGCGCTTTGGTCTGGACAAGAAGGTTCGCTGCTGTTCTGGAGCTTCCTACTGGCGGTTTACGTCTTTTCCGCGCTGCTCGCGTATCGGAATAAAAATGGCGAGTTGATGCCGTACGTCGGCGTGGTCCTTGCCGGCGTACAGATTTTTTTCCTTACGTTAAATAATTTTGTCGCCAGCCCGTTTAAAGCTCTCGGCGTGCCGGGAGTTAACGGCGCGATGGACTTGGTCGCCCGCGGCGACGGCAACGGCCTCAATCCTTTGCTGCAATATCCGGAAATGGTGATTCATCCGCCGAATCTCTATTCCGGCTATACCGGTTTCACCATTCCATTTGCGTTCGCTCTAGGCGCGCTGTTGGCACGCTATCCCGGCGAAAAGTGGATTCACCTCACGCGCAAATGGACGATGATCGCCTGGGGATTTCAGACCGCTGGGATTTTACTCGGCGCGCATTGGGCTTATGCGGTTTTGGGTTGGGGCGGATATTGGGCCTGGGATCCGGTCGAAAACGCTTCGCTGTTGCCCTGGCTTACCGGCACCGCGTTTCTGCACTCCGTGATGATGCAGGAAAAGCGCGGCATGATGAAAGTCTGGAACGTGTGGCTGGTTTTCTCCACCTTCCTGTTATGCATTCTGGGCACGTTTTTAACTCGCAGCGGCGTGGTCAGTTCGGTGCACGCCTTTGCCAGTTCGAACATTGGCAATTGGTTCGTCGGATTCATCCTCATAATTCTTCTCGTATGTCTCAGCGCCTATTTCAAAAATCGCGATTATTTGAAGAGCGAAAATCAGTTGGACTCCATCGTTTCCCGCGAATCCAGTTTTCTTTTTAATAATTTGATTTTGCTGGTGTCTTGCGTCGCGGTTCTGTCCGGCACGCTTTTCCCGGTATTTTCCGAGTGGTTCACGGGTGACCGAATTAGCGTCGGGACGCCGTTCTTTAATAAAGTAAATATCCCCATCGGCTTATTGCTGTTATTCCTCACGGGCGTTGGCCCCTTGCTCGCATGGCGCAAGACTTCGCTCGATAGCCTGAAACGTAACTTTGGCTGGCCTTTGTTGATGGGTCTGATCGCGGGAGCCATCGCCTTCCCGCTTGGCGTGCGCGGATTTTATTCGTTGATCTGCCTCATTCTTTGCGTCTTCGTGGCCTCAACCATCACCATGGAGTTTTACCGCGGCGCCAAAGTCATTCGCGCGCGCTCGGGCGCCTCGTTTTTCGCCTCCGCGGTGGATCTGACCATGCGAAATACCCGCAGGTACGGCGGTTACATCGTGCATATGGGCATGGTTTTGATTTTCATCGGGATCGCGGGCACGGCCTTCAATCGCGACGTACAAAAAGAAATGCAGATCGGTTCCAGCATGCAAATCGGCCCGTATTCCTTGCTGCTGCAGAACTTCGACACCAAGCAGGAAAAAAACTACACCGCCGAGCGCATGATCATCGAAGTCACCCGCAGCAATAAGCCGGTCATGATGCTCTATCCCGAGCGCCGCATTTTTCCCGCCAACCAGTCGTCCGGCACTATGGTGGCCATTTATTCCACGCTCAAACAGGACTTGTATGTCGTGTATGCGGGACAAAGCCCAGACACCCAAGCACCGGTCATTCACGTGTATCTCAACCCGCTGGTGAAGTGCATCTGGTTCGGTGGCGTGGTTGTTGTGCTCGGAACTTTGGTCGCGCTCTTGCCGAACCGCCGCGCTGTGCTGGTTTTGTCCGCGGTGCAAGAACCCACGCGAGTCAAATCTTTGGCGGGAACGCTGACACCTTCGCCCACACTGAGAGAGGGTCATGATTAAGGGGCGCGTAATTTTCCTGGCCATACTGCTTTGTGCGGCTGGTTCGTTGCCGCTGCTGGTCGCGCCGCTTCCGGCGCAGCAGCCCTCCGATCGCGCTCACCAAATCGGTGGCAAGTTCATGTGCATGTGCGGATGCAATCAGGTTTTGTCGCAGTGCAATCACGTCGGCTGCACAGTTTCCACCTCGATGCTGAAAGAAGTGGATCAAGCCCTTGCGCGTGGCGATTCCGAAGACACTATCACGCAGGCTTTCGTGCAAGAGTTCGGCACGAAAGTTTACGCCGAACCGCCACACTCTGGCTTCAGCCTGGTGGCCTGGAGCATGCCCGCCGTTTATCTGGTTGTCGGACTCGTGCTGGTTCTCTTCGTGATCAGCCGGTGGCGCAAGCGTCCGGTACACGCCGTTAGTGGCGCGGCGAATAATAGCGGCATCTCCCCTGAGATGTTGGAACGAGCGCGCTTGCGTGCTGCGCGGGAAACGCAGGACTGATGAATCATTTTGCGGCTCTCGTTTTGGACGGCGTGACCACCACGGATTGGGCCGTGCTGGGTGCATGCTTGGCACTCGCGGCCGCTACGTTGATTTTTATTTTTTATATTCAGCCTGACGCTTCCGACCTCGCTCCGCATCGCACCAAGCTCGATCAACTGCTGGAGCGCCGCGACAGTATCTACGACAATTTACGTGATCTGCGATTCGAATTCCGCTCCGGCAAATATTCGGAAGCGGATTTCGAAGCCATGAAGGTGTCGCTGGAAAATGAAGCGGCGTTGGTGCTCGCGGAAATTGATCAAGTCACAGAATCGCAAGTACGCCGTCCGCGTGGACCTCGTCCCGCTGCTGCCACTCGAGGTCCGCAGTGAAGCGGGCGATTCCAAAACTGGCAAAGACATTTTGTGCTGCGATTTTGATGTGCGCCGTAGGCCCCGTTGCGAATATAGCGCTGGCAGGTACCGTGCACGGCACGGTGAAAAACGGCACCACTGGGAAGCCTGCGCCCGGCGTCGCGGTGATGCTCATCCAATTGCAAGGCGGGATGCAGCCGGTCGCAAATACGCAAACGGACGCGCAAGGGCAATTTACATTCGACAATCCGGGATTGGGCGCACAACCGATGTTGGTACGCGCAGTATATCGCGGCATTAACTTTCACCAGCCGGTGCCGCCCGGCAAGAGCGATGTGGAAGTCGCGGTGTACGAACCGACAAAAGATGCCAAGGCCATCGCCCTCACAACTCGCGTGGTTTTCTTTCAGCCGAATGGCACGACCCTGATTGTCGGCGAAGAATATTCCTTACAGAATGACACCAAACCGCCCGAAGCTTTTTTTCGCGCCGATGGCAATTTTGAATTTTCCGTTCCGGAAAATGCGCAATTACAACAGGTGGCCGCCTCCGGGCCCGCGGGAATGCCGGTGGTGCAAGCTCCTATCGACAGAGGCAAAGGCCACTTCGCCATCGCCTACGCTTTCCGGCCCGGCGAAAACACTGTGCGCTACTCTTACGAAATCCCTTACCCGAACAATACCGCGTCCGTAAAAATTCCCGCCTCCACCTATGCAGTGCGCCGCCTTCTGGTGGTCGCGCCACCCACCGTGCAAGTCGCCGGCGAAGGTTTGCAAGCCGGAGGCCAGGAACAGGGAATGGCAATCTACGGCCGAGAAAATCTCGCCGCCAACACGACTCTCGCGGTGAATATTTCCGGCAGCGCTCCGCCTCCAGGCGCAAATGGCGCCGCCGATCAGGGGCAGTCCGGGCAAGAGGGACAAGGCGCTGCTGCATCTGCAAACATTCAGCAAGTTCCCGGCCGCCTTGATGTGCTGAAATGGCCGCTGGTCGCGGGTTTCGTGGGAGTTTTCGCAGTAGGTGCAATTTTGTTGGCTCGCAAGCCCGTTGCGGTGACCGTTGCACCGTCGGAGAATTCGTCAGAACCATCGATCACCTCAAATGCGCAGTCTCACTCTACGAAAACTCCTGTTTCCCCTGCGCAAGGCAATGGTTCTATCCCCTCGATGGAAAATATGAACGCCGCGGTAGCAGCCAGCCTCGAATATTTGAAAGATCAGCTTTTCCGCCTGGAGCTACGCCACCAGGCCGGCACCATTCCCGACGAAGAATACGCATCGGAACGAGCGCGTGCGGAAAAGGTTCTGCGCGACCTCGTTCGAGGCTGAGCTTTGACGCCCCATCCCGCATCGTTCCCGATTCGCTCACGGTGTTCTCAATTCGCCTTTGAGGTCTTGCAATGACCGCGCCGGGTTTTTCTCCTACCGGTATTCGCTTCGAAAATATTGAAAAGCGTTACGGCGGCCTTGCGGCCTTGCGGCGCATCCGTTTCGAGATCACCCCCGGCGAATGCGTAGCGCTGGCGGGACGCAACGGCTCCGGAAAAACTACGCTCCTACGCATTGCCGCCGGTCTGGTGCGCCCTTCATCGGGGGATCTAACATTTCCATCGGCTGCTGGGGCGCCTGCTGGAGCGCCGTTACCTGCGTTGAACACCGAGGCCGTCCGCGCCAAGGCCAGCGCAGGCTTTGTGGCTCACGCCACCATGGTGTACGACGAGCTTACCGCCGAAGAAAATCTCCTGCTCTTTGCACGGCTGCAGCAGACTCCAAATGCCGCTGAGCGGGTGGAAAAGCTTTTGCACGAAGTCGGCTTGTTCGACCGACGCGATTCTCTAGTGCGAACTTTCTCTCGGGGGATGCGCCAGCGCGTAGCCATCGCGCGTGCGCTGCTGCATAAGCCTTCCATCCTGCTCTTGGACGAGCCCAGCACCGGTCTCGATCCACAGGGCGTAGCATGGCTGGCGGCCACGCTGCGACAGCTCCGTGACACCGGCCGCACGATTCTCATGAGCCTCCACGGTGAATCGGAAATCTCCATGCTCGCCACCCGCGCAATTCGCCTCGATGCTGGGCTCATCGTCGCCGACACGCGCACGGGCGCGGAAGTGCGCTCTATCTTGACCTTCGCCGATGCCTGAATGAGCTTGCTCTCCAGTACCACCGCGTTGCTCGGCAAGGAACTCCGCACCGAGTTTCGCAGCAGGGAACTGCTGACCACTACGGTCGTTTTTATTTTGATGGTCATCGTGCTGTTCAGCTTCACCTTCGACCCCACTTACAATGAATCGCGGCGTTTTGGTCCAGGACTTTTGTGGCTTGCGTTTCTGTTTGCCGCATCGCTCATGCTGCAACCCTGTTTTCTGCGCGAACAAAACAACGACACCCTCAGCGCGTTGCGTCTATCCGTCAGCGATCCATTCGCTATTTTCCTCGCCAAGCTGGTCGCCAACACTTTATTTCTGCTTTTCACCGAAGTGCTGATGCTTCCAGTCTTTGCCGTTCTCTATAACGTACCGGTGCTCCGCGTCCTCGGCCAACTCTTATTGGTATTTTTTCTTGGCAGCCTGGGAGTTTCCATCGCTGGCACCGCACTTTCTGCAATTTCCGCGCAGGCCCGCATGCGCGAGCTGCTACTCCCGCTTTTATTGCTGCCTTTGCTCACGCCGGTGCTGGTGGCCAGCACCCAGGTAACAGTCGGACTTTTAGATGCGACCCCCTTTCTGGAATGGAAAGGTGTGGGCTTCCTGCTAGTTTTCGATGTGATCTTTTTGACCGCGCTATGGCTTTTCGGCGAATATCTTCTGGAGGAATAATCGATATGAAGAAGCAGCTCCTGGCCGCCGCGATTGTTTTCCTGCTAGTGGGCGCGGCAGCTTATGGCGCGTTTTTCGTTGCTCCGACGGAGCGCACCATGGGCCCCATCCAGCGCATTTTTTACCTTCACGTTTCGAGCGCCTGGACCGGCCTCTGCGCTTTCTTCATCTGTTTTGTGGCGAACATCCTGTACGTGTTTCGCCGCCAGCCGCAGTGGGACTGGCTAAGCATTTCCGCGGCGGAGGTCGGACTGGTCTTCACCACCGTGGTTCTGGTCAGCGGACCTATCTGGGCGCATCCTGTTTGGGGCATTTGGTGGACCTGGGATGCGCGACTCACCTCCACATTCATCCTGTGGCTGTTGTACGCGTGCTTCCTTCTTCTGCGCACGCTGGTGGAGGAGCCCGACCGCCGCGCGCTATTTAGCGCCCTGTTCGGAATCTTTGCATTCCTCGACGTGCCGCTGGTTTTTGGCTCCATCCGCTGGTGGCGCACCCAGCATCCTCAGCCGGTGGTGATGGGCGGTTCGGGATCCGGTTTGGACCCTACCATGTGGAAAGTGCTTTTTTTCTCGTGGTTCGCCATGCTGGCACTGATGGCGTTGTTGATGCGCGCTCGGTACGTGATGGAAGCAGCGCGCGGCGAGCTGGAAATGGTGCGTCATGAAGCGGAGGCCGTGTGAAAAATCTCAACAGCATTTTTGCCGCATATTTAATCGCGTGGGGGATTTTCTTCGCCTACTACCTGTCGGTAGCGCGCCGCGCCGCCGCGCTGCACGAAGACATCGAGCGCCTCAAAAATTCTCTGCACCGGGGTAAGTAAGTGCCCGCAAAGAAGCGCGTCGGCATCGTGATGTTTCAACTCGGCGGCCCGGATTCGCTGGCCGCGGTGGAGCCATTCCTGCTGAATCTTTTTCTGGATCCGGACATTATCCCGCTTGGTCCTCTCGGTCTGCTGCGCAAACCTATCGCGAAATCGATTTCTTCGCGCCGCTCGAAACCGGTCATGGGGCGTTACGCGCAAATCGGCCGCCGATCGCCTATTGCTGCGCTGACAGAACGCCAGCGCGTTCGTTTAGTTCGCGCCCTGACGCCCTATCTCGATCCCGTCGCGGTGATCGCCATGCGTTATTGGCATCCCATGAGCGTCGAAGCCCTCGACGCCTTACGCAACGCCGGTCCACTCGATGAAATTGTGTTGCTCCCGCTTTATCCCCACTATTCCTACGCCACCACGCTCAGCAGCATGAAAGAGTGGCACCGCGTAGCAGACAGCGCGAAGTGGACCACCTCCCGCGGTGCGCCACCCGAAAGAGTGGTGGAAAGCTTCTACAATCACCCGCTGTACATACGCGGTCTTGTTGAAAACATCGGCCGTGTATTGCGCCAGTTTCCGGACAGCTCGCGGATTCATCTGATCTTCAGCGCTCACGGCCTGCCCATGAGCCTGGTCGAAAAGGGCGATCCCTACCCGCGGCAGATAGAAGCAACCGTGCGTTTGACCTGTGAGAAAGGCGCGCAACAGTTTCCGAACTGGCCCCGGACGCACATTCTTTGCTATCAAAGCCGGGTCGGCCCTGCCAAATGGCTCCAGCCGCCCTTGGCCACCACCATCGAGCGCCTGGCCCACGAAGGCGTGAAGGAAATGCTGGTGGTGCCCATTTCTTTCGTCACCGAACACATTGAAACGCTCCACGAAATCAATATCGAGGCTCGCGAGGAAGCAAAAAAGCTGGGCGTCGAAACATTTCGCATGATGCCTGCGTTGGGCGACTCGCCATACTTCATAGCCGCGCTGAAAGACCTCGTCCTGCGAGCTATCGGGCTCGACACCGCGAGCGCAGTAATTCCGCCTGCGCCGAGTATCCCCGCTGCAGCATCTCAAGTTTGAAGCGCTCTGTGCGGTGCTGCGGTGCGCTCCGTCGTTTCGATTAGTTCTGGATTTTTGAAGGATTTGAACGCCATTTTCCTGATAGCGCCATTCCGCCACTCATGTATAATCCGCCGTTGGGACTGGGCCAATGACGACCACTTACCATCCGTCTGTCCATCGGTTTGCGATTTTTGTGGTCTGCTGGACCGTCCTCCTCCTTATCGCCGGCGCCCTGGTTACTTCCAACGAGGCCGCCCTCTCCGTTCCAGATTGGCCGCTTTCCTACGGCACACTCACACCGCCGATGGTGGGTGGCATCCGCTACGAACACTCTCATCGAGTAATTGCGGGAGTTTTAGGGCTGCTTTCCATTGCCTTGGCTGTTTGGGTGTGGGCCAAAGACGAGCGACGGTGGCTGCGCTGGTTTAGCGTAATCGCTGTCGTCGGAATTGCCGCCCAAGCGGTCCTTGGCGGGGAAGTCGTGATTAAGCTACTCCATTACTGGCTACCGGTTATCCACGCCTGTTTCGCGCAGATTGTCTTTGCAGCGCTCTTAAGTATTGCGGTCTTCACCAGTCGGTGGTGGATTTCCGATCAGCCTCAAGTGGAAGACACCGGCTCCCCCTCAATTCACTCCCTCGCCATTGCAAACGCCGCAGTAATTTATTTTCAGGTGATTCTGGGTGCCGGCTTCCGCCATAAAGAGATCCCCGTGTGGCCGCACATGGTAGGCGCGTTAGTCGTCCTGGGCATGGTTATCTGGCTTGCTGCGGTCCTGCGCAGGCGCTTTGAAAAATCCGCAGTCATTTCCAAAACGCGCATCTTGGTACATGCGATCCTTGGCACACAGTTACTCCTCGGTCTCGGAGCCTACTGGTCGCGCCTGACCACTGCCGACGCACCGCAGCCGATGCCGCTCATGGTCACGCTGACCGTTCTGCACACTGTCGTCGGCGCTATACTGTTTGGCGTTTCGGTATTGATTGTTTTACTCTGCTATCGTCTGGTCCCACGCAGAAGGGAATTGCCTGCTACCACGCAGCGGCCGGTGGCCATTTAATGAGCACTGCGCGCACCACCGAATTAACGTTGTCCTCTCGCGCCAATGCTTTTATCACGCTCACCAAGCCTGACGTTTCCTTTCTCGTTCTGATAACTACTGCCGCCGGCTATTACATGGGCGCGCGTGGCCCGGTGAATTGGCTGCATATGCTGCATACGGTGTTTGCCACCATGCTGATTGCCGCGGGAACCGCCACGCTGAATCATTATATTGAGAGAGATTCCGACCGCTTCATGCGCCGCACTGCAGGCCGCCCGATTCCCACCGGCGTTGTTCAACCGCGCGAAGCCTTGCTCTTCGGCGTGGTTCTATCGATCGCCGGGGCCGTCGATCTTTATCTCGTGGGCGGCCTGCTGGCCTGTGCCTTGGGCACGCTCACTTGCCTCAGCTACCTTCTGGCCTATACTCCGCTGAAGAAGCGCACTGTGTGGGCAACTTTCGTCGGCGCTTTTCCCGGCGCGGTGCCGCCCATGATCGGTTGGGTAGCCGCCAGCGGCTCGCTCGACCGCGGCGCATGGCTGCTCTTCGCCATTCTTTTCTTCTGGCAGTTCCCGCATTTCCACGCCATCGCCTGGATGTACCGCGAAGACTACGCGCGCGCGGGTATTCTTATGTTGCCGGTAGTCGACCGCAATGGCACGCGCACATTTCGTCAGATCGTGTGGTTCGCCGCCGGCCTCGTGGCGGTCAGTTTGCTTCCTGCGTTGCTGGGCCTGGCGGGAGTTTTATACTTTTTCGGCGCCTTGGTGGTAAGCACCGCGCTCGTTCAGGTAGCCCTCTGGGCCGCCAGCACCAAGACCAACGTGCGCGCCAAGTGGCTCATGCACGCCACCGTGCTGCACATTCCGTTGTTGCTCGCTTTGATGGCTTACGACAAAATTCCACGCTGAAGCCCTCGTTGATTTTTTTCGTCGTGTAATAACTCTCGTCTGAAACACTAATGAACTCCATCCTGGAACGGATGAAGATTACTTTTTAAGTTCGATGATGATGGCATCGATGTCATCAAGCGCTTCGTCGGAGTGCGTGACCGGGGCGCGCAGGGAGGCCTGACCGGCTTTCAATTCCACTACTGTCGAGGTTCCGTCTGGTAAGGTAGTGCGGATTTTGCCTCCCTTGATAACGTACAACACCGTTTCGGGATGGGAATGAACGGGAGTTTTGTCCCCCTTGGATGGAGTGAAATGCAAGACGCGCACCTTGTCATCCTCGGCCAACACTTTGATGTGTTTGACGCCGTATTTCATGACGTCCTGTGCAAATAAGGAAGTAAAAAGAGTGAGCGTCAGAGCAATCGTTGCTAGCGTTTTCATTTGGCATCTCCAGTCGAATAATTCGGCGGTAGTCTCTCACGAAAAGCCTCTGACGAAAATCGGAATCGGCGGTCGCAGCAAACACAGCCAAGGAATGGGTTGAGGTTAGGAAAGGACAGCTGTCGGCTTGGCAGCCATCAATTTGTTCTTGAACACGTTTGTGAAACACACGCGACACAGCCAGGAAATCAACACTATTAGTATCAGCAGAGGCGGCACGAAAAGCAGCTTCGATCCGCGCATATATGCGGGCATTACTTTCTGCTGGCCGAGGAAAAACGAAAACGCGGCGATCAAAAAAGCGAATGACATCCGCCAAAGATGGCGCACGATCCGCTTCGCTCCGAAAACACCGCCGTGCGTAAGCATGCGAACGTCTCCAGCGGCAGAAAGCAGCGCCACGGAACCGAAGACGAAATACGGCGCGACCGGAAAGTCATTTTTCAATCCTGTTTGGCCATCGGCCGCTTCCAGACCGGAGATTACTAGCACAGCTCCAACCGACAACCGCAATGAGCAACCCAATCGAAAATGCTCGTTTCGCTATCTCTGCGCCGCGCGGCCCACCACGCCGTTCCCACCAGATAGAAGGTCAGAGTGCCGACGAAAAAGTTAGCCAGTTGAGCTTGAGAATTCGTTAGGTAGAATTTGATGAGCCCTGCGATGGTGCCGCTTGCGCCCAAGGCCAGCACGGATACGACAAACACGTCTCCAGCCAAGCCATGTCTCGGGAACCTTTGCGCAGTGACATTTCTACGAAGCCGGACAGCAACGCGATTGTTCCAGCACAGATATGAAAAACGATGAGGGGCCATAAACTCACTTCATCCTCCTTCTTCGCAACTAACGCAAGCGTGCGCTGCTGCGATTGATGCCGAGGACGCGACTTTGAGTTTGAGTGACTAATCCGACCGCAAGGCCTGCATCACGTCCACGCGCGCTGCGCGCACTGCTGGCAGCGCAGAAGCGACTACCGCGGCGGCCAGCAGCACAAATGCCGAAGCCACCACTGGCAGCGTACTTGGCATTTGCATGCCTTCGAAATATCTGTTCGCCAGCCGAGCAATCCCGTACCCCAACACTGTGCCGGTTATCACGCCGACCGCAGCCATGACCGCGCCTTGAGCGATTACGCCCGCCAGCAAACGGCTTGGCTGCGACCCAATCGCCAGCCGGATGCCAAATTCGCGCGTCCGCGCACTCACCGAAAAGGCCAGCACCCCGGCGACGCCCACGACAGCAATTGCAAGCGCCACAATCGCAAAGCCTCCGAACACGATAGAGTTCAGCCGGTCCGCCGTAAGCTTTTCCGAGCGAACATCCGAAAGCGTGGCGGGGTGCTCCACAGGCTGGTCCGTCGACAGGTCATGGATAATGCGTGTGATCGGCGATACCAAGCCATACGGATTTGCGCTGGTGTGCACGAACACGTTGCCTCCAAACATTAATTGCTCGAAGGGCAGATATATGGTCATGGCCGGGCCGGGTATGACGTGCTCGTCATCGAAATCGCCGTACACGCCAACGATGCGCAGAGGCTCGGGGGTGAACCCCGGGATGAACTTTATCACCGGGTCTGTCCACATGACATGGCGGTTGACCGCATCCTGATTGGGGAACATACGCTGCGCAACGGTCTGGCTGATAATGACGATGTGCTCCCCGTCTTTGCGATCGGACTCCTTGAAATCGCGTCCGGCAACAATTGGAATGCCGAGCGACGCGAAATATCCAGGGGACACCGCCCGAAACTGGGCGCGTGGATCTTCTTCGCCGTTGCCTCGAACGTGGCCTTCGGCGTTGAATTGCAAACCCGGACCGAAGCCGCCCGAGTCACGCCAGGGAATACTCATGCCGATCGCAACATTCTGGACGCCAGGAAGTTCAGCGATGCGGCGGACTGTTTCGCGATAGAAGCCGGCAATTTGGTCGGGCGTCTTGCCGTAAGACATGATCGGAACGTTCATGGTAAGCACGTGATCGGTATCCAGGCCAGTCTGCGCGTATTGCAGAGCCAGTAGCGTTTTGACCAGCATGCTAGCACCTGCCAGCAACAAAAACGACGCAGCGATTTGCGTTACCGCGAAGAGCCGCAGGCGGCGGCTGGTGCTGCCGGTGATGCGCACGCTGCCGCTCGGAAGCCCTATGCCGTTTGAGCTATCAGCAGAAGGCAGACGTGGAACAAAGGCCAGCACCACTGCGGCGACAAGCGCCAGCCCAGCGCCGACCCACAACATGCTGGAGTCCACTTCCAGATCGAGTGCGCGAACAGAGAATCGTGATGCATAGCTCGCCAGGATGGAAACCATCGGACGCGCGCTGAGTACGCCCAGCAACGCCCCGGCCCCACAGAGCAAAATGCTTTCTGCCAGTAGAGTGCGGCGCAGCGCGGAGTTTGTAGCGCCCAACGCGGCGCGAATCGCCAGTTCCCCTTCTCGTCGAACGGTGCGCGCCAGAATCAAGTTGGCCACATTGGAACAAGCGATGATGAATACCAGCGCGGCCGCAGCTAGAAGAACGAGCAGGATAGTTCGGGCACCCGACGTTATCTGGTCGCGCATTAGCTTAGTGTCGATACTGTATTTGGCATTCGGTGGATACGCGTCGGGGTGGTCTTTCATCATCGTCTGGTGCACGCCGATTAGCTCCGCGCGCGCCTGCTCCAGAGTTGCGCCTGGGGCCAGGCGGCCGAAAAGTTCCGTCATCCGATGCACGCGTCCCGTAACCATGGTGGCAGAGAGGTGGTGCGGACTGCAGACCACGTTGACCATCATTTCTGTTTCGCCGGGATACGGAACGGACGGTTCAAGGACGCCCACAACAGTAGCGGTGCGCGCACCGAAGCTTTCGAGCCGGATGGTCTTACCAATGACCGAGGGATCTTTCTTAAGAACAGTGTTCCAGTACCGATAGGTCAGCACTGCGGCACCGGCAGCGCTGGGGCCGTCGTCGCGCATGTCAAGTAAGCGCCCGAGGACCGGATGCAAGCCCATCACTTCAAAATAGCTACCGCCAACCACACCAGCCTGTACTCCGCGCGGCTCGCCGAGACCAACCATGGTAAAGCCGAAGACGGAGAAGTCCCCGAATTCCTTGACGCTTTTGATGCTGGCGCGGAGGTCCTGGATCTCGGGTACGGAGAACGCGGTGTTGTCAGTCTGCAAGCCGGGGGCGCTCTGCCGTATGTAGATGAGGCGGTTTTCATCGCGATTGACGAGCGGACGGAGCAGCACGCCCCGGACCAGCGTGAAGATGGCGGCGTTAGCCCCGATGCCGAGCGCGAGGGTCAGCACCACGGTGATCGTCAGCCCCTTGGCATTGGACAGTGAGCGCAGGGCAGTTTTCAGATCGTTGAGAAAGGTCATGTGTTTCCCCCGTTGTAGAAGACGTAGCATCAGACGGGCCAATGCTAAACACCACATTGTAATCATTTACGGTGCAAATGCTGCGGCGGCAATGTCCGTTTTCAGAATGCACCTGTCGCAATACCGGACACTGATAGTGACGGTCGCAGACGGCTTTGGGCAGCAAGATGACTTCGACGACGCCATTGAAATCAGGTGTCCACCATCGCAACGCCCCGTCCCGCATTCGGACAAAGTCCCGGTCGTTCAGCGGCGCCAATTATTTCTAAATAATTTCGCTTCTTGAAGTTACAGATTGCATCGAATGGGCTGCAATCTTGCTCTTCTTAGAGGGCCAGGTTTAGCTGAGCGTATCCAAAGAAAAGTTCAGGAGGGCACTCCGGTGAAAAAAATCGACCGTATTCGCGAGAAGGTCACCATTCTCCCCACTTCCGTGTACCTATCCAAGATGCATGATGCCGGCTGGAGCCTCGTCGCCCTCGAGTGGGAACGCGAGATCGAAATCTCGGGTAAGCAGCCCGAAGAGCCCGTGGCCGAACTTGGCTCCGAAGAGATCCCCTTCGGGCTCCGCATCGCTGCCGACTGCCGCCATCTGGAAGACGATCCGCTTGAAACGCAGACCCTCAAATTTCTTGCCGAAATGATCGTCCAGGATATTTCCTTCACCAGCATGGCCGATGCCCTCAACATACGCGAGTATCGGACCCGTGACGGCCACCCGTGGTCCGCGGCGAAGGTCTTCAAACTTATTCCTCGCCTGATTGACGTCGCCCCGCGTCTGCTCTCAGGGTCCGAATGGGAGTCGCGCAAACAGCAGCTTTCCAAAGTTGCCTGGAACTCCTAGGCTCTTCGTCGGTGGACCACAGAAAATAATTTGTCGGTACTCACTGCGACCTAACCGCGCATTGTCCCCGAGGTGACTTCACTCTAGCGGGGAAGTCTAATCATGCAGTTGTTGTTAGTGCGAGCGATGAAATGCAAAGTTTTTAATATCCGGCCAGAATTCCTCAAAAAGATTGCTGGCGAACCGCCCCGCGAAGCCGTCCGCTGTCCTGATAACCGCATCGTGCGTGTTAGCCTCGCTATCAACGCGCCATGTGTTTGACAGAAAATTGTTCCCGGAGATAGCCATATAACGAGCGTAGGCAGGTGCGAAGTGGCCATCACGCCTCCGGGCCACAAACGTAAGTTGCACGGCATTGCTCAGCCTTCTCTTAAAAGATTCGCCCGGCACACGAAAATAGCGCGGGTCTTCTCCACACAGTGCTCCCACACTCGCTTCGATAGCGTTTCCGGTTGAAATGCCGGTGAGCCGCATTCCGTAGCGGTCGCCAAATCCTGCCCACCCGGGTCCATATTCTTTCGGTCTATCCACGGCGGTGCCAAAAGCCGACGTAAACAGACCGCCTACAAGATGCGGCGGACCAATTGTGTTGCTAAGGAACCATCGCATCCGTTGACGTCCAGTAACGGGATGATAAGTGTGGTCTTCCGTTGTGGGCTTCAGTGGCGTCAGCAAAGAAGGCTTATTTTTATCTGCTTCTTTGTTTTCCGTTTGGGCGGCGGGCTCATTTTGCTGGCGCAGCGACGTTTGCGCCCGGGCGGGGAACCATGACGCGAGCATAATCGTGCATAAAAGTGTGACGCCTGGTCTCACAATCGTTTTGGATGCTACCTGGAAGGTATCGGACGCTTAGTATTATAAGAATAGTTTCGATCCACAATACTCAAACAACAAAAATTGCAGAAAGCTAAATTTCTTTTAATCTAGGCAATTAAATTTTAGTTGCCCCGGATGCATTAACAAACGGGAACGCATTCTGGGTTACAACTACACCCTGTCAGGAAAAACAACGCCGTCTACTTTAGCGCCCCCATCACCGCCTCGGTGAATTCATCCGTGCCGGCTTGACCTCCGACGTCGCGCGTGGTGTGCACACCTTCGCGATAAACCTTTTCCAGCGCCGCCTCAATACTCCGCGCAGCGCCGCGCTCCCCTAGATGATCCAGCATTAGAATGCTGCTCAACAGTAACGCCGTGGGATTTGCGAATCCTTTGCCCGCGATATCCGGCGCTGTGCCGTGGACCGCTTCGAACATGGCCGCGTCATCACCGATGTTCGCGCTTCCAACCACCCCTAGTCCTCCAACCAATCCAGCGGCCAGGTCGCTCATCACGTCGCCGTACAAATTGGGCAGCAGCAGCACATCAAACTGTTGTGGATTCAGCACAATTTGCATGCACGCGTTATCGACGATCATCTCCAGGTATTCAATCTCCGGAAATTCCTTGGCCACGATACGGATCGACTTCAAAAAAAGACCGTCCGACAATTTCATGATATTTGCTTTATGAATGGCGTGAATTTTCTTACGGCCCATTTTTTTGGCGTAGCTGAACGCAAACCGCGCGATGCGCGTAGAGGCTTTTTCGGTGATGATTTTTAAACTCTCCACCACCCCCGGAACAACCTCATGTTCCAATCCTGAATACAAGTCCTCGGTGTTTTCCCGCACCAACACCACATCCACGCCTTCGAATCGCGATTTAACACCGGGCAGGTTCTTCACCGGCCGTAAGTTTGCGTACAAATCCAGCGTCTTGCGTAATGCCACGTTCACGCTGGGCGCGCCCCCCGCAATGGCGGTAGCCATCGGTCCCTTCAGCGCAACGTGGTTGCGTCTGACGGAGTCAACTGCCGACTGACTGACCAGCTGACCCTTCTCGGTGCTCTTGTCGGTGCGGCCTTCCAACTCTTCCCACACAATCTTCACGCCGGTCGCCGCCAGGATGCGGCGCACCGCGGAAGCTACCTCTGGGCCAATCCCTTCGCCCGGTATCAAAGTGACTTTATGTGCCATAGATGCATCATATTGTAAGCGAACCTCCCGGCGTTTTTCAGAAAAGTGCCGGACAGGGTTTCCATCGGCGTGTGCGTTTCGAACGCCTCGCCGTGCAGCAGTTCAAAAGGTTTGCTATAATGAATCCAGGATCGCGGCCTGAGCCAGCGACCGGAGGCCAAAGGAATTATGATTAATCTGACGCCCGTTGCCAGCACCAAAGTCAAAGAAATCATGACTATGCAGAACCCTTCGCCGGTGGCCCTGCGCGTCGCCGTCGTAGGCGGTGGCTGCTCGGGGTTCCAATATCACATGGCGTTTGAAAATCAAACCAACGATACCGACCAGATTTTTGAGTTTGACGGTCTGAAGGTTGCCGTCGACCAGATGAGTTCCATGTACCTGGACGGCATTGAAATCGACTACATCGAAACGGTTGAAGGCGCCGGCTTCAAATTCAATAATCCCAACGTGAAGAGCACTTGCGGTTGCGGCAGTTCCTTCAGCGTTTAATTGAAGAGACCTCTAAATTTTCTCGGGCTCCCGACTCACATTCGGGAGCCCTTTTTTTTGTGGGAAACATCATTTCATGCAGTTCTGTCAGGGTATTGTTGGTTGCCCTACATTGGCGCTAAAACTAGCTTCATTCAACCACTTCTGCTATAACTCTTTCGTCTCCAGGCGCCCGGAGGACATGTATGGCGGTTAAGTCAAAATTACCTATTAAGGTACTATTGGCCGACGACAGCGAGATTATGCGCGAAGCCATCAAAAAGCTTCTCGTGGACGAACCGCGAATACACATTGTCGGAGAGGCTTCCTGCTTTGGCGCTGCCATGCAATTAGTCGCGGATTCGAAACCCGACCTTTTGCTGCTCGATTTGCACCTGCCGCAAAAGCGTGAACTGCCAGCTCCCATCGTTCGGTCCCAGCTGAATTGTATTGAATATACTTTAGCCATCTCCTTCGCTAACGATGAAGAAGCTAAATCTCTCGCCGCAAGTTACGGCGCCGCCGCGCTACTCGATAAGATGAGCCTGTATAACGAGCTGCTGCCGGCCATTATGCATTTGGTAGAGCCGTCTGCCCATCCGTCCCTTAAGATTGATCCAAAGCCCAGCAGGGAAGCGGCCTCCCTGGGAATTTCGGAATAACCGCCGCCTCTTTTTCCACTCCGCAACATCGCATCCCGCACCATTTGCTTTCAAACCCAACGAACCGTATCCTCAAATCCGGGCATGAAAATAGCGCTCGCGCAGTTTAATCCCACCGTCGGCGATTTTGTAGGCAATGCCGCTCGCATCTTGAGCCTGGCCACTACCGCTCATCAACGAGGGGCGGACCTCGCCGTTTTTTCTGAGCTTTGCCTTTGCGGTTATTTACCTCAGGACCTGCTGGAACGCCCCGCTTTTATCGACCGCAATCACAAGGAATTGAAGGAACTCGCGGCGAAGCTGCCGTTGCCATCCATCGTAGGTTATGCCGGGCGAGTGAGAAACGGCCGCGAAAAATCCATCGGGAAATCCATCGCCAACAAAGCGGCATTGATTTGCGAAGGCCGCATTGTCTTTGAGCAAAGCAAAATGCTCCTGCCCACCTACGATGTCTTCGATGAATCACGATATTTTCAACCGGCCGACCGCCAATCCGTCTTTGGACTTGGACACGAACAGCTGGGCATCACCATTTGCGAAGACGTATGGAACGATAAAAATTTCTGGGCTAATCGCCGCTATGATCGAGATCCGGTAACCGAAATTATCGCGCAGGGAACTACCGTCCTTCTGAATATTTCTGCTTCTCCTTACACCATCGACAAGCGAGGCTTGCGGCTTGAGATGTTGCGTTCCATCGCCGTGCATCATAACCGGCCCATCGTCTACGTGAATCAGGTCGGCGGCGATGACAGCTTGATTTTTGATGGCGCCAGCATGGCGCTCACCGCCGACGGTAAAGTTGCCGCGCAAGCCCGCGCCTTCGAGGAAGACCTGGTGTTCTTCGATACCGTGACCGGGAAAGGGGAAATCCACGACCAGCCGCATGAAGAAATCGCCTACGCTTACCAGGCGATTGTGACCGGCACCGTTGACTACGTTCAAAAATGCGGCTTCAAAAAAGTTTTAGTCGGCCTTAGCGGCGGCATCGATTCCGCAGTAGTCGCTGCCATCGCTGTGGATGCGCTCGGAACAGAAAATGTTCTCGGGGTCTCCATGCCCGGCCCGTATTCTTCGCCGGGAAGCAAGACCGACGCGGAGGCCGTCGCCAAAAATCTCGGCATCGACATGATTACCATGCCTATCGCGGACGTGTTCGACGCCTATTTAAAAGTCACCGCCCCAATTTTTAGAACGTTAAAGCCGGATGTCACCGAGGAAAATATTCAAGCGCGCATCCGCGGAAATTACCTAATGGCGTTATCGAACAAATTTGGCTCCATGGTGCTCAGCACCGGAAATAAATCCGAGCTTGCGGTAGGATATTGCACTTTGTACGGGGACATGGCCGGAGGTTTGGCGATCCTTTCAGACGTTCCCAAATTGATGGTCTACGAACTGGCCAATTGGATTAATCGCGAGAGGGAAGTGATCCCTGAGTCGACCATCAATAAAGCGCCCTCAGCGGAGTTGCGCCCCGATCAAAAGGATGAAGACATCCTGCCTCCCTACGACGTCCTTGATCGCATCCTCAAAGCCTATATTGAGGATTTACAGAGTCCACAGGAGATTGCCGATCGCTGCGGCTATGATCTGAAACTAGTGCGCGACATTGCGTTACTGGTGGACCGCAACGAGTACAAGCGTAAGCAAGCCGCACCTGGCCTGAAAATTACTTCGCGGGCTTTTGGTTTTGGTCGTCCGTTCCCGATCGCGCAGCGTTGGATTCCCTGATTAGGTTTGGCATTTCCAAATCAAAGAGCAGCTCTAAAAAGAGGAGACGCGTGAATACCTTTACGAAACAATGTCTTGCCGCCGCTTTTTGTTTCCTCATCGCGCCGACTCTCTTCGCGCAACAATCCAAATCACCCGCACCGGCACCTTCCGCAACAAGCACCTCACCGTCCCCAATACAAAAATCCGTGGAAGCTTATCTCCGCAATCTCTATGCCTTCGGCCCAGACGTGCAAGTGACCGTCGGCCCCCTCAAGGAATCGAGTGTTCCCGGCGTGCACGTTG
>Ga0193728_1000243_pt1 | contig 25686 bp, 18 predicted proteins | sample U1c1metaG_FD_143037 | JGI IMG/M metagenome (GOLD analysis project Ga0193728, IMG submission 143037) | Soil microbial communities from a riparian zone of the East river system, Colorado, United States - U1c1 | ecosystem: Environmental > Terrestrial > Soil > Riparian zone | place: USA: East River... | reverse complement strand
TTTCTTCGATCGACAGCTGATCTTCCTCGGCGTCGTGGGCGGCGCGGTAATGGGCGTGCTCGGGAGTCTTTTCTCGGTGGGAAGACACTTACGCCGGATATGATCCGCCCGCTGTACGCTGTCGCGTTCTGCGCACTGGTCTTTACCTTGCCGGCAGTCGCTCAACAAACGGAGAGCGCTGAGGCGCGAGTCAACGCCCAGCGCGACGAGCTGGCCCGCATCCGGGCTGAGCGCGACGAGCTCGAGAAGAAGATGAGCGGCCTGCAGAACACCGCGCACGAGATCCGCGACGAAGTGAATCTCCTAGACAAGCAGCACGACGCGACGGCGCGCATGGTGAAGTCCCTCGACCAGCAGCTCGTCGCAATCACGGACGAAGTGCAAACGACCACCAGCGATCTCCACACTTCTGAGCACGAAGCATCGATGAAGCGCACGGTTCTCCAGCGGCGGCTGATCGAGATCTACAAACGGGGTCCGCTCTATTCCGCGGAGGTGCTCTTCTCCGCCCAATCGGTGGGGCAGCTGGTCGCACGCTACAAGTACCTGCACCTTCTCGCGCTGAGGGACAAGGGGTTGGTCCATCGTCTCGACGAGCTGCACGACAAGATCCAGTCGCAGCAGGTCCAGCTGGTGCGCCTCCAGAGCAGCGTGATCGAGAACCGCTCGCAGAAGGAGCGCGAGGCGGCGCGATTGGCGGACCTCGAGCAGGAGCAAGCGAAGAGTCTCGCTCGCGTGCAACAAGACACCAAGCGGACCAAGGCGCGACTAGCCGAGCTCGAGAAGAGCGAGGCTCGCCTGAACAACCTGATAGCGTCCTTCGAATCGGAACGCCGGAGAGCGGGCGCGCGTGGTGGTCCCGTGACATTGGCGCCGAGCTCGATCCGGACGACGGACATCGGTCGACTGGATTGGCCGGTGGACGGGGCATTTCTGTACAGGTTCGGCCGATTTGTGAATCCCAACAACACCACTACGCGTTGGAACGGAATCGGGATCAGCGCGCCAGCCGGCACAAGTGTAAAATCGGTTTCCGCTGGAACTGTCGCGTACGCGGGGCCGATGGGCACGTACGGCAATACGGTGATCCTCGAGCATGGCGGCGGCGACTACTCTGTCTATGGCTCGCTCGACAAGATCGCGGTTCGGAAGGGAGCCCGTGTGATCAAGGGTCAGCCGATCGGAACCGTAGGCGTCAGCGATCCGGCACTGGGCTCGCACCTGCATTTCGAGATCAGGCGTGGCGGACCAGCGGTCGATCCCGCCGAATGGCTGCGTGCCGCGCGATGATTCAGAAGCCAGCGGAAAGGCCGAGTGCCGCGCGATGATTCACGCGCGCCGAGGAGCAGGAACGCGGTAAGTGCTCCCCTCGGCGCACACGTTTCGATAGCGGGCGGCACCAGCAAAGCTCCGCCGCGCGCCAAATCGATCGGTGCGACGGCGATGCAGATCTTCACCAAGATGGGGAACCGCTGGGCGGAGCGCGTGTGCGACGATGAAGAGTGCACCGCGTTCGTTACCGGGCTTGGTGAAACCGGCGTGCGAGAGACGTGCGCGCACGACAGCTACCTGATCAACCTCGCCTCGCCCGACCCGGTTCTTCGTCAGCGTTCATTGGAGTCGTTCGTGAAGGAGCTCGAGCGGTGCGCCGCTCTCCGGCTCAAATACCTGGTGTCGCATCCCGGGAATTTCATGGACGATCGGGCGAGTGGCCTCGACCGCAACGCTGAAGCTATCGGAATCGCGCTGGAGCGCGCACCGGGAAAAACCGTGCTCCTTCTTGAGATGACAGCCGGCGCCGGAACGGTGCTCGGATCGAGCTTCGAGGAAATGGGGAAGCTGATCGAGCTGATTCCGACTCCGTATAGAAAGCGCGTCGGTGTTTGCGTCGACACCGCACACATCTTTGCGGCCGGCTACGACATTGCGAACGACTACGACGGGGTGTGGGCGCGCTTCGACGACGTGATCGGAAGGCGCCGGCTGCGTCTCATGCATCTCAACGATTCAAAGGTGCCACTAGGCTCCCGCAAGGATCGTCACGAGCTGATCGGCGAAGGCGCGATCGGCGAAGGCGCTTTCCGGCGGATCATGAACGATCCTCGCCTCGAGAAGATCGGGAAGGTCATCGAGACGCCCAAACTCGATAACCCGGAGATTACCGATCGGAGAATGCTGGACCGGTTAAGAGGCTACATCGAGGATGGCTGACCTCTACAACTGATTAGGCGAGAGGTCTCAGTAGGTACGTTGCCAGTTGGTTAGTTCACGACGCCGGGACAATTCCAGACGGAATCGGGGCACAAGCAACTGCCTGTGCCCCGAAGACTGCGGCGATATGTCCCGGCGTAGTGAACTAAATCACTCGCAACTTACCTACTTGCGCCTCTCGCCTAATCCGTTTGAGTACTCTCCCCACACGCTCCGCTACAGCAGTGTCCCATGAAGTACGAGAAAGGCAACAGAGAAGTAGATCACCAAACCCGTAACGTCGACGAGCGTCGCGACGAACGGCGCCGACGCGCTCGCGGGATCGAATCCGATCCGTTTCAACAAGAATGGAAGCATCGATCCGGCGAGTGATCCGAACGCGACGATTCCGACCAGCGCGAAACCGACGGCGATTGCGAGCAGCATGTAGAACGGCCCGTAGTTGAAGATGTGCAAGTGTTGCCAGAGTACGATGCGGGTGAAGCCGATGACGCCAAGAATGGCACCCAGCACCAGCCCGGTGGGCAGCTCGCGCACCGCGATCCGCCACCAATCGCGCAGGTTCAGCTCCTGCAGCGCCAGGGCACGGATCACCAGCGACGTCGCCTGCGATCCCGAGTTTCCGCCCGAGCTCATTACCAGCGGAATGAACATCGCGAGGACGGCCGCGTGCTCGATCTCGCCCTGAAAGCGCTGCATCGCGGTCGCCGTAAGCATCTCGCTCAGGAATAGCGCGCACAGCCAGCCCGCGCGTTTCTTGATCATCTCGACGAAACTGATTTCCATGTACGGCGCGTCGAGGGCCTCCATACCTCCGAAGCGCTGAACGTCTTCGGTTGTCTCTTCGACCAACGCGTCGATCACGTCGTCAACGGTGACGATTCCGAGCATCCGGCGCTGATCGTCGACTACCGGGATCGCCAGCAGGTTGTACTTAGAGATAAGCCGAGCGGCTTCCTCGCGATCCATGCTCGCCGTCACGGTCAGCGGTGGCCTTCTATTGCCAACATCGAGCACGTTGTCCTCGCGCTCCGCGGTCAGCAGCTCGCGCAGCGAGACGACGTGTACCAGCTCGAACGTCGCGGTGTCAACGATGTAGATCGCGTAGACTGTTTCCTTGCGGCCGCCCACTTCCCTGATGAGCCGCAACGTCTGCTCGACGGTCCAGTCCGACGGGACGCTGACAAATTCGGTGGTCATGATCCCGCCGGCCGTCTCGGCCGGGTACTGCAACAGCTTCTGGAGAGCGGCGCGAGTGGGCTCACTCACGGTCGCCAGCAAACGCGGCCTTTCCTCCGCCGAGACTTCCCTGAAGAGATCGGCTTGTTGGTCGGCCGACATCGCTTCTATCAGTGGCCCGACCTTGCGTGGCTCGATGAGCTGGATGATGTCGCAGCGGTGACGGGTCAGCTCGGGCTCATCGAACACCTGAACGGCGAGGTCGAAAGGAAGCGCCGCCATCACCTTCGCGGCCGCCTCGGGCGGTAGCTCTCGCAGGGCTTCAGCGATGTCCGGAGCGCGGAGCTCGCCAAGCGCTTCCCGCAGCTCCTCCGGATCGGTGTGCACGAGGTACAACAGCTGCGCGATCGTGTGTGAAGGGATTTCAATCATTTGAAATAATCATCAGATGTTTCGCTGGAGTAATCGCGGATGCCGGACTCGTCTAATCAGCACAAATTGACTCACCGCCGTATTCACGCGTCAGGAAGCTGCAACGCAACATAGCTTTTGCCGAAACACAGTTTGGCTTGGGCGTGATCGCGATTACATTGTTCGAGCAGCCCTATCACAGGAAACGACAGAGTGGGTAGTCGCGTTTCGGGATTTGTCCGTGGATGGATTTTCGCTGGCGCGCTCGTGCAAGCATTTTTGCCGGGCGTCGCCGGGATTATCGACGCATCCGCCGCGGGCAGCTCTGTCGTTGCCGCGATACGTCCGCACGCGGAAGACCACAGACACCCCCGCTGCCCGCGCGTCCACCAGGAAGACAACTGCGCGCTGTGCCAGTTCGTCTCCGGGACCGTCGCCCCTGCCGCGGACGCTGTTCATCCTCCGCTTCTCCGCTCGAAGCCCCTCGCAATCGTCCGCGGTCATGCGCTCCTTCCGGAGTGGCTCACCGCCGGAAGCCCCAGCCTGCCCCGGGCGCCGCCAACACAAGCGTAATCCAGAAAACCCGGATCGCTGAAGCCTCGGGCTCCAGCGACACCGCGCGGGATCACGCGCGCCGATCACAAACGATCGGCGTTCAACTGGCACCCATCATTGAGGCAATTCATGCTCTTTTCATATACGCGAATTCGTGTCGAAGGCGCACGCATATCGCACGCACTCGCACGCACACCCCAGACAGCCGCACGCGCATTTTACTCGGCCGCGCGCATACCGCTCGCTGCCCTCGCTCTACTCACATTCTCCTCAGGCGTCGCCGCGGCCGTTCCGGCCCGGCCAGCGAACGCCGACATCACTGGCGTAGTAACGGACGCCGGGAGCGGGCAGCCGCTGCCATCCGCAGAAGTCAGCATCATGGTGGGCACTCAGGTGATCGCCAACACATCCACGGACTCGTTCGGACGATTCACAGTCCACAACATCGCCGCCGGAACCTACACCGTTGCCGCCCGGTTTCTGGGCTTTGGTCCGCAGTCGAAACCGGTCACAATTGGCGACAGTAACGCCGACATCAGAGTGGATTTTGCTCTTACGGCCGTGGCGGTAAGTCTCCAGGGCGTCACCGTAAATGCTTCCGTACCGCTGGCGGTGGATACCCGCACCGGCGATCAGCGCTTCAAGCAGGATCAGTATCACGGAGCGCCCACCAACACCACGTCGCAGATCCTCCAACAATCCATCGCGGGTGCCGCACGCGCTCCCACCGGCGAAGTTCACATTCGCGGCCAGCACGCCGAATACACTTACTACGTTGACGGAGTGCCCGTACCCGCCGGCGTTTCAGGCAGCCTCAATGAGCTGTTCGAGCCCGCGGTAGTAAACGAGATCGATTTTATAACGGGAGGGTGGGACGCTGAGTACGGAAACAAGAACGCCGCGATCGTCAACATCACGACACGGATTCCTGCCGGTGGATTTCACTATCAGGCATCGGGCTTCGCCGGTAACTACAACACCTTCGGCCAGGGACTGAACGCGAGCGCCAACTCGGGCAAGCTCGGCTATTTCTTTTCGGGCTCACATCAAACCACCGACATGCGTCGCGAGCCGGTGATCCTCGATCCAACTACAAACGAGGTCGAGAATTTCCACAATCATGGCGAGGACTGGTACGGATTTGGAAAGCTCCAGTTCACGCCCGGACTGAACGACGTAGTCAACTTCGACGCGAATCTGTCGCAGACGAAGTTCCAGGTGCCGTTCGACACCACCGGCAACACTTTGCTCGACGACAACCAGCGCGACATCAACAGCTTCGTGAATCTCGGCTGGAGACACCAGTTCGCCGGACCGGAGTACGCTGGAGGCGGAAACGCGGCAAATGCCGGTGGAGTCCCGGAGCTATTCATCGGACTCTTCTATCGGCACGGGGGACTTCGGTATACGCCAGGCGTTGCCGACGCTCCGCAATTCATTTTCTTCCCGGACACGCTTACACCGTACAACATTCAGGAAAACAGGAACTTCAATACGATGGGCGTGAAGGCGGACTACTCGATCCACCCCGCACGGGAGCTCGAGTTCAAGTTCGGAACGCTATCCAGCCTGACTCGTGGTCAAGAGGATTTCAGCACCGTTGACGCCAGTGGAAACCCGGGGCCGGCTTCGAACTCCGCGCTCAAGGGATGGGACGCGAGCGGTTACGGACAGGTCGCGTATTCACCCATCGAGCAATTCGAGATTCGGACGGGGGTTCGGTACGATGCTCACAACGCCCCCTTTGCTGGAACGCAGACTCAGGTGAGTCCACGCATAAGGCTCAATATCTATCCGAACTCGGCCAACACATTCTACCTGTATTACGGTCGTCTCTTTCTTCCGACAAACGTTGAAGACCTTCGCTCCGTCACCAGCGTGGCCCAAGGCGGCGTAGCAACTTCGCCGACGCTTCCCGAACGCGATCATTTCTACGAGGCGGGGTTCCTGCACCGATTCCCCTTCGGCCTCGTCTCGAAGTTCTCCGCGTACCACAAGGAGAGCTCGCCCGGCATCGATGACAACACCGTTCCAGGGTCTGCGATCACGACGTCAGTGAACATCGACAAAGTGAAAATCACCGGCATCGAGACCGTGCAGGAGATTCGTCCGCCGGGCCCCTTCTCCGCGTACCTCAACGTCGCGCTCAATCACGCTTACGGACACGGACCCATTACGGGCGGATTTTTCCCGACCGACGAACCGACAGGCTGGTTCGATCTCGATCACGATCAGAGGTTGAGCGCCCTTGCTTCGGCCACCTATTCCCTGCGGGCGGCGTATGCAAGCCTCACCGGTATCTATGGCTCCGGCCTGACGAACGGGGTCGATCCAGCGGATTGCAATTGCACCTACGGCACCGGACTTCTCGATTTCAACAAGGGGATCAAGGTGAACCCCAGCTTCATCTTGAATGGAAGCACCGGGTTCAGCTTTGCTTTCGGTCACGCGATAGTGCGGCCCGAGTTTTATATCGACAACATCCTCGACAAGAAGTACCTGCTGAAGGGCGCGTTTTTTAGCGGCGCATCAGTGGGAAGGCCCCGTCAGTTCCAGTTCAGACTCAACATCGCGCAATGACGACGACGCGATGGTCCCAGAGGCCTGTGCTGATGGGGCCATCGCTCGCTCGTCAGGGCGTTCACCAGGTCGAGATCATGTATCGACCTAAACCAACCTGAGAGTAGTTCCCATGAAGAAAGTCATCCCAGTCGCATTGCTGCTCGCGAGCGCGTGCAATTCTTCGAGCGACAGCACCGCAACCAATGCGCCGCCGAGCGACATCAGCACGATGGCGGTCGGCGAAGTGCGGGTACTCAATCCGTCCGACATTCCCAACGGAATTGACCTCCCCTCCGGCTCCTCGGCGCGGGATTTCGTGATCATCGTCGGCAATACGAACCCCACAATCGATGCCGTCGCAAATTTCGTGGTCAAGGCAGACCGATCCGCGGGCGGCTCGTCGGATCTCTCGGCGAGCGCTGACCTCAACTCCGGACTCAACCGCGCGAGCCAAACAATTAACTCCGCGACGCCCCCACAACAGGCGTTCGAGACAAAGGTCCGTACGTTCGAGCGACAGCATCTTTTGCTTCGCTCGAAATCGGCTCCTATCGGGTCTACGCGATTTTCTCTTCGTCGAAGCCTTCAGGCAGCGTCGGTTCCCGCAGTCGGGGATGTTCTCAACCTCGACGTTCCCGACGGCGGCGGCAACGATCTCTGCGCTGATTACTTCCAGACTCAGGCGGTGGTCGCATCGGTGAGTCGCCGGGCGATACTCGCCGTCGACACACTCGACGGTCCGCCGACGCTGTTGTTCCCGCAGACCGTTCTGGACTCGATCACGCAGGAGTTCGACAATAATACGTTCGTGACGGACAGCTCATATTTCGGCAATCCATCAGACGTCGACGGCAACGGGCGAGTCATCCTGCTGTTCACGGGTGAGGTCAACAAGCTCACTCCCGCAAACTCGACGGGCGGTTTCGTCGGCGGATTCTTTTTCGCCGGTGATTATTTCCCGAAGACCGGGGCCGCGAGTCAGTCATGCGCCGAGAGCAATAACGCCGAGATTGTGTATCTGTTGTCGCCTGATCCCACTGGGAGATATGGAAACGTCCGCAGCGCGTCCTCGGTTCGTCAGGGAACGCGGGGAACGATCCCGCACGAGGTCGAGCACATGATCAACGCCGGCAACCGATTCTTCAATCCTGCCGCGACTGCGTTCGAGGACAACTGGCTGGACGAAGCACTCGCGCACATTGCGGAGGAAGCAGTGGGCCGCGTCTCACGAGGATTCACGGATCTTCAGACGCTGACCCTGCAGGACATGCTGCCCGCCTGACACCAGGCCGCGAGCGATGATTTCAATGCCTTCTTCTTCCAGAACTTTGCGCGCCTCGCATATTGGATGGCGAGGCCGGACACATCGTCGGGAATAAGCTCCAACTCGGACCAGAATCTCTCTTCGAGCGGGGCGGATTGGGCGATTGGCCGGTATGTGGCCGACAACTACTCGAATGGCGATGTCCGCGCCTTCACGCGGAGACTCGCGGCCGGTCCTGACAACGGGATCAAGAATTTTACGACAGTGGCCGGCGCGTCGCTCGACACACTAATGGCAGGATGGCTCGTTTCTATGTACGCCGATCATTTTGGAATCACCGGTCTCAACGCAAAGGACCAGTACCGCTCGTATAACTTCCGGAACATAATGCCACCAGTCGCGGGGTCAGTGCTCAGCAATGGTGGCACGTATCCTCTAGAGGTGACACCGGTCGGCAGCGGGTCCGACAACATCTCGACAGAGGTCAAATCCGGCAGCGGCGATTATTTCAGGCTGACCGTTGCGGCGAACGCCGGCGCGAAGAACGTGAAGGTTCTCGATCCCGCGGGTGGTGACGTGACTTATCCAGGGGCCCATGTGTACGTGTTGCGAGTCCAGTAGTGTGGTTCGATCTTGACCCATCGTCCTTGCAGGCTGGTGCGAGCGCCATGACGGCGCGTTGGTCTTTGCCAAGCGTCGCGGTGTCGGTTTTTTTCGTGGCGGCGCTGCACGCGGAAGCCGTCTGCGCCCAGGCTTCGTACAGAAACCTGGACGCGGGGTTTCCCGTCCGGGTCGAGGATGCAACCGTCACTGAACGGTACGCGCTCGACCTCGATTTCCTGAATTTTCGCTATGACGCGCTCTCCGACTCGCGCAACCGATTCCAGTATGAGCCGCAGGTCTCGTATGGAATGCTGCCGAGGACCGAGGTGTGGGTGCGGCTGCCGAGCTACTATCGGGAGCGCACGTTCACCCCACGCAGCGGAATCGCCGGGTTCGGCGTCGGCGCGATGTATCAGTTCACCGTCGAGACGCTGCACGTTCCGGCTCTCGCGCTTGCGACGGAGCTCTTTCAACCCGTCGGCCGAGACGCACTTCCTTCGTCGTACTCGCTCAAAGCGCTTTTGACGCGAAGCTTTTCGCCGGGGCGGATTCACCTGAACGCAAGCATCGCATCGTTCGCCGTTCGCACGCCTCCGTCACTCACGATCACCTGCCCCGGCATTGCGCCTCCCGGATCCACGTGCGGTGGTAGTCCGTTGCCGCCACTCGACGGACCCTGCTCCATTGGCTCGCAGTCAACGCTTGCCGCGACACTCTACTGCGCCGCTCCCCAGCAGGAAGCGCTTCAGACTACGCAAATGGTGTTGCCCGGGGACATCCAAAACCACATGCACTGGCTCCTCGGTGCTGGATTCGACAAGGCTTTTCCGTTGGCGTCGACGCTTCTTATATCGGACGTCTTCGCCGAGAAATTCGAAGGCCTCGGACGAAGGACAGACGTCACCGCGGAGATCGGCGCGCGCCACCAGTTCAAGCCGCAGGTTGTGATCGACGGCGGAATAGGCAGGCATTTTCGCGGTACTGGATATTCGACATTCATCACATTGGGCATGACTTACACCCATTCGCTTGGCCGGACGCAGTGAAGGCGCAATCACCCGCATCGATGACACTGGTCGGCCGCGGACTGGCGATCGCGATTGCGAGCGCAATAGCAACTGGTTGTGCTCTCCGCGGATCGGCGCCAGCTAGCGCGGCAGCTTCGTACGACCAGACCTATCTCTCCGCATCACACAATTGGGCATTTCGGAAGGAGTTCCCGCGCGTGGATGCTCTCTTCAACGCGTTCGACTACGGCCACGCCAAGCTCTACGAGACGCTCTGGAGTAATCCTTCGGCCGGCCGCGAGACCCTCGATGACCGCCAGTTCCGGTTCATCACCGGTGATCTCCTTCGCCACCCGCCCGGTGTGCCGCTCGACGAAGGCGCAATCGCGCCCGGTTGGGAGAAGCTCGCTCCCGAAGTGGCAGAGATGTTCGACTGGACGCACATGCTGCACCGCCAGATATACGACGTTTGGACGGACGATCGGATCAGCGCGTCGCAGAAGGATGCCAAGGTCGCCGAAGTTGTGCGCTATTACAAATCGCGCCGCTCGCTGGCCTTCAGCTCGAAACCGAAAGACATGAGCCTGATGGAGGGGCAGCCCTACTCGCTCACGTTCCGTAAACGCTTTCCGACGTACAACGGCTTGATCTGGTCGTACCACTGGCTGCAGATGACGCTCTACGAGGCGCTCCTTTCCTCAAACAATCCCACGCAGCGCCGTCAGAACGTCGACGCCGTCGTCGCGCGATTCTGGAGCCTGCTCGACAGCGCTCCGGCGAGTTTGCCAACGGCTATGCCTCAGTCCTCAGAAATTGCGCCGATGTTCACAGAGCGTTATCCCGAAGCGGCGATCATTTTCGACAATCTGCATTCGCTACATGACGTCGCGTCCGACATTCTCGCAGATCCTGCGATCCCTCGCGGTGAGAAGCGCCGAGCGCTCGTCGAGGCGGCCGCCCGCTACCGCGATGACACGTCGTCCGTTGTTTCAATCGACGACTGGAAATCCATGGCCCACGCCATGGATTTGGCGAAGATGGGTGGGCCTGCGCCGATCACTCGATAACAGTTCTACGTTCGCCGCGTAGCCGTGAAAACGCCCACTATTGCCAGCAGGAAACCGGACGCGACTACGATTGCAGCCCCAGTGGGCAGATCCATTTTATAGGAAGCCCACAATCCGATCAGGCTGGCCGCTGCGGCGATCCCCCATCCGATCGCCAGACGCTTCATCCATTCCGTCGCCAGCAACGTTCCGCACACCGCCGGCACGATCAGGTACGCGAAAGTCAGCAGCACACCGGCAAGCCGCACGAAGCTCACGACCACCAGCGCGAACGCTGCGTAAAAGAGAAAATCCCACAGTCGCACGCGCACTCCTTCCGCGAACGCCCTTTCCGGATCGGATGAGATGAGGACGAAGCGCTGATGGAAAACGCCATAGAACGCACCCAACGCGGCGAACACGAGCGCGCGCTGACCGATATCCTCCCTTGTCGCGTTGAGAATGTCACCCGTCAGCAAGTGCTCGAGCTCCTCCTTGCCGCCCGCAACTCGACTGAGCAACAGAATCACGCCCGCAGCGGCCACAACGAACGTGATACCGATGATCGCCTCCTGCGGCACGGGACCTTTCTTGGTGCTGCGCGACCAGCTGAAGAACGCCGCGCCAATGAACGTCACCCCGAGCGAAATCCAGAATGTGATTCGATCATCGAAGTGATGTCCCATCAGCAATGCCACGCAGGTGCCGAGCGCCGCGACCTGCGCGAGCGCCAGGTCGACGAATATGACTTCTCGTTTCACCACGTGAAGTCCGAGGTAGACCAGCAGGGGCGGAAAAAGGAGACACGCCACGAAAGGCCACTTCATGACCTCCCAGACAACCTGCAGGTCCGTGCTCATTTCTGTGCTCCGAGACCCTTCGCCAACGTGCCCACGAGGTTGTCCATCATGTCGAAGTAGCTGTTCGTGTTATTCGCCGCGCCGGGCTGCTCGGGAGTGTCGAGAACCGTCGCGCCTGTTTGACGTGCTACCGTCTCGGCTGTCTTCCGGTTCTGAAACGGCTGCACGAGGATCACCTTCGCATTTCCCGCTTTCATCTTGCCGATGACCTGGGCGAGGTGTGCGGGTGAAGGTGCGATGCCTGGCTTGGGCTCCAGCTCGTCGACGATGTTCAGCCCGAACCGATCGGCGAAGTAGACAAAATCCTTGTGGTACGTCACGATCCTCGCGCCGCGATACGGCGCGAGCTCCTTCTGCCATTCGGCGTACTTCGCATCGAGCTTCGTGTTGAACCTCGACAGGTTGCCATTGTACGTCGCCGTGTTCTTTGGATCGATCTGGGCAAAATGGCTCGCGATATTGCGGGCGACGATCCTTACAGTCACCGGGTCGATCATGAAGTGTGGGTTGCCCAGCGAGTGAACGTCGCCCTTCGAGCGATCGAAGCTCGTCGGAATCTCGAGCATCTTGACCCCGTCAGAAGCGACGATGCGGCCTGGTGCGCCCGCTGAGATCTTCGAGTTGCGCGAGTTCTCGAGAAGCGGCGGCAGCCATCCGAGCTCGAGCTCTGCGCCACCCTCGATGAGCGCGTCGGCGCGGTTGAGGGTAACGATGTGGCTCGGTTTCGCATCGACGTAGTGAGGATCCTCGGTTGGCTTGGCCAGCGCCACTACGCTGACCTTGTCCCCGCCGATCTCCCTCGCCACAGAAGCGAGATCGGGAGTCGTCGCAACAACGCGGATCTGCGCTGCCGCCGCCGAACCAGTGGCCGCGATCGCGACGAGAGCGACAGTCGCAGCTCTGAAAAGATTCCTTGATTTCATTTCCCGTTCTACCGTTAGAATTTGTGTGCCGCGTGTGCGCCGAGCAGGAACTCGAACTGGAACCAGAGCGAGTGATCGGTGCCGATTCCCTTGCGATTGTCGTAGTTGTACTGCATTCGGATCTTTGAGAACTCAGTCGGATACCACGTAAAATTCGGTGACCACCGCGTCCGGTCACGGCGCAGCTCCGAAACGAACGCTCCAGGGTCGCCCGATGCGAATTCACCCCGCAGACCCGCCACGATCCGGGGCTTGATTCCCCACAACAGCTGGGTGTACATGCCGCGATCCTTCAGTGTCTCCGCCGGCAACGTAACCGCCGGATTCGCCTCGGCAATCCTTTGCGCGGCGTCATAACTGCGCCACATCGCCTCGCTCTGTAGCGACAGGAACGGAAAACCCGCCTGAGCAGCGGCGGGTTTCCACTTCCAATATCCGTCCACACCATACACCTGAGTTCGCGCGGAGGGTCCGGAATTATTCGGCCCGAACGCGGCCGAGGCGCCGAGGACGACGGTTTGAGTCTCCGTAAGGTCGAACGAGGTGTTCAGCCGCGGCACCAGCAGCAGGTCCGAAGGACGGTCGACAAGCCGGTCGTTGATAACGCCGCCGTGGATCTCCGGCGAGTCGGGCGACCGAAAGCTCGAGGCCGTTCCGCCGGTAGCGTTAGCGACCGTCACCAATGCCTCCGCGTAGAAGGACGTCGGCAGAAGCCATGAGAGTCGCAATCCCTGGCTGCGGAGCCCGTCGGGGCCGAACATGCGGTTCAGTACCAACGGCTCGTCGACGAATGACCACGCATGCGGGTGCTGATTGTTCTGGCGACCGAACTCCGCGAAGAACTGCCCGACCTTGAGCTGCAGATTGGCGGGCAGCGAGGTGGTCAGCACGTAGGCCTCCTCCAGCTCGACACCCGTCTCCCCATTCTTGTCCAGCTTATAGACGATGTTGCTGAATCCCTTGAAGTACGGATCGACCGCTCCATCGAGCGTGAGCTCCACATTGGGAATGGAGAAGCCATTCACATGAGGATCGTGATCGCCGACTTGAATCGCGCCGACATCGGGCTCGGTGGACCATCCCGCGTCTGTCAAAGCGACAAAGCCGATGTTCATATAACCGCCAGTTGCTCGCGGCCCCTGCGTCGCCGACGCGGTGCCGCTCGTGTCAGCGCCTTGGGCTCCCAGCTCCTTTTCCAGCTGCTTCACCAGCGCGATGGAATCCGCGCGCGCAACGCTGTCGGCCCGCGCGATTGAATCCTGCTTCGACTTCGGTGTCGGAACCTGAGCCTTTGCGATGGCCGGCAAAGCGATGCCAAGAGCGCAAAGGATGAAACGTCCCCTCATTGGAATTCCTTTTTTGTTGGTTTTTTGGACCCGTGCCGAAACCGTCTGCGGTATGAAAGCGCCGTTACGGTGTGACGTGCATTAGCTCACCAGAGTGTTTGATCAAAGCTGAACGAAGTGTTCAGACTTCTCTGGGAGGCGCTCGGCAGGAGTTGGAAAGGACCTGAGGGCTGGCTGCGCAGCGAACGGTATGGAGGGCAACAGCCGCGCGTGATATCTGTACGCTGGCGATTGGCGGCGAAACCGCCTCTACGCCGCCGTGAAACGAGAGAGCAGTGCACGAGGCGCACGTCGCTTCATTGTGCCCGCGGTGGAGACTGATGCCGCTGCTTTCGGCGTGGGGCACGGCGCTCGACTCGGTGCGTGCGAGTGCCAGTGACGCGCCCGATAATCCGAACTGACCGGCAATGGCCAAGACTGCTGCGAGCAAGCGCAGCCGCCACATCTGGTCACGAGATAAAGAGCCGGCAAGCTTCATCTGGGGTTTAAAGTAGCCTCACGCAACCAAAACGGTAGCACTCAGCGGTTGGTCGCTGGCGCGTTACGACCTTGATAAATCGCGACCAGCAGCACGAATCCAACCGCCAGCATTATCATCGAGAGCAGCTGACCCATCGACAGCGGCCCGAGCACGAGCCCGAGCTGTGCGTCTGGCTGGCGAGTGAATTCGAGAGAGAAGCGAGCAATTGCGTATCCGACGAGAAAAACTCCGGTGGCCAGCCCCGGACGATTGTAGCCGCGAGCTCGTGCTAGCCCGTCGATCCACCAGACCAGCGCGCTCAATACCACGCCCTCCGCCAACGCTTCATAAAGCTGCGACGGGTGTCGCGGCACGTGCAAAGGATCCCCAGGAAAGATCATCGCCCATGGAACGCTCGTGGGCCTTCCGTATAGCTCTCCATTTATGAAATTGCCGATGCGGCCGAAGAATAAACCGGGCGCGCCGCACAAGGCGACCAGGTCAGTCACTTCGAGGATCGAGTATCGGTGCCGTCGGGCGAAGAATGCGATGCCCACCGTCATCCCGGCGATTGCGCCGTGGAACGACAGTCCGCCACGCCAGATTGCCAATGCCTCCAGCGGATGCGCCGCGTACTCCGCGCGTCCGTAGACGAACACGTACACCAGGCGCGCTCCGAGAAGCATTCCGAACACGAGATACCAGATCAGATCGTCGAGATCCGTTCGACTGATACTCGTCCGACCCGTCTCGATTCGTCTCAGCACGAGCCGATAGCCGAGTACGTATCCGACGACGTACATCAAGCTGTACCATCGTATCGCGATCGGGCCAAACGAAACTATCGTGGGCGGAATCCGCGGATATGGAATCATCATGTGGGTCTAATCTACCCGCACTGGCTTCGATTGATTCGAGTCTCGTCGTACCGAGCGTCGCGCGTGGCTCGAGCGCGAGGGGCGCCCGTCGTCGGCGCCAATGTCGCTGTGAGGTGGCACTTGGGTGGCACACATGGCATTTTTCCACGTTCAATGAAGCGTGAAGAAGCCCTCGACTACCACTCATCCGGCCGCCCCGGAAAGATCGCGGTAGTACCAACCAAGCCCCTGAACAACCAGCGCGACCTCGCGCTCGCCTACTCGCCCGGGGTCGCGATCCCCTGCCTCGAGATCAAGGCGAAGCCGGACGACGTCTACAAGTACACGGCCAAGGGCAATCTCGTCGCGGTCGTCACGAACGGCACCGCCGTGCTCGGACTCGGCAACATCGGTGCGCTGGCGGGAAAGCCGGTGATGGAGGGCAAGGCAAATCTCTTCAAGCAGTTCGCCGACCTCGATGTCTTCGATCTCGAGGTCGGGTCCGAGAATCCAGACGACGTGATCAAGTTCTGCCAGCTGCTCGAGCCCACGGTCGGGGGAATCAATCTCGAGGATATTCGCGCCCCTGATTGTTTCTACATCGAGGAGACGCTTCGGAAGACGATGAAGATTCCCGTCTTCCACGACGACCAGCACGGAACGGCGATCATCTCGGGCGCCGCCCTTCTTAACGCGCTCGAAATCGTCGGAAAGAAAATCGAGAAGGTTCGGGTGGTTTTTTCAGGCGCCGGCGCCGCCGCGATATCGACCGCCGAGCACTACGTGCGGCTCGGAGTTCCGCGCGAGAATATTCTCCTGACCGACCGGCAGGGCGTCGTCTACGAAGGCAGGCCCGGCGAGCTCGATCCCTACAAGGCGAAGTTCGCCAACAAGACCAAGGCGCGCACGATCGCCGAGGCGTTGGTGGGCGCCGACGTCTTCGTCGGACTCTCGGTGGCAGGAGCCATCAACGGCGCGATGGTGGCGAAGATGGCGAAGAAGCCGATCGTCTTCGCGCTGGCGAATCCCGAGCCGGAGATATTGCCGGACCAGGTCCGCGCCGTCCGATCCGATGCGATCATCGCCACGGGGCGAAGCGACTTCGCGAATCAGGTGAACAACGTTCTCGGATTTCCATTCATCTTCCGCGGCGCACTCGACGCGCGCGCCACCGAAGTGAATGAAGAGATGAAGATGGCCGCAACCCGGGCTTTGGCCGCGCTCGCGAGAGAGGCTGTACCGGAAAGCGTCTCGCGTCTCTACGGCCTGCGATCCGTAAAATTCGGTCCTGACTACCTCATCCCTTTCCCGTTCGATCCGCGTGTGCTCCTCTGGGTGGCACCGGCTGTGGCGTGGGCAGCGGTCGCGAGCGGCGTCGCAAAGGAGATGATCGACCTCGAGAACTACCGCGAGCAGCTCGAGGCGAGACTCGGCCGCGCGCGCGGAATCATGCGCGGGATTATCAACCGCGCCGTGCGCGACCCGAAGCGCATCGTGTTTCCAGAGGGTGAAGAGCCGAAGATCATTCGCGCCGCGCGCCAGATCGTAGACGAAGGGATGGGCTCTCCCATTCTCCTCGGGCAGCGCGCCAACATCGAGCGCATTGCTGCCGAAGGTCACATCTCGCTTCGCGATATCCTGATCGAGGATCCGGGCACGTCCGACAAGCGCGACAAGTACGCCGACTATTTATGGAAACGACGCCAGCGAAAAGGACTCAGTCACGGCGAAGCACATCAGCTCCTCTTCAACGGGAACTACTTCGGATCCGTAATGGTTGCATGTGGCGATGCGGACGCGCTCCTCTCGGGAGTTGGCATGCACTACCCGGAGACAATCCGTCCCGCGCTGCAGGTGATTGGTCCGCATCCAAAAGCCGAGATCGTCAGCGGCCTCTACATGCTCGTCTTCGAGAAGCACGTTATCTTCTGTGGAGACACGACCGTCAACATCGATCCGACGGCAGAGCAGTTGGCACAGATAGCCTATTCCGCCGGCAGGATCGTTCAGACTTTCGGCATCACGCCCAAGATCGCGATGCTGTCGTTCTCCAATTTCGGCTCGGTCAAACATCCGGAGGCGGAGAAGGTTACAAGGGCGGTAGCAATCCTGAGAAAGCGCGACCCGGCGCTGGTCGTCGACGGCGAGATGCAGGCCGACACGGCAATGGACGAGAACATCCTGCGTTCGGCGTATCCATTCAGCGTACTGAAGGAGCGGGCGAACGTACTCATTTTTCCGAACCTGAGCGCGGGGAACATCGCCTACAAGCTCCTGCACCACCTGGGCGGGGCGACGAAAATCGGACCGATCCTGCTGGGTATGAATCTTCCCGTGCATGTACTCGAACAAGGCGCTGATGTTCAGGATATCGTGAACATGGCCGCGGTCGCAGTCATCGATGCACAGCAGCGGGTCAATGAAAGGAAGGTCACGTAATGGCAACCGAAATCAAACCGCAGCGCAATGAGATGGCGCGCGAGAGCAGTATTGGACTGAGCAAACAGGGCCTCACGCCGCGCGGCGAGGTTCATTGGAATTTGATTGCGCCCGAGCTTTTTCAGGCGGCGGCCCGTCGAAGCGAGGGCGAATTTGCGGACATGGGTCCATTCGTCGCCGTAACCACGCCTCACACCGGACGCTCTCCGAACGACAAGTTCGTCGTAAAGGAGTCGAGCTCCGAGAAGGACGTCGACTGGGGAAAGGTCAATCAGCCGCTTACAAGCGAGAAGTATCAGCTTCTTCTCGAGGACGTCCGTAAATACCTGAACGAATCCGCCGAGCTGTTCGTCGAGGATCTCTATTGCGGTGCCGATCCATCATATCGGTTGTCGGTGCGCTACGTCTCACCCAACGCGTGGCACATGGCGTTCGTTCGGAACATGTTCATCCGGCCCGAGCTGAGCGACCTGCCGACGTTCGATCCCAACTTCACGGTTCTCCACGCGCCGGAGTTCGAGGCAGTTCCCGCGCGACATGGTACGCGCTCCACGACGTTCATCGTTCTCAATCTGGCCGAGCGGACGATTCTCATCGGAGGAACGCGCTACGCCGGCGAGCTCAAGAAAGCGATGTTCACCGTCATGAACTATCTGCTCCCGAGCCAGGGCGTGCTATCGATGCACTGCTCTGCGAATGTCGGACAGGCGGGCGACACGGCCCTGTTCTTTGGGCTTTCGGGAACCGGCAAGACCACGCTCTCCGCCGCGCCGAATCGCGGTCTCATCGGCGACGACGAACACGGATGGTCGGAGAACGGCATTTTCAATTTCGAGGGCGGCTGTTACGCGAAGGTGATCAACCTCTCCCCGGAGAGCGAACCGGACATTTACCGGACGACGCAGATGTTCGGCACAGTGCTGGAGAATGTCGTGCTCGATCCGGCAACGAAGAAAGTGCGATTCGCCGATCAATCGATCACGGAGAATACGCGCGCCTCGTATCCGCTCGATTATATCAAGCACCACGTTCCCGGCGGACGCGGGGGTCATCCGAAGAACGTCGTCTTCCTGACCGCCGATGCATTCGGCGTGTTGCCCCCGATAGCGAGGCTGACGCCCCAACAGGCCATGTACTTCTTCCTCTCGGGATACACGGCGAAAGTGGCGGGGACCGAGCGCGGCGTAAAGGAGCCGCAGCCGACATTCAGCGCCTGCTTCGGCGCCGCGTTTCTCGTCTGGCCCGCGGCGAAGTACGCGCGGATGCTTGGCGAGCTCCTCGACAAGCACAAAGCCAAGGTCTGGCTCATAAATACCGGCTGGAGCGGCGGACCCTACGGGACGGGCAAGCGCATCGATCTCGATTACACGCGCGCGATCGTCAATGCGGCGCTCACCGGCGAGCTCGACAAGGTGAAGACGCAGACCGATCCCGTCTTCGGCCTTGCCGTGCCCACTGAGGTCAAAGGCGTTCCGGCAAAGGTTCTGAATCCGCGTGAGACCTGGCAGGATCCCGCCGCTTACGACGCGCAGGCGAAGAAGCTCGCGCGCATGTTCCGCGAGAATTTCGAGAAGATCGGGAACGTGGACGAAGCGACGAAGAACGCCGGCCCGAAGGGCTAACGCCAGCCCGGGGCGAGAGACGGGCTGTGCGCTTCGAGATTCTGCGCGACCCCGTCTGGAACAACATTCGTGTCGACGAGCTGACGCTCACGCTCGTCGACACAGAAGTATTTCAGCGCCTTCGGTACGTGCGACAGCTCGGGTGGACGTATCTCGTCTATCCCGGCGCGACCCACACGCGATTCGAGCACGCCCTCGGCACCCATCATCTCTCGCGACGCACGCTGGCGCTCCTTTGCGAAGCCGAAGACTCGACATCGATCAGCGAGGTCGATCAAGCGATAGTACGATCGGCCGCGCTCCTTCACGACGTGGGGCACTATCCGTTCTCACACGCGCTCGAGGAGATTGGAGCGCTGCACCACGAGGACGTCGCGCGCCCGCTCATCACCGAGGGAAGCGTCGCCGCGATTCTATCTTCGCAGCTAGGCAGCGATGCTCCCACGAAAATCTTCGACCTGATTCGTGGGCGGAGCGAGAGCCCTTTACAAGGCCTGATATCAGGGTCTCTCGATCTCGACAAGATCGAGTATCTGAAACGCGATGCGTTCATGTGCGGCGTCCCTTACGGCGAGATCGACGTGGATCGCCTGACGAACTCTCTCGTTCTCGTCGACGATCCGGAAACGGGAAGGCGCTCGCTTGGCGTGCAGGAGAAGGCGCTGTCGGCGCTGGAGTCGCTGCTCTTTGCCAAATATCAGATGTACCGGAACGTCTACTGGCATCACGCCGTGCGGAGCGCAACGGCGATGTACAAGCGACTGGTCGAGGATGCGGTGCGAACAGGAGTCGTAGACGTTCAATCGCTCGCTCGCCACACCGACGAGGGCTTGATGCACACGCTCGAAAGCGACAAGCCAACACCACTGCTCGCGGCGCTCAAAGGCCGGCGCCTCTACAAGCGTGCCGCCGAATGGCCGGCCGCCGAGCTCGATGCTGATAAGGTCGAGTGGGTCGCTACGGATAGAAAGCGCGTCGCGGCAGCCGAGGACTCCCTCGCAAAGGAGTTCGGGCTCGGACCGGGAGATCTGCTTCTCGACTATCCAGTGAAGACCCAGATGCTGGGCCTCGACATCCCCGTTCTCCGAAGGAGCGGGAAGGTCGAGCGTCTCACGGGTGAAGGCTGGAGCGGAACGATTAACCTTCCCTCGCTTTCGGAGGAGTTGTACAAGAGCGCACGGTGGCTGCGCGTCTTCACGGCAAAACGCGCACGGCTGGAGCCGCGCCGTGTGCTCGAAGCGCTGGAACAATCGCGTTGACCGGGCGTCATATCATGGATGGGCATACAGCGATTTCTCGCGGCGTCCGCCGCGCTCCTTGTCTCCGGCTGCGTAATACAAGTCGCGCCACCAACCCCGGCGAGTTCGCCCGCGCCGACGAACGGCACCGAGCGTCCAAGCGCCTATGGCGCGACGGAAGCGCGCATCTTCGATCTCATCAACGCTGAGCGGCAGCATCAGGGATTGCCAGCGCTCGCCTACAGCTCGCGGCTCGACCGAATGGCAAAGCTCCAGGCGACCAACATGGCGCGCCTCCACAAAATGGCGCACACCCTTCCCGAATCTGCCACGCCAACACTCGGCTCCCGCGCCCAGTTCGTCGGGTATCCGTTCGGTCGCATCAGCGAAAATGTCGCCCTCGGATATCCGAACGCCCCGACCGTTGTACAAGGCTGGATGAATTCGAGCGGACACCGGCACAACATCCTCGATGCGGGTGTCGTTGAGACGGGAATAGGCATAGCCAGAGGCTCGGATGGAGGCCTCTACTACTGCCAGGTCTTCGGAAAGCAGTTAACCTCGCTTTAAGCGGGCTGCGGGGCGCAGAACCCATGTTTATGCCCAGTCTTTCCCACAGCCTAACTCTTTGTATTACAAGGACTTACTGAAGGCATGCAGCTGAGGTCGTAGAATGTGACCTCCGCCCGGCGAGAACCGTCCTATTGGCATGAGCCGACTTACGTTCGCCACTACGCTCCTGCTCGCTGTGTCCAGTCCTTTGCTCGCGCAGCAGGCGGCCTCCACTGCCAACGATACCGGTCCTTCAACCGACGCAATCTTCGAGACGAAGGATGCGGCGATTGCTACGGCTGGCCTCGTACCGCTGACCAAGACGCCGCTCAAGAAGGGCGAGCGCGAGGTGAGAATCTGGTATTCCGGATTTGGAAATCCGCAGTACCTGGTAATCATCAAGCAGAACGGCGCGAACATCTCCGGGCGGCTGATGCTGTGGTGGGACCAGTACTACGAGTCGAATCCCGCTTCCGCCGACGTTCGCGTCGATAACTTCGTGCGCCGCGGCTATGACTGCGGACCGATCTCGAAGCGCGATTCACAGTTCGGTGAGGATCGCTGGATCAGCTCCATCTGCGAAGCGAAACTCAAGGGATCACCGGACTGGAAGGCGTTCCTGTCCGAAGTTGAAGCGCATGCACTATCGCAGAGCGGCCCTGTCACACCCGTCGACGATCAGGGCGACGAGAACTGGGGCATCACCGTTGAGCGCAGGTCGGGCGCGAACTATGGCGTCTCGCACTATCACACGGCGCTGACGCTTGCCGCTCCCGAGCCGGGCCGCGGTCCGAAGCTTCAGGACATGGTTGGCGATCTTGCCGCCGCAGCCAAGCGTGAGCCGGTAGTCGCTCAGCATTAACCCGCTCCGCGCCAGCGCGGAGCATTCAACAATCAAATTCTGCCTGCTGTCCAGCCTCGCTAATCGCGGAGCTGTGGCATTCTCTCGTATAACGAGAGTGATTGCGGATTAGCCAGGGCCTCAGTGTTCTTGACCGGACGCCCATGAATGACTTCGCGAACGGCCAGCTCGCTGATCTTTCCGCTGATCGTGCGCGGGATGTCCTCTACCTGAATGATCTTCTTGGGCACGTGGAGCGGCGTGGTATTGTCGCGCAGCTGTGTGGCGATGCGGTCGCGCAGATCCTCGTCCAACGTCATGCCAGGGCGAAGCCTCACAAACAGCACTATGCGCACATCGCCGGGCGAGCCCCCATCGATCTCCTGTCCCACCGCAACGCTCTCGAGAACCTCCGGCATCTGATCGACCTGCCTGTAGATCTCGGCGGTCCCAATGCGGACGCCTCCGGGGTTGAGCGTGGCATCGCTCCGCCCGTAAATGATGTAGCCACGGTTGCGAGTGATCTCCGCCCAATCGCCATGCCGCCACACGTCAGAGAAATACTCGAAGTAGGCAGCGCGATATTTCTCGCCATCGGGATCGTCCCAGAACGCCACCGGCATGCTCGGGAAAGGACGCGTGCAAACGAGCTCGCCGGGAACTAATCTCACCGGACGCCCACGATCGTCGAGCACATCGACAGCCATGCCGAGTCCTGGCGTCTGAATCTCCCCGCGATAGACGGGCATGATCGGATTGCCAAGTACGAAGCAGGAGATGATGTCGCTGCCGCCACTGATGCTGGCGAGGTGTACGTCCTTCTTTATTTTCTTGTACACGTAGTCGAAGCTGTGATCCGCCAGCGGACTTCCCGTGGAGAGAATCGTTTTCAGCTTGGACAAATCGTGACTCTTGCGCGGCTCCGCGCCCGACTTCTCCAGGAGCGCCAGATATTTTGCGCTGGTGCCGAAGACGGTAATCCCTTCCTGATCCACCATGTCCCACAGCATACCCGGCGTCGGCGCGAGCGGAGCTCCGTCGTAAAGCACAACCTTTACGCCCACCGCGAGAGAGCTCACTAGCCAGTTCCACATCATCCAGCCGCACGTCGTGTAATAGAAGACGCAGTCTTCGCGCTTGAGATCCGTGTGGAGAATCAGCTCCTTCAGATGCTGGAGCAGCGTTCCGCCCGCGCTGTGGACCATGCACTTCGGCAGACCGGTCGTCCCCGAGGAATACATGATGTAAACCGGGTGATCGAACGGATATCGCTCGAAGGTGAGCTGCTTCGGATCCGGCGGCTCGGCGGTCGGCGCGGGCGCCGCAGGATTTCTCACTCCTCGAGGCGGCGTTGTTCTCGAGACGCCTCCTTCCAGTGACGCTCTCCTGTATCCGCCAGGGGGCGTATGCCGAAATCCCTCGACTGGCGTTGCGTATCCCTCGGGCGGTGTGCTCTGTGCGGCGAGGACGGCCCATTGTGCCGCGATGAACCTCGACCAGAGCGTTCCCTTCCGCACTCCATCCAGATCCGGCATCTGCTTTCTGTACGGCGTGACGACCACGTGTTCGAGCGTCGGTATCCGGAACGCGATCTGTCGCAGACGAGGCAGGAGATCGATCTCCTTGCCGTTGTACAAATATCCGTCCGCCGCGAAAAGAATCTTCGGCTCGATCTGACCGAAGCGATCCATCACGCCTTGCGCCCCGAAATCCGGTGAGCACGACGACCAGGTTGCGCCAAGCGAAGTCGCGGCGAGCATCGCGATGACAGCTTCTGGAATATTGGGTAGCCAACCAGCGACGCGGTCGCCCGGTCCCACACCAGCGGCGCCGAGTGCGAGCGCGAGCGTTCCTACGGCCTCGCGCAGCTCACGATAGCTGATCGTCCGTTGATGACCCTCTTCGTTCCACGAAGAGAGCGCCGGCTCATCATCCGTGAATCGAAGAAGATTTTCGGCGAAGTTGAGGCTCGCGTCGGGGAACCAGCGCGGCCCCTTCTCCGGATCGGGAGGGCCCATCTTGTCGAGCCCCACTCCCACGCGCTCCGCCCCGCCGCCAGTGCCCCGATGTCCGATGATTCCGCAGAATCTCCACGTCAGCGACCAGAATCGCTCCGGATTGTTCACCGACCATTCGTGGAGCTGCCAGTACGAATCCGCGGAATAGTCGGGAACGGGCGGACCGCCGCGTTCCTCCACATACCGGAGGAACTCCGTCATGTTCGCCTTGATGACGCGCTCGGGCGAGGGTGTCCACAGCGCCTCGCTCATTTCTGCTTCAGGCTCTCAGCTCGTTGGAGGATTGAATTGGGCGTGCTGTCCCTGCAGCCATGACTTGTGGTACTCCTTGTCCTCGATCTCCATTGCCTGCTTCGCGACTTTCAGTGGGCGGAAGCTATCCATCATGACAGCCAGCTCGTCGGTGTACTTGGCGCCAATGCTGGCTTCCGCGCGTCCCGGGTGCGGGCCGTGGGGAATTCCGTCAGGATGGTGTGTGATACTCCCAAATTCGATTCCCTTGCGGCTCATGAATTCGCTCGACGCATAATATAGAACTTCGTCCGAATCCACGTTGCTGTGATTGTAAGGAGCCGGAACCGCTTCCGGGTGGAAATCGTAGGGGCGCGGACAAAATGAGCAGACGACGAATCCATCGCCCTGAAAAGTCTGGTGCACCGGTGGCGGCTGGTGGACGCGCCCGACGATCGGCTCGAAGTCGTTGATGTTGAACGCCCACGGATAGAAGTATCCGTCCCACCCCACAACGTCGAGCGGATGATGGTCCAGCACGATCTCGTTGATCCCGTCGTACTGTTTCACCAGAATCGGAAAATCTCCCATCTCGTCGATCGCCTCGACGAATGTCGGGCGCCTGATGTCGCGCTCCGAATATGGAGCACCCTCGATCAGCTGGCCGAATTCATTGCGATACCGCTTGGGCCAGCGCACGTGTCCCCTGCTCTCGAAGATCACGAGCTTCGGCTGTTGCTCTGCCTTCAGGTCGAATTTGTAGCGGTGCAGAATGCCGCGATGGATGACGAGGTAATCTCCCTCGTGAAATGGGAGCACACCGTATGTGCTTTCCAGAACGCCGCTTCCCTTGCTGACGTAAACGAGCTCGTCGGCCTGCGCGTTCCGGTAGAAATGCGCGTCATTCTCGTCGGGCTCGACGTAGAGCATCGCGATATCCTGATTGAAAAGCAGAGGAATCCGATCGAGCGTCGCGCTTCCTCCCCTCTTTATACGCGATGTGAGGAAGTGGCGGTGGTGGAGAGTCTGGTCCGGATCCGCTTCGAACTTGATCTCGCGCACGCGACGCACTGACTTTACTGTCGTCGGCGGGTGGATGTGGTACATGAGCGCCGACGTCCCGGTGAATCCTTCGTGCCCAACCAGCTCCTCGGCGTATATCCCGCCGCCGGGCTTCTTGAACGCAATGTGCCGCTTGCGAGGAATTTTTCCGAGTGTGTGATAGATCGGCATGGTCTACAGGTTGCCGCGAAGATCCTGTTCGCGCTCGAGAGCTTCGAACAACGCCTTGAAATTGCCGGCGCCAAAGCTCTTCGCGCCCTTCCTCTGAATGATCTCGTAGAACAGCGTCGGGCGATCTTCCATGGGCTTCGAGAAAACCTGCAGCAAATACCCTTCCTCGTCGCGATCGACCAGGATTCCCAGGTCGCGGATCGGTGCCAGATCCTCGTCGATCTTTCC